>Ga0307516_10000505_pt1 | contig 51968 bp, 54 predicted proteins | sample 19_EM_MG_FD_203310 | JGI IMG/M metagenome (GOLD analysis project Ga0307516, IMG submission 203310) | Populus trichocarpa ectomycorrhiza microbial communities from riparian zone in the Pacific Northwest, United States - 19_EM | ecosystem: Host-associated > Plants > Roots > Unclassified | place... | reverse complement strand
AGATAGCAAAAACAGCGTGACAGGCAGAGGAATCACGCCTGTGATGGACTTGCCGACACATGCCGAAGCGGAGTATGAATTGTCCAAATGCAGTATCGTTCTCGCATTTCCATTCACCAGGTCCAAATGGTAGTGGACCTCCACCGTCATCATGGTCGCAGCCACACACCACTTACTACGGACAACTCTACCCCCCAATGGGCACCGCTCATTTGTCGTTGCCCCAATAATACCCAACTCTGACGCCACAACAATTTCACAGCAGGAGCATTCAAATAGCCCATCAAGTAGTACACAGTCGTATATTCAGCCTAATGATCCCTCATTTGATACTGCACATTACTAGCATCATTATATGGCATTTACTAATAGATTCTGTCCACTAAGTACAACATATTCAATAGACATCATTACTATTTCTTTGCACTGTGCATTGTGCAAGGCTTCCAGCGGGACTTCAAATTTTGAGGTGTGATCATGCGTTACTTTCTGTGACATTTTGTGATGGCCAACAAGTCGGGGAGGCAAACACCTTGGTAAGCGTTAGTATGACGCCGCCATTTGACTCAGTCTTTCTATCATAGTTATGGTCTTGTTCTTTGACTATGGACGCTGAACTTTGTGCGCAGCGGTGTTATTAGCATCATTGATTGCAGTTGAAGAAGCCGTATTACCTACAACGGGAAGATAAAATTTTCATTTGTAGACTTATGTGCAGGGCTGTGAAGAAAGAAACCACATCTCACGAGCAGGGAGGAGATGAGGACCAAGATGCCCAGACTACCCCCCGAAGGGGGTAGTGTATAGTCTGTGTGCGAAGAGAGGTATCCCGGGCGGCCAAATCTGTTTGTCGCGTCCGTCGGACGCCCCTCTCCTAAGATCGGGGCTGCGTACAGTACACACAGGGACAGGTAAAGGGGCGGGTTTGGGTGTGCGGTTTCGAGCTTGCGAAAGCTCTCGTCAGGGGGCTTAACCGCTACCCCGACCGCCGCCCTTCCGGGGCTGTTTAGTGAACTACCATCTACCACATACGAGGGGAGTAGGCCGGAGCGTGTGAGCTGGCAGCGACCCGACGCAAGGATGGTCTGAAAAACTGGGTGAAGGCGGGTGAGGACAAGGAGGCTTCTTTGTCAGCGAAGCCAACAGCGCTCGAGGCTGTTCCCACAGGCCAGCCGGGCGAGAATGTCCCTTTCGGGAGCACGCCAGCACTTTTTTCGTCCCCGTGCAGCACCACACTGGTACTAGCCAGTGTGGATCCTCTCTTGCCATACCGCTGAGGGTATCCGACGAGTGGCACAGATAAAAGATTTCCGTCATTGACCAGTGGCTTACGTAATCAGCGCTTTAGCGCTGTAGTATGTTGTGCTCTTTCATATCTTCTTACCAGGACTGTCTGTACAATCGCAGGATTGGTACTTGATGCTACCAGGACAATCTGACCAGATTTCTTCGTCCAAAAATCAAAATGTATGTATACGTGTCTTTGTCGAACGTACTAAACCAACTCCCATTGGCATTGATCCAACTGCTTGTTGCTAAGGTCATTGTCACAGAGCTGCAGAGCGTAGTAGATCAGCGGTTCACCTCCCTCAACCTCGGAGAACGGATTTCTCGAGACGTATCAAAGCGCGTCGGATCTGGCAGTTATGGCCTCGTATACGAGGGGACTTTGTACCCACAGCAACTAAAGGTAGCAGTGAAGGTTGTTCGTTACGGTGACAAGAATGATCTTCCTGTGCTCAAGGTCAGGAGTGTATTAACTCAATGTTCGACAGTTTATGTCTCATGATAATGTATCAGAGGCTACTCGCAGAAGTTTATATTTGGTCCAAACTTGCACATGAAAACATTCTTGAATTGCTCGGAATTACGACTGCATTTGACCATACAATCTCCATTGTGTCTCCGTTGATGCCAAGAGGGAACGCATTCGATTTCGTACAGGACGTAGACAATGATCCTCGTCCCCTGGTATGCTCCATGATCCTGCGCTCATTGTGCATCTAAGCATGTTGCCTAGATCCTAGGAATCGCAAATGGGCTGCATTACCTCCATGTGCATGAGCTTGGTCCTATTATACATGGAGACATCAAAGGCGTGGGTGGATTTGTTTCTATGCCATATGCTTTATTCCAGATATCCTCATAACAGTCCAACGTGTTGATCTCTGATGACGGCCACGCACTCCTCACCGACTTTGGTACCTCCCATCTTGCCGCAACTTCGTTTAGCATTACTCGAGAACAGCACCCAGGGGGGACCTTGGATTGGATGGCGCCTGAATATCTAGACACAGACCAGTTAACGATGACCACCGCAGGCGACATATGGGCCTTTGGAATGACAGCACTAGTGAGAAAAGCGGCCACTTTTCAACTGATGACGTTAATTTCTATATTTGCAGGAGTTGTTTACCAGAAAGCGCCCATTTGATCATCTGAAGAACAGGGCCATGATCATGTATCACATTTTATTAAAAGAACGTGAACGTCCTAGCGATGAGATAGTCTACTCTCGCCTCACGGATGGGTGGTGGAACTTGTGCTTGTCATGCTGGCATCGTGACCCATTGCTGCGTCCTTCGATGTCAGATCTTGTTAAGAACATCAGGGCTTTACAGGTATGCTGCGAAGCCTCCAATCCTAAATATTTGACTGAAAATATTCCTTACACTCAGACTATATCTAAAATTGACGCCAGCCCGCTTCCTTGTGAGGTGTGTATCTTATTTTTGCGGCTGATGCCCATACTTACCTCCGCCCTTAGACAGTCCTACGCAGACATGCTAATCAAGAATCGACAGATGATGACACCAGCCCTACTTCGGAAGACCTCAGGAGGACACTCAAAGAACTCGCCCGACGTGCAATGCGATATTCCATCCTTCTCGATGGGCGAGTGTCCAATAACAATACAACCTTGAGACGTGGAGGGTATGCTACTGTTCGCAGGGGCACTCTATCCCCAGAGCCAAAAGTGGCTATCGCAGCCACTGGTGAAGAAAAGGACACAATGGTACAGCGTCCCTCTAATATGGAGGAATCAAAGGTGGCTATCAAGACTCCACTTAGCAGTTCTCTCGGAGACCTGGAAGCCATCAAGGTATTTCAGTCATCCCACATTGGCTCGCTCTGATTTCGGGGCAGCGTTTTCTCAGGGAAGCACATATATGGTCAAAGCTTCGTCACCATCATATCCTCCCATTCCTGGGAATCACGACCGACTTCGATTTGACAGTGTCAATCGTCTCTCCATGGATGGACAAAGGAAACGCACATGATTATGTACAAGATACCACGATCGACCCTCGTCCTTTGGTAAGTTGAAATGACATGAAGGGATTGACGGCTGTATGTTGTTTAGATCCGTGGGATTGCACAAGGACTATGTTATCTGCATAACTACCCCTCAGGGCCCATAATTCATGGAAACCTGAAAGGTGTAAGTGTATTCCTCCAGTAGTCGGCCGTATTCATCCATAATATTATAGGCCAACATATTAATATCTGACGACGGCGGGGCACTACTTCATGATTTTGGACATTCACTATTGCTGAATTCTTCATTTAGCCTGATCATCTCTGGCCCTCACGGAGGGACACCAAACTGGATGGCACCGGAAGTATTTGCGAAATTCGATGTATCAACCGAAGCGGATGTATGGGCATTTGGGATGACATGCCTGGTATGTTGCTGCGTTGTTCACCCCCGTCCAGTTTTAATCTACGTAGGAACTGTTTGTGCGGAGGATTCCTTTCCATGATGCCCGGAACGTGGTAGGTGTCACGCAGAGAATTTTCCAAGGACCGCCAGACCGTCCGAGTAAAGAGGAGACGCGTTCTCGTATGACAAACCGGTGGTGGGATATGTGTTTCTCGTGCTGGAACCGTGACCCTTCATTACGACCAACGATGTTGCATATCGTCCAGACAATTGAGAAAGTGGTATGTTCCTCATATTTTGTGTTCTTCATTATCAAACAAATTGTGCAGAAGATGCGTTCTGGCGTGACAACGCATGTAAGCCATCGTTCTGAGTTGGAGTAATCCACGTCCATAATAGCCTACACTAGGGTAAGACCAAAGGGAACCTAATGTTGACACTCGAAGAATTCGCTGAGAAGGCATCGTCGTACATGGTACAGATTGGGCAAGGTGGAGTAACACCAAGTCGCGATCAGCCTTCCAGCATCATCCTCAACGGACGGGTGTCCAGAGACAATAATATCTTTTTACGTGGAGGGTATGCTACTGTGTGTTCAGGGACACTGTACCCGAAGGAAAAAGCGGCTGCATCAGCAACTGTAGGGAGTAGGCTTCTAGATGAAGAACAGGCTATGAAGATAAAGGTACTCATGCTCCATTGTTCAGCCTCCCTCTAATGTACGGGCAAAGAAGGTGGCCATAAAGACTCCTCACGGTGGTCCTCCAGGAGATATAGAAACTATCCAGGTACGTTGAATCATCACAGTTTCGCTTGCTCTGATTCTTGGACAGCACTTTCTCAGGAAATTACACTTATGGTGGACTGTCCGTCACGAACATATCATCCCACTTCTAGGCATTACAACTGACTTCGAACGGACTGTGTCAATCGTGACTCCATGGATGGTGAAAGGAAACGCTCACAATTATGTGCAGGATCAGGCTATCGATCCTCGTCCTTTGGTAAGACGAATGTCTCAAAAGAGATCGACAGGGGTGAACTATTGTTTAGATACTTGGAATTGCGCGGGGATTACACTACCTTCATAATCACTCTTCTGGTTCAATAATCCATGGTGATATGAAAGGTGTAAGTCTGTTTACATGAACGCTGCACTTGATGGAACGTTGTTGCAGGTCAATGTGGTAATTTCCGAAGACGGCCGAGCGCTCCTCCTTGACTTTGGTTTCTCCTCCCTTATTAACTCTTCGTTCACGTTAACCATCTCGGCTCCGCTCAAGGATATCCTAAACTGGGTGGCACCAGAAATACTTGACAATGGCTACGGATCAGCAGAAGCGGACGTGTGGGCTTTTGGAATGACGGCCTTGGTACGTATCGTTCGCTTGTTGCAGTGAAGTCGAGTTGAGTCTGTGTGGCAGGAATTGTTTACGCGGAGAATTCCTTTCCACGATCGCCAAACTATCAAGAGCCTTTTTACCAGAATTCGACAAGGACCACCCGATCGCCCGAGTGACGAGGAAACATGTTCTCGTCTGACGAACCAGTGGTGGGATATGTGTTCCTCGTGCTGGAACCGCGACCCCTCCTTGCGACCTACCATGTCAGATATCGTCAGAACTATTAAAAGAATGGTATACTCCTAACTTGTTTTATATTTCCCATTATCGACTAATTCATGCAGATAGATTCTGACTTGACGATGCATGTGAGTTATCCTTCGGTTCTGAAAGATAACAGATATAACCTTCAATAGAATGAAACTACAATGGACCCAACATTTGCACTTCAAGAGCTTGCATCTTCCTATGACATGCACCTCAATGAGCAAGTTGACCGAGACGAGAGAACACCGATCCACGGTAATACAGCCATCATATACCGGGGCAAGCTACACCAGGGCGGTATATGGACCAGGGTGGCCGCTCTGTGTTGTCTTCGTCGTTGCATGGCAACAAATGTGGCAGTGAAGACCATTCGTAGTCGTCCTCCGCGCAACATGGACGTCGTTAAGGTTTGATATATCATTGCTTCTTTGTGAATAGGTCTGACTGCTGTTCAGCATATCATCGGAGAAGTGCATGTCTGGACCACCCTGCGCCATGAGAACATTCTTCCACTGTTCGGGATTACTACAAAGTTTGATGGCACGGTGTCACTGGTGTCCGAATGGATGAAGATGGGGAATGCACACGAATATGTGCAAAATTGTGATGTTGATCCTAGCCCTCTGGTATACAGGAGATTGTGCTTCTTTCCCGTTGTAACGCTAATATTCACTCTATTTAGCTCCTAGGGGTTGCAAATGGATTGTGTTTCCTTCATACACTTGCCCCACGTCCCATATTTCACGGCTCGCTGAAAGGCGTATGTTAAGTTTTCGATTCACAGGCGATGGCTTAACTGACCCGTGTAATAGTCAAATGTGCTGATATCCTATCGTGGTGAAGCGCTCCTTTCGGACTTCGGACTGTCTGATCTTCTTGAGTCTTCCTTGCCTATCACTGTCGAAGTTTCCGGTGTAGGAAAAATTAATTGGAGATCCCCCGAACATCTTGATGCACCAAGAGGGTCTGGTGCAGGAGATGTGTGGGCATTTGGGATGACAGCGCTGGTACGCCGAGGTCTCCTTCCAATTCGACTGCCGACATTGAAGGAATCCGTAGGAACTATTCACTCGAGCGCTCCCGTTCCATTCAATCTGGAATTCAAAGGAACTTGAACAACGCATCATACTGGCACCGCCTGACCGTCCCAGTGATGAGATTACTTGTCAACGGTTGACAGATGGGTGGTGGAAAATATGCTCGTGGTGCTGGCAGTGCGATCCATCGTTACGTCCTTCGATTAAAGAGATCCTTCGGATGATTGAAGACGAACTACTGGAGTCTCTGCGGCGCGATGGGGACAGCTTCCGGAGGCTCCTCATGGAAAAGATGCGAGAACGGGCTTGAACATGAAACCTAGGTGATAAGTAATCCGTACGCAGTGCACACAACCATATACCCCGTTGGTGACCCTTGTAGCTTTTTGTTAGAATGATTTGGGATGTGGCTCCCTTGTCCTTCAACTGTACCGCTGTTTGTCGCGACTGAAACGTTTCGGCACTTAGCCACATATGCTGGACTCGAGAGGTATGGGTGGGGGAGCAGAGTTAGGGTGTTCAGATATGCTAACAGACTAACTGCGAATCCCAGAAAAACAGTTGTATAGCCCTATTGCATTGCATTGCAGACAGTGACGAGCGCTGTGATGAATGCTCTCGAAACTCATAAAAACCTGGCAGTACCATTGAAATCCGAGGAATCAAGCTCCATGCTCGTTGCAGTGCTACATATGAGATCTCTGGCCACCTTTCTATACGTCAAAATGAAGCCCTGTCACTATTCAAATATTCATCGTTAGTCCTCGCTGGCTTGCTGCTGCCGTTGTTCCCCAGTGCCCAATCGCGTCCTATCGCTGTGCAACAAGAGCATATTGACCATACACGTCACCGATAGCTGATGCAAAGGGACTGGAAATTGTCTATATGATAAGGACTGAGTGTGGGAGTCAGGTACCTGAGGACAGGCTAGTCGTACCATATTGACATGTACACTACAGAGACGGAGAGCAAACAGGACGAGGTGACAATCTACACAACCCAATACCGCGAGAACAAGAATGGGAGAGTCTGAGAAGGGAGCTGGGGGTTGGTACCCGGGAGGTGTAGAGACCGACGCGACGATAGTGGTGGATGGGGCCTGGACAGTAACATTTTTCAGGTCCTCATTAACGTGATCGTTGGCATCCCATCCTGCCTGTGACTGGGTTGCGCGACTGTGATGTGCCAGGGAGAGGGGACGCAGATGACGGTGTAATTACTTGTGGAGTCATAGATGCTGCTGTACCTGGCGCTGGATTAATATAAGATGTGGTGGGACTCGAACGAGGTGACGCCTGAATACGGTGCTGTTGACGTCTGCACCGTTAGCTGGGCTACCTGCTGTTTCAGCGTTACAATATCTGAATCTCGTTCACGGTCCTTCTCCAGGTCTTCTTTACTGCGTTGGAGCCTCGCCGGCGTTACATCTGCCACTGCCAGTCTCCCCAGGTTTTGTACCCTTCTTGTAGGTGATCGCGCAAAATCGTTGGAGCCGTCTCGATCGCATATTCGATGAGCGTCCCATCCGCGTCTCCCATACTCAACGCTAGTTTCATCACCCGCTCCGCTCAGATGTTCTGCCCGTAATCTTCCACTCGCCCCTCTTGTATCATCTTTCCGACGTCTTCTTCTTTCAAGCCCTGATCCTTAATCCGTGCCCTCTGCTCAACCCTCGACGGCTTTGGTCGCTTGGCTGATGACCACCGTTTCAAGAACGCCGTTCTGATCACCGCCAAGGAGGTGTGTTCTGCTGCTGGTAACGCACCGAACCACTCATCTGCGTATTCCCCAAGGTGCCAGCTACATCTGGAACCGCTGCACTTTGGTTGTTTCGGGCCACGGGTCTGGGAGTGTTAACTGAAACTGGGCGAACCAATGCGCCGGCTCGTCTTATAGCTATCGTGGAAGAGAGGTAGGGTCTTGTAGACGTAGACTGGGGGGTAGTTCCGACTGCGGTGTGTCTGTTGCCCCGTTGCGCCTGCTGCTGGGGAATTCGTGGCAACTCTGCTAAATTTCAAATTTCAACTCCGAATGATAAGATTGGGTGCTTGATTACTAGTTTTGGAAATTTGGATTCATGTGGACATATCAACCACGCTCTTACAAGTGCTTTTTCGTCCACCTGGGTCTACAGAATTTGACATACCTGAACCGTTGAACTCCGGGTAGGAAGAAGATGCAGTGTTTGGGTACGTCTCTGACCTTCAAGGCTCATACTTGCACTGGACTAAACTTTTGTCGTCAAACCGCCACACCGCGTCCATACTACCAATTCAACACAAATGACATCGATAGTCTATGCCTTCCTTCTCGTCCCTGTTTTCTTCACAATCGAATGCACGCGTTTTGTGCACCTTGCCGTCCTTGCCGCCGCGTCTCCTCCGCCTGCGTGGATACCCACACCTATCTTGCTCCTAGCTCGCGCTGTGGGGAGCACAATTGGATGGACTGTATGGGCACTCTGTGCATGGGTCCTATGGGTGCCTGTTTGTGCTTTGCTGTGGTTGTGTGGAATTGGGAGGGATGGGGCATACAGGCGAGGTGAGTCCCCCTCGATGACTTATCGCGAGATGTATGGATAGTAGGCTAATGGGGACTGTCATGTAGCTTCTGCGGCTGCGACGGCGAGATGGTACGAATCGAGAAAACACCGTCAGAAGGAAGAGACTCAGAGGTCTGTGAAGTTGTTGTGGTATCGGCAGTAAGCGCTGGTAGTTGAAGTTGGTGCGTGATGTCGGTATCATGCACTTCCACGAAAGTACTCATTTATCTCCCTTTCAGAAGATGAAAAGTGTACCATTAGAGGACTTGCAAACTCTCCCGCGTTTCTTGCTATCTATTTTTGTATGTAGATTTTTTGTTTTGTTTTATTGGTCATGTTGTTGTAGTGTCTCGTACTGACTTGTGTGTGTGTTGCTGGGTCGAGGCTCGTTAACCTGTACATACGGATGTGTGTACTAGATGTTTCAGCTAGAAATATTCCCATTGGCTCGCCCAGGTGCATATGATACGCATGTCCGCGTTACTTGGTAAGCAAATATGAAGGCACGCATGTCGAGATCTGAGACTTGGCATATGTAAACTCTGGTACTTAGACGAAGATTAGTGGACATGTCCGCATGGCATAATTGTTGTCGACTTGATGTTGTACTGAGTCGTTAGGTTTCCACCTGCTCCGTCCTGATTGTGCTGCTAAGACTGACCAATGTAGTATTCAGCATCAGAACATATTCTGAAAAAGTCGCCACACATCCGGGTTCCCTCTGAGCCACAGACCTACAAAATGCTCCTGCGCAACTCTGCGGGCAATTTCTCCAATTGACGGACGCAGCTGTGGATCGCGTTCCCAGCATGAAGAAAATATTTCCCACCACTTGTCCGTCAAACGAGAACAATCACTGGGCCGCTCAGGTGGTCCTTTTATAATTCCCTGTTTCACATCCTGGATATCGTGGAATGGAAATGATCGAGTGAATAGTTCCTGTAGAGGGGTTTGCGTTAGCACATCGGAAGGAAGTTACCAGCGTACCAGCGCTGTCATCCCAAACGCCCAAACATCGCCTTCAGGAGATCCTTCGAAGTCATCCAGATGCTCGGGGGATGTCCAATTCACAAGCCGCGGGTTAAAAGAGGATCCGAGAAGTTTGGACAGTCCAAAATCTGTAAGGAGGGCTTGGCCACCCTGCGAGATCAAAATATTATGCTACTGCACGTTTGTCATATTGATCAAAGAACAGAGAAGATCCCCACGTACACCTCTGAGATTACCATGACATATAGGATATGGATGGTAACTATGCAAATAACGTAGTCCACTTGCGACGCCTACGAGCTGTGCAGCATGAGCTCATATGTTAAAGATCTACCAGGATAGACATACCAGTGGCACAGGGGAAACGTCATTATTTCTTACATAGTCGTGTGCATTTCCATTCTCCATCCAAAGAGATACTACTGACAATGCATTGTCAAACTTGGTCGTGATCCCGAGTACTGGAAGGATATTGTCGTGGTGCAGTTTGCACCAAGTAGATATATCATTGAGGACTCGCTAGGAAGCGGTCAGGCCCGTTTGCAAAGTAATAAAGTAACAAACCTTGATGTCGTCTGTATCTCCCGGAGGACTATAACGGAGGGTTTTCACTGCAACCTTAGTCCCATTCGCCATCAGGCCTTCAACTGTGTTGCTACCGCTCGTTGAGGCTGTCCCACCTCGTTCGATTGGTTCGATGGTGTATGGTGAGGCAAGGCTAGTAAAATTGTCAAGCGTAGACGACGCCGGTGACATCTATTGGGATTGGTCATGATAATCTTACCAGCAGGAAGCCAAAGAATATACCATAGTTCCGATCTCTTGAATAATATGTGCCATCGTAGGTCGCGATGAGGGGTCATATCGCCAGCATCGGGAGCACATATCCCACCACGTATCGGTCATACGTGAACAAGCATCTTCGGCACTTGGGCGTTCCGGGAGATGTCCTAGTGCGATCGCGACTGAGAGAGTATCGAACGCGTGGCGGTGGAATGGGTTTTGACGTGTAAACAGTTCCTGTGCGGGTTTCCTTTAGCTTCGTGTACACGGAAGGGAAAAGAACATACAAGAGCTGTCATTCCAAATGCCCACGCGTCTGCTTCTGCTGATACGCTTTCAAACTTGAACATTTCCGGCGACATCCAATCGATCATATCTTCTTCTTCATGCTGGCTAACAGGGGTCATACTAGACGTAGAACTGACGATGTCAGAGAAGCCGAAGTCCGTCAGGAGTGCTTGGCCATCGTCCGATATCACAACATTAGCCTGAAACAATACCTTATCAAACAGAGTTATTTACTGAGGAAAGTTAGACCTACACCTTTCAGATGTCCGTGAAGTATTGCGGTTGGCTGGTGGTTATGGAGGTAATTCATCCCTTGCGCAATTCCCTCAATCTGCATAACATATAGATAACATTTCCTTCAATTTTATCCAGCTTACCAGTGGGCGAGGATCAATGGTTTTATCCTGCACATAGTCGCGTGCATTTCCCCTCCATAGAGAAACAACCGATACCGTCTGTTCAAACTCAGTGGTGAGGCCAAGCGGTGCAAGGATGTTATGGTGTTGAAGCTTGGACCAGACGTGGACTTCTCCAAGGAAACGCTACAAGAGATCAGAGATATGTTGAAGTACAACGACCAACGATACCTTGATGCTATCTAAATCACCTGGTAGCTTCCCACGTAGTGTCTTGATGGCGACCTCGAAATTCTCCGCGTCAGAGCGATAATGAACCAAGAATTGGTTAAGTGAACTCACCCTTGTAGATTGCCCAGTTCCAGAAGAATCACCACCAATTCCTTTTGCATAATCTTTCTGATGCAAGTCTCCCGAACGTGTAGTAGCATACCTATTCCGCAAAAGATGATGATTGTCCAAAGATACTAGTCCGTTGAGGTTGAGACAATACTCAGATGCAAGCCGAGCGAGTGCTGTGAGAGGCGCTATGGGGTCCGGTAAACCAGAACTGGCGTTGAGGTCCGTCAGTCTACAGTGACTATTGTAACAGATTGGAAGTTCAACGCTCACTGGGAATGTTCATGGCTCGGATTTACTATCGTTTTCGCCTCCTCCGGTCCTAGGGTTCCCGGGTGAGCAGTTACATCCATCTGCTGTAACGATCGATCGTCCTTAGATGGGCTGCTCTCAACCTGGGCCTGCTCCTCTAGTTTTCGGCTCAGTACGGCTGGCACATAGTCTGGCTGAGCGAATGAATGGTCCTATGTACCAACAACGCAAAGACAAGGGGTTGGAGATATCAGTACGCAGACCATGGAAGTAGACGGGTCATAAAGAACGCGTCTGTGACCGACAACGCAAAACATGAAAGAAACGTACGATTTGGAAGATATGTGAAAGCACCTGCAATATCGTTGGACGTTTTGAGGCATCATGGTTCCAGCATGACAGGAAAATATTCCACCACTGCTCTGTCATACGATAACACGTGTCTGCATCACTTGGGCGATTTGGTGGTCCTTTCATTACCCTAATCACGATGGCGTAGACACCATTACGCACGTCATGGAAAGGATCTTTACGTGTGAATAACTCCTGCACGCATTCCATGTAAGCTCACAATATCTAGTGAGTGGGAGCATACCAGGGCCGTCATTCCTAATGCCCACAGGTCTCCCTGTGTAGATTTCTCACCACCTTCAAGAATTTCTGGCGCCATCCAATGGATAGAACCTCCGGCGTTTGCTGGAGCAGACAAGCTGAACGAAGAATTGGTGATAGATGACAGGCCAAAGTCAGTAAGGAGTGCTCGGCCGTCATCGGATATTAGTACATTGGCCTTCAACAGGATCCAGTCAACAATACGTTTTTGTTATGAAAATACGTACGCCTTTCAGATCTCCGTGGACCACTTCTCCTGAGAAGGTATGCAGGTAACGTAATCCCTCCGCGATGCCCATGATCTAGGGCGAAAACTAAATTGGAATTAGGACATCAAGTGACTCTTAACTCACCAAAGGGCGAGGGTCTCTATTTTTCTCCTGCACGTATTCTCGCGCGTTTCCGTTCTGCATCCATCGGGATACAATTGATATGGTCAGGTCGTACTCAGTTGTAATCCCTATCAGTGGGAGGACATTTTCGTGGCGGAGCTTGGACCACCGATGCACTTCTTTTAGGATGCGCTGCTGAAGTCTCAGAGAATCTGAGTATAAGATGAAAAGTGATCTTACCTTGATAAGTCGTTCTTCGCCTGGGAGTTCACCATGTACAATTTTCATTGCTACTTCCGTTTTTTCCGGAAGCAGCGTGCCCTTATATACGAACGCGAACCCTCCCCGTATAAGCTTACTCCCATCTCGAACAACCCGTCCATTCAAATTAATGCTGTACAGTGTTGCCCGTTTGGCGAAGTCGTCAAGGCTTTGTCGTGGATCCAAGTCCATGAAGTAGTCTCAGTCGAATCACGTTGAAAGATCGGAGAAACCTAGTGATGTCAAGACAGGATGGCAACTTTATATTTCGCCTTTGAAAGCTTCAACACTCGATCTAAACGAGGAATATCAGGGGTTATCGATGCATCGAAGATCACCTTGCTTGACAAGGTTCCCTTGCTCGCCTCGTTTTACAAGTTCACTGGACGTGGTAGACGCAAGAGGGATCCTTCGATGGGTGGCAATTCCCCCGTAAGGAAGGTCCGCTGTGGCTCACACACTATTATGTAAGGTTTGTTTAACAACTCCGACAGTCTGCCGCAGACGAGATGGCGACCCCAGAACAACTTCTTCAGGCTATCCCCAATCGTAATGGATATGTCCTTGTCGAACATGCTAGGCCCCCAGGTTCCGACTTTGGTCACTATGGTTCTTCTGCTCCTGCTACTAGTAAATTTGTCCTTGGGGAGCTACAGAGGATACTGAATCAGCCCCGGTTTTCATCTATCGATCTCAGAGACCAGGTTTCTGGGGACTTATCGAAACTCGTCGGTTCCGGTAATTATGGCCTTGTACACGAAGGGACCATGGGTGCAGAACACAAAAGGGTGGCCGTGAAGGTTGTCCGGTATGGTGATAAAAGTGCCCTTCCTGCCCTCGAGGTCAGTCGATTTGTTGCTCTCCTCGTTGTCATGACTTCTGAAAGTGCACCAGAGAGTGCTAAACGAAGTATATGTCTGGTCCAAGCTCAGACACAACAATGTCATTGAATTACTTGGGATCACAACTGCTTTTGATCATACGATATCCATTGTGTCTCCCCTGATGTCCCAAGGGAATGCGTTTGATTACGTGCAAAACCCGGATATCGATCCTCGTCCCTTGGTATGTTGTAGGATATCTCCCGTGTGTTGCGCATCTCAGCATGTCATTTAGATCTCGGGGATCGCAAATGGACTGCATTACCTCCATACGCACGAGAAAGGAACCATTATACATGGTGATATCAAGGGCGTGGGTGCACTTGTTCTTGAATGTGATATTTTATTCCAACGTATAACAGCCAAACGTGTTGATTTCCGATGATGGACATGCGCTCCTTACCGACTTCGGTTTCTCTCATCTTGCCAATGCATCGTTTAGTCTAGCTGTCGAACAGCACCCAGGAGGGACCCCTAATTGGATGCCCCCTGAATACCTGGATACGGATCAATGTGTGATGACCACTGCAGGCGACGTGTGGTCTTTTGGAATGACGGCGTTGGTCAGTCACTTAAATATCCTCTGATTGTTGCCCCAATAGTCTGCACAGGAATTATTTACCAGGAAGCGCCCGTTCCACCATATCAAGCACCGTGAGACGATAATGCACCATATTTTATCAAAAGCCTATGAACGCCCCAGCCCCGAGGTTGTTTGCTCTCGCTTGACAGACGAGTGGTGGAGCTTGTGCTTGTCATGTCGGATCCGTGAACCGTCGAAACGCTCTCCAATGTCAACAATCATCGAGAAGATGAGAAATCTGCAGGTACGCGATTGTTGCGAAGTTCCAAAATTTAGCAATCTCTGACCCACAGCGTTATTTTCTCCAGATGACACATGTAGTTGACACCCACGCATTTCCATCTAATGTATGTACCTTCCTTTTGGATGGTCATCCGCCTGCATCTTACTCACATCACATGATAGTCCTCACGCGATATCAGTATGGCGTCGGTGTTCGTGAACACAGATACCGGACATCCCCAGTTCCCGTTACAAGCCATACCTCCCATCCACCCTGGTTTGCTTGACGCAAGGGAGGCACTCATAGAAATCTCCCGACGTGCATCACTTGATGGGATCAACCTTGATGAACGGATTTCCAAGGACACATCTTACTCTCCTCTTGGGGGGCATACTGTTATTCATTCGGACACTCAGGACAATGTAATTGTGTTAACTGCGGGGCGTTGTTCTCCGCAATATCAAAAGGCGATCAAGGTGAATTACTGCACCTATACTTCGTTTTCTTCCATTGCTGAATGACGACAGGCGACTTTCAAGCCTGCAAGAGGTGGCGTTTCAGGAAACATTGATACCATCAAGGTACTGCAAAGTTTGGTTCTGCAGCCTTACCCTAACCTATGGGCAGCGTTTCCTGAGGGAAGTACATGCCCGGTCAAAACTTTGTCATGCAAATATTATTCCACTACTGGGCATCACCACCCGGTTCGATCAGACGGTATCAGTCATTTCTCCGTGGATGGAGAAGGGAAATGCATTCAATTATGTACAAGATAAAACCGTGGATCCACGCCCTCTGGTGAGCAGAGGTGACTTGAGATGATTAGAATGTTTGTGTCTAACTTCTGCACAGATTGAGGGAATCGCGTATGGGCTGCATTATTTGCATAACTACGAATCGGATCCAATATGTCACGGAGATTTGAAAGGTGTAGGTTGTGTTAAATTGAATGGATAGTCCTGTTTGACTGGATACTGTGGCAGGTTAATGTGCTAATATCAGAGGATGGTCAAGCGCTCCTGACCAACTTTGGGTTTTCTCCGATATTCATGCCCAGCCAATGTGGAAATGAGGCGATGATCAATTGGATGTCGCCGCAAATGTTGGGTAGTGGCAAGGTATCAATTGAAGCAGATGTGTGGGCATTCGGAATGACAGCCCTTGTGAGTTCTTTACCCCTCCACACCCGTGTTATTAAAGTAAATTTGTACAGGAATTGTTCACGTGCAAAAGCCCCTTTGATTACTTTCATGCCATTCTTACCAATATCGCCGAAGGGCATCCCCCAAAGCGCCCAAGTGATGCTGATACATGTTCACGTATGACAGATGTGTGGTGGAATGTGTGTGTTGAGTGCTGGAAACCTGACCCCTCGTCGCGACCTACCATGACGCGTATTGTTGACCAGATCCTGAAGATAGTACGCTTCCTTTTTGGTTTGTCATGGATGACATGGTGATGACCAGTTCATATAGATGTCGTCGCCTGCGCTTCAACAAATTTCCAAGTTTGCATCGTCATATGGCGTCGATGTCGGTGACCCAATCGAACGAGATGGAACAACGCCGATTCGCAGTAACAAAGCCATTCTATATCAAGGGAGGTTGGGCCAAGAAATGGAAACCAAGGTAGCAGTCAAAGTTCTCCTCTACAGTCCTCCACGACTTGTGGACGTCGTCAAGGTTCGACGATCTATTTAGCACTCTCAAGTAAGCTGGCCTGACTGTTGTCTAGCGTGTCCTTGATGATATATCCGCTTGGCGCAAGCTTTGTCACAACAATGTTCTTCCGGTTCTCGGGATCACGGCCAAGTTTGCTAATGCAATATCATTGGTGTCTCTTTGGATGGAAAGAGGAAACGCACACGACTATGTGCAAAGTAACGACATTTCCCCTGTCCCGCTGGTGCGTCTACCACTTGAGTTCCTGGCAGCCTTTTTTAAAATCATACCACACAGCTTCTAGGAATCGCAAGTGGACTACGTTACCTGCATGCTCACCACCCTCGCCCTATATATCATGGTAACCTGAGAGGCGTAGGTGTACAGTCATCTGATGCTTGGATTGATATGACAAAGACTTGTAATAGCATAATGCCCTGATCTCGCACGACGGCCAAGCCCTCCTTACCGACACTGGACTGTCCCCGCTTCTTGAATCCTCGTTTATCCCAATAAACAGCGCCTCTCACCTGCAGACTGTGAATTGGACATCACCTGAGCACCTAACGGACTTTAAGGGATCTGCTAAAGGCGATGTGTGGGCATTCGGGATGACAGCACTGGTATGCTGGCTATCACCATTTGCCAGTATCGCTGATTGGCAATGTATCTGTGTAGGAGCTGTTCACTCGATCGTTTCCATTCCACGACATCAAGCATTCAAAACAATTGAAACAACGGATTACGCAAGGACCACCTGAGCGTCCCACTGGCGAAGCCATATGTTCTCGTTTGACGGATCGCTGGTGGAACGTATTTTCTTCGTGCTGGAAACGTGACCCATGGCAACGTCCGTCGATGGAAGAAGTTGCTCGCAGAGTTGCAGAAGAACAGTTCCAAATTCTGTGGGATAGAGACGACTCGCACATGTTGCAGCTTCTTCAGCAGGTGGTTTGATGAACACTGAGCATCTTAACCTGCAGATGTAGTACGGTTGGAACGATAACAGAGACACCTTGCCGACTGCGTTGGCGTAATTCCTGACACACTGGACATTCAATATGATTTGCATGCTTCCCCTACGTCGGCAGAACCCTTGCTCTCCGCATGCACATTGGATTGCGTACTTGGAAGGCTCATAGGTAGCAAGGTAAGGCAACCGAATCACACGGGTCCAAAGAAGGCAAAAAGTTCTGTCGTCAGTCGTTCCCACGATATAGCATTCTCCCAGAACCCTTTGCTCTGCGAGCAAGGGAATTCAATATGATTTGCATGCTTCCGACGGTTGAAGTCAATTGTCCGAGATCATTAACCACTACCTTGCTAAAAACAGGATTTCAACACTTTCATAGATGGTCGTGAAGCCACAGGATGCGCACCAGATTTCAAGTGACGTGTTTTGACTTGAACAAGGCCGTTGGCACAGCAGGCACCTTGTTTACGAGTACGGGAGCCTCGCCACGAAGTACTGTATGCCGCACATAAAAGTCCTCACTGCCCATTGCAGCACACAGCTGTATTGAATCGGAGCATAAAATCACCAGATCCGCGAATAACCAAAGATTCGATGTCGGAAGACAATCATCGTTCCCTCTCCGACTTGGATCAGGGTGACCTTGTAAACGAGGTGATAGAGTTCTTGTTGTCTTGGTCGGGTCATACCTAACCTCTACTCACTATGATTTACTCACAAAATACAGTCCAAGTCATCTTCTATCATGAGTGCTACCGTGGTTTTTTCTATCGCGGAGATTGTTCGCATGATCTGTGCATTCCTGGAGGATGACAAGCAGTCTTTGTTCAGTCTCGTCTGTTGCAACAGAGCTGCATCAGAGACCGCACTTGATGTGTTATGGGCCAAGTTGAATTCTATCGAACCTCTTATCCCTTTCATCCCAGGTGGGCTACTGGAAGCGTCCATTGTGAGTACGAAGTACGGCTCTGATCCTGGTAGTATCTGAGAACTGACCTGCTTGACCGAGGCAGGACATAGATATCAATGCAGCAGCATTCCTTCAATTGCCGTGCCCTCCTGCCGAGGAATGGAAATCATTCGACAAATACGCATACAGAGTCAAGGACCTGCATTCAGCTGACCCTAATGAGGCATGGATAGACGGCACGAGGCTTATCTATCCCAGGTTGGCTGCCCTACGTGCTAAGGATGGTTTCGATCTGTTCCCCAACCTGCGTTCTATCCTCTGCTTCCTCTCAGAGCCGGGATTACACGATAAGAAGCTACTTCCCTCGAACCTCCGGTCACTCACATCGTTTACGAGGAACTACGGAATGGATGCAGACGGTCACACGAATACCCTGATACAGATGGCCTCCCACACTCCTTTCCTGGAACAACTTCATCTACGTGGAGTATTCCATTTCCCCGTTACCGAACAAATTCAACCGTTGAGACTTGCATGTCTCCGAGAAGTTGACCTTACTCGAGCTTCCATCTCTTATTGTGACTTCCAGTATCTGTGTAAGGTACTTTGCGAATCACCAGTTGCAACATTCAGTGTACATTTGAGAAAGCCACTTGCGGAGTGGCAATCGGCCTTACCTGTCTTTCCGGTCCTCCGTCGGCTGGTCTTCTGTGGGGATCCAACCATTGCGCATGATTTCCTTGAACGACTTTCAAAATCAACGCTTGCCGACTTCACCATCGAACATGAAGATTGCATGGCAGAACTGAACGCGTACGGATCGCTTCTTGATCTTCTTCACAAACGGTTCTCGGATTCGTTGAAATCCGTGCATCTCAATATCGGGGATGCACCGATAAATGCACATCATTTCTTAGCATATACCCTTGTGGCCCTCATTCCGTTGGTGGAAGCAGGCGTCGAGGAACTGCGGTACACCATGTACATCGACGTGTCAGCATTACCTGAGATGCTCCAGCAAGCACTCGACCCTTGTTTGTGGCCGACACTACGAGTGTTCTCGTTCTCCACGCAGTCGCAGAGGCTTTCTCATCGCCAGTTAGAAGAAAGCAGGAGAATTTGGGCACCGTTTTTCCAGCAGTTTGCGCCAGTTTGGGAGAGTGTCCCAGCTGTTGAAGGTGTTGATTCAGATGTTTAGGGGCGCAAATAGTACTTTCCCCCGTGTCGATCGTCGTCGACTATTCTAGCTGAGGGAAGGTATGTTGTGCTAGGACGTGGCTCCATTAATCGATGAGATGAACAAAGGCATACCCATTTGTGTTGTACAGACAATGTTGTAGTACTTACCTGTGGAACAAAGCTGTCGACGAACCTTGTTTACGTGCACGCCCATATATCTCTAAAAACTGACTTAGCACATGTCAAATGACTGTACCATTCATTTGTGAGGTGGACTCCGAACTATGGCTTTTTCGACAGCGGAGCTTTGTTATGAGCAATTGCGTGAATGTCAAAAAAAGCATCTACGATTTCCACGTGCATTGACCTTGTAAAAACCGAGCGGAGTGGCGCCCGAGCATCCGGACGTCTTCGCGGTGCGGCAGGCCGAACGCGTTTTCTCGCACCTAGGACGGGCACGATGGGCTCTTCCTAGTTGTGCTAGCTGTTTTGAATATGGACAATAGCGAGAGGATTTCGAAAGCGATGGTGTTAGACCAATGACGGAGGAAATGCGTCGTTGCGACGTAGATGGATAATACTGCTCTGTGGACAATCCAAGATCTTGCTGAGGGGTAGAGGGCAGCCATCGTACACGGCGTGGTGGCAAATTCGATGGGATGAGATGCCGGACTGAGGGGTACTGGGTAAATTAGAGTATCGAGCCCGGTGACTTGGAGGACGCATCGTCCAAATACTGTTGGGTAATGGGCTCGGTGAATGCAGTTCTCGACGACGACGAGGCGTATTGGGATAGAGCAACGACGGGGATTTGCATGTCGTTTGCTGTAATCATTGAGAGGCGAGAGAACCACATCGTAGTGCAGTGTAAAATAACAGGGCCAACCAGAACGATACGATGTGGGTATCGCGTAGTCTCCCCAAGGCAGACCAAAGATTCGATGGAAAGTTGTATCAGGGATTGACTACGAGACAAGTGCCACCAGATGCAGAGTCACGTGGCAGCAATATGGAGACGACCCCAGCCATTACATAATAATTGTCGCCTCTCCCCGCCCTGTCGACCAATGACTCCATACTCCTCAACGTGCCATCCACACACTCAGCGTCACAGCCAGCTCCACAAACACACCAAAGTCGATTATCCCGGATGACGCACGGTTCGATACAGAGCCACTCACAGAGGAGAAGCTTGAGCAGCTGAATCAAGAAACTAGTGACCCAGCTTCCAAAGCAGAGAAAAGGATCTGGGGGGTATAAGAACGTTCCCTTAATGGATGACATCACTGCGCGTCTGGCGAAAAACGAGATCCCTTGGCTCAGCACACCCACCCGAGCCAGAGATGGTCGATGATCCAAAGCTACCGGGGGCAGTAATGAAAGCGCCGGAACACCCACTCGAGTATCCATGGTATGTATCCGTTCCATCGAGATGATACTCGTCATTGTCATACGGCGGGGCTATAGGCCCACCTGTCATGACACGAAGCAAACCAAGGCCCATTTACACCTGCTCCTAGGACGGGTGGTGACCACAGCACCACGTTTTCTGCAGCCTCAGAGTCGGATGATTACGAGGCTGGTTTTACCATCGTCGGAGAATTGGACATGGTTGAATCGTTCTGCCGTTATCTCAACTGGCTCCAACCTCCCTCGCGCAATTCGAATTATCATATTTTTAAGTATTGTATCAAGTCGATCCCGCGAATGCCAATGGGGGAAAATGGGTTCTGACTACGAAGAACAATCCATCGCTATTAAATTGGTGCTGGCAATAGCACTTGTCGGCTAGGAGCTAGATGACGGTATATGTGGTGCCGTTGTGAGTCTGAGGAATAGGGTCGATCGTATCCACGTGTAAAGATGGTGTGGAACGTCTAAATGGGATCGGAAGGAAGCTCGTCAAGCTATTCGATGTTTTTGAAGCGGACCGGATTTGTCTCGAATTTCAGGTTTGCACTAAGCTTGTCGTCCGTGGTGCTTCATCTTACTTGTGTGCAGTATGACACTGATGACCATCTACCCAACAAGTTCATCTCAATTCAGGCGATGCCCACTGCATTCCGTTCTACGTTTAGTCGACATAGGGCTCCCTTGGGTAATACTGCTTTTAACGAGTCGGGAACGTCGACCAGTGGTGGTGCATTTGGTAGCTTTGGCACTTGGAGCATTGGCGGAACAAACTGGAGTGGCCGACCTTCTGACACTATTCCGAACCGGTACGATGCCTTGGAAATTGGAATCACCTTCCGTTGCTGCTGGCAAGCGACAACTGCAACAAGGTACATCCACAGGACCTGTTGATGGGTGTGCAAACAAACTCCAAACTGAATTCACTCTGCTGGCATGCTAGGGCGTCAAACTCTTGTTAGGTGACGGTATTTTGCCATGCTCAGGTACTTTCTCCTGCTTGCAGACTAACATCTTTCCACAGCTCGCTGCAGACGAGATGGCGACCCCGGAACAACATGACAAGCACCGATTGCCCTTTGCTATCCCCAATCGGAATGGATATGTCCTTGTCAAACGTGCTAGGCCCCCACGTTCCTTTGCTACTGTGATTCTTCTGCTCTTGCTATTGGTAACTTAGTCCTTGGGGAGCTACGGAGCATAGTGAAGGAGCGGTTTTCCTCTATCGATCTCAGATATCAGGCTTCTCGTGACTTATCGAAACTCGTCGGTTTCGGTAGTTATGGCCGTGTACACGAAGGGACCACAGGTGCAGAACACAAAAGGGTGACGGTGATACTAAGAGTATTCTTCCTGCCCTCAAGGTCAGTCGTATATTTGTTGTTATGACTCCTGAAAATGCACCAGAGAGTGCTAGATGGAGTATAGGTCTGGTCTAAGCACAGCAATGTTATTGAATTGCTTTTGATCACATGGTTGCCGTTGTGTCTCCCCTGATGTCCCAAGGGCATGCGTTTGATTACGTGCAAAACCCAGATATCGATCCCTGTCCCTTGGTATACTCCCATCTGGTCCTCGCAAATGGACTGCATTACCTCCGCACATATCAGCAAGGGACCGTTATACATGGAGATAGCAAAGGCGTGGGTATATTTGTTTTCGAATCAGATATTTTATCGCATAACAGCCAACGTGATGACGGACATGCGCTCCTTACTGACTTCGGTTTCTCTCATCTTGCCAATTCATCGTTTAGTATAGCTGTCGAACAGCACCCAGGAGGCACCCGTGATTGGATATCCCCTGAATACCTGGAAGAGGATCCATGTGCGGCGACCCACTGCAGGCGATGTGTGGTCTTTTGGAATGACGGCGCTGACGGTCAGTCGAATATTCTTTGGTTATTGCACTAACAGTTTGTACAGGACTTATTTACTAGGAAGCGCCCGTGTCCTGTTTGTGATGCTAGTTACAATGGCGGGGTTTGGTGCTCCAGGTTCCAAGGGACTCGCTGTACGTTAGGGTGGTTTTCTCAGTCACCCGAGAATACCACACGAACGGACAGCCTGAGATTCGGTTACTTTTGGAGCTCAAGGTGCAAACCTGAGGGAATCATACTTCTACGCTAGCGGAGTAGGAGTACTTATGTGATGGACGAGGCAACCGTATGTGCATTCAGACTTGGCCGAAATGTCACTTAGTGAGATTGCTCACCAATCACACATACATATGTCGCAATCCAATATCTCGTTCCGTATCTCCCAGCTCCGTAGTATAAGTAGTCGCTTTGATGTAAAATTTTCCCTCGGTCTCCTTCTCAATAACAGATTTTAATCTGGAAATTGTGTGTTGAGATCTTAGTGTCGTTGTCGTGGCGGTTGACCTAGTAGGTACTACTAGTCACCACCCACCACAACTTCAAAGCATCTTGCCAATGCACTTACTTATGTTCTTCTAGCATATAGCATTCACACCGCACAGTCGGCGTTCCCCTCCCCAGCTTTACAATAAAGGTGCAGCATACCATACAGGCCGCATCGCAATAATCTGTCGATATTGGTATAAAAAACCTCTATAAGTACTTCAGATGCATCGGACCCCACATCGCTGGCAGGAAGGCAGAGCCTTGTCACAGAGAAACCTGAGGACAGTGAGAACAGTGGAATTCAGGCATTTAACTAGTAAATGTGAACATGTTCGGAGAGTAGTGGATAACCCATGTAGACATCTAAGGACAACGACAAGGAAAAAAACATGTATGGGGTATGTAGTTACAATGTACTTTACATGGCTATTCTACAAGAACTAGAATACTGTCACGTATGAAAAGGACGGTACGGTCTGGGAGACTTCACTAGACTAAGTCGCGGAAGGAGATCCGATTCTAGTAGTAATATCCGCAGTGCTGGGGCGTGCGCTCGGAGTACGATTCCAACATGAAGTACATATTGCCCACCACGCATCTGTCAGACGAGAATTTGTAGACTCTTCAGTGGGCCTGTCTGGTGTATCACTCATGATACGGGTTATGAGACGTGGTATCGTGTTTATATCATGGAAAGGTGGCTTCCGGGTAAACAGTTCCTGGATATAATTTTTAATTCAATATGAAGACGAAGAAAGGTAGAATCAAACCAGTGCCGTCATTCCGTAAGCCCATATATCACCTTCAACAGTGGGCTTAAAATCTTCGAGACTTTCCGGAGCAATCCAGTTTATGGAGACCATAGAGTGTGTGCCAACAGGCAAAGTAAATGACGAAAGGACAAGGGAAGAAAAGCCAAAATCAGTCAGGAGTGCTTGACCATCATCAGATATGAGGACATTGCACTGCAGCAAGAGTATCACCACGACACATAATAACGGGGAGAAAGGAAACATACGCCTCGCAAATCGCCATGACAGATCGCACCAGACTCATGACTGTGCAAGTAGTGTAACCCCTTCGCGATCCCTACGAGCTGCATGTGGCATGGCATCATTTCCCCACTCGGATAGTAGAACCCCGGACTTACCAACGGTCGTGGATCAACAGAATTGTCTTGCACGTAATCAAGCGCATTTCCTTTCTTCCTCCAAGTGGAGACCATCGAGACAGTGAGGCCGAAATCAGTGGTAATTCCCAGAAGTGGCTGAATATTCTCGTGACGTAGTTTCGACCAGGTACATACTTCCCGTAGGACATGCTATACGACGATGAGTGCAAGATGCGGATCTGAGGAGTATGCGAACCTTGATAGATTCTTGACTGGAAGGAGGATCGGCGTGGATGGTTTTCACGGCGACCTTTGTTCCATCTGGGATTAAAGTTCCTTCGTATACATCCGCAGAGTCGCCGGTGAGGGGACGTCGAGTAATATCTCGACTGACCCTCCCGTTGAGAACGACGGTATACGAGGATGCCTGTTGGGATAGCTTTTCAAGTGCAAGCCTCGCGTCCATGAGCACGGTGGTAGCGGCAGAAGCGCTGGATCTGCGTTATTTTTATAGAGTACTGTACGTGCCCTAGCTGAGCCTGCATGCAAGAAACGACAGCTTCCATTTTGCCAGTCCGGTGGCACGTTCAATTCAGGATCTTGAACAGATAAGAGTGGAATGTGAGAAGTCCCTAAGTGGGTCTACACGATGCAGACGGAAAGTCGTGGTTTGATACTGCAGCAACGTTCATTGATAAGGGATGCACCACATGCCAGGGTAGTACGACAAGGGTTTTGGGATATCGGAGCCAAGCCATATTCTAAGTTCGAAACCGGAGAAAGCCGTCCGCCGTCCGGACTTTGTCCGGTACTACTGAGCTTTTTGCTTTTTTGTCATGTATTTCTCTGCAGTATCAGTATCGTGTCTCCAACAGTCTGTCTAATCTCATCTCAGCGTGCCCATGTTCATGCCGTCGTCCACTGATATGATCTCCAAGGAAACTACCACATGGTATTGAAAAGTGTAGTTTCATTATGGCCTGTCCTTCCCCAAGCAAGGCTTCTACCGACGCAAGCGGCATTCCGAGTATAACATCGTGCGTAATGTAGAGAACTTGTTGAATGCGCAGCTGAGACAACTCACTGAGTGACTGCTTTAGTAATGGTTCTGGGTCAACTGGGGAGTGTCGTCCTGCTGGGTTCAATTCACAGAACTCGACGTTTCTTACTACCAGAGGGAGGTCACCTAGGAGCGTTGGCGCCTGTGTACAAGAAGAAAACATCCAGTGATTTTATATTCCCTACCGAGAATGACGGGTACGACTGCGTGGAATTGCGTATACTTTTGTTCATCGACCTTTCACGGAGGCAGCGCACATGCTCATTGGCTAGGCTTTGTACTAATCTCTGCTTTGCGATGGCAAGCCCACTCGTCCAAGTTTGTACGCAACTGACAGAAACCAATAGGAAATGCCCCGGTGTGAATGCCAAGCCTTCATGTGTTTCGAGCGCTTGTGGACAAATTTCGGTGTTCTCTACAGGCGATAGTGGGTCGACAACAATTCCAACTGGCGAGCAAGGCTGTCCGGATCCGGCTTGGTCTAGTACTGACACCCTAAGTACGCACTACGTGTGTCTTAATCAATCAGTGTACTTGGCCATCCTACCCTGCTACATCAAGGTCGGCTCCACACCGCATTGTAAGAATGGGCGCCAGTATTCGATATGCCCTCTACCCCGCTTCCTTTGGGTAATCATTGGACAAGCTTGGACTGCCTTGCCCAAAAATGGCCAGGCTTTGGGCCTACTTGAAGAAGGCCATAAAGTAGGTCCAGTCTGTGCACCGTTTGTTCCTCAACCCATTCCTATCATTGTACCCTAAGTCATCTTCATGCAGAGTAACGGAGTTCCCTTGCAACAAGCCAACAATATTAACGGACATGGACCAGTAGATAACAATCCTTCATCGGACCCCAGGGTGTTACTGGAAGAACTTGCCAAACGTGCATCGCGGTATAGCGTCAACCTCGATGGATTTGTGTTTAAAGACAATGTCTCTTGTTTTCGAGGGGGGTATGCTACCGTTTCATCAGGCATTCTGCAACCAAGAGAAGAGGTATTGACTGGAGGGGCAGGCCTTTGCGGAAATAGCAAGGCTGTCAAGGTAAATCTATGCTTGAATCGTACTCTGTCCTACCTCTGATGGGCGTGAGCCAAGGTAGCCATAAAGACTCCTCGTGGTGGTTTTCCGGGGGATGAGGAAACCATCAAGGTGCGTACATTTAGCGTGCTTAGACCTGCTCTGATCCTTGGATAGAAATTCCTGAAGGAAGTGCATGCCTGGTCCAAGCTCGATCATGCAAATATCCTTCCTCTCATTGGGATCACTACGCAATTTGAACTGACCGTATCGATTGTTTCTCCGTGGGCGGAGAATGGAAATGCGCGTGATTATGTGCGGGATAAGTCTGTTGATCCCTGTCCATTGGTATGTCGTAGGTATTTCAAGCGAACACTACCTGAATGTCGTATAGATCCAAGGGATCGCAAGTGGGTTATATTACCTGCATAACTGCAGTCCTGATCCACTGTACCATGGAGATGTGAAGGGTGTGAGTCTGTTTGTCTCCATAACGTGGTTCTATTGATGGGGCCTGTTGTAGCTAAATGTGCTAGTGACTGAAGAGGGCAGAGCCCTTCTTACTGATTTTGGTCTATCGTTCCTCACCAATTCTTCATTCAGTATGTCCACCCCAGGACATGCTGGAGGTTCGTTACCATGGATGGCACCAGAACTGTTTGAAGTCCATCACGAGCCAACAGCCGCACAAGATGTGTGGGCATTTGCAATGACGGCTTTGGTAACATTTCCCCCATCTGTGCTCGTAGGCCCATAGCTGAATTTCTGCAGGAGCTGTTCACGCGTGAAGACCCATTTTACCCCTCCCGCGGCGTCGCCATCATGATGAGGACGCTCAAAGGCCCGCCAGATCGCCCGAGTGCTGAAAATGCGTGTTTTCGTTTGACGGATGAGTGGTGGGATATGTGCTCCGAATGCTGGCACTCCGACCCCCCCATGCGTCCTACCATGTCACGGGTAGCTAAGAAAATCGAACAGATAGTACGTTCTTCCCCTGACTTACAGTTGTCTGTTATTGATTAATGCTTGAAGATGGCATCGCTCCATCGGACCGCCCCAAACGGTTTAACGCACGCCAATGGTCCAGTGAATCTTTCTCATCGTGATAACCTCGTGAATGGTCATTGAGAACTGTCACATAAAGAGACTTCGTTCGAAGCTTGATTTGAATTGCAGAGCAATTCTGATACACCATTGGACCTTGTCATTGATATTTATACTTTGTCTGCAATGTAGCAGGAAGTCGCAGTCGTAACCAAAGTGTTGATGCTTACATTTCGATGTCAGGATTCTTGATGCACTATCACTGAGAGCAGCTGGTGCCACGGGTCCTTTACAGTGAAGTGTATATTATGCTTCGGCAAAATTCACCTAATTAAACTCGGAATCAGCGCGAAGGGTGCATCCTGTTGATGGGCGTGCAAACAAACTCCAAACTGAATTCATTCTGCTACTATTCTGCTGGCATCTAGGGCGTTAAACTCTTGCCAAACGAGGGTATCTTGCCATGCTCAGGTACTTTCTCCTGCTTACAGGCTAACATCTTTCCACAGCTCGCTGCAGACGAGATGGTGACCCCGGAACAATATGACAAGTACCGATTGCCCTTTGCTATCTCCAATTGCAATGGATATGTCCTTGTCAAACGTGCTAGGCCCCACGTTCCTTTGCTACTGTGGTTCTTCTTCTCTTGCTACTGGTAATTTAGTCCTTGGGGAGCTACGGGGCACAGTGAACCAGTGGATTTCCTCTATCGATCTCAGATATCAGGCTTCTCGTGACTTATCGAAACTCGTCGGTTTCGGTAATTATGGCCGTGTACACGAAGGGACCACGGGTGCAGAACACAAAAGGGTGGCCTCCGTTACAGTGATAAGAGTGCTCTTCCTGCCCTCAAGGACAGTCGTCTATTTGCTGCTCTCGTTGTTGTCATGACTTCTGAAAATGCACCAGAGAGTGCTAGACGAAGTATATGTCTGGTCCAGACACAACAATGTTATTGAATCACTTGGGATCACAACTGCTTTTGATCACACAATTTCCGTTGTGTCTCCCCTGATGTCTCAAGGGAATGCGTTTGATTACGTGCAAAACCCAGATATCGATTCTCGTCCATTGGTATACTCTCGCAAATGGGCTGCATTACCTCCATCCGTATCAGTAAGGGACCGTTATACATGGAGATAGCAAAGGCGTGGGTACACTTGTTCTTGAATCAGATATTTTATCGCATAACAGCCAACGTGATGACGGACATGCGCTCCTTACTGACTTCGGTTTCTCTCATCTTGCCAATAATGCATCTTTTAGTCTAGCTGTCGAACAGCACCCAGGAGGCACCCGTGATTGGATATCCCCTGAATACCTGGAAGAGGATCCATGTGCGGCGACCCACTGCAGGCGATGTGTGGTCTTTTGGAATGACGGCGCTGACGGTCAGTCGAATATTCTTTGGTTATTGCACTAACAGTTTGTACAGGACTTATTTACTAGGAAGCGCCCGTGTCCTGTTTGTGATGCTAGTTACAATGGCGGGGCTCCATGCTCCAGGTTCCAAGGGACTCGATGTACGTTAGGGTAGTTTTCTCAGTCACCCGAGAATACCACACCAACGGACAGCCTGAGATTCGGTTACTTTTGGAGCTCAAGGTGCAAACCTGAGGGAACCATACTTCTACGCTAGCGGAGTACTTATGTGATGGACGAGGCAACCGTACGTGCATTCAGACTCGGCCGAAATGTCACTGCTCAGTGAGACTGCTCATTCATCACATACATATGTCACAATCCAATATCTCGTTCCGTATCTCCCTGCTCCGTAGTGTAAGTAGTCGCTCCGATGTAACCTTTTCCCTCGGTCTCCTTCTCAATAACAGATTTTAGTCTGGCAGGAAGGCAGAGCCTTGTCATAGAGAAACCCAAGGACAGCGAGAACAGTGGAATTCAGGCATTTAACTAGTAAATGTGAACATGTTCGGAAAGTAGTGGATAACCTATGTAAACATCTAAGGACAACGACAAGAAAAAAACATGTATGGGATATGTAGTTACAATGTACTTTACATGGCTATTTTACAAGGATTAGAATACTGTCATGTATGAAAAGGACCGTACGGTCAGGGAGACTTCACTAGACTAAGTCGCGGAAGGAGATCCGACTCTAGTAGTAATATCCGCAGTGCTGGGGCGCGCGCTCGGAGTACGATTCCAACATGAAGTACATATTGCCCACCACGCATCTGTCAGACGAGAATTTGTAGACTCTTCAGTGGGCCTGTCTGGTGTATCACTCATGATGCGAGTTATGAGGCGTGGTATGGTGTTTATATCGTAGAAAGGTGGCTTCCGGGTAAACAGTTCCTGGAAATAATTTTTAATTCAATATGAAGACAAAGAAAGGTAGAATCAAACCAATGCTGTCATTCCGTAAGCCCATATATCACCTTCAACAGTGGGCTTAAAATCTTCGAGACTTTCTGGAGCAATCCAGTTTATGGAGACCATAGAGTGTGTGCCAACAGGCAAAGTAAATGACGAAAGGACAAGGGAAGAAAAGCCAAAATCAGTCAGGAGTGCCTGATCATCATCAGATATGAGGACATTGCACTGCAGCAAGAGTATCATCACGACACATAATAGCGGGGAGAAAGGAAACATACGCCTCGTAAGTCGCCATGACAGATCGCCCCAGACTCATGGCTGTGCAAGTAGTGTAACCCTTGCGCGATCCCTACGAGCTGCATTCGGCATGGCATCATTTCCTCACTCGGATAGAACCCCAGACTTACCAACGGTCGTGGATCAACAGAATCGTCTTGCACGTAATCAAGCGCATTTCCCTTCTTCCTCCAAGTGGAGACCATCGAAACAGTGAGGCCGAAATCAGTGGTAATTCCCAGAAGTGGCTGAATATTCTCGTGACGTAGTTTCGACCAGGTACATACTTCCCGTAGGACATGCTATGTGACGACGATGAGTGAAAGATGCAAATCTGAGGAGTATGCGAACCTTGATGGATTCTTGACTGGAAGGAGGATCGGCATGGATGGTTTTCACGGCGACCTTTGTTCCATCTGGGATTAAAGTTCCTTCGTATACATCCGCAGAGTCGCCGGTGAGGGGACGTCGAGTAATATCTCGACTAACCCTCCCGTTGAGAACGACGGTATACGAGGATGCCTGTTGGGATAGCTTTTCAAGTGCAAGTCTCACGTCCATGAGCACGGTGGTAGCGGTAGAAGCGCTGGATTCGTATTATTTTTATAGTCCTGTGCGTGCCCTAGCTGCATTCAAGCAATGATACGGTTCCATTTTGCCAGTGTCCCGTGGGCCGTGGCACGTTCAAATCAAACCCTTGATTTCAAACACGACCATGGAGACAGTGTTGCAAAGGCTTGATATCGACGAAACGTTTGGTGGCATCCACACTTGAGATCTTGAGAAGCGATGGAAACTGATGGAATGTGTCAACTGGATAAGTTATCGAGCAGAATGACGGACCGTTCTGGTCGGACAGATAGAATCGGAAGTGAGAAAGTCCCTAGTAAGGGGATCCACACGATGCAAACGGCAAGTCGTGGTTTGATACAGCAGCAACATTCATCGATGAAGGGATGCTCCACTTGGGGTATCCAAGGGTTATGGGCCTGGGCCCTGGGGTTATAGTCACCAGCGAATGCCGTGGAGGACTCGAGAGTCGACGGGGTGTCTGGTACATAGTACTAGACAGAGTGACCTTTTGCCTTTTTTGTCGTGTATTTCTCAGCTAGCTAGTGGGTTCATTTGCCTTCGTTGACTCCATGGGTCGCCCTTCCTCAAGCAAGGCTTCCACCCACGCAGACGGCATTACAGTATCGTGAGTAATGCGGATAATTTTTTCAATGCGCAACTAGGCCTGGTGTTGTGCTGCGGGGTTCAATTCACAGAACTCAACGGAACTTCCTCAGTACCATAGGGAGATCATCGATTATATCGATCATCCTTGTACCCCGGCTCGTGGTCATGGCCCAGGAGCGTTGGCGCCTTGCATATTTGAAATCCCGTTGACCAATATAACCACTGAAGATATGGTTATCTTTCTTTCAAATAATAGAAATGGCAGGGCTTGCGGTTTGTGGAAGCAGGTTTGGCCCGGTCAGTTGATGCTCTGTCAGGCGCTTCCAACTATCTCGGTGCTTTTCATAGCAGTCTGCTGCACCAGTGCTACGGTCAGCCACCTCTCCAGTCACCCATTTTCATAATGCAGATACGGTTGAGCGCTATCCAAGGATTTCTCACATCCTATCGAGAAAAGATGAAACCTCTCGTATTTCCAAAGTTGGGTGATCTTTCACGATATGCCATGGAGCTGTTTTCTGCTTTAATGTTATTCTTTGCAGAGTGAGCGCCTACTAGCCCCATTGCATTGGAGATGACTAACTCGTCGCTAGCTTTGACAAGATATGAACGTATTGTGGTCATTGCACACAGGAGTTGTAGTACCCTGGCAATGTTTCATCATGCTGTGTGCAGCAAGCAATATCCAGTGGTTTTATATCTCCCGCCAAAAATGACTGACAAGGTGGAATTGGGTATAGTTTTCTTCATTGACCTATCGGTGGCAATGCACACGTTGGTTGGGAGGTTTTGCAAGTCTCTACTCTGCTGTGACATGCCCATTCATCCAGGTTCTTCCACAGCTGACACAAACCAATGGGAAACAGCCCCGCCTTGAATCTATGATCGTATATGAGGTCACCTTCTGGTGGGCCAAGGCTTTATCCATTTCGAGTGCTTGTGGACAAATTTCAATTTCGGTGTTCTCTCCGGGTAATAGGCGCCTGAGTCCACGGGAATTTCAACTGGTGAGCATGGCTGTATGGATCTGTCTCGGTCTTGTGCTGTCACCGCTAAGTACACTACATGTGTTGCAATTTCATCAGTGTATTTGGCCCCTTCTGCCCTGCTACCTTAAGTAACTTCGGCTCCACACCTCATTGCAACAATGGGCGCCAATATCGAATGTGCCCTCTACCTCGCGTCCTTTGGGTAATCAATGGTCGGTTTGTACTGTCCTGTCCAAAGATAGCCAGGCTTGGGTTCGCCTGAGCAAGGTTATAAAGTAGGTCCAGTCTGTACACCATGTTTGCCTCAGCCCACTCCGGTCGTTGTGCTCTAAGTCGTCTTCATGTCTGGCCCAGAATCTTCCCCACACCAAAACAACGATGCGAATGATCGCGAATCGACGGATGACAGCACCGATTTCGACCCATCAGACACCAGGCAGGTGCTCAAAGAACTTGCCAAACGTGCATCACGATATAGTATCAACCTCGATGGATTGGTGTCTAAAGACAATGTCTCTTGTTTCCGGGGAGGAAATGCTATGGTTTATTCGGGAATGTTGAAATCAAATCAAGCTGAGGGGATAATTAAAGGGGACGTAAGCAGTGCCTCACTCGGAGATGGCAAGACTACGAAGGTAGATTTACTATTCAATCATGCTCTACCCTACCTCTGATGTGCGTGAGTCAAGGTGGCTATAAAGACTCCTCGTGGTGGTCTTCCAGGGGATAAGGAAACCATCAAGGTGCGTACAATTAGCGTGCTTCGACCTGCTCTGATCCTTGGATAGAAATTCCTGAAAGAAGTGCATACTTGGTCCAAGCTCGCTCATGAAAATGTCCTTCCTCTCACCGGGATCACTACGGAATTTGAATTGACTGTATCAATTGTTTCTCCGTGGATGGCGAAAGGGAATGCACGGGATTTTGTGCGGAGTAAATCTATTGATCCTCGCCCATTGGTACGTTTGTTGGTATTTTAAGTGAACGCAATATGAATGTTGTATAGATCCAAGATATCGCAAGTGGGCTATGTTACCTGCATAACTGCAGTCCTCAGCCACTGTACCATGGAGATGTGAAGGGGGTGAGTCTGTTTGTCTCCGCAATGTGATTCTATTTGATGGGGCGTGTTGTAGCTCAATGTGTTGATATCTGAAGAGGGCCGAGCCCTTCTTACTGACTTTGGTCTATCATTCCTGGCCAATTCTTCGTTCAGCATGTCTACCCCTGGAAACTTTGGAGCAACGTTACCATGGCTCGCACCAGAAATGTTGGACGGTGGCGAGGCAACCGCTGCCCGGGATGTGTGGGCATTTGCGATGATGGCTTTGGTAAATTCTGGTCACTTGTACTCGTTGAATCAACTGAATCTCCACAGGAACTATTCACCCGTGCAGACCCCTTTCACCCAATCAGCGCCACCACTGCCATCGTGATGAAGATCTTGAAAGGGCCGCCAGATCGTCCGAGTGCCGAAAATACGTATTTTCGTTTAACAGACGAATGGTGGGGTATATGCACCGAATGCTGGCACTCCGACCCCCCCATGCGTCCTACCATGTTACGGGTAGCTAAGAAAATCGAACAGATAGTACGTTGTTCCCCTGACTTACGGTTGTCTGTTATTGATTGATGCTTGAAGATGGCATCGCTCCATCTGACCGCCCCAAACGGTTTGACGCACGCCAATGGTCCAATGAATCATTCTCATCGTGAAAACCTCGCGAATGGTCATTGAGAACTGTCACATAAAGAGACTTAGCTCGAAGCTTGATTTGAATTGCAGAGTAATTCTGATACACCATTGGATCTTGTCATTGATATTTATACTCTGTCTGCAATGTAGTAGGAAGTCGCAGTCCTGTTGATGCTTACATTTCGATGCCAGGATTATTGATGCACTATCACTGAGAGCAGCTGGTGCCGTGGGTCCTTTTACAGTGAAGTTTATATTATGCTTCGGCAAAATTCACCTAATTAATCTCAGAATCAACGCGAAGGGTGCATCATTCTGGAGAGCATACTCTTTGTAGTAAAGCAGAAATTTTTGGCAAGGGATATTGGTCATGCTCGTTGCATGACTTGCTTCGATATCCCTTTGGGTGCGCTCCCTTGCATTAAACATCCAAGTATTTTCCATCACGCCATTCTAGCATACTAAATATCAGGCCATCGTCCATGACACTTACCCTAACCTGAATCTGCAGTGTCACTGCTATGAGCGTAGACTCATCGGAATTAAGTCGCTTAAGTTCTTCTAGCATATAGCATTCACGTCGCAGAGTCGTTCCCCTCTCCAGCTTCACAATAAAGGTGCAGCATACCGTACAGGTCGCATAGCGATAATCTGTTGATATTGGTAGAAAACACCTTTACGATAAGTACTTCAGGTGCACTGGACTCTACAAAAACAGGATCTCAACACCATCATGTATGAGTGTGAAGCCCCGCACCAAATTTCAGGTGACGTGTTTCGAGTTCCAATACGCAGCGTTTCTTCATCACCGAGCACTTGAGATTCATGGCCACGAAAACGGATAAGGTTCATCATCGGTGTCAGTTCATCTGTAAAGATAGGTAGGTGAAGGAAACATTACAACTAAGAGAGAACGTACTATCTTTGTAATTGTTTCAACTATGTCTAACATTGTAGGGCGGGACGCGGGGCTGTTTTGCCAACATCTAGAGCAGATGTTCCACCAATCGTCTGTCATACGGTCGCATGTATCGTTGGCGCTTGGACGATCTGGTCTTCCCATGATGATCCTAAACATGGCGGCAGCGAAAGTGGGGAAGCCATGAAAAGGGTCTTCACGTGTGAAGAGCTCCTGTTTTCCTTTAACATAGTAGGCGTGAAAGAGCGAAAGGCGTACAAGGGCTGTCATCCCGAATGCCCACACGTCCGCTTTGGCCGATACCACACCGCCCTGCAAAAGTTCTGGAGACTTCCATTTCAACGTGCCTTTGCCTCCCCCGTGGCTGGAGACTGTCATGCTAAACGAAGAATTCACCATGTGAGAGAATCCAAAGTCGGTCAGGAGTGCTTGACCATTATCGGAGATCAAGACATTGACCTGCAATACGATCGCGTCAGACAGAAGCCATCTCCGGAAATGTAATTGGGCGTACGCCTTTGAGATCGCCATGAAATATTGCACTTGGTTTGTGGTTATGCAGATAATGCAACCCGCGGGCGATTCCATCGATCTGTGTAGCATGTAGTCTGAATCTGCTTTCAAGTCTCTGCAGCTTACCAGGGGCCGAGGATCAATAGCTTTATCCTGCACATAAGCACGTGCATTTCCTTTCTCCATCCATGCAGAAACCATGGATACTGTCATATCAAACTCGAGGGTGATACCGAGGAGTGGGAGGATATTTTCATGATCCAACTTGGACCAGACATAGACTTCTTCGATGAATCTCTGATCAAAGATTAGATCGCCAATGGAAAACGGTTATCATCAATACCTTGATATTCGCTTCGGTACATGGAGGACCGGCACGTGGAATCTTTATGGCCACCTTTGATTCCGTTTCAATCAGAGGATAATAAGCAAGTTATGAATAAATTCACCTTCCTGCCATATCTATTTTTCCGGAAATCACCATCTGTAATCTCTGTCTTGTCCAACTTTCCATCTCGATCTACCACTGTGCCCGAATAAACAACACCACTAGCACCTCGCAAAATGTAGACGTTGTCTCTGGATACCAGCCCGTCGAGGCTGACGTTATACCGTGTTGCATGTTGGGCCAGATCTTTGAGTGCCTTCCTGGGATCCTGTGGACTACGGCAGCCCTCGAAGGTTGGCACTTTAAACTTGGGAGATCGACACCCACTGGTAGAACCCGAGTCGTCGCATAGCGATGGGGATGATCTGGAGTTCAATGGAGGGGGGACGACAAACGCCGCCGAATCAGCGCGAACTTAAAGGCCGCGACAACACCCTGCGAACCAAGCACGGCGAGTGCCACGGGAAATTAGGTTGGCCCAGGTGATCGAACAAGACATGGCTACGGCTCGGCGTCCAAAGAAAATAGCCACACTGAAATCACAATATTCCGAATTCGCTGTCTCACATGAAGTTTGAAACTAAACACCGGGTCCGGACTCCGGAGGTCGTGCATTTCGTTGCAGTGACATTTTATGTAAACAAGGCGATAATGGATCACACAGCGGATTTATATCGACCTCTTGAGCGTATCTGGGAAGCCATACTTGAGCTAGCGACGCGGAGTCGTCAATGCCATCCCTGATCAGCATCAGATCAACAACTTCCGACGTGCTGACCTTGAACCAAAAGTTGAGGGATGAAGCTTTGAAGAGTCAATTTGGAAAAGCTCACCCTCGAGTTGCCATACATACATACAAGTGCTCTACCTATTGCCACAGAGGTGAGGTGACTTCGGAAGTGAGGTGACCACGCACCGCCACCTGCAAATATCCCGAGATATCGCGACTTTGCTTCGGTTCGAAATTTGAAATTCTGGTTCGACAGCAGTTCGAAAATTCGAAGACTTTGGATTGCTGCCAGATAGAACTCTTTCGAACTGGCCAAATTATTGCAGAAGTTTGCACACTTCCTTCAAGTTCGACGATTCGAGGTGGCACCGAACTGCCACTTCGGTTCGCCTCAGCTCACCTCTGCGGCAACACTAGTGCTCGCCAATGTGGTCAAGCAGAAAGGCTTTACCTCGGACGGTTGGCACGTGTCATATCGAAACACGATGTCACACTGGGAGCGTCACCGCTGCTGAGTTCAGCAGGACGCAAGGGATGCAAATACATTGAGAGCTGCCGCTGAGTGCAGTAGTAGGGCGCAACGGATGAGAGAGCAGAGCGGATCGATCGGAACAGCCACACGGGGTCTCCCTTTTTGGGAGTTGGACGAGTCCGTCAGCCAAGGGTTATTTTAGATTGGAAATTCCTTCTCTCCCTGCCCAAAGCGTCTGGACCAAGCCATGGACTAGAAATCAAGTTATCCATACCCTTTTGGCGCACCCATATCCTCATACTGTCCACCAGCCTCCCACGTACAGATTCAAAATTCCCATACGTGAGAATTCCGGACGGTGCACTGTTTGGGGCAAAGGTAGCCTTGGATTCGGAAGCACTTCCTAGCAGCTTAGTTCCACTTCATGGTATATGATGCATGTTTACAACGAGGCTAGTCAACTATGCTCCGTTCGCTCCAGGCTCGCCTCTCCTACTGCACGACCATCTCTCAAAGTATTAGTCTCAAAGTAAATGTCCAGGAAAAGCAGAAAAACCGCACTCAACCCATCCAACGCAGAGGGCGCAGTAAGTAAACTCGACAGCGTGTTTCGATAAGGGTCTGATGTCGTGTCAGCGTTCGACAACTGTCCCTACACCCAAGGGTTCGGGTGTCTGCACCAGAATGAAAGCAGCGTTCAAGCGTCTTCGCAACAGGATTATCCAAAATGTTGCTCCTAACGAGGTCTGTCAAGCCTATATGCATCATCGCTGCACGTATGTTGATAGGTCATGTATTCATGTATTAAGGTGGAAACCCATGAGGAACCCGCTCTGGGGAAAACAGAAGGGGTCCCTGTGCTGTCCGCTCATGACCCACTCGTCACCAGTGGCACTGGCAGTCCAGCTGGAGATCACGACTTATCTGTCCCATCGAAGAAAGGTCAAGGACTTGCTGTTTCTACTTCTGCGGTGCGTCCCCATAATACCGCACCAATTGCGAGCGCTTATAGATTCCGTCAGATTTCAGGCGATAACCAACCTATTCATGCCATTTCCAACAATGTTCATGATGCAGAGAAGAAAATATTGACTGTCGACTCCATTCCTGTCCCGTCAAATATTGTTGTCAATACTATTGGCCTTGCGAATACTGCGATGACCAAATTGGATATAATCGATACAACTTATCTCCAACCCCTCAGCGCCTTCAATACGGTTGTTAATGGAATTGCTCATGTCAGCCCACTCGTTTAAGGTGGTCTAACCCTGTCTGATGACCGCATCCAGATTCACCCATATGCTCGGATGGCGCTGAGTGTGTTGGCTACAGCTTCACAGGTATGCGTCATCATGTCCGGTGTTCTCAATTCATGCGATGTCAGATAGATGATTCTGTCTCAAGCGAATCTCGACATGTCTATGATGGATCTCATTTCCAGAGTCAAACAAATTTACGAGCTTATCCTGGAATATAGCTCTCCTTCGAGGATCAACTCCATGAAGGATGTGCTGGTCCAGATTGCGCAGGTAATACACGAATGTGCGCAGTTCATATCGCACTACTCGGAAACGAAGAGCTTCTGTACGTACCTGTGCATTTTGTTGTGTCGTAGTCTCATCTGTTTCCTAGGGGGGAGACTCGGGAAGAATATTTTCTCCGAAACAACAGCTACCATCAGCAATTACAGCTCGAAGCTGGATAAGTTGATGCAAGAGTTTCGAGATCGGGCAGTCCTCAACATGCACGATAGCGTTCAACAGATACGGGAAGACGTTAGTTTGGACACTCTCACCTGTGCGGGCAGGGTGGGACTGAACCAGGCGAAGAAATGCCTTGATGGCACGAGGACTGAGATCTTGAATGAAATCATTGACTGGATCAATGATGCTAACACCGCTACCCCACGTATCTTTTGGCTGCACGGGCAAGCCGGCAAGGGAAAATCTGCCATAGCGCACACGATTGGTCTGCAAGCCAAGAACCTCGGTAACTTTGGGTCGTGCTTCTGTTTCACTCGCGTTAGACATCATGAAGGACTCCATACCAAGCTGTTCACTACCATCGCGCGCGACTTGGCTGATCATGACCTCCGCTTCCGGCTACTTTTGGCTGGGGTCATTGCCAATGACCACGCGCTGAGGGACACCGAAGACATCGCGGAACAGTGGCAGAAGCTCATCCTGGAGCCTCTCTCTCAATTGGAAGGGTCTTTGACCCGAAATGTTGTGGTTATCATTGATGCTTTGGACGAGAGTGGGGGTGTCATCACCAGGGAGGGTATTCTAGATATCCTTGGTCACGGCACCGAGCTTCCAGCGACCATCAGGATACTTTTGACGTCTCGGCCTCTCATGGACATTAGAGAGGCATTCCACTCCAAGGAACACATCCGGATCCGGTCTCTTGATGACATCGATTCCGATTCAACAACTCGTGACATTACTCTCTACATTTCTACCAAATTGAAGACACTCAGCGCCACATTCTCTGACAAAGCCTTCGGACAGCTCGCTGCGCAATCAGATGGTCTGTTCGAGTGGGCACGTCTGGCATGCGATTTCCTTCGCCCCAGAATCGGCGTGACGCCGCAGGAGCGGTTTCGTAAGATCATGTCTCGCGCCGGTGATGGAAGCAACCTCCTCGATGAGATGTACACCACGTTTCTGAAAGACCTCATACAGGGCTCCATGGATGTGCTGGATAGGTTTCGTTCTGTCATGCGACAGATCCTATCGTCGAAGGAGCCGGTGCCTATCAGCGTTATGGATGCGATGCGTCGCAAGTTCTTCCAGGAGGACGACCACTACCCCGTAGGAATCGTCCTGAATTTCATGGCGTCATTTCTGGCTGGTACCACCGACACCTCCACTCCTGTGCGCCCCTTGCATGCGTCATTCTACGACTTTTTAGTTGATAAAAGGCGAAGTGGAGAATTCTTTATCGACACAGGCAACATCCATCATGATCTTGCCCTTGCTTCTATTCGTGTCATGCGAGATGGTCTTCGGTTCAATATCTGTGGACTAGCGTCGTCATATGTGCGTAACTCGGCAGTTACGGACTTGGAGAAGAAGGTTCAAAAAAACATTCCATGGCACCTAATGTATTCGTGTCGATTTTGGGCCATTCACCTCCAAGATGCGGTGTTTGACTTGGATCTGGGACAACATGTGAAGGAGTTTGTCACTGGAGAGCAGGTTCTGTTTTGGTTGGAAGTACTTGGTGTATCAAAGTTCATTGGTGAGGCATATGGGGCCCTCACTGCTGCTGAGAGATGGCTGCAGGTAAGTTTAGTCTGGTGCTACCCTAAGTGTTATGCCAATGATGTCTTATGCAGGGAAGGATGGAGTATAAAGATGTTTTGATGGTCATCACAGATGGCACCAAGTTTGTGTCTAACTTTGCTGGCATCATTGCTGAAAGCACACCACACCTCTACTTGTCAGCACTGCCATTTTCTCCATCCCAGTCAACATTAGTCATGGGGTTGACTAGACAATTCCCCCACCTGGCTCGAGTTGCTTCAGGACAACATGCAGACTGGCCAAGTAATCAATGTGTCCTTCAAGGGCACACTTCTTTTGTTTGGTCAGTTGCATTCTCGCCAAGAGGAAGGCATATTGCATCTGGCTCCTCAGATGGCACAATCCGACTTTGGGATGCTCAGACTGGTGCCCAGGTGGGCAATCCTCTCCAAGGGCATACCAAGCAGGTCTTCTCAGTTGCATTCTCACCAGATGGAAGGTACATTGCATCTGGCTCTTTTGATCATACAATCCAAATTTGGGATGCTCAGACAGGAGCCCAGGTGTGCAACCCCCTCCAGGGTCATACATGCCCAGTCATGTCAGTTGTGTTCTCACCAGATGGGAGGTACATTGTGTCAGGCTCATGTGACCACACAATCCGAATTTGGGATGCTCAGGCATATGTCCAGGTGGGCCGTCCCCTCCAGGGGCACACCAAATCAGTGATGTCAGTTGCATTCTCAGTGAATGGAAGACATATTGTGTCTGGCTCCATTGATCATACAGTTCAGATTTGGGATGTACAGACAGGTCTCCAAGAGGGTAACCCTTTACAAGGACACACCAAGCCTGTCATGTCAGTTGCATTCTCACCAGATGGGAGGCACATTGTGTCTGGCTCTGATGATCATACAATCCAACTATGGGATGCACAAACAGGTGCTCAGTTAAGCAGTCCTTTTTATGGACACACAAAGCCAGTTATGGCAGTTGCGTTCTCACCAGATGGAAGGTACATTGTGTCAGGCTCCATTGATCACACAGTCCGGATTTGGAATGAACAGACAGGTGTCCAGGTGGGAAAGCCTCTTCATGGGCACAGAAAATCAGTCATGTCAGTTGCATTCTCACCAGATGGAAGGCAGATTATATCAGGGGCATTTGATCACACAATCCGAATTTGGGATGCAAAAGGAGATGTTCATGTAGATTATCCTCTTCAAGGGCATACCAAATCAATCACATCAGTTGCCTTCTCACCAGATGGCAAACTCATTGTGTCTGGGTCTGATGATAATACAGTCCAACTTTGGGATGCAGTGACAGGTACTCAGATGGGCAAATCTCTCCAAGGGCACTCTAAACCAGTCCTCTCAGTTGCATTCTCACCAAATGGAAGGCACATTGCATCTGCCTCCATAGATCACACAATTCAGCTTTGGGATGTACAAACAGGTGGCCAGTTGAGAAACCCTCTTGGAGGGCACACCAACTCAGTCACATCAGTTATATTTTCACCAGATGGAAGGTGCATTGTATCTGGCTCATATGATTGCACAATCCGAATTTGGAATGCTGAGACAGGTGTCCAGGTGGGTCAACCTCTCCAAGGGCACACCAAATCAGTCATGTCAGTTGCACTCTCACAAGATGGGAAACATATTGTGTCTGGCTCTGATGACAACACAATTCGGGTATGGAATGTTCAGAAAGGTACCCAAGTGGGTTGCCCCATCAAAGGACATACTGATGCAGTCTGGTCAGTTGCATTCTCACCAGGTGGAAGGTACATTGCCTCTAGCTCCTTTGATCATACAGTCCAAATTTGGGATGTATGGATGAGTAGACAGGTGGGAATGCCCATCAGAGGGCACACTGACTCAGTTTGGTCAGTTGCCTTCTCACCAGATGGGAGGTATATTGTTTCAGGATCTGAAGATCATACAGTACAAATGTGGGACATAGAAGCAAATACTCAGGTAGTTCTCAGGGGGCACAGTGGTTCAGTCTTGTCAGTTGCATTCTCACCAGATGGAAGACACATTGCATCTGCTTCCTCTGATAGCACAATCCGAGTTTGGGATGTACAAAAAGCTGTTCATATGGGCTGTTTTGCTACAGGAGATCATAACACCAATTCAGTTACATTTCCACAAGTTCAACTCTCAAACCCAGTGTTACAGAGTCTGAAAGATCTGCAGAGCCCTCCTGGAAACATGTGTAGTGTAATAGAGGATTTTCAAGACTTGATTCATCTAGACAAAGATGGCTGGATTGTGGGTCCCAACAATGAATTGGTGCTGTGGATACCTCCATCATACCATCCATTCTGTTGGTATTCCCCATGGACTAGTCTAATAATTCCCAGAGGCATTCCTGAGCTTGATTTGAGAATGATGGTCCATGGCTCCATTTGGCATCAGTGCTTTTATACTTCTGCTGATGGTACTTAAATATTTGCACTATTCTGATGCTTGAAATTCATTTACATAAGCAAAATATTGTTGAGTTTCTCCATTGCATCTGGATTTCTGTAATTATAACCAATGATTTGAACAATAATGCTAAACTTCCACCTTTTACCTTTTGATGTAATGGCAATATCCATCAGCAAGGTGACAATTTAAAAATGCCTCTTGTTCCTCAACCACCATCTCCCTCAATGGAAAAGTCCCTCCCCCTACTGAAACACCAATATTCATCATCATTTCCCTGCAAAATCCTCCTTTTTGGGGTAGGAAAGCATTATCACTACTTCCCTAGGGGATCCTTTAGAGCTTGATTCATGCCACCTGCTGTTCACTGCTCAGTACTCCAGCACTTCATCAGAAAAACAGCCTTTTTTGGCCACAGGTCCCATAGTTCATGCCCATGTGTGCAATTCTGTACACTCTGTATAAACTCATTAAGTCTACACATCCCTGTAGTAATTATACCATCAAATGCCAAGGAACAAAGTTGTTTCACACCAGTACTAGCAGCACCACAAACCTATTACTACAACAGGCTAGGCAAACATGCATACATATGTGGTACATAGTTACATGGCACTATGGTTAAAAAATGGTGCATTGCATAACTCTCTGATTTGATCAGGATTATAGCCACTGCACCTCAGAATCATGTGAACATGCCTGAGGTGCAGCTCTGCAAGAGTCAAATTTGACTTTGCTTTCTCCACCTGCAAACAATGGTATTGTAGTTGTAGCACATCATGCTGGACAAGTTGGTGAGCCTGCAAGAGATTTCTGGATGTATTACACCTTGAAGTTGCTAACCACCATCTCCAAAAGTAAATGAGAAGTTCCATCAGGTTGTCTGGGCATGGGATCATAGATGACACCTGTGTTACTGGCTAGATACTGGTGAACTAGAGTTCAAGATGTGAGAACCAATGACTCACAATGTCCCCAGTCTGCAAACTAATAGTACCACCACATTCAAAAGGTCAATCTTCCTCCTCTCACTTTGGGATGATGGTTTCAGGAATATACAGCAAGCATTCTGGGATTAGAGACAGAGAACAGTCATTGGGTGACATTGGACTTGTAGGCAAGGTGGAATGAGGCAGGCATGATGAATGAGAGTTGGAAGGAGAGTTTTCATGATCCATAGTCATAAGATTGCTGGTGATATTGTGCATGAGTTGTCATGCAGAGCAAATTCCCTTAGTTGATTCACCACCAGTGGACCAATTTTTTTCCTCTTTTGGAACTAGTGGAGTACCCCAAATTGAATAGGAGCCATTTAACAACCCACAAGGAGAGGGGGTGAGACATGTAGGAAATGTCACAAATGTACCTATCAGTGGGAGCAGTCTGTTACAACCATGTCCAACTCCGGGTCCTATCTGGTCACTCCAGTCACATCGCAGCACTGTAGCTCAACTCTGGTCACGGTCGCGCAGTTATACCTCCGCTATGTACGACCCTTGGTCTAATCCCTATACAGTCCTTACGACACCTCACCGTCTACCCTGCCTTGACGTGAGTTCTCTGTGTACTCGATATATCTCCTACCTTGTATCATTTTCACTGGACCTGACCTAGTCCTTACTCCGGTCGTTCCTTGTCCGCCTTTAGGCTGTTTACTTGTCACTGTATATACTTGTCCCTAGTTTGCACTTAGTATAAGTACTCTGTAGATTATCCTGTACTCCTCAGTCTGAAATCAACCATAGTCACTACTCCAGTTTCTGTCTGTCTCTGTCTCTGTCTCCATTTCTGTCTCCAACCTCTTGACCGGAACCTACGCAAGGGATCAATGCTTGTTGTCCTTAGTCATTGAATCCAAACAGTCACCAACTCCGGCCGGACTAACTCCTTGTCCAGCCCCCTGCCCTTGTCCCTTGTCCACTTTCTTCCAGACTTGACCAGACCCCCTACCGGAGTGGACCCGGACTTGACACAGTCTAACCCACACCCACACCCCAGGATGAGCCCATGCACCTACTTAGGCCGTCTTACATGGCCACCAAAGGGTGAAAATTGGCCAAGTGTAATGGTCCAACTTTTTATCTAATCTGTGATTAGATAGCGTCATATCTTATCATAGTGTACACCCATATCTTATCTGCCTTAGTCTAGACCCGTGCCTCATGCTGTACACACTGCCTCCCTTGATGTCATTCTGCATGGCCTTAGCTCCACCATGACATCACTAGCATAGCATTGCACAGTACGTAGCCTTATGGATAGCCTTGCGTAGCCCTCGTGTAGAGTAGTATATATACAGTGCAATCCAGCACCCAGAGTGTTAGAATTCACGCGCTGAGTCAATCGGGGTGACCACGATGGGTGGATGGGTGCGAACCAGGTCCAAACACGATGGGAATACAGAGTATGACTACAAACTATTTATCTTGTAGGTAGGACAGCTAATATATCAAAACTAATAACTAACAGTTACAGTCTTGTGAGTTTGCCACGTAGTGGCCATATATTCTGACACAGAGGCTCTCCATTCGAGCTCATCTTGGGTTATTGCCCTAGTCCTCACGTCCTATTCTCTCAGAGCCCCAGTGTGTAGTAGGGTCCTTGGTGTTTTCGCCTAGGGTCGTCTCACCTGAGCTCGAATCTAAACATCTTACTTCGCTCTACTACGCGCTCATCTAGCCTTATAAGACAACTGTACCCGGACTCCAGGGTTAAGGAGCTTCATCTTCGTACCTTGCGTTTCATACATGGCCAGCCTTTTAGTGCCGTTCCCGTAGTGCTTCGGCATTGGGAGTTTTTAGCACCGCATCCTTTACGTACTGTACACCAGCCCAGGGTCGTGCCTGGTGTCTGAAGGTTGGCGCCCGTTCAAAAGAGGTTCGCAGCCTCAAGGCGATTGAGACATAGTTACTCAGTAGTTCCTGCGTCCGTGCAGAGGTAGACCTGTGATCTGCAGCCACTAGCCGTTTGAACTTTGTATAGCTGTGCCACTGCCCTGACCCAGCGAGAGCGACAGGCGAACAAAGTCTTATGCTTAGTTTAGTGGAACACCTGTGGGGATCTAGTCCCAAATAGCCTTACACCTACGTTACCTCTTACGTCCACCATACTGTACCAGTTTCCCCGCCACCTCGTCGGAGCGCAACAGGAGCGCTTGGCGATCATTTATGGTCCTCGCCCTGTCACAAGTGCTGAGGTGCAAGCAAGGGAGTCGGCAATTGAGGAGGAGAATCAGTTTACCAACACCGTCGCCGCCTACAGTCGCCTTACCAGCAACTTCGAAGTCAAAGTACTCCTTGGACTCTTTCATTCCCTTCCTGTCCCGCCCCTGCCAGACCTCCCTCTCGCTCGCCGCCGAATGTTCCGCTCTTCCCACCTCCGTCCCGTTCAGAACAGGCCAACCCCTTACTCCCGTCTCCACCCCTACTGAGTCTGAAGAATGGCAGACTTGCAGGCACTCCTTGGTCAGCTCATCCAGGGGCAGATCGACCTCCAAAACCATATTGCGGCCCTTGTGGCTGCACAGCCTCAACCAGCACCGCCGGCACGCAAGAAGGTGGTCGCAGATCCCGGCTCTTTCGATGGTTCTCCTGCCAAGTTCCACGAGTGGTGGAGCAAACTCAAGGTCTGGATCGAGATCACAATGGATGGGGCTAATGACGCGACGGTCACAGCCGCTGTTTACTCTAGGCTCACGGGTCCGAAAGCTGGTTGGTGGGCTCAGGTCCGCCTTGACCAGTGCATGGCAACCCACACCACCCTTGCCGCTGCACCGCCGCTCGCCCCAGGAGCAGTTCCCCCTCCGCCAGTGTGGCCCACCAGGGCAGATCTCGAAGCCGAGATAGAAGGGTTCTTTCTCCCTGGGAATAACCAGGAGTAGGCAAGAGCTCAACTGTTACGTCTCCGGCAGGGCCCTCGTCAGCGCATTGATGAGTTTTTGGTGCAGTTTGAAGCGCTAAAAATCCAGAGTCGTTGTGTGGACGATTACGCAAGGGATCTGCTCGAAAGGGCGCTCCAGAGAAAACTCCTGGAACAAATATATCTCCAGAACATGCAGCGCGATACCTATGCCAGGTTAAGCACTTCGGCTAGAGAAATGGGGAGAGCACAGGAGCTCTTCCTCATTAATACGCAGTCTCCATCCCCGGCCTGCTACTACCAGGGCCAAAATTATTCCTCAGCATCGACCAGCAGCACCCCTATGGATATAGGAGCCGCAGACACATCATCTCAGCAAAGGGGTAAAGGGCCCCAATGCTACAATTGCCAACTATTTGGCCACATTGCACGTGAGTGCACGAAACCGCGCCACCCTTGTCGTGGGCAACCCCAAGCATGGGCAGCACAGGCCCAACCGGAGGATGACCGGTTAAACGCAGTACAAGGAATGTCCTTTGCAGAAATGCAGGCATTCTTCAAGGATTTAAAAGATTAGAGAGTGAGGACATGTCGGGCACCCTCGCTCTCGAGTCTTCTTTGGACACAGCTGTACGTATTTTGGACTATAGACTGTCTTGCGCTACTACTCCTGTTGTACAGGAAATATTTAAATACCACATCGCTTTGCTACATAGTAAAATTATGAAAACCTACAAAAAAGTGTCTTCTGTAGTTTCTCCTGTTTCTGTTTCTCCTTCTCGCTACTCTGTCTTGCCTGTTGATAGTATGGACTGTAATTTGGACTGTACCTTACCATCTAAGGGGGTCCCTGCAAAGGGCTCGGCGCCGGATGTAAAATCAAGCGTGCTTAATTCCTAATTGAATAAAGACAGTTTTTCTCCTTCTTTGGCATCTGAGAAACCGGAAAGTCCCACTGGCAACTCGGAAGTTCCCATGGACTTACGAAGGTCCTTCACACTGGAACGTGAAGTGACGATACCGGTTCGCATCCACAGACCCCTTAATACTATTGAAGTAAACGCCCTGCTAGACAGTGGCGCTACTGGTTGCTTTGTTGACAAGAGCTGGGCTCTTGATCGACGGTTACAATTATCTAAGCCGGTAAAACCTGTTCCAGTGCTTAACGTAGATGGCACAAGGAATCAAGAGGGTGATATCATGCATTATGTATTGCTTACCATCGGTATTGGGAAGCATGCTGAGAAGCTTTGGTGTGCAGTCACCTGCCTTGGAAAGGTTCCCCTTATCCTCAGCCACACCTGGCTTAGAAAGCACAATCCTGATATAAATTGGGTTTCTGGCAAAGTTAATTTAACTTGGTGTCCTCCAGAGTGCAAGTCACTCTTAGAGACACGCTTTGCTAAGTTATTACGAGAGAACGAATCTCAGGAAACTTGGGTTCAAGCTTTGAAGGCACATGAATCGAAGGTCACTATTGATGAGTCAACCCTAGAAGAAGCCCAGAAGCAAGTACCTAAAGAATACTGGGAGTTCCTAGACATATTTAGTAAAAAGTCGTCAGAGCGCATGCCGCTTAGAAAACCTTGGGATCATGGAATTGATCTAAAAGAAGACTTCCCGCCCAAAAAGGGAAGACTTATCCCGCTCTCTGTTGATGAGCAAAAAGAAGTTGAATCCTTCCTGGATGATCAGCTCGCAAAAGGATACATTCGACCGTCTATTAGTCAACAGACGTCGCCGGTCTTCTTTATTCCAAGAAGGATGGCAAGAAGCACATGGTACAGGATTACCACTACGTAAACGACTGGACAATTAAAAATAACTATCCACTACCGCTTATCTCTCAGCTTGTTGACAAGCTCAAGGGTTGTAAACTCTTCACGAAGATGGATCTTCGGTGAGGATATAACAACGTAAGGATTTGTGAAGGCGATGAATGGAAAGCTGCGTTTGTAATGCACAAAGGGGCTTTTGAGCCACTTGTTATGTATTTCGGTCTCTGTAATTCACCCACAACATTCCAAAAGATGATGAATGAAATCTTCCACGACATGTTGGATGTCTGCATGGTGTATATAGATGATCTTATGATATTTACGGACACGGACGATCAGGAAAGGCATGATAGAATCATGCTGGAAGTTTTGAAACGTTTGCGAGATAATGACTTGTTCGTCAAACCAGAGAAGTGTCGCTTTCGAGTCACTGAAGTCGACTTCCTCGGTATGATAGTTTCTCGTGACGGGATCAAAATGGATCCTGAAAAGGTTAACACTATTTTGAAGTGGCCTGAGCCAACCAACGTAAAGCAGGTTCGCGCATTCCTGGGCCTTGGCAACTTCTATCGGCGTTTTATTAAAGATTACGCAATCATGGCTAGACCCATGGTGGACTTAACGTGTAAAGACACTGTATTTAACTTCGGAGAAAAGGAACGCGCAGCGTTTGAAGCTTTGAAAGCCGCCTTTACTCGTGCTCCGGTACTTCAGTACCCCGACCAAGACCGCGAATTCCACCTGGAAACAGACGCGTCTGAGTTCGCCGTTGGGGGAGTGATATCCGTGAAGTGCGAAGATGGTGAATTCAGACCCGTTGCGTACATGTCACACTCTATGACACCTCCCGAACGAAATTATCCTATTCACGACAAAGAAATGCTGGCCATCATAAAAGCAACTGAGGCCTGGCGCCATTATCTCGAAGCCACTCCTTACGCTTTCAAGATTTACACGGACCATCACAACTTAACGTATTTTATGAAGTTGCAGAATCTCTCTAAGCGCCAAGCGCACTGGCAAATGTGGATGATGCGCTTTAATTACTCGCTTGTCTATAAAAAGGGAACCCAGATGCACGTTGCAGATCTGCTTGGCAGGCGATCGGACTATTACATCTCTAGTTCTGAAGATAATAAGGATCAGACCTTGTTAAACCCCGTATCTATTAAGTCGATCAACGTCACTGATCAGACTTACGAAGAGCGCCAGTCGCTTATCACGGACTTTCATGACACTCCTGTTGCTGGTCATAAAGGAGTAAAAGCTACTTATAACGCGCTCAGGAAGCACTACACGTGGAAAGGAATGAAGGAACAGATTCAAACCTATGTAAAGCACTGTCAGAAGTGCCAACAGTCCAAGGTATCGAATCAAAAGACTTCTGGAAGCCTTGTCCCTCTTCCCACCCCTAGTGGTCCATGGCTTGATGTCACGATGGACTTTACCGAGATGCCAGAATCCCTCAGTTATGATTATATATTAGTGGTCGTCGATCAGTTCTTGAAGGAGGTCGTGTTTGTACCTTGTACCAAGGAGGAAACCGCATTGTCGACTGCTGAGTTGTTTAGGGATCATGTCTGGTGTCAACATGGTCTTCCCTCTTCCATGGTTTCCAACTGTGGATCGGTCTTTGCAAGCAACTTCCTGGGGGAGTTGTATAGACTCTTAGGCGTAAAGCGCAAAATGTCCACTGCATTTCACCTGCAAACCGATGGTCAAACAGAGTGATTGAATCGCGAAATTAATCAGTATCTCCGAACGTATGTAAACGATCGTCAAAACGAATGGGCCAAGTGGATCAAGATCGCCCAGTTCGTCTGGAACAATACCGTTTCGGAAGTAACCACTGATTCACCGTTTGGAATTACCTGGAGTTATTCCCCTCGTATGGGTGTAGAACCAGTTGAGACTATAGCCCCAGTGGCTAAGGACTTTGCTGCCATATTTAACAAAGTTGTTGAGTCTTCTGAGAAGGCCAAACGTAATATGAAGCTTCAGGCAGATAAGCACAGAAATCCTGCCCTGGACTATGTTGTAGGCCAGCAAGTATGGCTTTCTACGGACAACCTTCGAATGCTGAATCGCGCTTCTAAGAAGCTTACTGAAAAGTGGATTGGCCCCTATGAAATTACTCGTGTAACACCGAATGCAGTCGAGCTTAAGCTCCTGAAAACTCTTCGGATTCACCTGGTCGTGAATGTGTCTCGAGTCAAACCTTACCTGGGACCTCTTCCTGGACAACCTGTGTCTCGGCCCGGTCCGGTACATGTTTCAGAAGAATGCGATGAAGAGTACGAAGTGGACTATATCGTAGCCTCTCATATTTATAAAAAGCAGCTCCAGTACCTAGTGCACTGGAAAGGATACGAAGAACACGAGAGAACCTGGGAACCCTTGTCGAATTTAAAGAATTCTCCTCTGGTAGTTGAGCGCTTTTATCGAGAAAACCCCTCTGCCCCTCGAAAGCTTCGTATGACCCAACCGGACTTTAACTCGTTATTTAGTCGTATCCCCAAAAACCTTACGGTTTGCGACGCTCAGTTCTGCAGTCTGGAATCCTGCACCTGAGGGGGGAGTAGTGTAACAGTCCAACTTTTTATCTTATCTAATCTGTGATTAGATAGCGTCATATCTTATCATAGTGTACAGCTGTATCTTATCTGCCTTAGTCTAGACCCGTGCCTCATGCTGTACATGCTGCCTCCCTTGATGTCATTCCACATGGCCTTAGCTCCACCATGACATCACTAGCATAGCATTGCACAGTACGTAGCCTCATGGATAGCCTTGCATAGCCCTCGTGTAGAGTAGTATATATACAGTGCAATCCAGCACCCAGAGGCTCTCCATTCGAGCTCATCTTGGGTTATTGCCCTAGTCCTCACGTCCTATTCTCTCAGAGCCCCAGTGTGTAGTAGGGTCCTTGGTGTTTTCGCCTAGGGTCGTCTCACCAAGTGTCATGGGCCAGTGGAGGGGAAGCCAGGGATGGACTGTATCAAGACCATGTCCAACTCCAGATACTTGTCCAGTTACTCTGGTTGCATTGCAGCTCTACAACTCAACTCTGATCCTCTGTGCATCACTCTGGTCCTGGATGCACACATACCCTTCCGCTAAGTGCAACCCATTGCATTAGTCCCCATCCAGTCATTACCACACTTCTTTGTCTACCCTGTTGTACCATGAGTTCTCTGTTCTGTTTATATCTCCTAGTATCTTGTAGTATTTTCTCTGGACCTAGTTTATTTTCATCAGACCTGATCTAGACCTGTCTCCAGTTTTTCCTTGTCCACCCTTTGGGCTGTTTACTTGTGACCATAAATACTCAACCCTAGTTCTTTGTAGTATAAGTACCCTGTACTCCATCCTGTACTCCTCAGTCTGAAATCAACTTAGTCTCTACTTGTCAAGACCAGTTCTCCTTGACAAACTTACTAGAAGGTCCAGGGTTGCAGGGGAGCCCATGCACCTACTTAGGCCATCATACATGGCCCTTGAGGGTGAAAATTGGCTGAGTGTCATGGGCCAGCGGAGGGGAAGCCAGGGATTGACTGTCACGATGTAACACAGGTTGGGCCCAGGTTGGATTTTGTCACCCTGTGATATGGGTGGGCTATGGTGCTGTTTAAGGGAGTGGATAAAGGTGTAATCACCATGT
>Ga0307516_10000504_pt1 | contig 52047 bp, 77 predicted proteins | sample 19_EM_MG_FD_203310 | JGI IMG/M metagenome (GOLD analysis project Ga0307516, IMG submission 203310) | Populus trichocarpa ectomycorrhiza microbial communities from riparian zone in the Pacific Northwest, United States - 19_EM | ecosystem: Host-associated > Plants > Roots > Unclassified | place... | reverse complement strand
AGAGTGAGGTAAGAAAGCGGAAGAAACGATGGACCAATCCAAAACCCGAAATGAGAAAGGGGAAAAAGCGGCAAGGAAGAACACAAGTCAAAGACAGGTACCACTCGACGAACCAAGTTCTAACCACCAACTACACAACCCCCATCGTATTCCATATTTTGAATAGGCACGGGTCGGGCGACGAATCGGCACCAGATATTGGGAGCCCCTAGCGAGGGGAGGCGTGGCCACCGCGAATGACACCGGTGGTGGGATTTCGCGAATGGCGAGAGATGAGCGGCGGGTGCAACCATTGGAGTGGGAGGTGCGATGAGTGGCCCTTTGAGAACGCAGTGGAGGCGTAGGGTCTATCGTCGTGCCACATATCTCCAGTAGGCATTGTTCGGTGGCTGGGTGGACGTGGAGGAATGATCTACGGTGGCAAACAAAGAGTTGAGGATCAGGAGAAGGCGACAGATGACCGGTTGAGACTCACGAGCTCGGACGCATTCCCAGATGTCTACGCCTTTTCCCTTCGGATCCCAAATGCCACATTGTGTGTAGAGATCCCAGTAAATGTTGATTTCCCAAATCCTTGTGGCGTTGCTGACTACGGCAGGCATCGTTGAAAGTCGTGAAAGGTAGAGAGTTCTAGGGGGCTGGCTATCGTTGCTCGACAAGGAGGAGCGCGAGGGGAGTGGCTGTGGATGATTAGGAGGAGGGTTCGGGAGTGCTGAGTGCTTAAATACTCCGAAACTCGAATAATCAAATGTCGGTTGCCTCCGAAATCCGCATTCGGCGCGTGACTCCGTTGTCATGCTTACGTCACACTTCATTTGCGTCACGCACCAGGCGTTGATTGCGATTACAGGATTATGCTTTAGTTGGTGGAAATCTAGGCCGCGGGTCGACGGCGACAAATCCAAGAATAAAATTATCTTCGCCTCTCCTTTCGATTAGCCCTGGTGCTCATCCTCCTCCTCCTACACTGATCAATCATGCGTGACACTGACGGGGCCATGGGAGACGCTTGAGTGTCTGCGATCAATGGCCCTCTAGATTTTGGGGTCACGTCCACTTGAATTCATTCTCCGTGGAGCGATCCCAGCCCACAACGGTCGCCATTGCTTCCCGTCACCCCAAATACATCAGCGCCCTCTTCCCCTGCAAACAGAGCGCGCGCCCGGAACTCCTCCTTACTCAACTATGTATGACGATTCTCTTCCATCCTTTCAGGGAGGCGTTTTGGATTCCCACCCTCCGGTCCCGCTGCTTCTCTCTCCATCCGGCTAGGCCGGTCCGGTGGCTCCTGATCGCCACAGGCGTCTACGGTCCTGTAGTCACACCGGCGGCTACGGCCACCAACCTTCGAATGCCCCTCATCCGGATGGTCTAACACCTCGGCTCGCCCCTGGATAGATTCAATTCAGGCCTTTGTCCGAGTATGGCCGGCTCGCCTACCACCAGCATTCAGAACCCATGTGCTCCCCCGGCTCGCCCTCATTCATTCTCTCGTTCACGCGGTGGCGGGGTCTACGTTGGGATCTATTTGACCTGCCGTCCCGTCCTTGGTACTCGTTCTGGGGTTCCGCGTAATCAAACATCCTGCGGGGTTGGAGGGAGCGTACCGACTCTACTGTTGGAATTCAAACCTTCCATCCCAACTGTCAGAGGGTGGATGATGTTTGGCTGATGTTCTCTGTCTCTTCGCCATCCCCCCGTCCTCACTTTGCCACAAAGGTTCATCTTCGGCATCTCCCCTCGGCGTCCGGCTTGATAAGGCGCGCGGTCAACAGCGCCATTGAGGATTGGTTCCGGGCCCCGTGAACACCCGTCGAGCTTGACGCGATCCACAAGAGTCCGGGATCGATGCCCAGGAACCCGCCATTTGCTTGTGCACAGGCGCATCGGTTCCGTGCCACAGGGGCTTCGATGTGCAGCTAGGTGATTGGGGGTTCGCGGTACCTCCGATACCGTCGGCACGCCGAGCACGAGAAGAGAGGGGGATGAATGGAGAAACTCTGCGTGTCATTCGTTGTAAGCATGTGTTTAACCCCCGGAAATTCGCCGCAGATAAAGCTGCCCCCCGTCAGTCGTTTCAATAACCGTATGTAATGTTTGATTTTCCCTTGTCGCCAGACCACCATCCAAAGACTCCTATCGTGACTCCTGATCCAAAAAGAACCCGCCCACTGCGGAGGTAAATACGCAAGTCGTCTTAAAAATAGAATTCGTGAGTGACTGGACATGTTTATCTCTGCGGGTTCGTGGCGGCCACCCACGAAACGCCCTCAATCCGTGCGTTTGGCGGCGGGTCGCCGCGCTGCTTGAGCCATTTTCGTTGCCCCAACCGCCGTGAACTATTATGCTTCAAGGGTTTGGAAATACCTCGGTCGGGTGACTTACACCCGAGGCTTCTTGATCCGCTCTCTCCATACTTCAGCTCCACCCCTCTCCCAACCCGCCTTGCAAATTCACCCTTCACCGTTGTTTATCAGCAAGGAGTCATCGCACACGTGTGGCGCTTGATTGCTTAGGGTCCTTGATTCGTTTCGTATCGTGGGGATTGACCCGTAGAGCGCTGCGGTGTGTTGGGATCGCAGCGCTGGCGGTGTTCAAATTCATCAAGCGAGATCTCTGCGTCCCAATTCTATCTCTATGTTTGCTACGGTTTTTCCCCCGTTTCGTGTCTGCGGATCTGGCAACCCGGTATCTGGGGTGCGTTTGGAGGCGCAAATATGCCGGATACGCGTGGGCAAGAGACCTGTGATGGCGGCAACCCCTGTGAACCGCATGGGGCCTCGGAATTTCCGTCGGGTGTTCGACCGTTTGTTTTAGGTGTGGATTCACCGCGCGTTGTCCTTCCACGCGCCCTGTCTTCCGGTATTTCGGCCTTTCAGATTTCGTGGGAGGAGGACCTAGACGCTGCCCAGGTGCTCGTTTGCGCGGGACCCTTGCGAAACCCATCACGATCCTTTGCGGTTTTGTCAGCTCGTGCTATGCTGAACGCGGTATGAATCCTTTATTCGTCCAAACGAGGTAGGCGCAACTGTTCGATGGATCTCTTTCCTACACGCTCAGGGCGGGTTCATGTGTAGGTCTTCCCAGCACCTCATCAACTCTCGGTGTGGTTGACACTTCCGGGCTGCCGAGGTTCCCTTTTTCTTCCATCTTATTCTCACCCGCGTCTATCTCAATCTCGTCTTTCGCAGCCACATCACGAATCTCATGAGCCAAGCATCCTCGCGGTTGCCACTGAACCCCACGCAGTAGGTTCTCAATGAATCGGACATTCAACCGTTTCGTTTTCCGATCCCATTCTGCGGCGTTTGCGAGGTCTGGACTAGCCAGGGAGGCACCCAGATCCCCGGTCCCAGCTCCGGTCCCCGTGAGCCCAGGCTCGTCCTTCTCTCCGGGATTTACTCGACCCCGTATGTGATGGGATTTGAATAACGAGAACATGCTTTGCGCGGGTTATCTCGTCCTCACAGCCTCCAACACTTGTTACCCTAAGCCGGAGATACATATCACCCACCCATTACTCATCCACAGCTGGTTAGGCTCTCTGAATGCAACAGACTCTCAGGGTTGCGCAGGGTCAGATTTTCCTTCTTTCCGGGTACTCACCGGGTAGCATCGCGCGCCAGGGGAGCGTACCGCATTTGGTCCGCACGTGTTCCTCCCACCTCGCCCTAGTCTGACCCAGGAGATTTGGTCAGGTTGTAGTCCTGGAGCGGTCTCCTCGATGAGATGGGAGTGGTCTGTCGGCGCATCAGGAAACCTACAATGGCTCCGATTGCTCTCGAGCTTTCGCGGGATTTCGGTGGGGTTCTCACCGACCTGATTGGCTTTCACGGCCTCCATTAACCCTACCGGCTTCGAAGCCATCAGCGGTTCATTTGCTGGTCTTCTGATATCGAGAGATCTCAGACCGGTATTGTTGTAGGAAGGGGCTCGCTCTCGTTCTCTTCGCTTCCCAACCCTTCCTCGCGCCTCGCGGAGTTGAACGCTAGACCAAACGGCTGATCCGAGACCTATGGGCCATTTTCCATTTTGCATAATGAACTCCCCATAGGTCTGCGATCTCCCTGTTGGGTCAAGTTGGTTTGGTGCTAGCACAGAGCAGGAACCCGAACCGACATGGCAGCAACGCGTGTTCGCCTATTGAATTGGGGAATTGGATGAGGAACGAGGACCCTTGATCTTTCACTCTCGAATATCAAAGAGGGTATACCACACGCAGTATGTGCCTGTTGGCACACGAACGGATTCCCGCATCACCAGTGTCGTTCCACGTGCCCAAACTCAAACGCTCAAAAGGGCGTGGGCTCAATAAAACCACTCCTGGACCGATATCGCTTCGACTCCCTCTCATCCCACGCGAATTGGTTTGCTTGTATCCATACTGCGCCGGTAACCATTCATCAGATTGACGTGGACGACACACAGACACCCCGGGTGATTCGATTTTCAAGGTCAAATACGGTCAACCCAAGACCCGCCCCCATGACACCCATTCATATCGCGACATCTTGGAGCGGGGTCGAGGCCCTCCGGTCGGTGTGGTGGTGGTTACGGTTTTGACACGGTGGGGTCGTGCTGGACACAGGGGATTATGGTAAGTTCATCCGCTCCGGCCGTAGCAGTTCCAATTCTCAGATCTCATGAACGAAGCGGGGATCCGCTCCACAGGAGATTGCGAATTTCATCTAGGCCTCCCGCTGGGGAGGATCGCCGGTGCCTGGCAACCAGCAGACAGACGATGATCTACATTTGTTGTTCTGAGCTCGATCCGACCTTTCCTCTCAGGGTCCCCCAATAATTGGGGGTGAGGTCTGGCACCGAAATCCGCTCCAAACTTGGGTCCAGAACTCGCAGAGGCATTATCCTTTTCCGTACCAAAAGTCCCCCGAACGCGAGGAATACGGAAGGCATGCGGATCAGTCGTGGTGGGTCGTGGCACTCACGGGAGCGGCACGTAATGACCCGAGCCAGCTTCGGTCTTGGCAACCTGTCCCCTCCCCATCGGCCATGACGAACACCGTTCTCCATCACCCGCCGGTTTGGAAACCGATTCCCGAGCGTCGCCCCCAACGCCCGGACCTCGCATCCCGCTACGAACTACAAGCTCAGTATCCGTCTCCTAGCTCAATCATTCCCTCCTGGTAGAAGTTGCAAGCGAGTGCTTCTCCCAGGTGATGAATTATCCGGATCGGGTGGGATACAGACGTTGTGGCGGGTCAAGAACTGACGACCACACCAGCCCCGACCAAACCCATCGTGGATGTTTACCTTGGCAACAGGGTTCTGGATCCAGTATGCAACGGACAGTACCCAGGTCGAGGCGACCTGTCAGCTCATATGCTCGTGGAAGGCTTCCCGTAAATCAGGTTGTACAACCTCGGAAGGCGAGCGAGCAACCGTCTCGGATAGCCAACGGCACGGCGTCGTTCTCCCCAGCGTTTCGGCCGAAGTACTTACCGAGCTCTGTCGAAGTCCCTTTTGCTGTAGGATCTGTCTTCATCGGTCAGTGGTTGACGGTCGATGGTTTGCTGTTGACTGACATACGACGCAGTTGGTCCTACGTACTACGTGAGAGAATTGCAGGAAGGGACCCCAGAGCGCTCAATTGGAAGTTTGCGGTTGGGTCCTTCGAGTCAGGCCAATGGGCAGGTGGTTCGTCGTGTGGTCTGCTTCGTGATGAACGCGATTCGTAGTGATTTCTTCGAAGTGTCCTTGTTCGATCAGAAGAAGAGCCAGGGTGAGCGAGTGTGGCGGTTCGAGGTCCTTCGCCGGACAGCCCAGGAGCTGGTGGACCCACACGTCATCCTTGCTCCGTCCCACGGACGTGAGCGGTCGCTCCGGCAATTCGAGTCGAGGCAGCACCGTGGGCATTCGTACGCTTACCGCCCTGCCCCGCCGACTCAGTTCGCCCGCCGCTGCCCTATCTCATCACTTTGAATGATCTCATCATGATGGACACCGATCCCCAACCCCAATCCCAGCTGGCTTGGCCCCCCAACCTCAATCCCAGCTGGCTTGGCCCCCCTCGGCCCCCTCTCCCGGCTCGCGTGTAGGATTACTCTGGTGTGTGTGCCCTTTCGAAAGGCCACGTCCGAAGCTTGGACCGCCAGGGATGGGATGGGTGGCTCGTTCCGTGGTACCGAGACATCACTACACATTGTGTTAACATCAGTGAATCCACCGCAAGACTATTTAACCTGGAGGGTTTTACCGCGTCGGGCGGGGTCGATCAGGGCGGATACGGGTTACTTGGGTGGTCTACCCGAGGGTTGTCGCGAAGCTGTTCTATACGCGATCTCGGCTGGGGTGAAAGCGTGATAAAGCCTCGGTCGTACTCCTCTTGTGCACCGGATGTCGATACCCGCCCTAGCAACTGAAGTACTGAAGGCCAGCGGGTAACTTTCTGGCGTAGCGGTCGTGGGAATCCACGGATCTGCCATTGAATTTTGAACGAGCGCGCTTGGAGGCATGATTCGCGTAGAGAAAGAGCGGGCAGGCTCGGACTCGACAATCATCCATCATCCACGGGTTTTCTGGCTATACGTATACGCTGACAGGGTAGGATCCCGTGTGGAAACCCGGGCAGCGAAGCGACGCGGTCGCCCAGTTCTCGCTCGACACACGGACCACTCCCCTGCGAAGCGGACCTGGCCGGGGTATGGTATAAAGGTGGATGGCGAGGCCCCTTGTTACCACACAAACCTTCTGTCCCCTTCTATCTTCATCCCCTCCTTTCCTTCCTTCCCCCTTCCTGTCTCTCACTCAGACGTAGGTTTGACCACCTTCTCTCGAATCTTCTTTTAGGTTTGACACCCAGATAGACCGGCACATCCCCCACCCCTCTCACCTGGAAAAGCCCAACATGGTTGCTGTCCCCAAAGTCGTCACCGTCGTCGCTGGGTTGTTTACTTCTTCGATCCCTGTGTTGCCTCAACAGCCAGGAGCCAAGGATCTCTCCAACGTGACAATCCCACTTACTCCCGCCCAGCGAGCTGTTCTTGGGTCCCCCACTACCCCCCTCGCTGCTGTCGGGCTCGGCGTTGGTGTTCAGAACTATACCTGTTCTGCTAACAACGTGTTTGTGTGCGTGCTCGTTTTGTGTGTGGATAAGCCCCACCGAGGCTGATTGATATGACAGTTCTGCTGGCGCCGTTGCCGAGCTTTTTGACATATCTCCCATTGCGAGCGCCAACGGCAAGCTCTTATCAACTATCCAGAACGACGTGTTCAACCTCTGGAACGGCCCTTCCACCGAGGATGTCACTATCCAACAATTGATCGACGCCCTACCTAACGTCGTCCCCGAGAGTGCTATCCTCTCTCAACATTATTTCATCAACAACGGCGCCGGGGGTATTTCCCCTGTCTGGGACTTCCGTACGACTCCAAAGTTCAAGGGGGTCGATAACGCTGTGTTCGTCGGCAAGCCTTTGGCGAACACCCCGGATGCCGACCCGACCAAAAACATTCCATGGTTGCACGTTGGGAAAGTCAGTGGTGACATCTCGGACGAGATCTACAGGATCCTCACCGTTGGTGGAGTTGCCCCCTCCTCTGTGAGTCTCTCGTGCGGTAAAGACGCTTTCACGTTAATAACGGTTATGTTGACGCGGCCTTTCCCTTTTCAATCGGATCAGTGCGTCAGTGGGACTACGAAGGATGTCTCCGTCAAGTACACTTCTCAATATTGGTTCTTTGGTGGTTCTTTGGGATTGGGTTCCAAGTGATTCAGTGCTCCATTTCGGTCCGACCCTGCTCACTTACCGTCCGCGGTCACCCGTCGGCATCATCAGCGTACACCTTCTGTTCTCTCGAAGGATGGTTGGAAACGCCCCTCGACTTTTTGGTTCCATTGTCAAGCTCGTTTGTGTCAATCGTAAGGGTACATAATACACCTTTTCATTTCCTTCTTCTCATATCGTAAGTGGGTCGTTTCTGAGCCCTTTGGCCTTGTGGTGGGGCTTACGACCGCCTGATCACACCATTCGTAAGTGGGGTCAGACGCTCAAAGAGAATGATCCATGGTCTTTGAATGACTCCGAACCACCGATGCTGACGCGGCCACACAATATGAAGATGGTGGGTAAGCGTAATAAACATGGGATGCCGGGTGCGATGTGCCGAGTTAAGTACAATGGTAGGCTATTGGAGGAAATTCGAGGCACGGACGCCTATGTGTCCTTCTGACCCGCCCAATTATGAGCAAATTTCGCGTTTGAGGGTTTTTGAGCGGCGAAGAACACATCGAACGAAATATCTGATCTCCCCTACCTGTTTTTGGCTTTGTTAGGCATAAGGCGCCATTGTTCGAGGCCTAAATTCTGATGCCGGCTAAGGGCGCCGGTCGATTGTAAGGAGAATAAAAATAGAGATAAGGTAGTTCGAAACCGTCGCAACAGCTTGACGGCAACAGAGTGTCGATGTGGGGTTGCGAGGGCAAGGTGCAGGGTAGCCGCGGGGGGATCCCCCACACATCTCGCCAATCCATACTCGGTTATTCGGCAATGGTCATTACGACCTGTACGCTTCTTGTACGCCACTGATACCTGCCCTAGCAACCGAACGACAGCGAGCGACTTGCCGGCGTTGCGGTCGTGGGAAACTGCAGATCGGCCATATTGAGTTTCGAATGGGCGCCGAAGGTGTGGTCACTGAAAGCGAAGTGGGCGGGCTCGGACGCGAGTCCCACTCGGACATTCAGTTCTGCCTGGGCCACGACCAGGTCCCTGGGACGCGGGCCTGGGCGGTATAGTATAAAGATGAACAGTAAGTCTTGCTATCTCCCCCACAAACTTTCCGTCCCCCACAGTCTTTTCCCTTCCTTTTTTCCCCCTTCCTCAGGCGGAGGCACGACTTTCTTCAACCTTCTTTTCGGTTTAATACCCAAACACATCGACACATCGTTTGTCTAACCCCTCTCATTTGAAAAAGCCGAAAAATGGTCGCAGTCCCCACCATCGTCACCCTCCTCGCTGGATTGTTCAGTTCGTCGGTCCCTGGGCCAGCTAAAAAGCTGGGAACCCATGATCTCTCCAACGTCACCATCCCGCTTTCTCCTGCTCAGCAGACTGCGCTTGGATCCCCTTCTACTCCCCTCGCTGCCGTGGGACTCGGTTTTGGTGTTCAGAACTATACCTGTTCTGCTAACAACGTGTTTGTGTGCGTGCCCGCTTTTTGTGTTGATCAGCTCCACCGAGACTGATCGACGTGACAGTTCTACTGGCGCCGTCGCTGAGCTTTTCGACATATCCTGCCTTGCGAGCACCAACAGCAAGCTTTTATCGACTATCCACCAAGACCTGTTCAACCTCTGGAACAGTCCTCCTGCCGACGGTATCACGATCCAGCAATTGATTGACACCCTCCCCAAAGTCGTCCCCGCGAATCTGATCCTCTCGCAGCATTATTTCATCAAAAACGCTGCTGGAGGGATTTCACCTGTCTGGGACTTCCGCGCAACTCCAAAGTTCAAGGGGGTTGAGAACGCTGTGTTCGTCGGCAAGGCTTTGGCGAATACCCCAGATGCCGACCCGACCAAAAATATCCCATGGTTGCACGTTGGGAAAGTCAGTGGCGACATCTCGGACGAAATCTACAGGATCTATACCGTCGGCGGAGTTGCCCCCTCCTCTGTAAGTCTCTAGTTGTATCAAAGGCGCTCTCGCGTTTGACCCCGTGGACGGTTGTGTTGACATGACCTTTCCCCTTCAATTACATCAGTGCGTTAGTGGGACGACGAAGGATATCTCCGTCAAGTACACATCTCAATACTGGTTCTTTGGCGGCTCCTTGGGGTTGGGTTCCAAGTGATTCGTTGCTCCATTCGGAGTAGTCCGATCCCTCCCATCTCCTGGCAGCCTGCTTTTGATGCAGATTGTCGAAGGGATTGAATGGTTTCATTATGTTTATTGGTCACTTATCGTCTGCGATCACCTGTTGGTATCACCGGTTCACACCCGCTTTTCTCAAGGGCGCGTTGGAAACGTCCCATTCTCTCGACTTTTTTAGGTCCCATTGTCAGGCCCGACTGTAGCAATCGCGAGGGTACATAATACACTTACCTCCTTCTCATTCTCGTATCGTGAGTGGGTCGCGACTGGGCTCCTTTGTCCTTGTGCATTACCGCTCAGACGTCCGAGTCGGAAAGGCGACGGTCACGAGTGCTTGAATACTGAGTACTAGTTTTCAAGGACCGAACTCTAAAGTTAGGGATCCTTGGATTGGCGAGAAGGGACATAGGCGAACCATAGATAGTCGACAGGGCCTTGCCATCGCAGGCGTGGCAGCAACTCGCAACCGCGGGCGCCTGATTAGATTGTTCGTAAGTGACATTGGCAGGCAGGGTCAGATGTTCAAGGCGACCGGTTCGAACGTGGCATGGTCTTGGCTTCAGGCCACCGCACGGTTCGATGATGAATAAGTATAATAATCATGCCTATGTGCGAATGCCGAGTGCGATATACTAAAACTACAAATACAATGGTATCACGGAGACCTAATTGTCGTGGAAGAGTGGGTGGCTAGGGAGGACGTGTTGGACTTGGGGACCAGAACCGGGGGCACTCTGGACTATAAATACCGAATGGACCTTGACGGAAGATAAGGAAGGGCTGGTGGTGATCATCTTCGTTCTGACAACGGCTCTTTTCGTCTCGGACGAATCATCGTTTAGCGGAGATGATTGATATTGGAACTCGGTGGCGCCCAGCCGAACTTTTGTCCAATCCTGATGCGAGGTGAGGGGGACGTCGACCAATGGCATCTGGTCTGATTGCACCTGGGTCGGTGATCGGAATTTGTACCTCAGCGCGACCGCATCCGTGGAGGGGTGTTCTGCGACGGTGAAGTTGAGTCCGACGCAGGGGGAGGAGAAGGGACCGACGCCGTCGAACGTGACGACTGGGGATGGCTTAACCGAGAGTCCGTCGGTGTTGGTGACCAGACACTTGGGCTGCAGCCCCACGACGGTGGCGGTTTTCGGCAAGGGGATGACGGTGGCCATACCCCGAGAGGTAGTGGGAGGTTTATCAGAGGAGAAGGCTGCGTGTGGGCTATCAGTGGGGAGCGACACGTCGAGCAGATGGCTTATTACTGCTGAACTGGGAGCGAGAGGGGGCCTGCCCTGTTATTGACGGTTGACGGGATGGGGGTTCGACGTTGGGTTTGGTGGTGTCTGAGACGGAGAGTCGCCGGGCTTGTTTGAAGCTCGCGTGCGCGCGTCGAACGAGGACGGGGGAGGACATGATGGGGGATGGATGGGGGAAGTAAGTGGGCGAGGAGTCTATTTATGCGGAGGCCCGCAGGACTGATAACATCGGTTGATCGGCGCATCCTCGCTTCTGTCTTTTACCTCTATGGCCGCAGACTTTTGGTCAAGTTCCCATTAGTCAGTTTCTTCTCTGCCCCCCTCACAGCCCAGGCTGATATCCTCCTCATCAGCAAGCGATGGATCGTCGACCGCGCAACCCTCAAGCAAGCGAGAGCAGAGGACATGCGTTACGTGAAAGATCCCTTGTTCTTTGACCTCTTCAATATCTTCACTGGAAACCGTACGGCATCCCCCGCACCCCTCCGCATCTTGTGGAACGCCGAATCTAACCCAGACCCTAAGTAATAGCGAGGATATGCAAGAGAATGTCCTTCCGTCAGCGGGTCACGGCCACCGCATCTGTGTTCCTTCGAAGGTTCTACCTCAAAAACTCGTACTGCGAAACAGACCCTTTTATCGTCATCGCCGCGTGTTGTTACGTCGCCGCAAAGGCTGAAGAGTTCCCCGTACATATCAAGACAGTCGTCAACGAATCCCGTTCCGTTTTTAGCAGTGAGCACCCCCATGCTTATTTCACATATTAATACCTCGAGGCTAACCGTCCTTGGCCATTAAGGGCTAGGCGTAAAGAACTTCCCTTCGGATAATTCCAAGCTCGCAGAAATGGAGTTCTATCTTGTCAGCGACCTCGAATGTGACCTCGTCGTCTTTCACCCCTATCGCACTCTCATGGCTATCTGCGGAAAGGAGGGAGGCAAGGGCCCTGATCAGGAGGCAGGCGAACTAGGGTTCGGTGTGAACGATGGCCCACGCTACTGGGGCACGGGGGTAGGAAAGCTAATGCTCCACGAGAGCGCGTTCCAAAACGTTTGGTAGGTTTCCATCACACCCTCGTGTCCTTGTACGTCAGTGACGTGTTCTGGTAACAGGCTTATCATAAACGACCTTTATCGGACCGACCTATGCTTGATATACCCTCCTCACCTCATTGCCATAGGCGCACTGATGGTCACAGTCGCCTATCATGGGACCACGAAACCGATTATCCAGCAGGCACACAACGAACGAACGTCCGGAAACTCCCACAAGTCGCAATCCTCTCCTCAACCTCGTCGATCTGGTCGGACCGGTCACAGCGAAAAAGACAAGGACAAGAAACCAACCCAAGACGTTATCGGCTTCCTTGCCGGGCTGAATGTGTCAATGTCCGCCGTTGGCACCGTTGTCCAGGAGATCCTCTCCTTCTACACTCTATGGGACCTGTTTGCCGATGAAAAAAACCAGGGCGCGTCCAAGTCGGGCGCACCTTCAACGTCCAATCCCCTCTCTCGTAATACTACAGGCGTCAAGCGAGACGCCTCCGGAAACCCGATCCAAGAGCCTGCCCCGCCAGCCCCGATTGATCTGGCCAACGAGCCGCCTCATGAGCCCGTGACCGCCGCTTCGATGTTCCAAGCTTTTATCAAGATGCGGGAAGCGCGGATGGCCGATTTGGCTAACCCTAGACCCCCACCGGTCAATAAGATGTTGGAAAAGACGCAGAGCATGAACGTCGACTGCTGATCCTCAAAATTCACGTTGATCTGTACACTTCGGTCATTCTAGCGTGGCTTCATTAACTCCCGAACTTTCTCCCGAGTTCCATCCTCCCAGTCGTCCCAACACAACCCCAATACAGCCGTATGCCTTCCAGGGTCTTTCCTCCGTGGATCTCCCTCCCGCGGCAACCTTTCCGTCGTATTCGGTTTCCCTTCTGCCGCAGGGACAATCCGTTCCCACCTTTTCACTCCCTCCTGTATGAAACCCATCCTCAGACCGGCCTTAATCGATGACCCGTTCTGCTCGTTCGCTTGCCACTGCACACGCCTCAACCCCAACCCACCATTCTCTGGCAGCTCCAAGCAGAACTGGAGCAATAGCCCAACCATGTTGGAAGTGAGGTGGGTTCGTTGGTACTTGGGGAAAGCAACGACGAATCCAATTTCGACGGAGAGGTCCTTCGGGGAAGCGTCTAAGAGCCCTATTATTCCTGCTGGGGTGGGACTGGGCTCGAAGACCTTATCGTACGCAGCGTAGACGATGAAGCCTCGATCCGGCTGAATCCTTTGGGCGAAGACGGTTCCGAAGAGTCCCTCCTTTGAGTCGAAGGGACCGAAGGGGAGGTACTTGTAGGTTTCGGGATGTTTTTTGGTGTGGTCCCAGTACCAGTCGCCGTGGACCGCCGGCTATGCACGTGCGGGGTGGGATGGGCGGATGGTGCAAGGTATCCGGGGTAGAAGGCGTATGTCCAGAGTTTCGATCAGGTTCAGTAAGATGATCGATATGTTCGATCGTTTTCGTCAATGAACAGTGACGCATTGACTCGGACTCGTGAGACGCACATCAAAGGGGACAAGCTTCACCCAGTCATTTTCCAAATCTTTGACCGGAAAACAGAAGTTCGGGTCAAAGGTCTCTGCCATCGTCTTTGAGTTGAGGGATTGAGAATGAGCGAAAGCGTGATTAGAGTGTCAGATGTGGGACGAGAAGAACCTCCTGCTGATCTGCGTCGAGATAGAATGGCAGGCGGCCTTATATACTCTCGCCACCATCTCATGATGTGACTCGAAACTGCGCAATGAGTCAGCGCGAAGACCCTGAGTGGAGGTCGGTAGATGGGATTGGACACACATCCTGAGTGTTCGCCCCACCCAGGCCCACGCAGGGACCACACGCACATCACTTTCTGGGTGTCCCTTTGTGTTAACGAGTATGTGGACTTGGAAACCGCGTGACAGGCAGCGCGTTAATGGCGTGCGGGTGAGAGCCACGACTAAGCTTAGAACGATGCACACATCAGTATACTTGGAGGTGATGGCACGACGACAACGACGCATGCATTGGGATATGGGACCTACTACTAGGGGTCGAGGGTGTGTATGTGGTCACCCCCCATACCCGGGTCTGGGACTTGGACTTATGGTTCTGAATACGCCCCTGATATTACGGGGACCGGATGCCAATGTTCAGCGCCTTTGGGAGAACCGAAGGATGTTTGAGGAAGTCCATGGAGCATCATATGTTGGGACCGAGGTTGCGAAAAAAGGGCGAGATTTCTGCATGATCACCGGACCCGCACATACATGCATGCCTCCAATGGTTATCTGCGGAGTCGCTACGGTGCCCGGGTACAAAAGCAGATTAGGTGGCAGGGGTGGCGCCACTGGTCGCGCGGGCCGACGCACCATACTTAAAAGGGTGAGGGGATTGGAAAAGCGTGGTCGGGGTGTTCGGATCACCGAAAGATCCGACCTCCACGATCGAATGAGACGGCCGCGGCAGCACTTAACCAGCACAAGGGGAGGAAGGCGCAAGGAAAGACAGGAGGCGGTGACGGGATGCACGAACCAGAAATAAACGGGGAGGTGTTTGCCTGCAGAAGGTCACTTTCGGGGTGAGCTGGGAGACTCAGTTTGCCTTTGTCCGCGGTATGGAGAGACCCTGCCGCCTCCAAACCCAGAGCGACACCCACTGTCACTCTCGGTAGCGAAGGGCCTATCCGTTACTTTGTAACGTTCACCCCGCCGAATCCCCAGAAAGCCCGATTCTGGATCAACTCTCACGGCGTCCCGGCCTCCAACAGCTTCTCGCGCAACTCCCGGCCGTGTGGCTCACACAGGTTTTCGCCGAGCGGGTAGCCCAGGAGCACAACAGTGTTTTAGAACCGCTTTCGGGACCACACGCCTCACACCCATAGCAGGAGAGTTGTGCGGGAAAGCTAAGTTTGAATACGATCAAGTGGCTGGAGGGATACTGACGCTGTATGCGGCGGTGTATAGCGTCAATACGAGGAAAATGGTGGTGGTCGACCGCAACCTCCAGCACTGGGGTAGAATGGTGGTTGCTCTGACGCTTTCGATATCATGGACTACTCACCGGTTACTCATCACGTCTCCCAGCTCAACTCCCAGAAGGGAGGGGATTCACGGAACATACAAGATTCATATTAGATGTCAGTGGGTACTTTAATGCATCATCGACGTGACCAAACGCTACCATGTCTCCCGGTCATACTCCTCCATCACCTTGTTAAGCTCATCCCCGTCAATCGAGGACGCCGAAAAGTCGTAACTCGTATCCGGGTCGTCACCGCTAACTATCACCTCCGGTGGATCGCTCTTCTTCGGTTTGGGAGGTTTCGGGGCAGACTTGGCCGGGGCAGGGTTCTGGGTGGAGTGGGCAGGTTGGGAATACGTCGATGACGGCGGTATGGGATACGTCCTGGACTGGGATCTAGGAGGTCCGCCAGACTGGGACAAACCAGGCTCTTGGTTGATAAGGGGAGATTTGAACTGTTTTCGTTTGGCCGGGAGAATCGGTTGGGGAACTCCGCTGGTCTGAATCGTGGTGCGGGTCATTCCTAGTGTCCGTCTGCGGGAGGGGTTAGATTGTGTCGGGGACGGCAGAGGTGGGGGAGGTGGAAGTGGTGTTTTCGAAGGGGTTGGTTTGGATGGGGATTTTTGCTTGGCGGATTGTTTCAGAGCTCTCGGTGGCACAGGAGGGGGAGGCATCATCTTTGCTGACGATTGCGAGTCAGGCACCGGCGATTCGGATTTCCTCTCCGCACCTCTCGGCCAGGGGTCTTCGCTCATGGAAATGTCGCCAGGTGTGGTCGGTGGATCAACGTCCATACGATCCTCGATAGGGATTTTGACCACCTCCTTGTCCTTGCCCTTAGATACCGTATTTTGTCTAGATTTTCCCAGAAGGGGATCAACAGACACGGCTTCCGGGTCCGAATGTTTAACCGTCCGCTTCCCCGAGCCTCCTGGAACTCTGCGGACAGTTTTACCAGAAGCACTTGGGATTCGGTCCCCAGATACGGTGTCGTGGGGTCTTGCGGGGGCCCTGGGTTTCAACCTCGACCTCCGAACCTCTTTTTCAAGGCGCCTCTTCTTCATGCGAGTGTTCTCTTCTAGGGACTCAGAAACGCCCTTGAGCATCTCCACGAGCTTCGGTTGGCTGGGGTCACTGGGTTTGCCAGAACCCAGCGGAGGGGAGTCGGGGGACCGACCACTCTGAGACGCGGAATCAGAAAGGCGGGCACGAAGTCGGCGGGGTAAGGAGCGACGGGGGAGTTTCAGCGTGGAATTCGATTCTTCTGGTTCAGACGACAAGTCTTCCGGGAAAAGTGATGAGTCTGAAGAAGAGGTTCTGGAGACTGGGGACGTCGTAAATCACTCTCGATGGCTCAGAAGACGGAGAGGGAAACTCACCATGTACAGAAGAATAGCCAGAGGAAGCCCCGAATACCCCACTCCCCGAAGAACTCGACCGCAGGTCCTTTCCCCATCGGACAAAGTCGTCGGCCTGCAGAGTAGGTTGACTGAAGCTCGGGGCTTGTGAAGGTGAGGGGGGAGGGAGTTCCATGGATGTGGCCATTCGACGAAGTGGGGTCCCTTTATACTCCATTCTTCAGGTTCACTCCCCCGTCTCTTTGTCCTTTCTCTGGGCCACTTTCAAAAGAGACTGGTGAACTAAAAGGTCAGTTCCGGATCTGTGTCCGACAGTTCATGCCTCGAGGGAGGTGATGTGACGACTCCGAAGAAGAAAAATGGGCCGTTTATCATGTCCCCGGTAGTCATGAGACGGAGGTCGATGATTGCTCAACGCTATGGCAGGTATCAACGGCCAGGACACCCCCGAGACAAAAGACACGAAAGGAAGCCAAAAGCTCACCGGGATTGAGGATACAAGATGTTAAAACGCCAATGGCCGTCGCGTCGACGAGCGTTCCGTCTCCAAAGGTGGCGACCACACGAAACCACAATATTACACCCACGTGACCAGCCATCATCCTTTCCTTCCGCCACATCCCTGCATACACGATGCCACCACTCCCACCAAAATTCGACCAGGAAACTACGGATCTCATTGAATCCATCGAGCGTCGACGAAAAGACATTGATACCTTCCAACTCCCTCGATTGGAACAATGCGCTGGTCCACTTTCGACACAGCAGCAGTACGCCTCAGAACTGCGAGATGACATAGAAACTTTGGCGAAGCAGATTGATGTGAGCGCTCGAAATCACTGCACTCAAGTTCACCTCTCATGTTTCAGGTAGTAGGATTTGGATGTTCTGGTTGATGACCAGCAAGGGCAACATAACAAGCGTTACCTTCGAGAGATCACGCAGGGGTTCTATAATGACCTGAAGGGGTGAGCGATGAAGCCGGAGTCCATGTGGTTGCGACTAACCGTGGTTGTAGGATCAAGTCAGAGTTACGCAACGTCTTGCTGGTTTCCAAGCGTAACATCGACTCCCAAAACGCAAGTAACCGAGAGGAGCTGTTTCGCTCAAATACGGTATCCGATGAGAAAGCGGTATCGGGGGAGAAGACTGCGTAAGTTTGGGTTCCAAGGAGTAAGACAGCACAAGCTCAACGTCGCCTATAGCGAGGACGCTCTCATGAAGGCGAATAACGACGTCACGGAGGCCCTCCAACGGACGATTAACCTCATGCAAGGCGAGCTAGAGCGCTCAGTGTTGTCTACCCAAATGCTCGGTTCGTAGTACCAGAGCCGTCCGCTCACTCCGGACCTGACCTTCAGATGACAGACGCCTCGACCGCCACGCTCCGATCCACCTCGAACACCTACGACACCCTCGACAACATTCTCACGACCTCAAAACAGCTCGTAACCGCCCTCGAGAAGGCGGACCGAATGGACAAACTCCTCATCATTGCTGGCCTTGTATTCTTCTTCCTCATCATCCTCTTCATTCTGAAGCAACGTGTGATCGACCGGGGGATCCGGATAGCATTGTTCTGGACTCGTTTCATTCCGCGGAAGGCCAAGACCATTGAGGATGTTCTGGAACGAGGGGACCTCGGGGTAATCAGCACCGTGACGTCTGTTGCCACAAGTGTAACCGCACTCACAGCTTCCGTACTGAGGTATGGATAATATCATTGTAATTCAGATCGACCACTGACGTTGTGTGACAGTTCTGCCTCCATCCCAAGTCCTGATGAACCTGCAAGCTCCCTGTACCTTCCAGGGATGGAGACGCCATTATCAGCTGAGCCAATCGAGACAGTGACGAGCGTTATCTTCGGCGAACCGCCAGTCCCACAAGCGCACGAGATCCCTCACGATGAGTTGTAGCAATTCGTTGCGAAATAGACATTCCTGTGGTATTGTACACTGTCATGAGAAGCGGTGATGTACAGGCCCGGTGTGACGAACGACGAAAGTGCATGGGTGGAAATGATACTGGTTGGAAGTGATGTAGAGCGGTTAATAAAACGAGGCTTAGGGTACGGAAACATGCGTGTGTAATGTACGAGAGTAAAACCCTACCTGGGTGGGAGGGATAGGATCCAATTGGGTAAGAGGGTGACGAGCGAGAGAGAAACTGTTGAGAATATATAAATGTACGCTCCGAGTTGAGTCGGAGTTTGAGGGTGGGGGTGTCATCGGGAATGCAGTGGAATGCAATTATGGTGAACGTTCAAGCGCCTTTCCAAGTCACGCCTTTGCGGGCGAGGTCGAACGCATCTTGGAGGAGTATCGTTCCGTGGGGATCGAGCGACTCGATGTTGACGCCAGGATTCTCAGCAGTCCAGCGTTTCAAGAGCTTGTTGATCTTTTTGGCGTCGTTGTCAAAGTTTTCAGGTGGCTCCCAAGTGCATTCGTTAAGAGAAAACCTACAAACAATCTGTGAGGCGATCGAACAAACGGCGGAAATGAAAGGCATACCCAACCCAAGCGACGAGATATTTGACTACGCCCTCACCGGGCACGTAGCACCGCCCCAACAACCGTTCTATGAAGTATTCCTCACCTTTGGAGGTGGTACATCCGGGTCGGGAGCACATCTCATCCCACTCACGAGCCATGAATGCTGCATCTCCTAACCGAGAAAGAGTTAGACTAAAGGAGGGGGTGGAGGACGACGCTCACTTGCGGGGTCCCTGTTGCATCATGTCAGCAAGCAGTGATCAACCGAAGACAGCGAGCGAGTCACTTACCGTACGCAAAGGGGGCACTTCCAAGGGAATTCACCCTTGCGGACCTCTCGGAGTCCCACACAGCAATGATGGAACCATTTTGCACATTGGTCACACGTAACATACACCTGCAAACGGAGTGGGGAATAAGATAAAACTAGGGATAATAGGGTTGAGCCTACCGTGCGGTCATCAGCGCCGTCCTCGACCACTGGCGGCCAGATCGATGGATCTGCATGAGCCCCTTCAGTGTGCATTGTAATGCCGGAGGCACCCTCCTGGTTTTCCTGAGGTGGAGACCGCCTTTTTCTACGAGTACCTTTCACTGTGGTGGGTTTCGATGACCTCCTCTTGCGTTTTCGTGCTGTTACATTCGAGGGTCCTGGGGGTGGCGTGGCAACTGTATCCTCAAGGGACGTAATTTGGTATTCCTGTGTGTGCGGGCTGCCCACCGAGGTGAGTGGGGAGGCGGGACCAAAAAGGTAGTCTTGGAGCGAGTAGTCCTGGAGAACCTCGGAACTTGCAGCAGGCGTGGAAGGGACAGCTTCGGGAGGGGTCGGTGAAGACGAGTTTTCTTCTGGGCCGGTTTGCGAGTGTATCGCAGGGGACAGTGTCCCCTCTGCCTCACCCGTGCGGCTGGACCGGGATTCGCATCCTGTGTCCCTTGCAGGTGGACCACCGTTGAGATTCGAGAGGCCCAAGAAAGCTGTAGGGATTATTAGATCTGGTCATCAGCGGAACGGTGCTCAAACTAAGTCCAACCTTCAAGCGGCGGTCCATCTGCGGGCATCTCGATTTCGAAAGGGAACGAGTCTTGAGCCCCTGCCGAACAAAGAGTTTAGGAAGGGTACGAATGGGTAGACGGAACGACTCGCCATATTCGCCCTTTCTCATCATCGCGGCCAAATAATCAAAGCCGTGTCCAATCGTTTCGGCAACCGTTGTGATTCTCGACGCCAGTGCGTCTTTGGAGGCTTCGGATGCGTCTTCGAGTGCGCTCAACCTTGCCCCTAGGTCGGTAATCGCGGCCATTTGGTGGTCGTAAATATGGCGCGTGTCCCTTCTGATACTATTGAGGACCTGTTCAAACCGTTCGTACTGCTCCGCCAAAATTCTGTCCGTCTGACGGGTGTGCACCTCGAAGCGGGAGTTCATTTCAGCGTAGCCTCTGACCACACTGGAATACTGGTCGTTGATGATGCGAGCCTGCCCGGCGGACTCGCGGCGAATCGCTGCGATCGTCTCGGCGAGGAAGAATGCGGGGATGAGCGGCGGTTCCATGGGGTATGGGGGGTGGGCAATCATCCCTGGTGCGCCGGGGACGATGTGGGAAGTGGGGGGCTGCGAGCCTCGGAAGTGCGGGGGATTCATCGCAGGTCAGTTGAGGCGGCCGTCGTGAGTCTAGAGTGTATCGAGTCGTTGTGAGGACGGAGCGGGAGGACGGAGTCTATTTGACAGGTGATCGGAGTCGATCAGGGGGTACAAGGTAGGACCCCGGAAGTACCCTCCACCGCCCGGGTTCGGACGGGCCCCTCACCACACATCTGTATATAGTGGTTGGAGCTGGATAAATAAGAATAGGTGTGATATAGGCGATATGAGGTTGGCTACACAAGTTGAGGACCCTTCCTTGGACTTCCAGTTGAGGACGCAAACGACGCTTTCGAACGTTTATCCTTCGCCACAGAATCTGCACCCCCCAGGAAGTTGTCCAAGCCCATAAAACTATCCGGCTTTCGATACGACTTCACCGCGTCGAGGTCAGCCTCATCAACCGTGTCTCTGAGGGATATGTGGATTTAGTCGAGTGTACCCCTGAAATAACCCGGAAGTGTGGTCCTGACCCACCGAAGCGAGGGCCATGCGTCGCACGGTGTGCTACCAGGCGCCCCCTGGGTGAGACACGGGGCGGCAGCAAAGCATGGGGATGACGCGCAAGTGGATGGTGTACAAGTTCGCTTATCTAGAGAACGAGTCCCACGAGCCGCGAGCGCGATGCGAACGCAGGTTGATGATGGCGCCCACGAGGGGCCAGTGAGGGTTGAACGTAAACGTTGAGGACGCATTGGGGGTCAACAGTCACGTCATGAAATCAAAGGATAGTACTGACGTGTGCAGTCGTTGGAATCCGGTTAGCCAACGATTAACCTTCTGGAACATTCTGGAACATTCTGCCAATATCAGACGAGATTACGCGTTCGCCGCGGGTCGTCGAAACCGTGGCACCCGACGTACGTGCGCTCCCTTCGAGGGGTGGGTATAAGAGAGCGACGGGGCGCCCTATGGTTTCCCCGATCAGATTCTTTGTCAGTCCCCACGGCACCACAGTCACCCCATATTTGTTCCTTATCCGCATTCCACCATGAGCACCCCAAGAGGTCTACCACTCCTCAGTGGCCCCCCACCAGGCCCCGTCAGCTCTGAACCAGCCTGCAGAAAGTGCAATAAAGAGTTCAATATCCTCTTCGCTCGGAGCAAGAGATGCAACCACTGTGGTACGTCCGCCATTACAAATCACCCGCACCCCGCATTTTAAACGGAATCCGCTAAAGGCTACTCGTACTGCTCGACTTGTGCTGCATACACTGCACTCATGCCGAGGGGGGGCTCCGGATATGACCCTGCCCCTGTTTGCGCCTTCTGCATTGATAACCTGACGGGTGGGTCGATCTCCTTCGGCCTAGGAGCCCATCTAATCCGTTGCGCAGTCACCGCTGGTTCCAGAAACTACCTAAAGTCTCTCTCCCTCGGCAAGCTCAAGAAGTATGCCGATGCGTACAACCTATGGTCTGATCAAATAATCGAGAAGGACGATCTGGTGAACAAGCTCATGTCGTATCGGGTGAGTCCGTTGTCCCTATCAAACCTCTCGCTCATTTACACCCCGCGCAGGGCCAAAACGGGTGTCTGTCTCCGGGGAACGAGGTACGTGATGCGACATCCAAATTGGCTGATTGTCACATGAAATGGTCCCGGACAGGATTTCTACAGGAAGAACTCGGTCCCCAATGTGTCCACCTCTCGTCATCGAGGGTTGTTCTCGCGGCAAGCACCCCCTGTCCCGACGCAGAGACCTCGTCCCCCGCGTCCTCAGTCCTATTTCCCGCGGCCGGACCTCCAACCGCAACAGCAACCTCCCCCTCCAAGGTCCCCCCGTCCCGCTAGCATGCCTCAGACGCAACCGCAACCGCAACCTCAATACAATACCAGACCCGAGCCCTCCCAACCACCGACAAACCCCTCCTCTCGACCACAGCAATCGAACCTGAATGTTCCACAACCAAATCAATTCACCCGGCCCCGCACGACTTCTCATGGTGCTGCAGCAGCGCCTCCACCCCCTACACTCGACCAGCTCTTGACCATAGCTCCCGAGGACCTGAGATCCCTACCCGTGAGCGTGTTGAAGGAGATTCTCTTCCACAATCATGTGAATGTCCGCCTCCTGATCGAGAAGTCGGATCTGGTTGAGAGAGTGACAACGCTCATCGCGGACGAACGGCGAGAAATGGAGCGCCAAGAGGTGTTCAGACAAATGGAAGAGGAGCAAGGACGTCTCAGGCGGATGGAGATGGAAGTGGGTGCACACACAGAGCGACTCGACGAACTACATCTAGCTTCAGAACCACAGCCACCTCTGCAGACATCCGATGTAGTCCTCGAACCTACCCCTGACGCAGCCCACGGACAAGGTCCTGAAGTTCCGGCAGATTCCAACGACGTCAACCAACCTATACCCAACGCTCACGGGGAGGGTGTGACCCCCTCCACGGCTGACCTAACCCCTCCCGGACTGCAGAGTGTCACGAATACCCAGACTCCCCCCCGGCCGGCCCCCGGACTCACTAGCCGACCCGGTATGGCTATAAATCTCGAACGAAATGGCCTTTGTGTTATTTGTCAGGATGAGGAGGCGAACATTGCGATCGTCGATTGCGGGTAGGTGTTCCCGATATCTCTTCGCTCTTCCTGTGTTTATTCCGTCGCACAGACATATGGCTATGTGTAGAGGGTGCTCAGAGCTCATTATGAGCTCGACCCGGGAGTGCCCCCTGTGCAGAACTCGCATTGTCACAGAGGCTCGTTTGTTGAGGATTTTCAAGACTTAGTCGTTTGGAGGGCTTCCCGAGACCGGCCACTCGTCATTTTCGACTCCTTTCATGTAACACGTTTTTATTGGAATGTTTTACGTACCTTGCCTCCCCCGAGGGGAACTCTACTAATCCACTTTCCTTCCTACCGAGTCCATCGACCTCGTGACGGTCAGCGCCGATCACCTTTGATGTTGAGCTTCCGATCGTGTCGTGGGGAAATTCAACCTTGACCCGACCCATGACACAGACCGACGTACCCTCCTCTCCAGCTCCGGACTTGGAAGGCCTCGAGGCTCTAGTGTTAGAGGTCTTCGCTCGAGTCTGGGAAGAATTCAGCGTCGCGGATGCGGAACATTGTGAAACCGCCATCGGATCACTGGCTACAACTTCGGTGGCTGAGGACACTACTCTTTCCACCGGGTCGGAGAGCACGGCAGCGCCGCCCTGTAATGTGTACAACCCAGGTTCCCCTGCATCAAGTGTCGGCACGTCAACCCCCGACCCTTCCAAATCCCATATCCCCCGCATCTGCGCGGAAACACACCCCCCGACCCTAACACTACCCCCCGCCGTGGAACCCTACCCCGAGTATGAGAGCTGGACTCCTACAAACAGATCCATTTTTCGGGGGGACGATTCCGACGACATGCAGTTCTTGCCCTTCGCGGACGAGTCTGGCTTCGACACGCGGACATATCGAAATTTCTTCAAGACCCTGGCGTGGCAGGGTGGCGAACAAAGGGACGCAGATTGTGAGTCACCCCTCTCATTACCTCCTCTCGTCTATCTATTCTATGAACTTTGGTCGGACTACAGTAGAACTGATTGTGCTCGAGACGGCACATCGATTACATTTCGACTATGGGATCGAACTTGAGGGGATCGACGAAACCGACGTCCTCCCGTTCACTCTACTTGGTGCCTCGGGGCTTATCCACGACGCTTCCCAACGGTATTTCGACGTTCTCCACCTATGAATGCTCTTCGGGGGTGACATTGGCCTCAGGGATTTATTCGAGTGGAGCGGTGCCGCGCGGACGAATTCCTTTCCCCTTCCTCGACCACCGGTGCCAGATGCACTCGATTTACGTGGGCGGTTAAACAGCTTGCTTGAGGATTTCTGCCCAAGCCTTGGCTGTATCGATTTCTATTGCTCTGTACACAACAGTACGTCCAGAAGTTCGCGTTCCAGAGGGGGAAGTTGACCGAAGGGCGTTCGTAGAGGACTCATACCCGAGGCAAGCCCCACCGACCGCGACGAAGACCGTGGGGGACTTGTGGCGTGAATGTGAGAAAGCCTGTGGACCCAAATGCTTCCGCAACATTGAGAGAGGTGACATGTCGGAGGAAACAACGTGGGAGGATTGGGACTGGGAAGAGTTTCGAACTGTCCTTGAGATAGCCCCCGATGCTCTCCCTTGTCAGCTGGCGGTCTTGTGTCGCAAACCTTGTCGAGAAGTGAGGCCCCCTCACCCTTTGTGTGTTGACTTGACTAAAACGTGTAGTTGTTCATGCACAGAACGGTGGTAATAGATGATGCGAAAATCGTCTCTCGGAGGGATGACCAACAAAAGCCGGACAGGAAGCGGAAGGTCGCACAACGCGGTCGTGGTGAGAAGGGTGGCTGGGGAAACGCAAGGATGTATGCTCCCAAGGCGATCGCGCCCTTCACGTTCTTACGCTAGATAGCAGGAAGCTATGCGAACATACGGGGCCTTGTAGATTCGGACGCGGCTGCAGCTGCTATGACACGGGGAGCTATTGCGACCGTAACTGTGGATGCCCCCTGGATTGTGAGTCTTCTCAGTCTCCCCCGGTTTACAAGTTGTTGAACGGAACCCCTGGAAGGTGGCAACCGAAGGGTTGGTTGCCGGTGCCGTGCCTTTAACGACGAAACGGGATATATCTGCGGTGGCGAATGTCCATGCATTGAAAGCGGTCAGGAATGCGACCCTGAGCTTTGCGTTTCGTGTGATGCCAGGTCTGAAATATTACCGACGCTCTCCGTCTCACAAAGCCGCTAATCACTCCCTCATATAGGAGTACGTCTGTCTTGGGTCCTCCAGGGTCACTCGGTCTGAACGCCTGTCACAGATCCAGACACGAAGTGCGGGAATTGTCAAATCCAGCAAGAAGGAAAGGTAAGCCCGCGGGTACGGTTGAGTTGCAAAATCCGACGGACCAAACCACGCCTTCAACCAGTACGTTCAAATGATCAAGAGTCAGTGGGGTTTCGGCGCGGCTTTACTCGAGTCCGTGCGTGAGGATGAGCTCATCATCGGTAACCTTTCCCATCGACCCGCGAGTTCTGAAACGACACTGACCTCCCATACACCAAGAATACACCGGAGAGCTGGTTTTCCCAACATCGGTTGATCTTAACAGACAGTAAGGGACCGCATATTTCTATATCGGTCGAGCCGGTTCCCTGACGCTCTCCCGAAGATTCCTCGGGGATTACACGGGACGAAAGTACACATACACGCTTAACGACGAGATCTGTATCGACGCCGTGAATGCCGGGAACCACTCCAGATTCATCAACCACTCCAGTACTCCAAATTGCTACGCCAAGAGTGAGTTGTGTCGCTGTTGCCTCTTGTCGGTGCACCACCCGCTCACGGGAACCATAGTCACCTTTGTCGACGGGGAACAACGGATTGGTATACTCGCACGTAGGTACAACCCATGCCCGCCGTGGGTAGGCTGACCGAGCCATACTTTAGTTTTCGACCTGGAGGAAGGGACCGAGCTCTTCCTCGATTACGGGGAGGATTTCTTTCAAGAGATATACGACCACAAACGCGGTAAACAACGATTAATACAGCCGTAACTCCCATTAGGATCACCCGGCGAACTTGTATTTGGCCTGACCACGGACACCCCACTGTTTTCCCACATCGAACCTCCATAACTTTCCTCCATCGTCTCCACCAGTACCCCACACCTTAGCGCTCGTGCAGAATAGGATATCCAGACCTCCCCCGGCCCATGCTGGGCAGGTCGTGAACCGGGCACCATTCGCCCTCACCTCTCGAATTAACTCCCCGTCAGGCTTGAAGCACAACACGCACCCTTTGTCCCAAAGCGCGATCCAAATGTTCCCCTCCGTGTCCATAACAAGCCCATCCGGCTCTCCACCCAAAAACCTCTCCGGGAGCTCTTTGGCCGTCCTCGGGGATAGCGAATCGCCGGGCATTCTGAAATCCGCAAAGTCGACACCGTTGCTGATAGTTCCGGCCTCGGGGTCGAAGTCGAACTTCCTGGTGATTCGTCCGACCGAGTCGTTGTAATACATGCACTTGTTGTCAGGGGACCACCCGATCCCGTTCGAGCAGTAGATCCCGCTTAGGAGTTGGGTCACGGTCCCGTCTGGGTCGAACCTCCACAAACGACCCCTGGGAGGGTACGATTGGTCCCTCGAGGGGATTCGAGAGGCTTCCTGGTCCATTTCACCTGCCCAGAATCGGCCCTTGCAATCCACGGTGCCGTCGTTAAATCTTATCTTCCCCCTAGCGCTCTCAGGAAGCAACTCTACGATGACGGGTCGGCCTTGTAGGCAACGGGATTCACGGATGAGGGAGTGTCCGCTTACGTTTGAGCATTTGGATCGCTCCGCTCTTTTCGTCCACGAATGCGATCCCGAGGGTTGTCGCTGCGATGTAAGACCCGTGATGGTCTTTCCGGAATGCGATCGCGGTGACTGCATCGCTCGGGATACGGGCCTCGGCCTTCGTTGTCTTTGCGTCGTATGAGGACAGCGGTAGGACGTGGATCTTGGTTTGAACGTGTTTATTTATCAGCCGCTCACCCCCGGTCCGTTAGAACCCCACTCGTACCGACCTCTGGTGGAATCGAGAGAAGGTCCACGAAGTGGAGGGTATCATCCTCTGAACGATAGATCGGTCCCTCTCCAAGCTCGCATGATGAGTCTGGGATGAGGGTTCACTCGAATGAAATGTCCGACCGACACAAGGAACGATACAAATGCTTACTGTAGAACGGTTCACCAAACTCGACGACTTCGTGGGTCTCTGTCATTCTTTCTATGCGATGGCGAGAGCAAGGCTCCAAGCTCCATCCACTTATCTCTACGGGGAAATACGATCGAGGATATATTATGGGTTGGGATTACCAGACGGAATCACGGCCCGGCATCCCACGGGGGCTGACAACCTTGCTCGACGGTACCGTAACGGTCCCGGAATCGAGCGTGGGCAACGTGGTATGCACTCGAACGGGGTTGGAATAAGCTGAGAACCAGGTGATCAAGGTGAATCATCAGTGTCACCGCTCCGCTCAGCTTGTTCGCACCTCTCCAAGCGTGGACGGATACGTGGGATGTTTTTCAGATAATACAGTGTGCAAAAAACAGCGATGTGGGGTCGTGGTGGTTCTCTCTCCCGGGTACGCAACATTAGTTCAACTCCTCCAACTTGGTCTCCGCCCCCTCAGCGGGCTTGTCATCAAGATTGACGGTAGAATCGAAGTTCTCCACCAAGTCAGGGACGTCGTCGTCGTCTTCTTCCCCAACGGATGGCCGCTTCTGGTTTTGTTGTATGGCCTGGTAGGACTCAGCCAGCTTACGCAGCGAAGCCAGAGAGTCGGGACCAAGCTGGTTGAGGATACCAGGAACGAGTTCGGTTAGCTCCTTCACCTGTCCGCTCCCGTACACGGCAAAGGTGTTTGCGGAGACGGCAGCGTGAACTACAGATTGGATAATACAGGGTCAGTCGCGTACTTGATGGACGGGACGGAGTCTAGAAACGCTAAGTTCGAGGGAGGCGCGATCGTACCTTTGGGAGCGCTGAAGTGCAGCACGTTTCCGTCTTCCCTAAACATGTTGACCTCCTCCACACCAGGGATGGGCTGGACGTTGAGTTTCTTCAAAGCACCCTGTAGTTTTTTATCGTCCTGGGCACCGGATGGTTTGGCTTTCCTGACCACCTTTCGGCGGACTGTGCCCTTTCCACCTGATGGGGCGCGGAATTAACCGTGGAATTGCGATCCAAAACGAAGGAGAGACGGGAAAGGCGATGGCAGGAATGTGATCAGAAGACAAGGCCACAATCCGTCGGCGTATCTGGGACGCTTACCGATCCTAATGGCATTAGACTGGGCCTGCAGTTTGGCTAATTTTGCAGGATCCATTGTCAAGGCGGGGTGGACGGTTTACAGATTACGGGGAGGGAGCGTAAAATTCAAGGGTCGTCGTGGATCGCGGAAAACAAGGTTCACCGCCCCGGCAGTTGCCGTGATCTTCAGCCACATCGGTGGCGTCTGTTTCCCAGTCTCATCCGGCTTTGAGCTCTTGGAACCACAATGGCTGAATTCTCCATCAGAGAGGCAACGGTCGGGGACGTCGTGAGTACGGAGTTGGGCGGTGTTGTCGGAACGTCTCTGATCGCACGGTAGCAAACCATTCTAGACCTGATCACTGAGCTCGTGTGTGCTGCCCGTCTCGCTGTCCCACAATCGCCATATCGTCATCCCTGAGCTGATCCCCAGGCCGTATATGAGAAGGCTCCAGAGCAGGTGAAAGCAACCCCAGAGATAGTGAGCCCGATCTACAGCTTCAGCATACGGCCCTCCCCAAATTTGGATCCGCGCTGCAGTTGCGGCAAAATCTCTTCGAAAAACCGTCCGCGTATGCCCTATTGGCCCTGTCCAAGTCAGACGAACCGATTGGTTTCGCCCTCTACTACTTCAACTTCTCCACGTGGACGGGCAAGCCAGGAATATATGTAAATGTCTTCTCAGAGAAAGTCGAGACTAGCCCGGTCTGACCGTGTGTGTAGCTCGAGGACGTCTACGTGAAGGAGGCATTCAGGAAGCTCGGAGTCGGCAAAGCGCTGTTTGGGCAACTTGGGAAAATCGCCCAAGAAAAGGTCTGGATTTTCATTCCGGGGCACACACGGTCATTCATTGCGCAACATGCAGGGGTGTCCCCGAGTGGACTGGACAGTCCTCAAGGTGAATGAATAGAAAGCCGGGAATTCGCAGCCATTGACCGCAGAGATAGTGGAACAGACCGTCCATTGAATTCTATGAGAACGCCCTGGGCGCGGCCCGCATGGAAGGTGACGATCAGCCCCTTCATCTCAATCGCCCCTTGGACTGAAATCAGTCTTCCCAGAATGGGTGGGAATGCGACTCGAGGGGGACAAAATCCATAATTTGGATAAGTTCCTTGTCTCCAATGTCGCCCCGGACGCTGTATGAATTCGGTGAGGGGGGGCGTTTTTCACGGGACCCAAACGAGTTGCATTTCATTCGTAGAGTGAAGTGTCATATGTTACACGCCGTCGTAGCTCGCACCACCAGCCTGTGTACGCGCGATATTTTAGTCACCGGGGACGAAACAAAAGATAAAGCATGTCCAACCTTTCGCAACCGAACGATGATGGGATCTTCCTTGAGGTCGTCCCGTTCTCTCGCAGCGACTTCTATAGAGAACACCCTCAAAACAGACTTGATGTCTGCGGAGTGAACGGATATCTAGACCGGGGGTCATCGTGTGCCGGTTTTTAAACCAGGAGAAGAAACGCGCCTTGGCCTTCCTCATAACTTTGGTATCTTTGCCAATCCAAACAATCAACACGAACTTTTCTCTCTGGGATTCCTTGTCATTGGAGTAGCTCACGCGAGCGTATCCAAACGAGGCCTTGGAGTCTTTCAAAAGCCCGCTCAGCTCATTCAGGCCGCCGGAACCCGTCTGGGTGAGAACCAGTTTATCGGAGCGTTCATTCTGGGTGGCCACAAAGCCGAGTCAGCGCGTCGTGGCAACCCCTCGGGTGAAAAAAAAAACTCGTGCCTCGTAGTCGAGCAGCAGCCAATTGGTTTCTGATTTATCGGACCGAACGTCCAGGTATGCTATGAAAAACGGAGTTGGGTTCGGTAATCGTCCCAGAGCTGGCGTATGTTGCACGTTAATCGGAAACGAACCTTCTTGTATTTTTGGATCTGAAACGTCAGCCATGGAATAAACCAAACCCGAGACAACAAAGGAGGAAAGAAAGATATATGCGCGGGAAATTGCAACGGCCTGCTGCAACCAAGGAATTCAGCCAGCGATCGTAACGTGGACGCAGATTGCCGAAAAACACACACCCTCACCCGCCACCACCCTCCTACCACTGTCGGCCGTCCATAGAGCGACCACGTTTCGAGCGTGCGGCAGGCTCAATTCCCTGATGGCGCTGATACACTTCCACCAATGCGTGTCAAAGTGGACCGCCTGCACAGTCCACCGAGGACTTCGAACTGCCGCGTCTCAAGTCCAGTTCTCCGTCCCTCTTGACGATTACGACGAGGAATACAGCGACCGAACGCATGCCCCTCCTTCATCTAGCTCGTCTGTATTGTCGAAGCGCGACTGGATGTCGTATACCCCAAAACCTCCCCCCTCGCTGAAGCCACATTCCGACAGCACGGCCCAAGAGCCGTCGTTATCCCCCGAAGAGTACGAACGGCCGCCTATCCACCACATTTCAAAAAAGGCTATGCGAGAACCAACCCCGGCCGCGGCTCGACTTCACCGTGAAAGGATGAAGAGTTCATTCCCGGAGGGCTGGTCCCCGCCTCACAAACTCTCCAGGCAAGCCATGGACGGGCTGCGCGTTTTGCACATGCACGACCCTGAGACATTTTCAACCCCACTGCTGGCTGAAAGGTTCCGGGTCAGTCCCGAGGCGGTACGTCGAATACTGCGTAGCAAATGGGAACCCTCGCCCGAGCAGAGGGCCCGCCTACTGCGGCGGGAACTCAGGGAGAAGCAGGCTTGGATCGAAGCGAAGAGGGCGGCGGAGCGTGAAGAATTCAAAGCGTTAGGGGGTGGACGAACGAAACGGAAGCGAGCAGAGGATAAACTGACATTCATCTAAAAGTTAAAATTAAAATTACCAGTCCGAGTGTCCTTGGTATAGTACGATACAGCAACCCTACGACCAGTGATATATCCTACAGTACAATAATGACGACCCCACAGTGCTACAGAAACCATAATTACCCGTGGCAAAGAGAGACGAGTGAAACAGAAAAGTGAAGGGGAATAAGGGAGAAAAAAAAAGAGTCCACCGATGCATTCCAGTCGTTCAATAAATTACCTGGTGCTGAATGAAACACGAATCTTTAGGGGGTTTGCAACCGAGTATATCGTTCCAGTTTGGTCTCGGCAAGGACTCCAAGACCTTGCCTCCTTTATCGACAACGGAAAAGTCCATTCCAAGAAGGAACATCGCAGAAAGCAGTTTCATTTCGAGCTTTGCGAGTCGTTGGCCAAGGCAGACGGTCTTACCTGAAAAACCGGACAAGAGGATTAGTTGGTGAGTTGTAAGAGAAAGCGCCGAGAGAGCGGTACCTCCTCCCCAGCCAACGTGGGAGAATCGGGCATCAGGGCGGGGACGGGTTGGGTCGAACTTCCACGGATCGGGGTACAACTCCTCGTTCAGATGGACGTCGCTGAACGGATAAACGACGTAATGTCCAGAAGGGACGAGCTTCCCGTCGATGTGTACGTCCGGTCCCATGTTTCTTCGCATAGCGGTATGAGGCTGCGCCAGCCTTGTTGTCTCGTGTATCAGCGCATCAAGGACGGGCGTCGAACCTTCCCATGCGTCCAACGGGATTTGTGCGAGCGCGGTCGCGAGATCAGAGAGGGGAGTGCCAGCCTTGTGAGGCGTCAATGAGTGGGCGAACATGAGCGCCTCGATCTCTGCGTGGGCCTTTGCCTTCCACTCGGGGTGCGCGCCGAGGAACGTCAATAGCCAGCTCGCTGAATAGAAATAGGGGGTTAGGCGATGAAATGGTTCCTCAAACAAGCCGATCACCTGTTGTACCGGTCGAACGCGCACCCGCGATGATCAATCCCATAGTGAATCCCACCACTGCCATATGGTCATCTCCGCTATCCAACAACATTTGCAGCGTGTCATCTCGCGGCTTCCCGCTCTTCAGTCGTGTGTCCAGGGCTTTGGTGATGATGTCGTAGATCCTCTTCGTAGCCAGTAGTTTCCTGATCGCCCCCCGACCAGGCCACCAGGGCAATAAGATAGCAGCGGGTGTGTTACCTTCGTCGACCTCGTCGTACAGATGCTTCAGCCGAGCAACAATTGCAGGGTCATCCGCGATCTCCGTTCCGGTCAAGGCTCGAACGGTGAGTTGGAAAATAAGCTGTGGAGCGGAGCATGAGCGCTGGGAACAGGTCACAAAACATAAAATACTAACATGATAAATACTCGGGAACGGATCGAGCCGGCCACGTTTTCCCCAGGCCTCCATGGTGTTACAGCAGTCCGCCAGAAGTTGCGGAATCACTGTTGATGAGAGCGGGTCGGTGGTAGTTCTGGTGGAGCAGCGAATTTCACATACGGTTTGAAAGACTCGCTTGGGTCTGTACCATGGCCAGCCGTCGATAAATATGGGCGATAGTCTTTCCGTGAAGGTCTGAAGTCACCCCCCTGATCATGGGGATCTGTGGAGCAGCGGTGATCAGTGACACGGCCGCAACGGATGGGCTAAAAGGGCGTACACCGCCGAGCAGATCCTTGAAGCCAGGCTGGATATCGAAACCCTTGGCCGTCAGAAACGTTGATCTGCCGCTTTCACCGGAAACTGCCACCACCGGTTTCTATGAAGCCAACGTGTGAGCAACGTAATCAATGTGTACAGGGCGTGACGTACATTTAACAGTCGAAACCGGAATACGGTTTCCCCAGTGCTCTGGAATCCCCAGTTTAAAAAGTCGTAACGATTGCGAACGAAAGGAACGATGGTAGAAATAGATAAGCTGTTCAACGCTGTCGGCATGTCGTCCCATTTGGTAGTCCACCAGCGGACGGCATACTCGCACAGGAGCAGCAATAGAATAAGGAGGACGCAGATCTGCCAGAACAGTCCAGTGGTGAGGACCTCCCGGACAAACACTGACAGTCCAGCGGGGTGCATGGATGGGAAGAGAGGGAAGGGGGGGATAGAGTTCGGAAGGGTGAAAGCAGGCTATTTGAGGGCCCCTCGCGAGGAACGAGGTGGCATGCAGGTGGAACCAGGTGTGCTTTATAATTCTCAGCGGCTCCGAGTTTGAAAATAATCTAAGACACGAGTTCATCACAGAAGCCTGTAATCCGTATAATCTCATATTCCAGCGAGGGATTTGGGCAGATCACTGTAAATTGGGTTAACGATGAATGAAACCGGAACCGAAGGAGATCACAGCATCCGTCACCAAACACTAACGGCCGCCACGAGAACACCACGCCGAATTGGGTTCATCCTCTGGCCGGGACTCCAGGAACTGGTTGGGGAGACTGGCGCGCTCCACCCGGGTATACTCGAGTTGCAGACGGTCGAGGCGCGTGTAGGGCCAAGGGGTTCGGTGTCCCTCGGCACTTAATTTGCGAATCCTCTGTTTTCGCCGCACACAAACCGCAAATTGCGAGATATTCGGAAACTGCGACGCAGACGGCGCGGGCAAATCCGGCCGGAGGTTTCATTCCGGAGGTTCGGTACCACGAGGAAGTCTCGGGAGACCTTGGCTGTTAGCGGGGGTGGGGGATAACGCGAACATTTTGAACACAATTAATGCCGGAAGGTTCAAAGCGGAAGATCCTTCATCATCTGAGCTTTCCCACGTTTGCTCACCGATCGGATGGGAATCCCGAGGCCCGCTAGGACCGCCGAATATACGATTTGAGGTCACTCGTGGCGGTCCGTACGAATTTCCTCCCAAAAGACAGCTTTTCCCGCAGTGTCGTAGTGTGCGTCCATACATTTTGCCAGAATTTCCAGGAGTAACCTCGCCCCGTATATTCGGGGGTCCTGGCCCGCTACGCCTGAACCAAGCGGACCGGAGACAGTATGAAACACCCAAACCACGGCTCACGGTTGCCAAAACCGTACGGCTTCCTTATTTGCCGTAATTCAAAAACACCCTCAAGGATTTTTCCGACCCCACCACCATCACGCTGTCGTGCCAACCGGGCCACGGCACATTTCCGAAGCCACAACTAAAAGAGATTATCCCCAAGGTGGGGCGCCTGCAATATTTTCCGCGCACTTGGAGTCCTCGTACGAGGCGGCCGCCCCAAGTCTTCGACCACGGACAGGGACAACCAACGGTCTAACTCCACGAGTTTCAGCAATACACTAGAATTTGTGTAAACACTCAGTGACGGCTATTTACAAAAAAACCCTACGCATCAAAGGGGCAGCGGAGAACCGTCGGAGTGTTACGCACCGGGCACTGGTCATTCTTCACTCCCGCTTCCTGGCCGACGATCCTCGCTCTTCCAACTTTAATCCATTTTAAGATCCACGCGCAAAGCTTTCCCGCAGTTGTACGATTTCTTCCGAAGCGGTCTCGGTGGGGCAACGCTCCATCAGCAAAACCGGTCGCCAACTCATTTGTCCACCGGTCAGACGAGATCAGATTTCGGGCTGCAAAAACCGGATCAACTTGGAAAAGTCGACATAACTTAGAGGTGCCGAAGTGTAGGCGAAAAGTTGCAGAAGAGCGATAAGGAGAGCGTTTCACAGATTTACTGATGTTTTGCTCACTCAGACGGGTCAGGGCTCGAGTCCTGTTGCATCGAGGGCCAGCGAGACACCGACTGCACTCTGTGCCCGTCTTCCGGTTTCCAATCGCGGCGTCCGGGGATGAATTCTCCACAAGATACCGGCCACCATGACGTTAGCCGAAAGACAAAGGCACTCCCGGTGAGGTCACCAGTCGGATGGGCCCCGCCATTCTAAAATAATGAAGAGAAATAGAACGCAATAACCTCGGAAACCAACCGCATACGTCGCCGCGGAGATCCTCCTCCTCCCAGTTGACACTTTCGCAGGAGCGCACTTTGACCCTCAATTGGACTCACTCGAACCTGAGTAAGATCTCGCCCCCGGATGCGGATCGGTTATGACACTGGGCAGGTAAATTAGGGGCGCACCACACACGTCTAGGCATCCAATGACGTCAGCAGAGCGTCTCCCAGATATGAAGGCAAGCCACCATTCCCAGCCCTGGCGATCGAACGAGGGTACATCTGAGCGCGCGATTGAAATGCTGCAGACGCTGGGAACCGCCCGCGGTTTGGCGCTGTCTTGGGACCCCTGACCCAAACCCGCAAAAGCGCGTGGGGGAAACTGCGGGGTCGTGAATTAGAACGCGGCCACGTACTTCAGTAGGTTTTCACTCAGAGCAGTAGCAGTTGCTGGTTTCCACAAAACTGCGGTAGCGGTTGGCCGGCTCAGACGCGAGGAGCGAACGAGAACTGAAACAGCAAATGACGTTCCCCAGCTATTGCTAATCGGAGATGATCAGGCTGGCCCAAGTATACATTGCTCGTCGAAGAGCCAACAAGAGTCCAACGCAGTACCCGGCCGAACGGGTGTGGAACACTCCGGATCGCCACATATGGCCGTGCCAAGGTGGAGTGCTGTCAGGGGGAGCGCATGAGCAACGTGTGACCAAGTTCGGCGACGAGGGCCAACTACTCCTTTCTGGAGCAAGGCCCAAAGTTCCGCAGTGTGGAAGGATAAGGCAGTGGTGACCTGTGCTTACGGTGGGAAGCGCTCAGGGTGTGAGACCTGCTCGCTGCTCAAAGAGGGCCCGCGGTAAGACGACCCTTGAAGATTGACATATGACACTGGGCGCACCATGCGAGTGACTGACCACTCACGAACGCCGAGCACAGAGTACTGAACGAGGCTCCCGATTGTGGTTGCGGTTCCGATTTGTTTGTTTCCAAGGCCAATGCCAAACAAACCCACGTGGTTATCTATACTACTCCTCTCCTCCAATCGACCATGGCAGGACACCGAAAACCCAGCGACATCGCCACAGAGAAACACCAACCGTTCGACCACCAGGCCACCGTAGTTCAGCCGTTCGAGACAGAAGGCTCACGAGATATCGAATTCCAGCAGAGTACGCGAACCACCTGGACCCCATCCACCACACGTTCTAACCGTCTTGTTCTTGTACTAGATATAAACAAGGCTTTGCTCGACGTGGTCATCGAATTCCACGCTTGGGCGGCCGCTAGACCCGCCCGCGAACACGAAAAAACCACCGAATTGCTTGAGCAGGAGGTCAACTTCATCATTGAAAAAGAGAAAGCACAAGGCAGGTGTTCGCTACCCTCAAGATCTTGTGTTGGTACGCGTTATGTCGTGCAGACCGCCCCTCCTCGCTTCCTCGTCCTCTGTTACGTCTACTGACGCGCCAAAAGAACAAACGCGGGCAATGCTACTCGACTTCATCAACAGCATCAGGTCCGCGCTCGCGGCCCTGGGAGTCCCCGACGAACGAAGGCTGTAATTCCTCGCTGGATACCTCTAGATGTCGGACTGTTTTGCAAATGGACACTGTATGCGTAATCGCCCGAAGGGAATTCATTGTAGTATAATGGAGTGACAAAGGCACAACCCGCGGTGTCGGAACCAGAACAACAAGCTATCTAAGGCGCAGGCAAGCCAGAAGAACCGAGTCCGATCTCTGTCAGTTCAGTCAACGGGTCTAGATGTCCCTTGTACTCCGGGAGGTATGCGGCATCGGTATATGGGCAGCGGACGGATTCCGAGCCCTTGTAAATCGGCGTGAAGGACGCCGCACAGATTTCGAAGTCGGTAAATTCGTCATAGGCGATTTCGACGGCATTCCTTGGGTTGCGATCCCCAGCGGCCACGCGTTGCCTAGCCTAAGTAAACAAAGTCAGCAATATAAACGCGAAAAACCATAGACGACCGGTTTACCTGCGCGACGATCTTTGGATCAGGATTCAGTTCGATAAGTCTCCTCGCAAACTTGGCGGCTGATGCGTGATTGTTAGCCTTGCTGAAGGCTACCATAGCGCTCCTCAGTGTGAGTTGCATGTGTGGTGGCTGCATGCGACAATGTGTGAAGTAAGCGGCGAGTTCCAGGTTGCGTTTCACATTCTCCGGGTCTTGCTCCACCACTCTGCGCCGCTCTAGTTCGATAGAGATCCCGAGGATGTACTCCCGGGCCAAGGTAACAGTGTCGCGCCACTATCACAGGTTATTAATTGCCCGAAATCAGACGATGATCTCACTCACGTCCTTTCCCTCAGAATCGGAAGAGACAGAGACCAACAGAAGGGCTTGGAGCACCGCTCGGACAACCGCCTTCGCTTCCGGCAGCTTGTTCCCTGACACGAGGCGGAAGCCTTCAGAAAGTTCCGTCCGAATTGACTGTATGGTGCGAGCGGCAACGGGCAGGAAGCGGCTTGGGGAGGAATCTTCTGGGTTGCGTCGGAGATGCAGCTGTAATGGGGGTAGGGAGGCGATAGGGGATAGGTAGGTATGAGAAGACCGGTACACCGCCAGGAACAGAGGCTTTAGCGCGGGGAAGTTGGTTACACCGAACTGCCGGTTCAACATCTATTCAAGCGAGAAGTGAGCGAGGCCCGCTGCGGGGGAGAAGCACCCATGCTTACTTGTATCGCCGTCTCGAAAGATCCCGCAGCGACGTGATCTCCAGCAAATGGAGAGTTCCGCACCCACAATGCTGTCTCGCTGACGCCAGGAGTGGCACCAGCTCCCAGCTCCTCTTCGGGTTCGGGTTCCTCTTCCTCTTCCTCTGCCTCCTCAGCATCAGCGTCGAGATCCCAACCACCCTCCTCAGGAGGGAGATCTTCTTGCACCTCTTCGTCCTTCGCCCAGTCGTCGAGGGCGGAGCTACCAGTAGCTGTACCATCAATCCCGTTGACATATGGTTCGCCACCTTCCAAGGCACCGTTGGCGAGGGCTTTTTCAAAGTAGTTTTCCCCAACGTTGATGGCCGGCCAGTTAAGGTCTGTGGTCTTGTTCACGACCACCGGGGGTTTAAGAGATGAAGCCCTGAACGACGGCACGTCGTCGATATCGGCCTCGGACAATCCGGCAACTTCGAGGATTTCCAGAGCGAGCTCATCCAACCCATTGGTTTTGGCGGTGAGATATGCGAGGGGATCTACAACGGTGGGTTAGAAGCCAACGAATGGAGAGCCAGGGATTGTACTCACAGAGTCCAACGTCCCTCAAGACGGCTATCCGGGCGGGGATGTCATTTGTAAAGAGGGCATTATGGAAACGGGACATCGGGTCACCCCTAGCCTCCGCGATTTTCTGCATTTTCGTCAGTTTGTCTGTACTTCCGGTGGCCAAGTACAAAAACGAGAGTCGGTCGAAGTTCTTTGTCTGCTGGTATGCCTTCTCTACAATCTGTACCCTCGAATTAGAGGTGCCTTATATGACGGAAAGGAGGACGTTACTTTGTGATTTCCTTGCTTGAGAGCGGCTTGAGCGAGACGCTCCCAACAGTCGGGTCTGTCGATGGTCCGGGCAGTTTCGAGAGCAACATCAAGGTTGCCGCACTCGATAGCAAGGTCGAACCTGGTTTTCTTATCTTGGACGAAGTGGAGCGCGATCTATCACTGGATGAGACCAATCGATGGCTCCTATGATCCAGGAGCCACGAACCTCTGGGTACCCCTTTTGTTGTAAATAAGCGATGATACTCTGACCTAGGAGGTTGGAGGTTCTGATAATATAAAGGATCTCCTCGTAGTTGTTTCGCATCAGGGCTAGCTTGAAGCGGAACTCCGTTGGGTCGATGGTGATCGTGCGTGGACGGGCCGAGCGATCAAGACAGTGTACGATTTTTCCCTTGACACGAGTGAGGTAAACTGGGTTATCGAGAGTGCAAATCACGCCGTGATCGCTATGGAACGGTATTTTAGCAACGCAGAGGTAGCCCTCACAGTGGCTACATACCCTTGGGACAGCGTATACTTGACGTGGTTCAGGGTGGAGTAGATGAAAACACCAGAATCGTCCCATGCACCTGACTTGATACGGATGGTTTCGTGAATCAGCGTGTGCTGAGAGAAGTTCTTGCTCGCGATCGAGATGGCTGAAGAAAAGCTCGATCTCGGAAGTCAAACGTAAGACCGCAAGACGTACTGTGTTTACTGAGCAACGCGACAAGGGAACCATCTGCACTCCAGACGGCGTACTTCACGGGTGGGGTGGCAATCTCAGCCAAGGTCTTTTGTTGTTGAATATCATACAGAACGACTGAGGCTGTGGAGCTGAGGATCAGGCTGGCGGTTCCGCCGTAGAAGATTTCGTTTGTTTGAACCGGGGCCTTGATGGTCTTGATCACCGAATTAGAGAGGTCGCGTACCTCAATTAGCTAGAAAAATGTCGGCAGGGTTTTAGTGGGAACGAAGAAAGGGACTAACCTGAGTCGCCTTATTCAGAATGGCAAACCTGTTACGAGCGACGAAGATGGCACTCTGACCGCTGCCCCTCTTGCCCTCACTGGACGAGTCTTTCACCTCCCCGATCGCCTCCTTGGGGAGGCCTGTGAGTTCGTATAATCCGTTATCGGATGATATCGTCAAGAGAACAGAACGTTCAGCAGGGTTGAAGCTCAGTGTACGAGGAGGGATGTATGGGCTTCCAAATTTCCGAACACTGAGGAGACCGATATCGGAACCAGACCCAATATCGTAAGCCCGCACGTATTTATCGCGAACGTAGTAAACTTGGTCTCCATGAACTGCGAGTGCGGGTCGCTCACGCTCAAGCTTGAACACGATGAGGCCACTGTCATGGCCTAGCGTCGGGTTAAATAAGTGAACCGTGCTGACGTACTTGATGACTTACCGGCAGCGAATAAGTTCAGCTCCGGGTGAGCGGCTAGCGCCCAGAATCGGTCGTGTTCCCTCCGGAAGGTTTGAACAGCTGTGCGTTTGGCAAGATCCCAGACCCTAATCGTTTTATCTTCGCCACATGAAACGATAAGTTCGTGTTTGGGGTGGAACAAAGCGGCAGAGACGTTGTTGAAGTGCCCCCGACAAGAGTCGACTTCCCATGCCTTGGTCTCACTCATCCTCCAAATTTTGATCTGCCTGTCGTCTGCAGCCGAAACGATGAGAGGTAACGTGGGGTGAAACATCGCATAGTTGACTCCGCGGTCGTGACCTTCTAGCACGTACTTCACGGTCGAGAAGTTGTCGAAAGAATCAAAGGTTCCGGGTGCCGTGTTAGGAGTGCTTTTTCGAAGACCGGAAATGTCCCAAACCCGGACTGTCTGATCCATTGAGGCGGAAACGACGAGATCATCCTTGGGGTGGAACTGCGCAGACATAACGTAGTGTGAATGGCCGGTGAGGATGGCTATGCAGTTCCTAGACGTGCTGTTCCAAATTCTGATGGTTTGGTCGTCGGAAGTTGAGATCTATAGGATACATTCCGTTGTGAGCGAACTGCGATGGACTCGAAGGCAAGCGCATACAATCCACGGCATTTCGTGATGGAACTGGACGGTGCGGATGTAATCTAGGTGTCCATGCAGAGTAAAGAGACACCTCCGATTTTGGGGCCGGATATCTTGTGATAGTTCAGCTGTTGGGCCCGGCGAACAAATAGCAGGAACCTCACCCCAGACCTTGATCTTGTAGTCATCTCCACCGGTGCACAATAGCTGCCGACTTGGATGGAAAGCAACGGCCCGGACAGGACCTAGAGAACTGTTGAGGTTCGTGAATAACGCGTTCGAGAGAGCCCATACCATCGTGCTCATCAAACCGGTCTACCAGGACCCCCATTCTGTAATTCCATAACTGAACGCTACCGTTGTGAAGAGATGCGGCGAGGAGCGGTTGCGTCGGGTGAAAGGCGAGCCCTAGACTAGATTTGAACGGGCGAAAAATGAGGGCAGATTGTCACGAGCGCATACCCTTGACACGATTGCTCTTGGACTCGAACTTCGTGAGCATGACCGACATGATTGCAAGAAATCGGAGGGGCGTTCAGCACACGCTGATAAACGAGATGGGTCCGGGATAACTTCGACTGAGGGTTTTCGACGAGTGATCCCAAGGTGTTTGAGTTCGAAAAACGGTGCACAAGAAAGATTTGATGGGTGAACTACGTGGCTCGCGCGTATCGTTTACCACCGGTGACGAGACCCGCATCGTCATCCCACCACTTCCACAGGTAACTACAAATACAAACACTATCACAGTTGGCTTGGTGTTCACGACACAAACACCTTGCGGAGCTCCTGCAGAGTACATGTTTTCCGCGATCGGGGACACGTCACAACCCCATCGTGGTGGGCGGCCATTTCCTCCAAAGCCTGTAGACACGGGTCAAGCGGAATAGAGGCATTAGGCTGGGTCGACGCACCTCGCGGGAATACACATAACCGTTCGGGAGCGCCATTGGAGGGTTATCCTCGTTCATGATCTTACCAGATATCTGGCAAACAATTGTCGAATTTACATGGTGACTTGAGGGGACCTCTTGGGCCAGGACTCCGAGATCTGGGTCACAGACAGGACAGTCGACGTTCTTGCAAGAGGCATCGTAACACGACGGGAGTTTCAGCGACGCAAGACCGGCGTACAGTGCGAGGTTGAGCAGTGGTTCCGTTGGAAGTGAATTGAGATTGTACACGGCAAGACGGAATGCCCGAACGAGAGAATCCCAGCGTGAGGGGTCGTAGAGCCTCTGCGTGGGTGTCAGACAGGGGGGATATGGGATCTCTTAAATTCTCCTGACCTTATAGGGGTTGCAATTCGTATTCGGTGGGAAGGCAAGGAGCGCAGTTGCCTGCTTGATTTGTTGCATGTGTGTATCGTGCCAGGCGATAACGTGCTTCTTCAAGTACCCAATGGCTTCATCCGTTTGACGAAGGCGAGCAAGTTCAATGTACTCCTGGAGCCGGAGGTCAAATTCCAACGTGCTCTCCAAAAACTGTGAGCCAAATCCTCGAGTAAGGGCTACAAAAGGTAGTGCACCTTTAACTTTCGAAGTGCTGCCTTGTTCTCGTTGCACCACGCAAGAGCTTCAGTACAACTGTGATTCACGAGCCCAAGCTCTATCTTCCGGATGTACATAAACATGTCCACATCCACGAGGGTCTACAAAGGAATGTCAGCAAGCACTCAGACGGCCAACTGGGGAGAACTTACATGTATGTCCTTCTCAGTCGTAATCTTCCCTGCGGTCCTTTCCCTCCCTGTGCGCAGCGTCCAGTCAACGAGCCACCTGTCCAACCTGGTGTCTGACCACCGTTGGTACTCTGGAGTGGTTTGGGCCTGTGCATCTTCCACAACCGAAAGGTGTTGGAGACGCTCCTTCATCACCGCTTGAGTGGGTGTACCGACGCCCTCGTTCATATCCGAGAGCTGGCGACTTTAGATACTCGCATTATGGATGGCGATGCACAGTTCCGCTCACCTTCCGCTTCAAATTCTCGACCCTTGTGATCATGGCGTCAATATTCTGGATTGCTTCCTCCTTGTCCACCCCTCCGTCATCTTTCAACCGCTTAGCGAGGTCACTGGCTGTCGTCTGTAGAGCGGAGAAATCCTTCTCAATGTATCGTTGGGTCGTGCGAAAGACCTTTCGGTAGTTCTCATACGGAACCTATGAGCGCACAATTACATGAGCACTGGAATGAAAGAAGTGAAGTTGGCCCACCCTGGCAAACGGTTGCTCAAAGAGCATCACACCTTCTAGGCTCACCCTCGACGGACCGGCACCACCAGACATGGTGTTCGCGCGAAAGACGATCAAGGAGGAGATCGGTCCGGTGCCTTGATCGCTACAATCCCTCCATTCAATCTGCTGCTGGTATACATCTCTTCCACTGGCCCCGACCAAGTTACGTTGATAACGGGACGATATGTCAAACGAGGCTCCTCCAAAGTTTTGGTCCGTCGGTGAAGACATCCAACCTTCACCGTTACCCCAAGCATCCGTCTGGAATTCCGAACTATGGACCACCATCGAGGAGGAGATCGACGCACTCGATGCAGGCTTGCGGGAACTGAGTCTAGACATACACGGTAGGCCGATGTCGCTTGCGAAACTGCGAGGAGATTGAAACCACCTGTAGCCCATCCCGAGCTCTTATTCGAAGAGAAGTACGTTGCCTATCGGTACGATCAGCTCGGGGATCCTAACCACCCATATCCATACCCAAGACATGCGCACGACGTCTTGACGGACTACGTAGCCAAGCAAGGGTTCGAAATCAAGAAGAGCTACATCCTACCAACCGGCTGGGAGGCCAAGTTCACCCACGGAAGCGGTGGACGAACGATAGGCGTCAACTCTGGTGATCAACGCCCTCTCTCGAACCCCTTCAGCGGGGACCTCATATCCGATTCGCAGAGATGGATGCGCTTCCTGGTGTAGGCCACGCATGTGGTCACAATCTCATCGCAATTTCCGGAGTCGCCGTCGCCTGTGCCATCAAGAAGGCTATCGTAAAACACAACATCGCGGGCACCGTGATTCTCCTAGGAACACCCGGTAAGCGCTCTTCCGCTTTGGGATCCTCGTACGACACTGAGTGCACAAGGCGAGGAGGGCGGTATGGGTAAGAAGATCATGCTGGAAGCTGGAGCATACAAAGATATGGATGGATGCGTCATGTGCCACCCCGCTCCTGGACCAAACGCCACAAGCAGCTTGAGTTCCACTCTAGCTCTCCAGAGGGTGGTCGCTAAATACAAAGGTCACAGGTGATGGCTCGCGGATGGGTCGTGAACGTATCCCGCACTGACACCATTCCGAAGTGCACACGCCGCCCTTAGCCCATGGGAAGGCCAAAATGCACTAGACGCAGCCGTGTTGGCGTATAACAATATATCCGCTCTCCGTCAGCAGCTGCGACCTCACGTTCGAGTCCACGGAACATTCAAGGGGGAAGCTTGGACCCCAAATGGTGAGAAACGCCATTTCCTGTCATTTCTACCACTTCATTTACCTGGGCAGTGATACCCGATAATGCCGAGATGAGGTGAGAGCACCCAGAACTATTCTCCAAATTTGTTGCGATAACGACGCTACTACTACAGCTGGCTTGTCCGCTCCCCGCGATACAGCGAGGTGGAACAAGTTGTGCCGCGTGTCAAGAGATGCTTCGAGTACGTAACCTTGACACACCCTACGATCTTTTCAGCCCTCAAGCCGTGTCCAGGGCGTCCGCATTAGCGACTGATTGTGAAGTCGAGGTCATCACAGGCCCGGACAAGTCAATGACAGAAGTGAGACAGAACGAAGCTCTCGGTAAGGATACATCGTCCTCACCCTGAGCAACGAGCCAACACCCCGTGCCTGCAGGGGGAGCATTCGAACAGATCTTCAACGCAAAATACGGGGTAGTCGATCGAGTGTACGGTATCGCTTCTGCATCGACGGATTTCGTGCGTATCTCACCCCTCGGGACCGATCCCCATGACTGTATCGTGACTTACTGACAGTCCATTACATCAGGGAAACGTAACATACGGTACACTTGGTTCTGGTGTGCCCTCTCCCAGACAATTCTAATTGTGATTGCAGAGCTCCCAAGTATCCATCCGTCGTTTGGTACATTCTCCCCCTCCAACCACCGTTGACCATCGCTAATCGTTTCCCACCCCTAGCTATCCCCACAGAAACGAACGGGGGTAATCATACCAAGGCGTTTACGCTCTCGGCCGCTTCCAAGGAAGCCCATACCGCCTGCCTCAACATCTCCAAGGCCCTAGCACTCACCGGCCTACGAGTCCTCGCAGATGACAAACTCGCCCTTCAGGTAACTTAATTCCGCGGCAATAATTCATCGTAGGATTGATCGCAGCGGCAGATGAAAGACACCTTCGAGGCTGACAAGGCATTACGACTCAGCCCGTAGCAGTGTTCAAAACGCCCTGGTACGTGTCTTGAGACTACATTGCATGATTCAAGAAAAGTGCTACGTTGTCCCAAACCCAATTTCCGAGAGCAAACATTGAATCGTTAAGCATTAAACAGAGGGATGCAAGGGGTTGTTGTAACGTTTATAAGATCGTAGCGTGGAGATGTATGGATAATGGTACAAGAAAATACTGTTGCAGGCACATTTGAGAAGGATAGAGGGCGCTTTACGACTTGGGTAGGTATGGTATATGGTGTGGCAGTTTACAGAGAAGGGAAGGGGCGTGTGTGCTGAAACCAAGAAAAAGAAATGGTGTGGCATGGGGTTGCAGGATTGTGAGGAGGGAGTAGCCATTTATTCTACATTGACCTCCGGTCCACCTGGTGGAGGGCCAGTGATCTTGATCTTGCCCTTTTCGTCCATCTCCGCCTTCTCCAGTGATCCTTGGATTCGTCGCTTCATCATGTCTTCCACCTCGGCCTTGCCCAATCCAAGGTCATCCTCCGGCACCCAGATAATCCTCTGGGTGTCGACGGAAGCGGGATGATTGAAGTCTTTGGGGCCGTCGATGGTGAAGTCGTGGAGCTCTTCGTCTTCCTCAGCTTCCTCGTCCTTGGGTTTACCTTCAATAGGAGTGGGTTTGAGCCCGCCGTGTTCCGCGTACGCGGCATCTTGGCTAGTGCGAGGTTCAGAGATGGACTTCCCGGATAGTTCGGGTTTGGGTTCGAGATCCTCTCCGAGATCCTCTTCGCTCTGGTTCGAGTCGTCCGCACCGTATGTTTTGTCGGCCAAACTGAGCGGAAGGGCGGACTTGAGGGGGCTGTAAGAGTTCACGATGACCATGTTGAAACAGAACTGCAAAGAGCGCGAATCAGTGCTCCGGGGCGAGTGTCAAGGTACAATGATCCCGCTTACGGTGAAGAAGATGAGAATGACCATCAAAGCACCCATCGCGATCGCGCTTGGCCGATTGTGCTCGTCTCGAGCAAGGAAAAAGAGGGCTGCCATGCAAACCTGTTGCACGTACATTCCTACGAAAACGTGTTGAATCGCTTTGGGGAAGAATAAACCACCTGTTTCACCGGCTGGTGGTTGGTCGAGCTGCCAGGTGAAGAGATACTTCCACAATTGGTAGAATAAGAAGAACGTGAAACACGCTAGGCCATTGATGATAGGAGAGAGGAGCATGTATCCTAGGGCTGAAAGCCGTCAGTTTAACTTGGGGAAGGGAGACAACAGAGCGACCTACAGATTACGACGAGGAGCGTGGTGATCGGGAAGAGGGTACCCCATTGGACGTCGCGCATCGTATATTTGATCGCAAAAATCGACCGGGGCGTACTTCCGAGGAGAATCAACTTGACGTAGTAGATGATGAGCGGGACGAGGGTCAGCAAACCCGAGGCGGTCACCGTCAATCCCTGGAGGATGATGAAGGTTAGGAAGAAGTTGGAGGCCAACGGGAGGTTTCTAGCGAGAAGCGTAGGGGCCAAACTGAGATTATCGGCGAGGTCGGGCAGTGCGGCAATGATCCCAGAGGAGAGAGAGACGATCAAGAACGAGTGGATGACTTGGAAGATAAAGTAGCGGGACATCAAGCTGAGTTCGATGTCTGTACGTTTGGGAATGCCCTCGAAGCGTGCAAAGAGGCGGAGGATAATGGGGAGAAGGGCCATGAGGATGGAGAGCAAAACGGGGGGGAGGATACCACCAATGATACCCTTGACGACGGGAGGGAGAGTACAAAGCCAACCAAGCCAACTGTAGGTCGAGCACAACTTTGGGACGTTGGACAAAGTGCCGATGAATGCAACTGGGAACGCCCAGAGGATGATCTACCATGAGATGGGTGAGATCGCGTAGGGTTGGATGACACGCAGTGGAGCTCACCAAACCGGCTGTGAGAGCGTAGCTGATCAAGGTCCTGACCTGAGCCTCATACGGGTTCATGCTGAGGTTATCCCACACGACGTCCTCCGGAGAAACGTCAATGTATTTTTTGCCCATGCGATACGGTTCGTGATGCGTGAGAATCTGAGCGGCCATGTGAGCGGCCATTTGGTTGTTGAACAAGATGAAAGCCGAATTCAAAGGCGGATAGGTCTGTTTGTCGAGTTCTTTGGCCATCTCGCGGAGGCTCATATTGAACATGCGAGAGGATCTTGTCATAGAGTTGACCTCCTTCGCCAGGACCCTCTGCATATCGGTCAGTTCCTTGTTGGTCCGTTCGATCTCTTCTTTGGCCCAGTCGATGGAGTCGACCTTCTTACTGATGAGGGGAAGGCCGAAAGGAAGGAAGCCAAGGGGCAAACGATGGGTGGGACGCTGATCACGGGGTACGAGCCGGTCAGCAAGGGTGAGATTACGTCCAGCGTCGATATTTTCTTCGGTTTGAGCGTTGGCAGGAACGTCGACATCTTTTCCAAGCTTCTTGTCCTTCTCCTCCTGAATCTTGGCCGCGGTCTTGAGCAAGGTGGTTTCAGCAGATTCGAGTTTATCGCAAGCCTTCAACCGATCCTCGTAGACGGTCGGCATGGTTTTGAGGTCCCTAGAGGGAACGAGGTTACGAGATGACAAAAAGGGGTAGGGGTGTGGAGCGGACCTATTTAACCAGACCTTACGAACACCACCTGGGAGGCGGGAATAAAGTTTTGCGAGAGCATGCTCGTTCAAGTAACGACGAGGGACGCCAGTGACGAGGATGGTGCTGGCCTGAGCAGACGTAGAGTGGTCTTTGCTGATGAGGTACTGCTGACGGACGGTAACGAAATGGGCCATTTCGCGTTTGATGAGATACCAGACCCAGACTAAACCGAGTTAGTGGCACTGGTATGGAAGGTGACCGCATGACGTACATGTGAGAAGCCAGGCGAGAATGATGTGCGCGGCATACCGGTCCTGCTTGGTGTTTTCGACGTTCCCAAATGTGAAGCGATCGAGTCCAGTCAGTCCCGGGACTTGGGTGTTCACCATCGTGACGGGGATAAGGACGACCCAAGTGATACACCAGATAGGGAGGAACATGAAAGCCATCATTCGGAGGAAGCGAACGAAGAAATAAGCATCTAAGCCGTTTACGCGTTTGATGTCCTCGATATCAGCCCTCCATATTGCGAGCGGCCAGGCGAAGACATGTTGTGACAGACGCGGTACACGTTTCCTGTTCCAATTCTGTGTTAAGGTTCCTCTGCGAGGGGGTGGACGCGAAAGACACGAACGGTTCAGGGGGGATGTAGGACCGCGGCTCGTAAATGGCTCGGAAATATGGTCGGACGAGAGTGAATGCGGCGACCTGTATTGCGAATGCTGCAGCGTTGAAAACGAGCGCAGTCACAAATTGAGTGGTGGATTGGCTCTTGGCCACCGATATGTCGGACCTGCAAGAAACGCGTGAGGGGGACACGGGGGAGGAGAGATGGGCGGACGTACATTGGGATGTCCCTTGTGGGTGGAGAAGAAGGAGAGGTGGTGTGGCCCAGCACCAAGACGAGGGTATAAAAGGAGCAGGCCCCGACGTCAATTGCCAACCCCTCGATCCTCCGCGGCGATTGCCGAATCCACCGAGCCAAACGTCACCGGAGCCTGCAATCGGGCGGTCACGTGGATATGGGATATGGAACTTCGGAGAGACGGTGGACAGTTAGGAGAGCCGTGGTCAGAGGGTGGGACGCACTGCAATACGGGGATGCGGCCCAGACGAAGTCCGATGGCCAGCCGAACAACGAGCGGTCTTATTCCTTTTTAGGAAGGTGATCTTGAACCACGGGAAGCGAGCGACCGCCAGCCACTGCGACCCAAAGATCTCGTCTGGACACAACCCGCCAATCTCGTTCGTTTCTTTCTATGCAGATAAGAAAACCCATGTGACGTTTTCGTGCAGACTCCAAGCCATTGGTAGAATGGCCTATGCCCACCATTCGCCGGTGTCCTCGTTTGCTGGTCAGGTCTTTGATCCACAGGCGTATGTTCAACAGACCCAGCAGTACCAGCAGTACAGACCACCTCCCACCCCTTCCCCTCGGCCATCTCCCCAGCCGTCGCCCCAACCGTACGCTTATCAACAGCTCAACAGACCCCCACCCTCTCCCCAGTACAATCAGAGTTTTGCCTTTCCGCCTGGATCGCCACACCCTCCGATCCAACAGAGTTATCGTCCACCTCCATCACCCCAGTCGGTCTTCCCTGTCCCGCAGGGATATACCCCACCCACCCATATCCCCCCATCTCTCCAGGCCAGAGTGAGGACCCCTGCTCCTCCAGAACAAACCACCGCATCCCCTCGACCTCACTACGCCTACCTCCCTCAGCAGAATGTCATCACATCCGTCCCCACACCTTCCCCGCCGAGAATGGCCTCTCCCAGTCGACCGCTTCCCCCTCCACAGAGAACTAGACCGGAATCCGTGCCCCCCACTTCCAGGATCCAGATCCCTACCTCTTCGTTTACGGAGAATACGTTGTACAGACAGCCCTCTGCCGTCTCTGTGTCTCCTACAAGAACCCCGATCATCCCTCCTCCAGGTCCGGGACCTTTGGTGTCTCCTCAGCCACCGGTTCAGGGTCTGGTTCACAGGCCATCGTATTCCGTCGGTTCTGTGTCTCCTCCGAAGCCGATGTCGAGTTTCGGTCCCCCCGTTCTCGCCCAGGTACCTGGCCAAATACCAAGCCACATGTTTGGTCAGATACCCGGACAGCCCCCGTCCCAGAGGTCCGACTCACCCAACAGGGGGAGACCACTCCCAACTCCTACGTCTCGCACTCCCAGCCCGATCAAGAGCATACAACCACCCGCTGCTTCTCGATCCATGACGGACAACACTCCGCAACGGCAGCTGCAACGGCAACAACCTCAGCTGCCTCCACCACTCGCGACTCGCTCGATCACAGGGATCAACCAACCGTCCCAAAATGCCCAACAGAGTGCCATTGCTGGCTCGATCCATCGGCCGACGAGTTCCATGAGCACGATCAGCACAAGTTCATCCATCAAGGAGATCTCATTGCCACCCGCAACAACTCCCGGACAACCATTCGTACCATACTGGAAGAGGAACCTGCAAGGCGGTCCCAGGGAACACGGTGTTCAGAGGAGGGGAACAATTACGGACGGTCCATCTACTACGTCGGCGGCTATTGAGACACCGCGATCGAACGCGAGCTCGTTCTCGAGCTCGAATCCCCCAACGAGTTCATTCCCAACCAAACAGCCCCCCCGGTCGGAAACAACCCCTGGAGCCGGAACTTCACAGAAGCCCACGAACTCGTTTGGCTTTGGGACAAGAAGTACACCTGGACCTCAGCCACAACCCCAGACGCAACCTCGACCGCGAACCAACGACACTACTGATTTGAAGGGCACTCCTGGGACGATAGCCGAACAACCCCCCACGAGATCCGCCCCTCCACAGACCTCCTCCGCCTTTTCCTTGCATCAGAGGAGGGCGGCAGAGATTATGCGGTCGAACACCGGTCCTGATTTTGAACCCCGGTCTAACTCCAATGCCCAACCTCAACCTCCTACCCAAATCAACCACAACCGGTTTAACAGTAATGCTTCCACTGCGTCCACTCCCGGATCCGGATTCTCGGATCGATCGACAGTCCCTCCTCCTCCCAAACCGGTTCGTTCTCAGACGTACGACTCCAAGCCTTTTACGCGTGGAAAAGAGTCCTCTGATCCTATCCCAAACCAACACCGAGGCCCTCCGAGCCCAAACAAGCTTTCTAGTGGAGAAAAGGGCGGGCAGCCCCCTGCAAGGACCCCAAGCCCACAGCATGGAATATTGGACATGCCGCGGTCGAGATTCAGCCAGCGGGTAGAAGCGAAGGCGGAGGTGTTGAATGGCCTGAGGAGTCGAGGTTCTAGCCCCGTAAGGAGCGAATCTCCCACTCGGGGTATCCCACCCGTTTCTCCGTTTGCCAGGAGCGAGAGTCCGACCAGGAACCCCTCCCCAACGCGGTCACGGACTTTGCCAAGACCAACCCCTGCGACTTCGAACCCTCCTTCCACCAGCACGTCCACCTTCCCACCTGTTCTGAAGCGGAGCTCGGTTACTCCCCAGTCTGTTACCCTTCAGATGGCAACAATGGGGATCGGAGAGGACGGGGATAGAGGTAGACCTTTGGATCAACACCAGGCCCAGAGGTCTTCCTCACCTCCAAAGCCTCAGCAGGACCGGGTCCAGCAGAACGGCATAACAAGGTCGGACTCTGGCTGGCCTAGCAATTTACCGAGGCTACCTCGCACCCCTGCAACGAGCCAACACCCCAACACCCCTGTGAATACCGTGAGTGGAACCCACGGCGTGGCATCTTCCTTCCCTCCAAGCAACCGCCCGGACTCGTCCTCTCGTTCTTCGGCATCTACATCTTCGTCCGACCGAAACCCAGTTCACCAAAACCCCACCCTGCCGAACCATTCCAGCTCGATGTTTGGTCCCCGACAAGATGGGAGGAGGTCAGCCGCGGACGTAGACTTGGATGACGCGCCCCCGCCTTCCCTGAGGAGGACACCTTCACCTGCATCATCTGTCGCGTCGAGCAATTTTAGCTCATTCAGCGCAGCGATGGAAAGTTACAGAAACGGGGTTTCTGGGTCTGGGTTTTCGGCTTCTTCTAGGGACCCCCACCAGAGGACGGGAAGCGTACCCGTACGGCAGCCTACTGAACCGGCGAAGGGACACTCGCACTCCCAGTCCCAATCTCAGCCGAGGGCAGGAGCGAAGCAGCAGAATTTCCCTAGTCAACCCCAGGTTCAGTCCCAACCACGGGCCCGTCACCACCAACAACAACCTCCCCCACCGAGCCCACGAAGACAGCCCGCCTCTCCGTCTGTGCCCTCGATTAATGTCAACACCGCTCCGGCTCAATATCAGTCGAGGTCTCCTACGGTGCCGACGATTCGAACCCCCCAAGCCCAATCCCCTCAACGGCAGAAGATTTCGTTCCCCGCAAATCCAGATTCGGATTCGGATGGTGAAACG
>Ga0307516_10000503_pt1 | contig 52108 bp, 44 predicted proteins | sample 19_EM_MG_FD_203310 | JGI IMG/M metagenome (GOLD analysis project Ga0307516, IMG submission 203310) | Populus trichocarpa ectomycorrhiza microbial communities from riparian zone in the Pacific Northwest, United States - 19_EM | ecosystem: Host-associated > Plants > Roots > Unclassified | place... | reverse complement strand
CCCGGTTGTTGGGCTTTTATGAAATCGAAGTTTACAGAGAAGTGGCGAGCCTCGGCCGGACAGCTGCAGCTTGCATGTGACAAGAGGAAGAAGGAATACGGTGAGTCGTACACACAGTACGCCCTCCAGAAGTTGAACATGGTCGAGGATGCCTACCTGCAGGTGAACGACGAAAACAAAATCCTGCAGGTCCGGCTCGGGCTGGACCCACCTGCTGCCCGCTACTGCAAGGAGTTCTGGAACCTACAGGCGTTTATCGAGGAAATCGGACATTACGACGAACAGCTGAACCTGGAAAAAATGTACAATGGCCAGACCAACCAAGGACAGCCTCGAGGATACAATGACCGGGGACAGCCTCAAGGATACAATAGGCCATATGACAACACACGTCAAGTAACTGGGAATACCTGTCAGTACAACAACCGCCAAACGACGGACTCCTACAGACCTGCCTACAATGCCTCCGCCCAACCCGGACCTTCCAACGCTGACAAAGGTAAGGGAACTGATACCAGTCGTGACCGGTATTATACCAATGACCGAAATAACCCCCAGCCCACGAGGGAAACACGCGGTGCGGAGCTGCATGTGACCCTGAGGCACCGAATGAATCCGGCCACAGGTAAGATGGAGATGTCGTACACGAGTCGCAACGGCACACCCGTGTTCATGATGTGGCCATGCAACAAGTGCCTATAACAACGAGGACAGGACAACCAGTGGCACTTCGACTTTGACTGCCGTTAGGACCCAGCGATGAAGGCCTTCGTCATCAACTACGCCAATGATATTTTCGGAGACAACGTCTACGACATTGACAACTACCACGAAATCGATCATAGACTACGGACAGAGGCAGAGAACATTTACGATTCGGACGATGATTCGGGAAACGACCTGGGGTTCGGGGACCTGTAGAGAAACCCGCACCCCGAGAGAAACCTCTACCACACCACAGATCTCCCGACCAACACAACAACGACACTCCTATTTGTACTACCACAAGACTTATTCACACGCCCGACAACAATCAACTCGACACCCGTACTCACATCCCCATTCACAAACCCACTCATACTCACACGCCTGACAATACCCAAAACCCCACTCATAATCACATGCCCGACAACACCCTTATTCACAGCCCCCGCCCTAATCACACGCCCGACAATAATCAACTCGATACCCTTATTCACAGCCTCCGCCCTAATCACATACCAACCCATACTCAAATCCCCATTCATAAACCTACTCATATTCACACGCCTGACAATACCCAAAACCCTACTCATACTCACACCCCTGATGACACCTATAAAGGTCCGCCTAGACCGGACAACACCATGAATAATACCAACACCGAACACTGACAACGAAAAACGAAAATAATGGAAATACCAGAAAAAGAGGAGGAAAAAGAAGAAACAGGAAAAGTGGAAGCAACGGACGAAAAGAAAGAAGAATTGACAAGTGGAGGAATCGGGAATGAAGAGAAGAAAGAGGAAAAAGAAAAGGAGCCAAATAGAGAAAAAATGGAAGGAAGGAAGGCAACGGACAATTTCCTGCCCATGGGCGGCATTTTACGAGGTAACCCCTTTAGCTGTCTGCCCCCGGGCTTTGGCATTGGATGTCCCCCACTCCCGGAAACATCACAGAATGCTAATATGTCAACGGAGATACCAACGATAATTCTGGAATAGCCCTCTCAGCTACGTGGAGATGGCAGAAGCTTTCTACGATCGACACCACTCCACTGCTATGTGAGAGCTGGACAGCTTGGTCCCATGAAAGCACTGACGGATCCGTGCTCCAACGTCAGCCTCATGGATCTCGTGCTATTTCGGCGAGGATACCCGGAAATTGGAATACAGCAAAACACGGCATCGGTATCAGGAGTCGGCACGAATAAGACCTCCGGATAAGCTATCGTCCCGATCCAATTCGATTGTGTGAGTAACGGCGACACACGCGAGAAACTACAGGCCGACATAGAAGTACATCTGATAGAAGACTTCCCACCTGGACTTGTGATAGGACTGAACTTCCTATACGACTATGGAATGGAGCTCAATATTGCCAAAAAGATCGCAAGCTTTCCAACTGGCGACACCACCAGATTGGCTTCGCCGCCAGACAAGAAGTTTTGCAATGTCAAGGTACTATGCCGTAAGAGGACGACGGTACCGCCCCGAACGATCAAGAAAATAGAGATCAAGGCGTCCATCACCCCCGGGACGGACTACACGTTCAGCCCCTTCACGGTGGTGGAAAAAGGAATGCCACCGAGCCCCCAGATGATCCACGCCATCATTGACAGTGGCACCAAATCAATGATGTTCTCAAATTAGAGCGAACACCTGGTTGTCATTGAAGAAGATCAGCAACTGGGCACAGCGCAACCCGTCCTGTTCGGATGTTGGTTCCACCAGACAGGAAGCTACATAAACTGGGACGACTTGAGCACGCCAGAAGCACCTGCATGCGGCAGTGAAGGATTGGCAGCGATCCCAGGCGAACAGGAATGCTACCATGTCAAGCTGAGGGAGTCTCGGCCGACGTCCGACTCTACTAGACCACCTCAGTCGATAGCCGATGATGAGGCAGCTTTGATATCCACCATGGCGCAGCCTAGGAGGAAAGGTGAGCTGTTCCCAGCCGAGGACGACGGCGACATCTTGCCGGAAACCAGCCCTTTCACCGAAGGAAAACCTATGGTTTCACCACACCTGTCGGAATCCCACCGAATCGAGATTGGCTTGGTTCTCTAGGAATTTTCGGACTGTTTCAGTGACGGGAAATCAATCGGACATGTACGTGGCTACTCAGTTCCGATCAACACTGGCAACAACCCCCTTCCTCCACCACAGGCACCAAGGCCCACTGGACCCGCCAAGCGGGATGCGATCGACACGGCAATTGAGGAACTGCTGAATTGGAATGTCATTGAGCCATCGACAAGCCCAACAGCAAGTCCGGTCCTGCTAGTCTGGCAGAACAACAAATGGAGGTTCTGCGTCGACTACCGCCCAGTAAACACGGTCACCATCCCTGACGCATACCCGCTACTACGACCGGACTACATTTTCTCAGCAATGGCCAACAAGCAATACTTCTCTGTATTCGACGCCGTCAAGGGTTACTACCAGGTGGACATCGATGAGGAAGATCGACACAAAACTGCATTCATATGCCATCGCGGTTTGTTCCAGTATAAGCGACTACCATTTGGTCTGAAGAATGCCCCAGGCCAATACCAACGGCTGATGGACCGGGTCCTGGGATCGCTACGATGGACAGCCGCATTATGCTACATCGACGACGCAATTGTGTTCTCGAACAGCTGGACAGAACACGTCGATCACGTCCGCCGGTTCCTGACAGCAATTCGGGCATCCGGATTGCAGCTCAGTGCCACAAAGTGCAAGATCGCATACCCTGACGTCACAATGCTGGGCATGCAGATTTCACGATACGGACTTGCCACGACCAAGGATAAAGTCGCTGCTGTTACAGACCTGCCGGCACCAACCACCATGGCAGCACTGCACAGGGTTGTTGGCATGTTTGGATACTATCGGAACTTCATCAAAAATTTCTCGCGCATTCCAAGGCCTCTGAATGATCTGAAGAAAGCAAGTGGGAAGTACACCCCGGGAGCCAGAATCGTCTGGACAGATGAATGTGAAACCGCTTTCAAGGAATTGAAATCAAGGCTGTCATCAACCCCAATACTGGCACATCCGAAATATGACCGGCCTTTTATCCTACATATCGATGCAAGCAAGGACGGTTTCGGAGCAGTCCTATCACAGATCTGGATGGCCGACGACTATCAAGTCGACAGGATAAGGATGCTGGACACCGGTTTGGACAATGCGCTGGGTGTCGCTTTTGAGAGAATGAGGACACCAGACACTGGTTTGGACAACACGCCGGGCGTCGCTCTCGACAAGACGAGGAAGCCGGACACCGGCCAGGATATGACTAGTTTCACCACAGTGGTGGAAAACTCGGACCAGTGGATGCACGCGTACCAGTGCGACCCCGCATTTAGCTCAATCTACCGATCACTCAAGGCCAGCACCTCAAAGGACATCGGGTTCAGCCTCAACACGGATGGTTTGCTACTCTTCCGGATGACCCAAGGAGACCGGATCTGCCTCCCAGCAAACAAGCTACAGGAAACCTTGCATACGGCACACGATGTACTGGGTCACTTTGGGCGAGCCAAGACCCACGCGAGAGTAATGGACACCTTCTACAGGCCAGGACTGGTAACTGCGGTAGCAGAATATGTCAGGCATTGTCCCGAGTGCTCCGTCAACAAGCTCCACAATAATAGGATGGTAGGAGAGCTCAGACGCATCGACGCCGAAAGGGTTCCAGAGGCTTACGAGGCAGTCAACATCGATTTCATTGTCAACTTGCCAAAGAGTGGGCCGTATGACGCGATCATGGTAGTCGTTGATAGGTTCACGAAGGCAGGAACCTTCATTCCATGCACGTCGAATTTCACCGCCGAAAACGCCGCTTCGATGTTCTTTGATAGAATCGTCTCCATGGGCTTCCTACCGACAAAATTCATCACGGACAGAGACCCTCACTTGGTGCGTACCTTCTGGGAACACCTATGCAAGAGACTGGGAATCGACCACCGGAAGACGACAGCCTTCCATGCACAGGTGGACGGTGCCGTCGAACGACTGAACAGAACGCTGGAGGTGGCCTTACGCTCATACGTGGGTGACAGACAACAATGGCACCGCCATCTATACCGGGTACAGCTGGCCTATAACACGGCCAAAAGCGCAACAACCGGATTCTCACCATACGAGCTTCTGTATGAACAGCCGCAGAACATTGTCGAGCGCATACTCAGACCACAGATACCACCTACACACGAAAACCCAGCAGCGTCAGAATGGCTGGAAGACGTAACGATGCGCCTCACAGATGCGAAGGAGGCCATAGCCAGATCGTTCACCACGTACAAAGCATACTACGACCAGACCCACAAAGCTCTTCCAAAATACAAGCCCGGCGACTTCGTATCAATCCGGTTGGACAGGCATCCAGTCTCGATCATAAAACGGAACAAGCTCGGCGCCCAGAAATTGCCCCCCTATGAGATTCTGGAAGTGCTCGCCGGAGGAAGAGCACTGCGCCTGAAACTACCGGAAAACCTTGGGATACACGATGTAATCTCGGTACAAAACGTCGACAAAGCAGCTGATCCCAAAGACGACATATTTGGGCGCCACCCTGAGGGAACGACCCAACGAATCATAGCCCACAGAGACACAGCGAAGCATGGCAGGAGATACCGAGTACGACTAAAGAGCCACTACGCGGATGAGGACAAATGGATATATCCCGGAAATTTTTTCGAAAACTTGCCACGCTTATTATGCGAAGAATACGACACGTCGGTCCTGCAGGCAGAAACGATGGCTGCATTACTTATGCCAGACCAACCAATTGGAGTCAGTGGATCGGAAAATTCCTCCTACCGGGCAAAACCTCCAAACCCAGGACAAGGACTGGAGAGGCTCATTCTATACATCTCGCGAGCGACCTTGCCGTATGAGAGTCGGTATGAGGCTTCAGAGTTAGAGATGGCCTGCCTGGCCTGGGCAGTGGGGCGTCTACACCAGTATCTGGAAGGCTCACGCTTTAAGGTGTTCACGGACCACTCAGCAATACCCGGCATACTTCGGTCATCAGCAAACACCTCATACTCCCTACGTCTCGACAATTTTCATATGCAGCTGATGCCATTCATCGACAACATGGAAATCGTCCACCGGCCAGGAAAGTCGATTCCACATGTTGACTGTTTATCTCGAAATATAGGCTTGGGGACAAGCACAAAGGATTCTGCGGGGGGTATGATGGGCAATGCCCCCAAGATATGAGAAGCAATCAATGGCAGCAAAGGAAAGGAATAAGTGGCATGGCAGCCGAGAGAGGATGGCTCAGGAGCAGGATGAGAAGGGAGCCGAAAAGTTTGTTTTTCTTGTGCGAACCAGTGCGGTTCATTTGTTTCATTTTGCTGGTTGTGTATTCAGGAGGAAAAAGTCTGCATAGGTTTTGTGGTTCATCGCAAGTTCACGTTCTTTGTTTTTGATGGATTCAGGAGCTCTGGGACAGAGCTTGACGAGCGGGGGGACCTGTCAGGGGAGGAAGCCAAGAGCCGAAGGGCTTGGCGACTTGGCAGCTTGGCTTTGGATTGTGTTCGCGGCCGAAGTGCGGCCGCTCTCTGGCTCGCTCTCTCTCTCTTCACTAGACATCAATACATACTTTTCCCACTTGCTGCGGACGGTCCGTCCGCATCTCCTTTCCGTGATCCTTTCTCGTGATCCACCTTCTCGGCCCTCTCTGGCCGTAAACCTTAAGCCTCTCCGCCGTAACGGTCCGTTCGGCCTTCTCACCACGTCACACTGATTCTTCTAAGTCTAACAAAAGCCTGAGCCTAAGGCCACTCCCTTCCTCTGCCAAGGCACTAGCATCAAACTTCCGCCCAAACTTAACCTTCGCCGCGGGCCCCGCCGCTCCGCCACACCTCTTTTGCCTCGGGCACAGTGGCTCCGGCACACCTGTACTGAGTCGACCCCCAGGGTCTCTTAGAGAAGTGTTGTGTCCAGACTTCTTCTCGAGGGTGCATCAAGGAGAGCATATACCGAATAAAGGAAAAATACCCTTCATTACTAGTGAGTCCGATCTAGTGACTGCGTTGTGTCGAGTACTTAAGCCGGCAACTCACCGTGACTGACCGAGCAAAACAAACCATGAGCCAACTGATTATTCTACAGTGAATTATCTAAAAGTGTTGGAATATAGGGATAGATAGAGATGAAGATAGTAAATTGGATGGATTATACATAGTCGAAGGCAGAACATTCTCTCTATATATTACGGGCCTCAGGGACTCGTCAGGGGAAAGAACGGAATACTGTCTCTCGAGCCGGGGCTCGCGCAGCCGTCATCTCTGGATGTGTTGCCTCCGGTGCATTATCTCCAGAAGCATGTGGGTTGTATGTACTCTACTGGGCTGGCGGCGTGGGGAGTCGACAACATTTGTCTCCCCCACCACCACCGGCCACCTTTTTTGCCGCATGCCCCTGCTCTATTCTATTCTGCTGTTCCACTACACACATCGCACCGCTTGTTGCTTCGGCTTTACGAGGATGGACTTGTTCAACTCAGGGTCAGCTACTGGATGAAACAAGCTGGTAGCTCGAGTGGTCATGTTGCTGTATTTTTGTCTCAAAAGTCTATGTACTTTTGTTAGTTAATCGCCAAGTTTGACTGCGCACTGGGGGCGGACAACCAATCCTCCCTTTCCGCTATCCAGCGACTAAGTGCAGCCCGTTCCCGAGCTCCGGACTTGCTGACTGCGCTGCCACCCAGCAATTGGGTGTACTTTACACTAGATAATGCGGGGATCGGTTGCAGTGTGCATGCAGGGATGTGGAATTCTACCCTAACTATTCGGCAACCACTCCAGCCACAGCCACACATATTAAAAAATAAATAAAAATTGCTTTGATGTTGGATTTTGTTCTGGGAAAGGGGTAAGTGAAATGTACACGGCACACAGTAAACTTGGACTTTCATCCTCATTACTATGTACATACAACCACGATTACATCTATTTCGCGTCTGCTTTGCCATGACTTCCACCTTGATCTCTATTCCCGAGAACGCCGAATTTTTGTGCAACAAATTATTTTATCTCCACACTCTTATCGTTCTGACGGCGGAAGAATTTGATACATACTGTGACCACTCAAAAGTACAGTGTGCACAAAACGCAGCACTTGTTCATCACAGCGGATCGGCGAAGTTGCTGTACAGAGATACGAGTGCTGATTAAGAAAATTAAGAAGGGGGCTAACCCTCCTCTACCGAAAGATGAGTAAAGAAGCAATACGGAACAAAGGTACGACAGCCTGGACTTTGCCAGGTCGGAATCAAAGTTATGTGTATGGTCAACAAACGAACCTCTTATTAGAAGCAGGGAGATTGCACCTTCTGCTCTGCCAACTCAACTGGCGATGGCAGAATCATCGAAGGGATATCAACTGGCACAGGTTATGAATAGGTTGAAAGGAGTCGGCATACCCCTGGGCTCCTAATGCCTGATTGCGGTTGGTGGAGCGCACATGACACAGTAAGAACGTGAAAATGAGGGTGTATTTTTATTAATATATTAATTGTTTCGTTTAGAAAACTACAAAACATGACGAGGCCTTCCCCAATCGGACGAATGTATATATTTGAAGACTACCATCTTGCGGCAGGATGTTGATGAAGCGTTCCATCACCTTGGGGGGAGGGGGGAGGCTGCGTGGGGCTTATTATACAATACCAGGAGATGTAAATGAGCCGCTGGGTGATTTGTTGCGCGAACGTATTGTAAAGAATGGTAAACCGTGGGAATTATAATCAAAACTTTTTTTTAATTCACAAAACCCTTACGCTTGCAGGTTGAGAGGGGAGTGACTCGTGAGTGATGAAAAATGGGTTCCATCTGGAGTTCTTTGCTTGGTGATAGCTTTACTTGGTGATAGTTTGATGCGGTGTTCACTCTCGTCCTTTCCGCAACAAACACCAACATCAAAGTAATTTTATTTATTTTTTAATAAGTGTGGCTGTGGCTGGCGTAGTTGCCGAATAAGGCCCCTGTATGCACTCTGGAACCGATCCCATAACGCGAAGATGTGGCGTGTGGCGTTTCGCGTGCGACAGACGGCATGACAGGGATTCCGAGCCAAACACACAAACGACCAGACTCGGTGTCTTGGCTGCAGCACTCGGGTCCGGCGGCCTGCGCTCATCTGCCAGCTGTCCGTCATCACTCCAGAAGCACATCTGCACCTACCTCTCCATCAGGGTTACAGACCGAAGAACTGGCGCGTGCAGTGATTCACATATGTACCTATCCTTTCGCCGCGGCGAGGCACTCGGCGCCCTATTGGCGGCGCGAACGCTGGAAGAGTCGACGTGTTGGCCACCATCTGGAGTGCTTCATTGGTCGCGATGCTGCGAGCTCACGTGAACTCATGCATTGCCGATCGGCGGATGCCAAACTCCTCAGTAGTTGGGCCAGCGGAGATCTCGCTGAACCACAGAGAAACGCATCCCTGCACCTCCTACCGACTGGCCAGAAATGCAGAGCCTCGAGCGCAGCTAAAGGTAAAACTACAGTATAGATATAGAACAAACCCATATCGATAGAGCCAAAAGCCGTCCCACACGATCTCAACCCGCCTTGCTTCGCCGATTCCCGCCACTGAAAAAACACCAATAGAGTCTGCCAGGCAGGTCTACCCACTGACGCTATATGACTACATACTAAAAACCATCGACAGATTTCGAGAGCTTTGATTTGCCTGCAATCTTCCAAGCAAGGATGGCTGCCATCGAAAGACCCAGAATTATTGGTATTCTACTGGTCTTGGCAGTGCTTCTCAACCCCGTCAAGGCGGAAGATACCGGCGACGACTTCAGCAATAATCTCTTCTCAGACCTCGCGCCACTGTTGGCTCTATTTGGTGAGCAGGTAGCAAAACAGTATGTTACGACTCACGATGCTTGTCGTTCCTCACTCATCCCGCTTGCTTAGGTTCATGAGCCAGTCGATGGGCTGGGCCGATAACATCATCTTCGCAATGGCTCCATTGGGTGTCATTACCGCCATCATTGGAGCGATCCGGGTCGGTGGCCCCGTGTGGCTGAAGGCAATTGTTGGGAGAGCGAGAGAGAACCAGGCCGCGGCCGAAGTGGAGTTGATGTCTTCGACATCCACCGATGTGTGCGAGTTGTGGAATGGTCAGACGATCGTACGGATGATGGGTTCGCCGCAGATTCTGGAGCTATTTTATTTCCCTACCTTGCGCTACGGATCAACATGTGGCCTGTTCACTCTTCAACAAGCGATCGACGACGGACTCTTCACAGAAAATCCAGGTTGGTGCTATCCGCCACACGCATCCTGGATTTCGCTAAAGATTCGTAGAACCTGGATCGACCAAACGCCCCATGAGTGAGCTAAAAACCAAGCACCTGGAGAATCGCTCAGTCTCACAACGTCACGGCGATAACGGAGGGGCTCTGGAGAAAGGCCCATGGCAAGGCGATGCAGGGAAGGCGCCGCCTAAGAGCATGACTCCTGCCCCAAATATATTCCTTAACCTGCGTCCACCAGAGAGGAAGGATCGGTTGGAAATTCTTTCGTTCGCGGTGATAGGAGTGTTCATCCAGGCCACTGTGTTGGTATTCTCTGGACTCGCCACTTATCACCCAGAAATGGGATACCGCAAGGGGGGTCTGAAAGTGGCGTCCTATGCCTACCCTCTCACGGCTGTGGGAACGGTGATCTTAGTGGTGGGGATGCTGATCTGTTCATTCGTGGTGGAGGGAAGTACCAAGGAAAAACGGTGGACCGTTAGCGCCAAGGGTGTAAGAACCCTAGAGGATGAAATGGTGAAGGAGTTGAACCAAGTGGTGCAAGCAGTGCCGGAAGGTGTTGAGCCGGGTGTACGGGGCGGAGCAAATGATGATGGCTCCGGGAGAGGCCCTAGGGAGAGGTGGCTGGAAGAGATTAAAGATGAATTAAAAGCCTTCGGTGAGAGCGAACGAAGAGCCGGCATTCTTTGGCTACAGGCAGGTGGCAACGTCAACGATCAGGTTTTTGATTCCTACGCAATATTTGCTCACGGCTCACGCAAATCTGTACTCACATCCCGATTGGCAACGAACCCACCGAGGAATGACAACAAACCCGGTGACGCAGCTCCCCCGGCGGTCCAGACGGCCGTTGCCTGTACGCCCCACGTTGATGCATTCCCCATTCCGACTGCCAATACATCCTACCCCCCGACTGCGTCCAATTTTATTCAAACACTGGCGGTGACGGGAACACTAATCTCAATCACGGGGTTCGTTACGCAATTTACCGGACTGCGCGGGATGCATTGGTCAGCGACAATCGCGCAGTTCATTGCGACTCTTATCATGACGGTAGTCCGAGCTTGGATTCGTCGGGGTTTGGCACAACGTCCTCGGACAGACCGCACTCCCCAGGGTCACGAGCTCGATTGGCTGGCTACTAGGATTGCGAGGTATTCAGGCGATCTGTGGTCGGAGGGCGGGGTAGTCCATTGGTTGGGCAACAAAAGCGAAGAAGTACCAAGGGACTTTTGCAGCAAGAGGTGCTGGAATTGGAGCCTCCAACCCGGCACAGGAGCCCCCCCATTCTCCTTTCATCAACAGTACCTTGTGAGCGAAGCACACCAGGTGATGGCAGTACGCGAACGTATAGGCCAGCTCAGTAACTGGACTGGAACGTTATCGAGTCATGCAATCTCCGTTGCTAACTCCATCGAAGTGGTCATGAATACCCTCTTTCCACGGAGGAAGAATGAAGAAGATGAGAAGTTATTCTGGTTTGTCCGAGGCACCGCTAGGGGCGACCGGGAAGGCATGATATACTTGTCCGTGAAGCGACGAGAAAATGGCCGATGGACGGCTAGCGCAACGGAAATTGAGGCAGTTCTATCCCTGTGGCTGTACGCTATCCATGAGTTCGAAGAACAAGCACAAGCGGATAAGAGTGACATGAGTGTCAAGGAAGAAGCCCAGGATTGGTTGCGCCGCGGTGGCACTGCGCTGAGGAAGACGAACATTCGACTTCTAGGGCGCGGAGAGAAGGACTATTTGAGGGACTTGCGTTGGTACACTGGTGGTGCATTCAGTGCAATTTCGGAAGTGGAGGAGCTTCCGGGTGTGGAAAGCGACACCGAGTCAGCCGAAGCATGTGACAATCCTAATGAGAGAGTCGTCTTTATCGACCAGCATAGAGTTTTCGGCTTTACCAGCCACGAGATCCACGGATCAGTTCAGCTTCCTAAACCGTTGGAACCATCTCCTAGTCCCTCAGGCCGACCTCCCAAATCACCCGCCTTGACCATCAAATCCCAGGCCCAGACGCAGAGTGCCCGAGGGAAAAGGTACAGAGCGCGCACAATCCCTTCTGTCACGGATGAGTCGGAACTCGCGGAAGAGGACTCTGATGCATCGGAAGTCTCATCAAGGGCATCAGGCTTGCAGCAGTCTGGGGCTGACCGGTACTTGGAGGTGATATCAAATACCACCCCACTCGAGCTACGTCTTGCTCAGGATATCTTCTCGGCTTTCATGTGGGCCGTCGTAAGAAAAACGAAAGAGTTGGACGGAAAAACAATCCTCAAGAAACTGGATCAGGGGGCTACCAACACGCCTGAATCATGGAAGCATTTCACACTCGAGAACGCAACTCTAGCAAGGATGGCAAAGGATATCGAGCGATCCGGACTAGGGAGCCTGGAAGAGATATACCTGACTATCGTTCCACCACTAAGTCTGAATAAGCGGCTCCCAGACCCGCTTTGTGTGGTGGAACACGCAATGGAAGTTGCAAAGCCCCATGAGGCAGTCGGTCATTGGGAAGATGCAGCGGATGCCTACGTGTGGCTATTTCGTACTTTCAGCGATTCGGATGGTCCCGTTGCAGTAAAGGCATTCTCTGCGTTCACTATGTTTACCTGGACCATCCGTGATACTCTCAAACTGTGGAGGAATGAAATGCACGACCCAAAAGAGCTCGCAATTGTTGAGCGGCTGGAATCTTCCTTGCTGGAGGAAGCAAAAAGTGCCAACGAATTATGGAGAAGCTGTCTTCAAACCGTCTATCAGCTGCAGCGCCGAAGTATGGACGAAACAGAGAAGACATTTGAAAACTTTGACAAAAACGATCTTACGAGAGGTACTAGACCACGCTCGTTCCAACCATTTCCTTTTGCCTCGCTCACGCATGAAATAATGTTCACTGGAATGTACCCAGAGGGGAAGCTACACCCACATAAGAAAGATCTCATTGGCTTGACCCCTCTGCATTACTCTGTTTTGTCAAAGTTTCCGTATCAACAAACCTCCAGGTGTTTGGGTTTGGGGGCGGATCCGGATTCTACAGACATGCTTGGATGGACACCACTCCACTACGCTGCAGCCTACGGTGACGAGGAAATCATACGGGTGCTGTTCAATTCTCGAGCAGATCCCACATCAAAGGACCTTGCAGGTTGGACCCCGCTGCATGTCGCTGCATGGCAAGGAAACAAATCGGCTTGCGAGATGCTCTTACAACAGGGGGCGAGATTGGATATTCAAGGACGAGACGGCCTTGGTGTTTTACATTGCGCGGCTATCAGAGGTCACCGTGAGATCGCCCGCCGTTTCCTCGAATTCGGCGCACATGTAGATATTCAGGATAATTCGAGAAGGACGCCGCTTCAGTGGGCGGTATACCACGGAGATCTTGCCATGATCGAGCTTTTAGTTGGGAATAGGGCGAACACAGCCGTGCTAGAAGCCAACGGAAGATCCCTATTACATTTGGCATCCGTGGGGGGATGGTGGGTGGACACGGTGTTCGATCTTATCAGGGCAAATGAGGTAGATGGACAGGACAGGTTGGGTTTGACCCCATTACATCTTGCAGCGATGGTAGGGAACGAGAGAGCAAGCCTGTGTTTGATAAGGGGGAGGGTTCACTCCAACAACAAGAGGAGCCGAGACGAAAAAGCCTCACTTGGCCGCACAAGAGGGAACGGGCGTGCCGCCACCAGGCGGGCGAGAACCTACCACTTCCCCGGCGGGGATATTCGCGAAGAAGAACTGTACGAGGCGGATCAAATAGACTTGTTAACACTCCCGCAACCCACCGGCCGCAGCAGCCAAATGGAGGCACAGGACAACGAGGGCCAGACTCCGCTACACAGGGCGGCGTTGCATGGGCAAAAAGCGGTTGTCCGGCTGCTTCTCGACCACGGTGCCCAAATCGATTCGCCGAACAAAGAAGAGGAGACTCCGCTGCACAAGGCGATAAGGAGTAGAGAGGAAGCGGTGGTGCAGCTGCTCGTCGCTCGCGGTGCCCGAATCGATGCGCCCAACAAAGAAGGGAAGACTCGGCTGCATAAGGCAGCATTAGATGGAGAAGAAGAGATGTTGCAGCTACTGCTCCACTACGGCGCTAAGATCGATGCGCCCACCAACGAAGGCGACACTCCGTTGCACAGGGCAGCATTTGGTGAACAGGGAGCGGTTATCCGACTGCTGCTCGATCGCGGCGCCAAAATCGATGCGCCCAACAAACATGGGGAGACTCCGCTGCACAGGGCGGTAATCGGTAGCGATGGACTGGTCACCCAGCTGCTTCTCGACCGCGGCGCCAAAGTCAATGCACCCAACAATGTAGGCAAGACTCCGTTGCACCTGGCAGTAGGGCATGGAAGCGAAGCGGTGGTCCGGCTACTCCTGGACCGCGGTGCCAAAGTCGATGCGTCTAGCAAAGAAAGGGAGACTCCACTGCACGAAGCGATGCTCTGTAACAATGAAGCTGTGGTTCGGCTGCTTCTCGACCGCGGTGCCAACGTCGATTCGCCCAGCTACGAAGGGGAGACTCCGCTGCACAAGGCGGCGTTGCGCGGACAGGAGGCAGTGGTCCGGCTACTTCTCGACCGCGGGGTCAATGTCGATGCACGCAACAATGGAGGGAAGACTCCGCTGCATAAGGCGGCAGGGTATGGAGCCGAAGTGGTGGTCCGGGTACTCCTGGACTGCGGTGCCAAAATCGATGCACCCACAGAAGAAGGGGAGACGCCGCTGCATGGAGCAGCATTTGGTGAACAGGAAGCAGTTGTCCGACTACTGCTCAACCGCGGCGCCAAAACCGATGCACTCAGCAAACATGGGGAGACACCGCTACACCGGGCGGCGCTCGGTAGCAATGAAGAGGTGGTCCGGCTGATTCTCGACCGCGGCGCCAACGTCAATGCAACCAACAACGAAGGCAAAACTCCGCTGCACCAGGCGGCGTGGTATGGAGCTGAAGCGGTGGTACGCCTGCTTATTGACCACGGCGCCAATAGCGATGCGTCTAACAATGAAGGGGAGACTCCGCTGCACCAGGCGATGCTCTGCAACAATGAAGCGGTGGTTCGACTGCTTCTCGACCAAGGTGTCAACATCGATTCGCCTAGCAACGAAGGGAAGACTCCGCTGCACAAGGCAGCGTTGCGTGCACGGCAATCGGTGGTTCGGCTACTTCTCGACCGCGGTGCCAAAATAGATACGTCCAGTAACGAAGGGGAGACTCCGCTGCACGAAGCGGTGCACCGAAGCGATGAAACGGTACTCCGACTGCTTCTCGACCGCGGCGCTAACGCCGATATACCCAACAATGAAGGCGATACTCCGCTGCACCTGGCGTCAGGGTGTGGGGGAGAAGCGGCGTTTTGGGTCCTCCTGAACCGCAGTGCCAAAATCGATGAGCCCAACAAAAACGGGGAGGCTCCGCTGCACAAAGCGGTGCATCGAAGCGATGAAACGGTACTCCGACCGCTTCTCGACCGCGGCGACAACATCGATTCGCCCAGCAACGAAGGGGTGCACAAGGTGGCATTGCGTGGGCAAGAAGCAGTGGCCCGGCTGCTTCTCAGCCGCGGCGTCAACGTCGATGCACGCAACAATGACGGGAAGACTCCACTGCATAAGGCGGCAGAGTGTGGAGCTGAGGCGGTGGTCCGGTTGCTCCTGGACCACGGTGCCAAAATCGATGCCTCCAGCATTGAGGGGGGGACTCCGCTGCACGAGGCGGTGCTCTGTGGCGATGAAGCGGTGGCCCGGCTGCTTCTCGACCGCGATGTCAACGTTGATGCACCCAACCAGGAAGGGAAGACTCCGCTGCATCGGGCGGCATGGTATGGAGCTGAAGCGGTGGTAAGGCTGCTCCTGGACCGAGGTGCCAATATTGATGCGCCCAGCAAACATGGTGAGACTCCGTTGCACAGGGCAGCATTTGGTGAACAGGGAGCAGTTGTCCGACTGCTGCTCAACCGCGGCGCCAAAACTGATGCGCCCAGCAAAAATGGGGAGACTCCGCTGCACCGGGCGGCGCTCGGTAGCAATGAAGAGGTGGTCCGGCTGATTCTCGACCGCGGCGCCAACGTCAATGCAGCCAACAACGAAGGCAAGACTCCGTTGCACCAGGCGGCATGGTATGGAGCTGAAGCGGTGGTACGGCTACTCCTGGACTGCGGCGCCAATATCGATACCCCAAGCGAAGAAATGGAGACTCCTCTGCACGAGGCGTCGTTCAGGAACAACGAAGCTGCGGTTCGGCTACTTCTTGACCGCGGCGTCAACGTTGATGCAGTCAACGATGAAGGCAAGACTCCGCTGCACCAGGCGGCATGGTGTGGAGGTGAAGGGGTTGTCCGGCTGCTCCTGGACTGCGGTGCCAAAATCGATGCACCCAGCAAAGATGGTGAGACTCCGCTGCACGAGGCGGCATTAGGTGGACGGGAAGAGGTGATCCGGCTGCTTCTCGACCGCGGCGTCCACGCCGATGTTCATAACAATGAAGGGAAGACTCCCCTGCACAAGGCGGTATGGTGTGGAGCTGAAGCGGTGGTCCGGCTGCTCCTGGACCGCGGTGCCAAAATCGACGCCTCCAGCAATGAAGGGGAGACACCGCTGCACGAGGCGGTTCTCGGTGGTAATGAAGCTGTAGTCCGGCTGCTTCTCGACCGCGGCGTCGATGTCGATGCATGCAACAATGAAGAGAAGACTCCGCTGCATAAGGCGGCATCGTATGGAGCTGAAGCGGTAGTCCAGCTGCTCCTAGACCGCGGTGCCCGGCGGCAACGAAGCTGTAGTCCGGCTGCTCATTGACTGCGGTGCCCACGTCGATGCGCCAAACATAGAAGGAGAAACGTATTGAAAAGGCCTGAGATCGCAAGGGAGAGGATCTTTGTCGATGACGACGAGAGGAGAGAAAGCGAGAGAAATCACGGTATTGAGGTTGACAAGAAGAAGCGTATTTCTCGATTATCGTTAAGTGTAGAGAACATCAAGAGCAATCGAGAAAGAAAGAGTCTAAGTACAGAGTCTCGTTGCTAAGAAAGCTTGTGCAACAGCCACATCGCATAGTGCACTCTTACGCTCATATCGAGCGGCGAAAAGCCTTTCTCAACACACCCCCTCTTCTCGTCCTCGATTTCAACGAAATTCCAATGCCAAAATCAGAAACGAAAAACATCCCATTAAATCCTCGCCGACCTCATTAAATCCTCTGCAGTGAAAACCCAATGGGAAAAACACTTGCTAGTAGGAAAAAGAGTGTCGACTCACGCTTTGCCAATCAGAAACAGAAACCCCCTTTTTTTTTTTTTTTCAAGCAGAATTGCACCCCCTTTTTTTTCCCGAGCAGAATCACACCCCCTTTTTCCCGAGCAGAGTCACACCCCCTTTTCCGAGACAGACTCGTTCGTTTCGGTATGCGTATCGGTATGGGAATCGAGTGCGATGAGTCGTGTGAGTTGTTCGTGTCGTGGTGCCGCAAGAGGTTTGGTCAGCAGATCAGCAGGATTGGATTCAGATGTGACGTATTGGAACTTAACTGATCCTTTTGTTTGTTCGTCGTGAACATGATGATATTTCACATCAATGTGTTTCGACTTTTGGCGTACAACTCCTGATGTGATCAACTTAATAGCACCTTGGTTGTCACATCCAATTGGCACCGATCCGTCAGAAGCCTTGACCCCCATTCCATCTGCCGCTTCCTTCAACATTCGTTTAAGCCAAAGGCTTTCTCGAGTGGCGTGTGAGGCGGTGATGTATTCGGCTTCGAGGGTCGAGAGGGCAACGACACTTTGTGACTTAGCCTGCCAATGGATCAACCCAGGCATCACCGGTTCTTCGCTTCCATTGATACGTCCAAGCCCAAACAGACATCCTCCGACAGATTTTCGAGTTGTAAGATTTCCGGCCCAGTCTGAGTCTGTATATCCGATAATCGAGTAGGTGTCGTGAGGGCTCAGCGAAAGCCGTCGGTAGTGGATTTGGAAATCTGAAGTGGTTTTGAGATACCGTAGCACTCGCTTTGCAGCGGTTATGTGCATCTCGAGAGGTTGGACGTTGTATCGGCTCAGGGCGGTGACGCTGTAGGCGATGTCCGGCCGGCTTCCAAGAGCTGCGTACATGAGGGAACCAACTATTGACAGGTATTCTTTGCGGTTACCTGGCTTGTCCTCACAGTGAGTGTTAGCCAGATCTGTGTGAGGATCCAGGGGGGACTTGGCCGGTTTTGCGTCCATCAATTCAAAGCGTCGAATAATTGTATTGATGTAGTCTCGTTGACAGATACTGAATTCCCCATCTTCTGTCTTTTCGATCTCGATTCCTAGAAAGCGCTTTGCTGCTCCTAGATCGCTCATCTTGTACTTCTTCTGCAGCAACTGCTTGATCCGGTGTCCGTTTCCTTCGATTCCATTGTGAACAATAAGAAGATCGTCCACGTATAGCACAAAAAGAACTCCTGATTGGATGTACAGATTTGGATCCTCGGCTGATTGCCTGAATCCTATGGATTGTAGGTATCCGTCGATGTCCTCGTACTATAGTCTTGGTGCTTGTTTCAGTCCGTAAAGAGCCTTCCGAAGGATAAGTACACTTCCGTTCGATATGCTTTCATCCGTTACGAGCCAGTCGACTCCGAGTGGCATTTCCATGTGAATGTTGTCACGGTCAATCCTGGGATTTAGGAAGGCGGTCACTACGTCCATGTGATCCACATCCCAGCCATATTGCACTGTGAGCGCCAATAGCATTCGAAAGGTAGCCATCTTGGACACTGGCGCGTAGGTCTCGTCGTAGTCGATTCCTTCCTTTTGTTCGTATCCCTAGATGACCAGTCGTGCTTTGTAGCGCGTCGATCCGTTCGGATTCGTTTTTCGCTTATAGATCCACTTGCATCCAATTGGTTCTTCCATGTCAGTGATTGCTCCATAAGTGGCTTTCTTTCGGAGGGGAACGATATCGAATGTGTGGTTCTCAATTAGTGCTTGCCATTCCTGGCGCATTGCTTCCTTCCATTCACTGGCTTGCGGGCTTTGTAGGGCTGCCTTATAGGATCTCGGTTCGATTTCCGCTTTGATTTCCGCTTCATCGTCAGAAGGAGCAAATCCGAGCATTAGGAAGGCGGATGCAAGGCGTTCCGAAGACGCCAAATCACCCCCTTCTTCGTGAGCCTTGCTCATGATTGCCTTGTTCGTTTCCAGACGCACTTTGCTTCGTGTTCGAGTAGTGATGTAGTCTTGTTTATCTGCCAGTGTAATCAGTCAAAAGCATAAAACTTGTGAGGGTTTTCAAGCCAGTTCGCGCTGCAGCCTTTTGGCCTCATATTCGCAGAATCTGAAAGTTTTTTTTTTTTTTTTTTAAGACAGTTTGCGCTGCAGCCTTTTGGCCTCATATTCGCAGAATCTGATTTTCAAGACAGTTCGCGCTGCAGCCTTTTGGCCTCATATTCGCAGAATCTGTTGCTTGTATCGAACAGAGACTCTTTCGAGTTTTATACTGCCTTATCGATTATTTTTTTTTGATTTTTTTGAAGCATCTCCGCCCCGCCACTCATTCGAGTCGATTTTGTTTGTTCAGCGGGGAAGTGAGTTTGACTTACCATCTTGTCTTGACAGGACATTTGTTTCGTCCGTTTCATCTATTTCATGGATTTCTTCATGCAAGTCATCATGCAATTCGTCTGCAGCATCTGGAAACACACTATCTGCTATTTGCATCTTCTGTTCGTCTGCGTGTGCATTTTCCTCCTCCTGAAACACTACACTTGAACATTCTATTGCTCGTCCGGTTCTTCCCGAGCTGAAGTCCCATAACCTCCAAACTTTGGTAGTGTTATGTACGTATCCGAGCATCATGCAGACACTTGAGCGGTTTCCGAATTTCTTTTCACTTCTCTGAGCAGGCGGAATGTGTTTGTATGCTCGACAGCCAAATCGTCTCAGATGTGTGATTGGTGGAGTGGTCCCGTAGAGTGCTTCGTAGGGTGACCGATTACCGGATAGGCTAGAGGTTGGAGATCTGCGATGCAGATAACATGCTGTCCTTATAGCCTCGGGCCAGAACTTTATTGGTACGTTGGCATCCCACATCATACTTCGAGCTTTCGTGTTCAGGGTGCGGATCATTTGCTCGGCGGTTCCATTTTTGTGTTGGGTGTACGCGGGGGAGGGTTCAAATGTGATTCCCTTTTCTCCAAGCAATCCCAGAAATACTGAGTTGCTGTATTCGCCGGATCCGTTATCACTGCGAAATCGTTTGATATGGTATCCTTGCGTCTCAACCCATGCTTAGTAGTGACGGAATTTTGTCGATATTCTTCCGCGGTTTTGGTTATCAGAAAATACACCTCGGTGTACCGTGTGCAATCATCGATATAGATGATATAATATTGAGCACCTCCGGCACTATGTTTTATCGGCCCGCAGAGATCAGAGTGTACGAGCTCAAATGGCGTTGAGGTCCGGGAGGCCTTGGTGCGTATCACCTTTTGTTGTTGTTTCGAGTGAACGCATGTTTCACATAATCCGGTGCCGTTGCAGTATGTATTTCGATAGAATCTGAGAGTTCGTCCATAGGTTCTGCGATCGGCTCAGCCGGCTCAACATCCATAGCGTCTGCGACCGGCGGATTGTATGAGGGGTTGAGAATGCGTTTCAAGTCCTGATAGTTGAGATGCGCGAATCGTCGGTGCCAGACTTTCAGCGTCTTTGCATTCTGGTTTCGTAAGAGCCTGATTTCCGAGATGTGTGCGGATCCATCCATCGATAGTACATAGAGGCCTTGTTCAAGGATGGCACTGAGGACCTTTCTTCCTTTTGTGTTGGTGATTGAGCAGATACCAGATTTGAATGTTGATGTGTATCTGTATGAATCGAGCTGCCCAACGGATAGGAGTGAGATTCGGAATTCTGGAACGAAAAACGCCTTGATTTCCACTTCTCCAAGCCGTATAGCTTCCTTCTTCTTTGCTTGCACTTGATGTTTATTTCCCAATTTGATTATCATATTCGTTTCCATGACTGAGTCCTTCCGGAAATCTCGAAGGTTGTTGCCAAAATTGTGTGAGGCTCCGGAATCGATTACCCAGGTTCCATTTGACATTGCCGATCGATGTGTCGCTGCCATCACCTCCGCGCTGAGGGAGGTGGACCCCACAAGTCATTGGTAGTTGCCAGGAGGGTTTGGAACGGGTCCATTGTCTCGTCCGCGTCCATTTCCTTCTTGCTCTTGGATAGCCCTACTGTTGCGACGAGCATTTCCCTTTTTCCTGACAGGACAGTCGTTCCTAGTGTGTCCGTCTTCTCCGCAGTGGTAGCAAGCATTCACATCTTCTCGTGCTCGCTTGTTGTTCTTCTCATCATGCCAGCAGTCGGCAGTGTTGTGGGTTCCCGTTTTACAGACGTCACACCATTTGCGGGAGCGCTTCTTTCCCTTATTGCCTCGTCCTCCTCGGCCTCCTCTTCCCCGTTGGTTTCCGCTCCTTCCACCTTGCTGAGTGTATAGGGCTTCCGAAACAGCATCAGGCTTCACAATCATTGCTTGATTCTGTTTGTGTTCCTTCAAAGCGTCCTGGACTTCTTGGATTGTAGCATCGGCACGGGACTGGAGGATGATAACAATAACGTCAAACATGGAGGGGAGCAAGGTAAAGATGTGATTTTTGAATTCGGCATCGGATATGGCTTCAGCGGTTCCCACGAGCTGATTCTTGACCTCCAGTAGGTGGGAGAAGTAGGTGCTGATGGGCTCTCCTACGACTGGGCGTAGGGCGTGGAATTTTCGCAGCAAGGTCATTCGTCTGACCACCGTACTGGTTTCATCCATCTTCCTGGCAATCGCAGTCCACATTTCTGCAGGATCATCGATCGCTTCTATCTCGATCTGCACATCATTGCAGCAGGATCCGCTGATGATGGCGCTTGCCTGGTCACGACGAGTACAGTAATCGTTGTAGACGGCCCGTTCGGCGACGGCTGCGGCAGCGAATCCGATCGGGTTGTTCAGTGGTTGCTCTTCTCCAAGCACAATCTTCCACGCCTTGATACCTTTCAGGACGCGTCCACACTGCCGCTTCCAGGTGGCGTAGTTGGTTCCTTCCAGGAGCTCGATGGTTCCAAGCGCGTGTTTCAACGGTTTTGAGGCCATCGTGGTGGTAGATTTTGCTTCTTACTTCGTGTTTGTCAGCGAAGTCGTGAGTGGAGTTTTGGAGGACGTAAAGGACAGGGCCTCGATATCGCCGGCCCCCGCGCTTACTGCTTGGCTCTCTTGGAGCCTACGTTTGACGCGAGGAAGAGACAAGAAATTTGATGGATCGCGATTGTAGGAGGTTTGTCGTTTGCGTGGCGGTTACGACAGAGGGCTCATAACCTATTGAAAAGGTCTGAGATCGCAAGGGAGAGGATCTTTGTCGATGACGACGAGAGGAGAGAAAGCGAGAGAAATCACCGTATTGAGGTTGACAAGAAGAAGCGTATTTCTCGATTATCGTTAAGTGTAAAGAACATCAAGAGCAATCGAGAAAGAAAGAGTCTAAGTACAGAGTCTCGTTGCTAAGAAAGCTTGTGCAACAGCCACATCGCATAGTGCACTCTTACGCTCATATCGAGCGGCGAGAAGCCTTTCTCAACAAAACGCCACTCCACAAGGCCGCAGCGTATGGAGAGGAAGCGGTGGCTAGGCTGCTCCTCGACCGTGGTGCTGAAATCGATGCAGTCAACGGAAAAGGGGAGAGTCCGCTACACAATGCGAGAGCGGGAGGAGAGAATGCGGTGGTCAGGCTGCTCACCGACCGCGGGGCCAAAATTGATACGTCAAACCGGAAAGGGGAAGCTCCGCTGCAAATTGCCACCAAGGCTTGCTCGGAAGGAATCGTAGAGCAGCCCACCGCCATGGGGCCTACCGCGAGCCTCGAATAGTGACGAACTGTTAGCCCGATATAGTACGTTCCCACCGGCCTCAATTATGTTGTCTGCGGCTTAGCTGGGCTAATTCTTGAGTCAGCAGGTTGGCATTTCTAGTTGGTTAGCATGGATATACTGGAGGGCATTAGCGAGAAAGCTTTGGAAGAGAATTGGGAGTGAGCTATGTAGTTAAGTCGGAGAGGAGGGAGTCACCTGTACACGTCTGCGCTACCGTCGCGCTATCTACGGAGACCCATAACGACCAACCTGTCAAGTTATTCAAATTTGCATGAAAACTCGACAATTTTACATCCCTGCCAAAGAAATTTCGCAACATCATCAACAACACTCCACGAATTGTAACTGGAGAGAGGTATATTTGCGAGCCACAACCGTTGTGCCTCACCGCGAGCGAGCCGACAAGCAATACGTCATGTGAGGTGTCGGGCAAGCCGCTGGCGAGCGGAGGGGATCAGCGGGCCGACGAGCAGTCTGTCGTGTGGGCCGCTGCCGAGTGGGAGGGGTGAGAACACCGACAAGTGATCTGCCGAGCGAGCCGAAAAACAATACGTCGGGTGAGGTGTCGGGCAAGCTGCCGGCGAGTGGAGGGAATGAGTACACCGACGAGTGATCCGCCGAGCGAGCCGACAGGCAATACGTCATGTGAAGTGTCGGGCAAGCCGCCGGTGAAGAGAGGGAATGAGCGAGCCGACACGCAGCGCGCAATGTTGCAACGACGGGTAGAAGGCCCAACAGAAAAATCCGGTGGGCAGAGGTGAGGAGGGTGGAGGCGGAAGAGCTGGGTGCCGAGGGTGAGAGACAGATTCTATTCCTCTCCATGATCTCTTTTATGGCGTCTGCAGAAGAGGAGGAGTGGACGGTCACGGGGTTTTCCTGTGTGTTTTCTTCGGTGCGCAGCTAATCTTCCTGGGGCAGGCCTGGCTGGAGGGCAAGGGGAGAATGCAACGGGCCGCCTCCGCGCGAACAGCGGATGCGGAAAACGGACAGTGTACCTCGCCATGGTCAATCAAGGTCGAATGCGAGGAGTGGGTAAACAAAAAAAATTATGGTTGTCGCCGGGGTGTTCTCGGCGGCGACAGCAATGCACAGTGGCCAGAGCCACAGACAGTCACAGCGAGGCTTTCAAATATAAAGTTTCTCGGCGAGCTAGTGTGGTCCTTTTTATTCAGCTGCAGAGCGGACCTTCTCTCTTCTTTCCTTCAACCACCACCTTCACCTCTCTCTGCAGTGTCCTCGGACACGCCCACCTCAACATAATTTCCGCGCTATTTCACACGGTAAGTCGGCGGTCGTCCTTCATCCTGCGCTCCCCTTTCCCTCTTCGCTTTTCCCTGTCTTCTAAAGGCTTATTCCCAGGGGGTTCTATCCAGTGAAATGAGAAAAGGAAGTCACCGCCGTGCCACTCCATGTTCCAACAGCCGCATGGATGGATCCGGAAGACCCCATTGCTGTCGCTATCGAGTAAGTACGTTCTTGGCGAGTCGTTTGCCGATTGCCAGCTAATACGTGCCCCAAGACCCCGGATACCTCGAGTCCTTTGCGCTTACTCAGAAGGGGCTCGAGAACGCCTTCGATGAGGCATTGTGGCAGCACTGGAGCCTCAGGTGCTCGGTGCCGCCGACACCCGCTCGATGGCTAAAAAAAATTGTTGCGAAATTTCCTTCCCACATGACTTTACTGTTACGGGAGCTGACTCGCAACCAGATGAAGGTACCGACTCGCACAATACCGCGCCTGCCAGGTGGTCCCCGAGGGAGCCTGCCACCCTCGTGCGCCACATCCGTTTCTTGCGGCAGGATCCCGGTGATTTTGAAGGAGTTGGAGGATAACCTACTCGCTGAAGCGGGTGGTGTGGTCCCCGTGCCAGCGGGTGCTGCGATGGCTTGGTAGGCACTGAGGTGCCACCACGCGCTGCAACCTGCCGGAGGCTGGACGAGCGAGGGAGTGGACGGAGCAGCCTGGAAGGCTCGAAAGAGCCACCAGGTGCTCTTGTCCCATCCGAGCGCTGGCGGCCGGGCGGTGAGGTCGTCGCGGGTCCGCCAGCGGACGGTGGAGATTTCTTTGTTTTTGTTTCCCCCCCACCACTTGGCTTCTTCAAGAACAGGGCTTCGCCGCGGAGATCGCTCTGGAGGAAAACAAGGGGTCTCTTTCCGTCGGGACTAATGGTGGTGCAACGCTCATGCGGTGCACCATGCTTCCGGGAACCAGCTACATGAACGCCCTATGACTCTAATTGCAAAAAGTGGGCGTGGGTTTTTCCATCCGAACAAAAATATGCGCCATATAACGCTACTAATGCTGGAAGGAATAACAGCCCACTTTTTGCGAATAGAGTCACAGGGTGTTCATGCAGCTGGTTCCCGGAAGCATGGTGCACCGCATGAGCGTTGCACCACCGTTAGTCCCGACGGAAAGAGACCACTTGTTTTCTTCCAGAGTGATCTCCACGGTGAAGCCCTGTTCTTGAAGAAGCCAAGTGGTGGGGGGAAAACAAAAACAAGGAAATCTCCATTGTCCGTCGACGGACACACGGCAATCTCAGCGTCTGGCTGTCAGTGCTCGGGGGCAAGGTTACCTGGCGGCTCTCTCGAGCCTCCCAGACCGCTCCTTCCATTCCCTTGCTCGCCCATCCTCCAGCAGGTTGCAGCGCGTGGTGGCACCTCCGTGCCTACCAAGCCACCGCAGGCCCACTTAGGGCGGGCATCACAACACCCACTTCGGCGAGAAGGTCATCTTCCAGCTCCTTCAAGACCACCGCGATCCTGCCGCAAGAAATGGATGTGACGCGCGAGGGCGGCAGGCTCCCTCGGGGGCCATCTGACAGGCGCGGTGTTGCGCGAGTCAGTACCTTCATCTCGTTGCGACTCGCGAGTCGGCTCCCGTAACAGTAAAGTCCTGTGGGAAGAAAATGTCGCAACTATTCTTTTAGCCATCGAGCGGCTGAAGCTCCAGTGTTGGAAAAGGGCTTCTCGCCGCTCAGGCACGGCGCCGGCGGAGGATTAGGCAAGGCTGGAGTTGGGCGACGCCGTGGCGACGACGTAACTATTACGAGGAGAGCCCGATTAGGAATAGCGTTGTGTAACAGCAAGTTGGTACAATGCATTCTTCGTTCTTTTCACCAATCTATATATCTCTCTCTCTATATCTCTCTCTCTCCTATTCTCTGTCTCGGGTGTGATCCGCCAACTTCTCAACATCCAGTGCTGCCCAATGCCTCGTCGAGCCCCTGCTGGGTAAGCGCAAAGCACTCGAGGTAGCTGGTGCCCTTGGGGCACGTATTTACTGGCGACAGGCTGACGACTCGCTAAGAACCTACTTACTCGATAGCCGCAGCAGTGCGGTTTTCTGTATTTATCCATACGGCTGCAGGAACGTGGACTTGGCACGGCATCGGTGACTTCTTTTCCTTCTCCCGTCTCACTGTATGGAGATCCTTGGGAATAAGTCTTGATTACTATTTCTGTCTAACTGTACTCGCATTCAGCCTGTGCTGACCTTGGCGGCGGCGAAATAACTAGGTGGAATAAGGTGCGCGAGAGGAAGGACGACCGCAGACTTACTGCGTGGAGCAGAGCGGAAAAATGGCGAACCGGACTTGCCCGAGGATACTGCGGAGAGAGGCGAAAGTGGTCGTTGAAGGAAAGAAGCGAGAAGCCCTGCTCTGCTGTTGGGACTAACTAGTGGAGATGCGGAGGAGTCAACGTGGTCGGAAAGACAAACTTGAAGTCCTACCGCGCCGTATGAGATTGGTCCCTCTAGTCTTATTCGCGACATCGCACCGTCAGCAACGGAGTAGCAGGGAAACAAAGCGCTACAGGCTCTTCTCACCAAGCGGTCGGAAGCTGTAAACAATTATCACCATTCGCTCCTCGTGCTTCAAGTTATTTCGATCGATATGGCAACAATTTGGCGGGTCCAAGCCCTGTGCAACACCGTAAGCCGTCGTCAGATCATCTCACGTAGAGTTTCGCCGCAGTTTGATTCCTTACTTACTGCTACCCGAATCCCACATGCGTCGTCTGCGGCAGTGTGCCATCTTGCGGCATGACGGAAGGCATGCGATTTCTGGCTGCAGTGCTGCGATATCGCCTGCAGGACGCGCCGCGAAGGGGTCGCGTACGTACTCCTTGTCGCCACTGCCAGTATAATTATCTGTGGGCTCGGGTTGCATTGGGGCATTCCGGGTTCTACGGCGGACAGAATCTGTTCTGAAACAGAGACCCCGATTGAGTGAGAAGTAACGTCGTAGAGAGAAGAGTGGTAGCGACACAATTAACAGAGGTGGGTGAAGAGAGATGGTGGTGGAGACCAAACAGTACGAGTTAAAAGCGACACTCGTATTCTATCTGATGTCTAACTACGTATAATTATAAGAGAAAAGAACGAGAGATAGTAAGACGAAAGAACGCCAAGCAGTTACACAACGCTAATCCCAACCTGTCTCACTTGCAAACCAGCGCTGATCCCGTCCTCTCGGCGTTGCTCCGTCGGCGCGCCGTGCCTGGAGCGGCGAGAATTATTTCCAACAGAATCGTAGTGGCTTCTCGTGGCTACTCAGCGCAGCTGAGCCACGTGGTGTCGAGGTGGAGAAAGGCACTGGTTTGTCCGAAGTCGAGCGGGCTTTCAGGGGCCCGAATGCGGTGATGTGCGTACCGGTGAAGTTGACACGGCCTATTTCTCGGAGTCGTTCGGCGATGAGGAATGAGCATTAGGGGCCTCGAGTAATCCAAGCGAGCGTCTAACTGCAAGGTCCAGTCGCCAACTACCGGCGCGACTGCCAAAGGCTGGTCATCTCCACCGAGGAGGCAGTTGCCGCTGATGGTATTGTTCTTCGTTGTCGTGGGCTCTCGCCTCGGTGGATCCTCCGACGTCGTCGTGATGGCCGCCCCCCTGGTTATATGCGCAGGAGGACAAATTGCTCTTCTCGTCGGCGTATTCGTCATCACCGGACCACGCCGGCGCGCGAGGCCGCACGGCTTAGGGGCCGTAGCCCTGCGTACTGCCTGGTGCGCCTCTGTGCCGTCCTCGGTGGCGCTGAGGAAGGAATAAGACGGCGCGGCTTAGGGGCCATTGCCCAGCGCGCCGCCTTGAACTTTGTCACCAGACCTTGGCCCTTCCGAGCATCATTGCCACCGTCCATCCGCATATGCGTAGGTGACGGGAGGAACGTCTTGAAGACGTCATTCTCAACGATGTCGCACATCTCCGCTACCTATCCGCGTGCTCCTGATTCAGCGAAGGGAGGTGAGTGGGATAGGGAGGATTACCTACGGATGACCGATATAGGGATGTAGTTTTGCTACATGAGCATTTGTGTGGGAAGGAGGATTACTACAAGAGCATGACCGAAGGAGTGGAATGGAGTGGAGGAGAACGAGAGAATGGGAGTGGGAATACGGAGGGAAGGGAGACGGAGGAGAAAGGGAGGGAGACTAGTGTCTTTAGGGCACACAGTGTTGTGCTGTCGACCCTCGCGCCGTGGCTCGGCCGTTAAACGACGTCACTGCGCTTGTGAAACGGCGCGCACGGTGACCAGGATAGCCACATCGTTCGTAAAACAAATGGTGATGAGACAGCGTGGAAGTGGCGGGAAAGATATGCACGAATCTCGTCTAGATGCGCCGGTCCGCGCGCGGTCAAGATACAGGAAGCGACACCGGCTGGTCTTCACGGAATCCAGGTTGGTCATAGAAGTGTTGGAATTGCTTCTCGCCGCTCCGGCGTAGGTGCGTCAACGGGAGTGACGCCGACGGGAGAGATGCCATGGCAACGGCGGGGAGGCACTGTGCAACGGCTTGGCATTCTTCCATAGCAGCGTGTTTCTCTTTGATCTCCTTTACACTTCGAGACTTAGACATCAAGCAATAAGTCACTCAATACGTCTTCATCGAGAACGGTTCCATCACCCGTCATCGATCAAACATCTCTCTCTTTCTCTCCCTCTCCTTCTCTCTCACCTGTGATCGGGCAACCTCCAACAAGAAGCACATACACCCAACTTCGTCCGCATCTAGCATATTCGTGGTTTCTCCAGACGCTTGCGGCTGTGTATGTGCAGGGGGCGGTTCATCAGAATGCGTATGTTTCGTTGCTGCTAGGCGCTTGGGAACAGGCGAGATTTCGGGGTGGAGTGGTGTAGGTTAGAGTGCGGAAGTAAACTGACCCGGCCTGCTTTCAGTCCGACAGCCACCAATCCTTTCTCGACGGCCGCCGTGGACCCACCAGCCATGTTGGTCCCTAAAGTTGGACAGCTGTATCACTTAGATCCGTGGTGCCGATGCACGTTCGGCTGGCAGCAGGGTCCGCACGGTGGGGGAAATTCCAACGCGGTGTCCTAGGCTGGGGCCTTCGCCGCTACTGTTGGAGGCTCGGCCCAGGGCTCTGTCGTTTGTCCTATTTTCGAGGGCTCCCTGCCGGTGCCAGGCGGCAGGCCTGATGAGATACGTGAATCCGATGCGAGCGCAATCCAGGAAAGTTTTCGTTCGCCCCCGACTGCGACTTCCAGTCCGTAGCGCTAGGCTAAGTCGCTCCGGCTGGCAACCCCATGTAGCAGTGGAGACGAGGACTGCCATCCTCGCCGTACTCGGATGCCGAGCTCACGGCGCTCTTCAATTGGTCGTCGAAGATTTTTTATTTCTGCTTAATCATACTCGTATGTAGCCTATCTAGACTATGGCGGCGCACTTTTTATCCAGGTTTCCCGTCCGCTGTCCGCACGGTGGTGGCACGTTGCAAACTTCCCTTCGCCCTCCGCCCGGGCCTGTCCCAGAGTGTTGTGATGCGCACCAAGGAAATTACAAAAGAGAAGCAGCCGAGCCGGCATGACAAAGAGCAAAGAAAGAAACAAATGAAAGCGCAGTCCGTCCCCCTATTCCCCCTTTGCGGACGATATGAAGTCAAGCGTGGGAAGGAACAGCGGTAGCTCTCCCCCGGCGCCCAGCTCCACGGCTTCTGCCCTCTGCTCCTCCTCCCACTCCCGCAGCTCCGCCTCCGACACCGCGCTCACCGCGTCCTCCTCAGCCGGTACCCGTCTCCCCACATCTGTGGCAGAGAAGAGTCTAGCACCACCCGGCTGCACCGCGCATCCGCTAGGAGGCCCCGGCTCTTCCACCGACTCTTCCACTTCCCCGTCTCCTTCCTCACCTCCGCCCACAGGATCTTCTGTTGGGCCTTCCACTCCGGATACAACTTGAAGAGGTGCTCCCGAGCCTGAATCCGGTACCGGCACCCCAGCACTGCGGGGTGGGCCGACTCTTTGTCCAGTGGAAGTACTGCCCGGAAAGGCGGTGCCCCGTCTTCACCTGGTAGAACTGCGAGGCAAGCCTTTGGTGCTCCCAGCAACCGTGCCGTCCGGCCTCTGGCTCTTCGGCATCCTGTATTTTGTCTTGGCTGGTAGCAGCCTCGGTACGTGTCGTATTCCGAGTTCGTTTCATAATAGCCGCTCTTGTCGTCAGCAACATCTTGCGGCGGGTCAATTCGACCCTAATGCCATCAAGAATGCTGTCTCCCTCAATGACAGTAAAGACCGAAAATTGGACTCGACCGCCACTGGGTGGCAAACCATCTAAAGGAACGAATGGAGGTTCCCAAAACGTAACCTTCTTTCCCGTCTTGGAATCGCCATTTGCGAAGAAGAACGATGTAGTCGAGGTTGGGGGACACGCCATACTTGGTGGCATATTGCCGTCGGGAGCCGGTGAAGAATATTTAGCTGAAAGATGCTTGGCTGGCTGGGAGTCGCCCTCCTCAAAACCGCCTACAGACGAGGGTTGTTAGTGGTGTACTCCGACCGTGTGATGCAAGTGAAGGCGCCTGCAGTCACACCTGCTTGGCCGGCCTGCAACAGCTCTTGTCGGGCCGGATGAGATAGAGGACGTTGCACGTAGTGCACTCAGTAGCGAGTCGCGTGAGAGACCTAGGGAGCAAGTTGCAGGTTCCACCATTGATCCGTATTTCTCGAATGGGAGAGAGTTTACGTGGTTGTTCGCCCCCCAAGCTATCACGATCGGCACCTTTGCCGTCACCCGGGCCTTGCCTCACTTTTTGCGCGGCAATCACTTCCTCTCTCATGCATTTCACAAGTAGGGTTCGGCGCAGCGATCGCTTTTGGTTGCGTCGCTGCCTCCGCGACGGCTTCTCTGCCCTTCGGCAAGTCAGCACGTTGGATCTTCCGTCTCGCCCTGGCAATAGTTACCGTCTGCTGCGTCAGGCGGCATGGCCGTGCAGTTTTATTCAATCAAGGTAGAAAGCAGCGGTGCTTAGGTTGCAACGGCAGTTCGGGCGCGGTGTCGTAGAAACCATCACCCATCGATTTCGACCACGCTTGCTCGCGAGTCGACGCGACTGAGGGGCCGAAGCTCCGCGTGTCGCCTGGGGCACATCTGTGACGTGCTCGGCGGGCCTTCGACGTCCTCTCTACTACCACCTCGGGTGCCAGAGGCGCAAGGACGTAGACTGGCGCCGCGCGCTCCAGTGCCCTTCTAGCTGGCGCTGAGGGAGGCGCGAGGCGGCGTTGCTTAGGGGCCTCAGCCCAGCGCGCCGCCTTGGACCTTGCCACTAGATCTTGGCCCTTACGGCCTCTGTGCTACCGTACATCCGTATATGGGTCGGCGGCGGGAGGAACGTCTTGGAGACATCCTTCTCGACGATGTTGCACACCTCCGCTACCTAGCCGCGTGCTGCTGAGTCAGCGATGGGTGATGAGTAAGATGGGGAGGAATACTTACAGTACGGTTGATCGGTGTGGGGTATTGCCGGTAAGTGTTTTGCTACAAGAGCATTTGTGTGGCAAGGAGAGGAGTATTGCTACAAGAGCACGATCGAATGATATGAGTGGAGTAATAAGGAGAGAAGGAGTGTGGGATACGGAGGGAGGGGGGACTGAGGAGAAAGTGAAGTAGACTGGGAAAGGGAAGGAGACTAGTGTCTTTAGGGCACACAACGTTTGTGCAGTCGACCTCGTACCACGGCTCGGCGATTGCATGATGTCATTGTGCTCTCACCTTGCCCCAAGACGATACGCACGGCGGCCTGGATAGACACACGTGACACCGTCTGCAAGACAAGCGGGGATAGACAACGCGGAAGTGACCGTCAAGACATGCAAGAATCGCCTTGATCCGCCAGCCCGCGATCAAGACACAGGAAGGGTTACCGGTTGATGTCCAGTGTTGGATTGAGCTTTCATTGTTGGATTCAGCTTTCTTCTCGCCGCTACGTGGGTGGGATCGAATTCGCCCGTCTCTTTTACCTCACAACCAACTCGCTTCATGCAGTTAATCCATGGCCCAAACTTGTTGCGAAATTATCGAACCACCGCCGAAATAGAGAGCTCACAACAGAAGAGAGTGGAGACGAGCAGAGATGTTGATGGGGTGTTCGACATAGATCTGTATGAGATGAAGACGTCTCTCGTATTCTATCTCCTAGCAAGTGTTTTTCCCACAGTGGTTTCACTGCAGTGGTTTTAAGGAGGTCAACGAGGTTTAATGGGATTGTTTTTGCATTTGGTGAATTCTTTAATACGAGAAGAGGGGTTGTGTTGGAAATATTTCTCGCTGCTTCGATGCGGAACGCTGGGGGTGGACGACGCCGTGCCGACGACGATACATTGCCGAGGCAACGCTGTATTGCGGGAGGAGCCGGATTAGAAAGCGTCGTGTAACAGCGGATCGTTCCGTGCTTAGTTCTTTCTTCTCCTTTCTTTTTTCCTTTCTTTTATATACAGTATACTCAGACCTTAGGAAAAAGAGTGCCGACTCAGCCGCCGACATGATGCAAGAACATTCAAAAGAACATCTATCTTTTCCAGTCCTTCCTCACGAGCATCCCCTTTTCCTACCAGACGAGTAATCCGATATGCAATCCGACGTGATTCGACAAGCACGGCGCGCGGATCATAGGGAATGTTTCAACAGTGGAAGAAACTTGCGAACGATATGTCCACTACGGAAGGATCCTACTCATCGGAGGAGGAGCAAAAAATTTGTCTCACAAAACCCAGGGCTCTACTGGAAGTTCTCAACAACTCTGTTTTCAATAGCAGTACAGTTATGATTCGAGATCCTGCGGACTGGATTCCAATGCTTGCTTTTGTCAATCTCAATCCAACAATTTTTTAGAGAGGGGCTTTACCTTAGCCGATGAATAGACGCATCTATTTAATCACTCTCCTTTTTGGAGTCCTCCTCCAACAACATCTTCTCCCATGCCGGAATACGTCGGGCGTATCAGCGCGGCTCAGGAGATTCTTCCCTTTTAACCCCACGTGCCGAAACCTTGGCACATCACACCCCCTTTTCTTGACCAGACTACTTGGTCATGTCCGTGTTCTCCGTGTGCGGATCGAATCGAGTGAGTACCGTGAGTCACAACAGTTGCTCGTGTCGAGGGGCAGCAAGAGGTTTGGTCCGTAGGTCGGCTGGATCAGATTCTGAGGTAGCGTATTCAAACTTAACTGAGCCCTTTTTCTGTTCATCGTGAACATGGTGATATTTCACGTCGATATTCTTTGTCTTTTGTCGTACAACTCCCGAGGCAATCAACCCGATGGAATCTTGATTGTCACATCCGACCAGTACTGGTCCGTCCGAGATGTTGACCGCCATTCCGTCTGCCGCCTCCTTCATCGTACGTCTAAGCCGAAGGCTTTTCCGGGTGGCATACGAGCAGGAGATATATTCGGCTTCGAGAGTTGCAAGTGCCACTACATTTTGGGATTTGGCTTACCAATGGATCAGTCCGGACAAGGCAAGTTCTTCGCTGGCATTGGTGTATACGATGCCGAACACACATCCTCCGACCGATTTGCGAGTTGTAAAGTTTCCGGCCCAGTCCGAATCCGATCATGGTGATATGACTATTCTGAGGACGTGGGTTGTGAGAATGTGTATACACAGAATGTGAGAAGGAGCGAAGCCGTCGATAGGATTCCAGGTCACCAATGTTGTTTTCGATGACGGGGAACATAAATCTCCTACCGAAATCCGACGGCGCAGTAGCGGGAGACGCACCCCAACGGTGTTAGCAGGTGGAGGCTGCAGCCTATGCGGCTGACCGCCGCGGGCGTGGGCTAAACGCCTCAGGCTGGGGTTTGGTGACCGGCGGCATTGCGACGTTAGAGACGTGGAGGCGTGTTTGGGTTGCCTCAGGAGAGGGGTGCGCGGTGAAGTGGGTTTTGTTGTACCGTTGCTGCCCAGATGGATGGTGTTGAAGTGTGGGGGACGTGGTAGAATGTGTAAGGGTGGCGGGTCGCGACTCGTGAGCGACGGAATAAGTGTCAAGGGAGAAAGTGGAATGGACGAAAGGCTGCACTTTCGTTTTGGGTCTTCCGCCGCATCACTAGTTAAGCGTTCATTGAAACTCACCGCCTAAAAACGCCAAGACTGTCAGTCGTCCGCTGCACCACTAAGCGTTGCTATATACATGCTGGCATCGACAGCCCTCGCCGCACCTGTCAGCAGCGGCGCGGGCGATTATCTAGCGCTGCAGAGATCACTCTGACTGGCCGCGGATGGAAGACGGTGCTATGACTTGCTATGATCAAGAAGACCTGGTTCCATGGCCGCTACCCGGGAGGCATCGAGATGACTAAGCACATGCTGGATTCGGTCTAGCCAGACTTCACGAGATATGGACGACGGCATTTTCTCTCCGACCACATTGCCGCATACGAAATCCGATGCCAGTTACCCGTTCTTGAGTGAGATTCGGATGGACTGGACTACATACGGAGAACACGGGTGGCGACGCAGCCAGCCATGCCAGCAAGACGTTGACGGACTCCCGATCGTCTCGCCTGGCTGTGCGGGGTCCATCGGTGGCGACAGGTACGCCACACACGAGCGATAGAGCGTCGTCGATTCCAGTGCTCTTCTGTCGCCACCTTCTCTCCAGATCCCCGTCCGAACCCAACGATTCCCAGCCACCCCGCTCGCGGCGCACTCTCCCCTGCCCATGCTCGAGATCCGGAAATTAGTCGCATACGTGCTCCCGTCCAGCCGGACATCGCCCACTGGGGAGTGGGTGAACGCTAGATTAGCACTTGCTGTCCTATCCCGTGACCGCAGTCACGCGTATCCGTGACGCTGGACGACGACAGCGGCAAGGATTGTGGTGTCGGTGGCGTGAGCTGAGCGTGCTTCCCCCTCCACCATTCGTGCTCCAGGTACTTAAGTCCGCCGCTCTCGCCTCTCGTTGGGTAGACGCTTGAACCGAAACAGAACTCATCTCCCTCCGAGCACGTCATTCGAGCGTCGTTCGCCGAATCGCGTTCATTCCCACGACCGCCACCATCCCGTGTAATTCCGTCAGCCTTCGTCCACAGTCTCCCACCGTTGATTGCACAGTGCTGGTTGGCAGCCCAGTGTCCACCGCACTGTGCTGCGCACACTTAATGGCACGCTCATTTCATCAGTTCGCGTTGCCTGGCCCGTTGCGTAGTTACATATGTACTCCGCTGCGGATCATCAGCTGTAACTAGTGGCTATCTACAATGTAGATGTGAATCCTCCTACAACCTGACATTCACCCAACCCCGCGCCGCGCTCCGGCAACCACTGGGCCGGTAGCGACATTTCGAAGCCTCTCATTCGTTTCCGCGCCCCGTATCTACTATGCTCGTCATCCTGTTTGGGGCCTGGGCTGCGAAGAGATATGCTTAAATCTCTGCGCGCGGCAGTCGAGCATTTCCCATCGTATACGTAGACAAGTGCGCAGTCAGAATTCCCAAATTCCACGCTCCATCCAACGGCGGAAGTGACGCCTCTGCGCTCCGAGCCTTGCCCGCGCTGGAAGTTGCGCCCTCCAGCCCGATGGCCACAGCAGCTGAGGGCGAAAACGGACGCCGATCGTGATTGGCCATTTGCCACCACAATTCCACGTGGACAGCTGCACGACGGAACAACCCGCCTCTCAGCGTCCAATCGCCTCTCCTCCGTGTTTCAGCTTGCCCTACCCACCAACCAGCGTCCGCTGGCATCGAGCGTTCCAGGCTGGCCGATGCAGGAACCTCGTATTCAGTGGCCGGTAGCCGCGAACCGCCTACTGGGCGGTACGTACTCTTGGTGCTCTTGTCACTCGTATGTACCCCGCCTGTCAACCGACGACCCGGAAAAATCGGGACTTCCGGTTGGATAGCGTGGCAGACACCTGACTGTGTTTAACCCTTGTCTCGCGGCGACTGGAAGGTTCGGGGCGTCGCCTGCCCTGGTTGGGGTTTCTTTGTTTGGTTCCGCTGCCGGCGCGATGACTACTCGCCACCGGAAATCAGCAAGCCAGGACAGCGAAGACGAGCCTTCCAGCTGCCTCAGGTACGGTGCGGCGGCAAGCAGGCTGAGGCCGACGACCGGCCCTGCGAGCAAGTTGATTGGCTGGCCGAATGCGAGATTCAAGTCCTGCCATTTCCTTTGCCCATCTCTCCTGCTGCTTGTCGAGCAGTTATCCGCGCGTAGGGCAACCGCAACGTCACAGTGGATGAGGCCTCGGCCCTCCACGGTCCGTTCCCCATGGCATTTCTATAATCTTCTACGATGTGCGCATCTCCAATCTCACTCCGTCACGCATGTTCACCGCTGTCTCCTACCGACAATGCCTCCAGCTGCCTCACCTGCGGTGCGGTGGCAATTGGCCAGGGCTCACGACCGGCGCTACGAATAACCGGATTGGCGCGTTCGAATTCGCGATGCAGGTCCTGCTATTCCTCTCCACGTCTCTCCTGCTTCTTGGCCGACGGGTCGTATCCGCTCGTAGGGCAGTCGCGACGTCACGATGGACGAGCTCTCCGCCCTGCACAGCGCGTTCGCCAAGGCCTTCCAATCGTGTCCCACGGTGGTCCCATCTCGACCGTCGTATCGCACCACGCTGTTCGCCAATGGTCCTACAGACAACGGCTTCAGCTGTGCGCATCTCTCCCCCTTCGGCACCCAGCTGGCAGACGGTGGATGGGATCGAGCATAAATACCCACCGGCCATCCGTCTCCTCGCCTCGCCATCGCTCCACTGCACCGCAACATCACCACACCTCAGCACCGCAATACACCAACTGCAACTCAACACACGGTACGATCCCACGCTCCCTCCGCCCGGGCATGCAGCTAACATCGCAGGAAGCACCGCATCGCCGCAATGCAATTCTCCTCCATCCTCTTCGCCATGAGCCTCCTCGCGCCGCTCTGCGCCGCCCACCCATCGCCGGACGCGAACGCCATCGCGGACCCGGGCAGCGCGGATGCGTTCGGCCCGCTCGAGGCTCGCGACGGCACGCTCGAGAAGCGCGCGTGCAAGCCCAACGGCTGCCACTGCAAAATGGGCACGATTCAGGGCCAGTACTGCTACGGCTGCGGCGTTGTCGACAAAGTCGGAAATACCAATGTCTGGGGCGGCCACTACAGCGGCTGGGTCTTCGAGTGCAACCCCAAGGGCGGATGCTGCACCTACGGCCCCCGCACCAGCTGCCAGAATTGGGGGACGAACCCGTGCGGGCCCAAGTGGGCGCGCGACGTTGAGTGAGGCTCGGCGCCGCTCGGAAGGAACCAAGGACGGAAGGACGGAAGGACGGAAGGACGGGAACGGAGTGTGGCTTTGGATTTTTGATCTTTCTGTTTTGGTCAGTGTGCGATAGTACTTAATCTACCAATTAGTCGATCTTGCCGTTCGCGTGCAGGGCGCAGCTGTCTTCGTAGCCACATCCGCTCGCACTCGGGCCGCCAGCGAACAACGCCGCCGTTCGCTGCGATGCCCCGCCGCCGTGGGCGGATCCCGGGAGGGATGGGTTGCGGCAGTGAGTGGGATACCGTTTGTCGATGTCCGGGCGCGAGCCGATGCGCAGCTTATCACTTCGCCATCCATCCTCAGTTCGGGCGCGAGGCGGCCCGAGCCCCAAAGGATCTGCGGAAAGCTCGGTTGCAGCTGGGAAATAACAAATCTGATTATCAATGGTTTTTTATTTGTAGGAAGCTACCTGGTGGGGCAGCCCTGTCAGAATGATGGGCGTCTGGAGATGACAGGCCGGGGGGCGAAATGGCCGGAGATAGCGGCTGCCCGACTACCGGCTCGGGAGACAGTCTTCCGTCCTTTCCCGGACGAGTCTCTAAGGCCCGCTGTATATAGAGAGAATGTTCTGCTCACGACGATGTGTCTTCAATCCAACTCACTATCTTCATCTCCATCAATCCCTATATTCCAACATGCCCCATTCGTACACTAAAAGACACCTAAAAAGACATCGCGCTCAAGAAAACTAGCAACAAAATGAACAGCTCAAAAAATGGTGACTAAGCATGTCGGAAACAATAAAATCCAAAGTAAATGAAAACATAACAGACACACAAACCAAAAGGAACGACGAAGACTGCACAAATGCCACGCCTTGCTCCACCTGCCTATCACGACTCACTCCAATTCTCTTCCAATGCTTCTCTCGCCAATACCCTCCGCTACTTCCGTGCTAACCAACTAGAACGCAAACCTGTTGATGTGAGAATTAGCCCAACTAGGCCGCCGACTACACAGGTGAGGTCGGTGGGAACGTACTATATCGGACTATTCAAGGCTCGCGGTAGGCATCATGGTGGTGGGCGGTTCCACGGTTCTCTCCGAGCTATCCCTGGTACCAACTCCTAGCGGCGTGTCCCCTCTCTGGTTGGGCGGATCGGCATTGGCCCCTCTGTCAAAGCGCAAGAGCAGCCTGATCACCGCTTTCTCTTCACGCATTATTGCCTGGTGTAGCGGACTCTCCCCTTTTGCGTTGATCGCATCGATTTCGGCACCGCGGCCGAGGAGCAGCCGAACCACCGTCTTCTTTCCATGCCATGCCGCCCTGTGCAGCGGCGTCTCACATGCTTTGTTGGGGGCCTCGATTTGGGCACCACGGTCGAGGAGCAGTCCGGCCGCCCTTGCCGCTCCACGCAAAGCTGCGTTGTGCAGCGGGGTCTCTCCTTCTTTGTTGGGCGCATCGATTTGGGCTCCGTGGTCAAGGAGCAGCCGGACCACCGATTCCTTTCCATACCATGCCGCTTTGTGCAGTGGGGTTTCCCCTTCTTCGTTGGCTACATCGATCTTGGATCCGCGATCCAGGAGCAGTCTTGCCACCGCGGTTTGTCCGCTGGATGCTGCATTGTGTAGTGAAGTCTCGCCTAGTCCGTCGGTCACCTCGATTTGGGCACCGCGGTCGAGGAGCAGCCGGACCACCCTTGCCGCTCCCACCGATGCTGCCTTGTGCAGCGCAGTCTCCCCTTCTTTGCAGGACGAATCGATTTGGGCACCGCGGTCAAGGAGCAATCGGACCGCCGCTTCTTCTCCATCCGACGCCGCGATTCGTAGTAGATTCCCGTCTTCGTCGGCGGCAGCGATTTTGGCGCCACAGTCGAGCAGCAGCCGGACCATTCCTCTCTCTCCACAGATTATCGCCTTGTGTAGCGGAGTCTCCTCTTCGTTGTTGGCGGCATCGATTTGGGCATCGCGATCGAGTAGCAACCGGGCCACCGCTTCTTTTCCATACCACACCACCTTGTGCAACGGAGTTTCCCGTACCTTGTCATGCATGTTGACATGTGCACTGCGCTCCAGGAGCAGTCGGACTACCGCTTCGCTTCCGCCCGATGCTGCCATATGCAGCGGTGTCGTACCTTCTTCGTTGGGTGCATCCACATTGGCGCCTCTGTCGAGCAGCAGCCGCACCACTGCTTCCTTTCCATCCATTATCGCCTTGTGTAAGGGAGTTTCCCCTTCTTCGTTGGGTGCATCGACGTGGGTGCCGCGATCGAGGAGCAGCCGGACTACCGCTTCATCTCCATCCGATGCCGCGATACTCAGTAGATTCCCCCCGTCGCCGGCGGCGGTGATTTTGGCGCCACTGTCGAGAAGTAGCTGGACCACAGCTTTCTTTCCGGAGATTATTGCCTTGTGTAGCGGAGTCTCCCCTGCTTTGTTTGCCGCATCGATCTCGGCGCCACGGTCGAGAAGAAGCTTCACCACCGCTTCGGATCCACCAGGCGCTGCCATATGAAGCGAGGTCGCGCCTCCTTTGTTGGGTGCATCCACATTGGCACCGCTGTCGAGCAGCAGCCGCACCACCGCTTCCTTTCCATCCATTACCGCCTTGTGTAAGGGAGTTTCCCCTTCTTCGTTCGGTGCATCGACGTGGGTGCCGCGATCGAGGAGCAGCCGGACTACCGCTTCATCTCCCTTCGATGCCGCGATACGCAATAGATTCCCCTCGTCGCCGGCGGCGGTGATTTTGGCACCACTGCCGAGAAGACGCTGGACCACATCTTTCTTTCCGGAGATTATCGCCTTGTGTAGCGGAGTCTCCCCTGCTTTGTTTTGCGCATCGATCTCAGCACCACGGTCGAGAAGTAGCTGCACTGCCGCTTGACCCCCACCCCTTGCTGGTGCTGCCTTGTGCAGCGGAGTCTCCCCTGCTTTGTTTGGCGCATCGATCTCAGCACCGCGGTCGAGAAGTAGCTGCACCACCGCTTGCCCTATACCCCTTGCTAGTGCTGCCTTGTGCAGCGGAGTCTCCCCTGCTTTGTTTGGTGCGTCGATCTCAGCACCACGGTCGAGAAGTAGCTGCACCACGGCTTCCCCTTGACGCCATGTTGGTGCTGATGCTGCGTTGTGCAGCGGGGTCTCCCCTGCTTTGTTTGGCGTATCGACCTCAGCACCACGGTCAAGAAGTAGCTGCACCACCGTTTGCCCTCCACGCCCTCCCGGTGCTGCCTTGTGCAGCGGAGTCTCCCCTGCTTTGTTTGGCGCACCGATCTCAGCGCCACGGTCAAGAAGTAGCTGCACCACCGCTTGCCCTGCACCCCATGGTGATGCTGCCTTGTGCAGCGGAGTCTCCCCTGCTTTGTTTGGCGTATCGATCTCAGCACCACGGTTGAGAAGTAGCTCCACCGCCCGCCCCCCACCCCATGCTGATGCTGCGTTGTGCAGCGGAGTCTCCCCTGCTTTGTTTGGCGCATCGATCTCAGCACCACGGTCGAGAAGTAGCTGCACCACCGCTAGATCTCCACCCCACGCTGATGCTGCGTTGTGCAGCGGAGTCGCCCCTGCTTTGTTTGGAGCTTCGATCTCAGCACCACGGTCGAGAAGCAGCTGCACCACCGCCTCCTCACCACTCCTTGCTGCCTTGTGCAGCCGAGTCTCCCCTGCTTTGTTGGGCGCATCAATTTGGGCACCGCCGCCGAGAAGCAGTTGCACCACCGCTTCCTCTCCACTTCTTAACGCCTTGTGCAGCGGAGTCTCCTCTTGTTTGTTGGGGGAATCGATTTGGGCACCGCGGTCGAGAAGCAGTCGGGTCACCACTTCCCTTCCATAGCGCGCCGCCTTATGTAGTGGAGTCTCTCCCTCGTGATCCCGTACCTCAATTTGACTACCCCGGACGGTGGGTCGCTGGAGTCTCAGCACGTCTGCTCGATCCGCCTCTCGTAGTTCTGCTTCGTGGATATTCCCATCAGGGTGGAGGCGGGATAGGATTCGTCCAGTGGTAGCACGCCAATTCCCTGCTTCACCACCAAGTGGAGCTTTCTCGTTTTGGCTCCTCTTGGAGTTGGCGTCTAAACCGCTTCCGATCAAACCCAAGATTGCTCTCTCGTTTCCTACCATCGCTGCAAGGTGTAACGGGGCCAAACCCAGCCTGTCTTTGGCCAGTATATCTTCCCCTTTCGCTTTGATAAGATCAAAGATCCCGTCCACCCACCACCCCCCCACGGATGCCAAATGTAATAGCGTTCTTCCGTTGGCTTCCAACACGGTCGTATTCGCCCCCTTTCCAACTAAAAGCCTGACAATGTCTAGCTCTCCGTAGTATACAGCCCACTGAAGTGGTGTCCTTCTCGAATTATCCTGAAAATCTACATTTGCTCCGAATTCAAGGAAACGGCGCGCAATCTCGGAGTGACCTCTGATAGCAGCACAATGCAGAACCCCAAGGCCATTTCGTCCCAGGATATCTAGTCTTGCCCCCTGTTGTAAGAGCATCTCGCAGACTGATTTGTTTCCGTGCCATGCGGCTACATGCAGCGGGGTCCACCCTGCAAGGTCCTTTGATGTGGGGTCTGCTCGAGAATCGAACAGTATCTGTATTATTCCCTCGTCACCGTATGTTGCAGCATAGTGGAGTGGTGTCCATCCGAGCATATCCATGGAATCCGGATCCGCCCCTGCCCGTAAGCACTTGGAGCTGTTTTCATAGTAGGAATTTGACAAAACTGTGTAATGGAGAGGGGTCAAGCCGATGAGGTCTTTCTCTTGTGGGTTTATTCCCTCCACTTCGTACCAATATCGGGGCGACAATATATCACCCATGGTTGAGGCACCGGGGAATCCTTGGAACGAGCGAGGTCTAATACCTCTCGTTGGATCACCAGCACGATGGATTTCGAACATCTTCTCCGTCTCGTCCATACTTCTGCGTTGCAGCTGATGGACAGTTTGAAGACAACTAATCCACGATTCGTTGGCATTTTTTGCTTCCTCTAGTAAGGTAGATTCAAGCTTCTCAGCAGCTGCGAGCTCTTTAGGGTCGTGCATTTCCTTCTTCCAGAGTTTGACAGTATCGCAGATGGTCCAGGTAAACATAGTGAACACAGTGAATGCCTTTAGTGCGACGGGGCTATCTGAGCCGCTGAATGTACGAAACAACCACATGTAGGCGTCCGCAGCATCTCCCCAATGACCGACTGCCTCGTGGGGTTTTGCAACCTCCATTGCGTGCTCCACCACACAAAGCGAGTTAGGGAGCCGCTGATTCAGACTGAGCGGTGGAACTATGGCCAGATATATCTCTTCCAGGCTCCCTAGTCCGGATCGCTCGATATCCTTTGCCATCCTTGCTAGAGTTGCGTTCTCAAGCGTGAAAAGCTTCCACGATTCGGCTGTATTCGTAGCTCGCTGATCCAGTTTGTTGAGGATTGTTTTTCCTTCTAACTCTTTCGTTTTTCGTGCAACAGCCCACATGAAAGCCGAAAAAACGTCCTGAGCAAGACATAACTCGAGTGGGGTATCTGATACCACCGCTAAGTACCGGTGACGTTTCGCGTTTTCTGGCATTGGCTCGCCTGATCCAGTCTGCTGCAAGTTTGATCCCCTTGATGGGAGTTGCGATGCACCTGAGGCCACTTTCGAGGGTTTCGGCTCCTCCGTGGCAGGAGGAATCGGCCGCACTAGGTACCTTTTCCTAGTAGGGCCGGGGGGCTGGGCTGGGTATTTCAGGGCCGGGGCCGGTTTGGCAGCCGGACCTGATCCGTCGACCCCGTGGTCGGTGAAGCCGAAAACTCTATGCTGGTCGATAATGACGACTCTGTCGTTGGAATCCTCGCATGTCTCGGGTGACACGGTGTCGCTATTCGCGTCCAGAATCTCCTCCACTTCCGAAATTGCACTGAACGCATCACCAGCGTACCAACGCAAGTCCCTCAAATAGCCTTTCTCTTTACGGCCTAAAAGTCGAAGGTTCGTCTTCCTCAGCGCAGTACCACCCCGGCGCAGCCAATCCTGGGGATCTTCCTTGAGACTCGAATCATTCTTATCCACTTGTGCTTGTTCTTCTTCGAACTCATGGATGGCATACAACCACATGGATAGAACTGCCTCAATTTCCGTTGCGCTGGCCGTCCAACGGCCATTTTTTTCTTGCTTAATGGAGAAGTAGATCAAACTTTCCGGGTCGCCTCCAGCCGAGCCTTGGACAGTCCAGAATAACCTCTTCTCCCCTTCATACCTCTCCCGTGAGAAGAGAGTGTTCATGACCACTTCGATGGCATTGGCAACGGAGATCGCATGGCGTGATAATGTTCCGGTCCAGTTACTGAGCTGACCTATACGTTGGCGTATTCTCGTCACTTCGTGTTCCTCGCTCGCATGGTACCGCTGATGAAAGGAGAATAGGTGAGCTCCCGCGCCAGTCCCGAGGCCCCATCTCCAGCACCTCTTGCTGCGGAAGCCCACTGCATCTCCGCCGCTTCCGGTGCCCAACCAGTGGCCTCCCTCATCCTCTGGCCACAGATCCCCTGAATGCCTCGCAATCCTAGTAGCCAGCCAATCGAGCTCGTGGCCCTGGGGGGTGCGGTCTGTCCGAGGACGTTGTGCCAAACCCCGACGAATCCAAGCTCGCACTATCGTCATGATGAGAGTCGCAATGAGCTGTGCGATTGTCGCCGACCAGTGCATCCCGCGCAGTCCGGTAAATTGCGTAACGAACCCCGTGACTGAGATTAGTGTTCCCGCCACAGCTAGTGTTTGCATAAAATTGGACGCAGTCGGGGGGTAGGATGTATCGGCAGCCGGAGTGGGGGATATACCGGTGTGGGGTGTATGGGCAACGGTCGTCTTGGCCGCTGGGGGAGCTGCTTCTACGGATTTGAGTTGATTCCCCAGAGCGTCCGTTGCCAATCGGGATGTGAGGACAGAATTGCGTGAGCCGTGAGCAAATATTGCGTAGGAATCGAAAACCTGATCATTGACGTTGCCACCTGCTTGCAGCCAAAGAATGCCAGCCCGTCGTTCGCTCTCACCGAGGGCTTCCAATTCTTGATTGATCTCGGCCAGCCGCATCTCCCTTGGGTCTCTCGCAGAGCCATCACCATTTGCTCCGTCTCCTTCACCCCGTCCAACAGCTTCCGGCGCCGCTCCTACCTCATTCTTCAACTTCTCCACCATCTTCTTCTCCTGGGCCTTTACACCGTCGGTATTAACAATCCACAGTTTTTCCTTGGTACTTCGCTCCACCACGTAAGAACAGATCAACATCCCCAGCACTAAGATCACCGTTCCCGCAGCCGTGAGAGGGTAGGCATATGGCACAACTTCCAAACCGCCTTTGCGGTACCGCAACTCTGGGTGATACGTGGCGAATCCGGAGAATACCAACACCACGGCTTGCAGGAACATGCCGAAACACGCGAATGAATGAAGTTCAGTCCTATCCTTGCTCACCGGTGGACGCAGGTTAAGGAATATGTTTGGGGCAGGAGTCGTGCTCTTGGGCGGCGTCTTTCCCGCATCAACTTGCGATGCACCTTTCTCCGGATCCTCTCCGGTGTCGCGACGTTGTGTGCCTGGGCCATTCTCCTGTCCAGAATCTACGAATACTTAGCGGCCGAAGATAGGTGTTGGGGATAGCACCAACCTTTCTTTGCTATGAAGAGTTTGTCGTCGATCGCTTGTTGGAGAGTGAACAGGCCGCAGGTTGATCCGTGGCGCAAGGTATGAAAATAAAATAGCTCCAGAATCTGCGGCGAACCCATCATCCGTACGATCGTCTGACCGTTCCACAGCTCGCACACATCGGTGGATGTCGAAGACATCAACTCCACTTCCGCCGCGGCCTGGTTCTCTCTCGCTCTCCCAACGATTGCCTTCAGCCACACGGGGCCACCAACTCGGATCGCTCCAATGATGGCGGTAATGATACCCAATGGAGCCATTGCGAAGATGATGTTGTCGGCCCAGCCCATCGACTGGCTCATGAACCTAAGGAAGCGGGGTGAGCGAGGAACTATAAGCATCGTGAACTGTGACGTACTGTTTTGCCACCTGCTCACCAAATAGTGTCAACAGTGGCGCGAGGTCTGAGAAGAGATTATTGCTGAATTCATCGCCGGTATCGTCCGCCACGGTAGGACAGATATGCGCTGCCAGGACCAGCAGAACAGCCACCGCAGGTCTCTTGATTGCAGCCATCCTTTCTTGCAAGATTCCCGACCGAGCGAAATCTGTCGATGCTGGTTCAGCGTGCAATGATGTAGCGACAGCGAGTGGACCTACCTGGCAGACACTCTCGGTATTTTCAGCGGCAGGAAGCGGCGAAGCAAGACGGAATGCGATCGTATGGGGATGTTTTTGGCTCTGCCGATATGGGTTTATGGTACTGCAGATTTATCTTTGGCTGCGATCGAAGGGTTCTGGCCGATCGGTAGGGAACACGGGGATGCGCTTTATTTAATCCACCAGCCCCACCAAAACAAGTAGATACCGAGCCCAACATGCACGCTCCGTGGTTCACTCCTAGGCGAACCAATCGGGCAGCCCGGCCCTCGCCAGCTGCATCGTTCCCAACCACCTACTCCTTCTAGGTGTCCAGCGTCCCCCGATCCTACCTAGGTCGCATGCGAAAAATGATTAAACAAAAAAGCATCCCCGACCAGCAAAGCATGAGCCCACGCGAGATCAGCTCGACCAACCAAGCACCCAGCCGAAGGACAACATCCTGAGACCTAGATTATTGTTCCAGCGTTCGCGGTGCTAATTGGAAGTGTGTAGGCAACTAGCCCCACGACAGTCACACTCTTCGGTGGGTAAACCTGATCGAGATGGACGTGCAGATGTGCTTCTGCGGATGTGGCGGACAGCTCGTAGATAGTTGAGCGCAGGCAGCCTGACCGGCGAGCGCTGCAGCCAAGCCAATGAATCTCGGCGTTCGTACGGATGTCCAGCCGCCGCGAGTTTGGCGCCATGCATCGCTGGCATCCCACCTCTTGCAAGCAAAACGCCACACGCCACATCTTCGCATAGTCGTTTAATGTGCACCAAGTGAAGGACGGAGGTGCTGCCGGCATGGCCGGACCTCTGAAACAGGCAAAATATATTTTCGCTGGATGGCGGAAAGGGAGAATTAGTCCGCCTCGACCACTCGAGTCGTCACGCTTGTCTCATCCCACGGAGCTGACCCGAGTCAAAGTGGCCAGCTGGGGGAAGCGAAAATGTTGCCGACTAGACTACAAAGATAACCCTTGCTCTCCCCAACACCCCCCACCTTGGATCTCTGCTGTGCAGTGTCGAATGCGTGTGGTACATATGTAGTCGAATATCGAGCTCTGATTAGCGGAAACCGCAAGGATAAGAGTCCCCACCACGCTGTTTTGGGACAGAATTTTCTGGGCATTCGTTTACATACCATACGGGCTCGCTATGTATCGCGCCTCCGAACATCAGTATTTTTAGAACACCACAAGGCGCTCGCGGTCGGAAACGTCCAGATGGCGGCAGTCATTAACTACCAAAGTCCAAATAAAAAAAATGCAATCTGCGAGTGATGTTTTTGGATCCTGTCGCTATTCCACAACCAGCGATATAAAACCAATCAATTTTTTTAATGGCGCTCAGAGGCGGTCGATAACATCACCTCCTTTTGTCTACTTCTCTATTGGAGTATTGGTTGTTGAGTTATTCACAAAACACCGATGGCGATGTTAGTTAGTTCGCTACGCGTAATGAACTACGGCGGCCTGTAGCGACACAATATCCTCCTCGAGCGCAGCCTCATCCGCGAGGAGATCAACTTCCTCAGCCTTTTTGGAAAAGCAGCAGCCGGTGGTTCCAAATCCCATGCCCACTGCCACACACATACATACTGCTACCGTTCTGGTTGCTGTCGTGTGGAACCCAGCGTTGTCAGCGCCGTGCCCATTACCGTCACCTATCCCTGTTTACTCACTGTCAAGCACTCACTTTTTCCTTGGCATCGAAACAGCTCCCTTTGACAGCCAATTAGACAGAGATGTTTCGATTGCTGTGGATACGTAGCCTACTAGATGAGTATACACTTGTGCCTTCCATTCTGCGAGCTTTCTCATTACTATCCGCCTTTATTACCGCACACCAAATTACCTCATAATGTCTGGCGGTAGACCTAAGTTCGATCTGCTTCCATGGCAAGATATCCTTTATTCCTGGTACATCCTCGAGGACCGTACTGTGGAGAGTTGCCATCAGGCCTTTGAAGACACCTATCCGGCCTTGGTTTGCCCATCAATACCAACCTTAAAAAGAATCTTTGCCGAGTGGGAATTTAGAAAACGAGACGATGAGTTGCTGAGGAACCTGGAACTTCATGTGTGCATATGGCAGCTCTTCTACGACCAGTGCTTGAGTGATGAGCACATATTACAATGGCTGGAGAAGAAAGATGGGTTCAAAACCAGCAAACAACAGTAAGTAAGAAGGACACATGATGTGGGTGATATAATTGCTAACTTCTAACTGACTAGATTGGAGAAGGTCCGCCGTGCTTTAGGCCTTTACCAAAGACGTGAATGAGAACACCATGCCGTATACAACGAGAAGATGCGGGAAGCGATACGGAACCATTTAGCATCAGGCCGAGGTGAATCGCATGGGTGTAAGTACACCTACACAATGTTGCGGAAGCAGGGTGTATTGGTTGCTCGGGATTGGCTTGGGGACATACTCAGGGAAGAAAAGAGTCTTGCTGGGCTTTCTCAGAGCAAATTTGGTGAGAAAAACATCCCACGAGGAGAGTACTGGGTTCCTGGCCCCAACTATATATGGTCAGTGGATGGCCATATGAAGCTGGAATTATTTGGTATTGAGATCTATGCCAGTGTGGATGCTTATTCCCGTTATATCACCTGGATATACTTTGGGGTCTCCACTCGTACTGCGATTTCGGTTCTCTGTGGCTACTGGATACAGTTGAATTATGTGGCTTTCTCCCCTTGATGATACGTTCAGATAGAGGCTCTGAAACCCCCATGATGGCCGAATATCATCTCTTTTTGTGGAAGACTCTTTACCCTGAAGTTACGCTTCGCGAGATATACCGCTATGGGACTTCTGTCAAGAATCAGCGCATTGAATCTTGGTGGAACATGATGATGAAGGGTCAAATGGGAAAGTGGAAATTATATTTCCGCCGTCTTCAGGGCCATGGACTCTTCACCAAAGATGACCTCGCTGATGAGATCGCTCTTCTATTTGTTTTCTTTCCTGTCATCAAGGACGAAATTCTCGAGTTTGTGGAAATGTGGAATGTCCATGAGATTCGAAAACAACAGACATGGTATATTTCTCTACACTGATTATGAATTACCTTCTGATCTAACTCCCGGTAGTCCGTATCTACCAACTGGACAGCCAAACGTACTGTACAACCTCCCAGTGGAAGGAGTCCATGACTATCAGCAGCCCATTGATCCTGCAGTGGTGTCGGAGGTGAAAAATCGGAGTGAAATAGGTGCATGGGGTAAGCTGATCAGCATTCAAGTTATAAAATAGAGTCACTCTAACCATTCTCCGATCAGATCCTGATGAGTATCTACCTACCAGCACCATGCTTTGGTGTGGTGCAGCATTGGCTCACACTGGAATTGCAACACCGCTGCCATACGACCAGAACCAGATGTGGGCGAGGGATGATAATGAGTGGTTCCTCACTTCTCGACATGAGTTGGCCTATCTCACCTGCGAGAGATGGCTGGCGACTTCCTCCAGGACGTAGCAGAGGATCAGGATATTCTCCGGCCTACAGCCCCCCCACCGGTGCATGGGATTGGGAACGACCGGTTGCTGCTTTTCCCGAAGGAGCTGAGGATCTTGATCTCCTCGCGGATGAGGCTGAGCTCGAGAAGGATATTGTCTACCCAGGGCAGCAACCATGGCTCAACTGGCAATGATGTGGCGCGCTGGCTCTTTTATTTAATGTGGCTCTCTCTCTCTTATTTAATTTTGCGCTCTCTCTCTCTCTCTCTCTCTCTCTTATTTAATGTGGCGCACTCTCTCTTTTATTTGTTGGGGTACTTAGACATTTCAGTTTTTGATGTGTCGCCGATGGGCGCTTGCAAGTTAAGAAATTGCAAAATGTCGAAATGTAATTGTAGGGGTTTTGATCCTTCGTGTCGCTACAGGCCGCCGTATCGCTCGAGGCAATAACTCGAATAATTCGAGTAGCTAAAATTCGAAGACATATGTATACGGAGGCCCATAACGACCAACCAGTCAAGTTTCTCGAATTTGCGTAACCTAAAACACGAACCCCTGAAACCCGAAAACCCGAAAACCACGAATACTCGACAATCTTGCAACCCTGCCACAATATCACCAAGACTCCACAAATTGTAACTGGAGAGAGGTATATTTGCGAGTCACAATCGTTGTGCCTTGCTGCAAACGACCGGCGCACGCTGACGGAGTGAACGCCCAACTTCGTCTCCTCCGTCTCCAGTGCCCACTTGATGGAGCGCTCGCCGGTCTCCTCCGTCTCCGGCGTCCGCTTGTTGAAGCACTTGCCCGTCTCCTCCGTCTTGAGCGTCCGCTTGTCAAAGCGCTCGCCGGTCTCCTCTGTCTCCGGTGTCCGCTTGGGGCGCATGCCCAACTCCGTCTCCTCCGTCTCCGGTGCCCGCTTGTCGAAGCGCTCGCCCGACTCCGTCTCCTCTGTCTCCGGCGCCCGCTTGTTGAAGCGCTCGCCCGACTCGGTCTCCTCCGTCTCCGGTGTACACTCATCAAAGTGCTCGCCCAACTCCGTCACCTCCCTCTCCGGTGCCCGCTTCTCAAAGCGCTCGCCCGACTCCGTCTCCTCCGTCTCTGGCACCCGCTTGTTGAAGCACTCACCCGTCTCCTCCGTCTCGGGCGTCCGCTTGTCAAAGCGCTCGCCGGTCTCCTCCGTCTCCGGCGTCCGCTTGGGGCGCTCGCCCGACTCTGTCTCCTCTGTCTCCGGTGCCCACTTGTTTGTTAAAGCGCTGGCCCATCTCCTCCGTCTCGCGCGTCCGCTTGTCAAAGCGCTCGCCAGTCTCCTCCGTCTCCGGCATCCGCTTGGGGCGCACACCTGACTCCGTCTCCTCCGTCTCCAGTGCCTGCTTGTCGAAGTGCTCGCCCCACTCCGTCTCCTCCGTCTTGGGCGTCCGCTTGTCAAAGCGCTCGCCCGTCTCCTCCGTCTAGGGCATCCGCTTGTCAAAGCGCTCGCCAGTCTCCTCTGTCTCCGGTGCCCGCTTGTCGAAGCGCTCGTCCAATTCCGTCTCCTCCATCTCCAGCGCCCGCTTGTTGAAGCGCACGCCCGTCTCCTCCGTCTCCAGTGCCCGCTTGTCAAAGCACTCGCCCGCCTCCTCCATCTGCGGTGTCTGCTTGTCAAAGCATTCGCCTGTCTCCTCCGTCTCCGGCGTGCGCTTGTCTAAGCGCTCGCCCGACTCCATCTCCTCCGTCTCCGGTGCCCGCTTGTCGAAGCGCTCGCCTGTCTCCTCCGACTCCGGCGTCCGCTTGGAGCGCTCGCCCGCCTTCTCCGTCTCTGGCGTCCGCTTGTCGAAGCGCTCGCCCAACTCCGTCTCCGTCTCCGGTACCCGCTTGTCGAAGCGCTCACCTGACTCCATCTCCTCCATCTCCGGTGCCCACTTGTCGAAGCGCTTGCCCGACTCCGTCTCCTCTGTCTCCGGCGCCCGCTTGTCAAAGCGCTCGCCCGACTCCGTCTCCTCCGTCTCCGGCGTACGCTCGTCAAAGCGCGCGCCCGACTCCGTCTCCTCCGTCTTCGGCGTGCGCTCGTCAAAGTGCTCACCCGACTCCGTCTCCTCCGTCTCCGGTCCCCGCTCGCCCAACTCCCTCTCCGTCTCCGGTGCCCGCTTGTCAAAGCGCTCGCCCGACTCCGTCTCCGGCGCCCACTTGTCGAAGCACTCGCCTGTCTCCTCCGTCTCCGGTGTCCGTTTGGCGTGCACGCCCGACTCCGTCTCCTCCGTCAGCAGTGCCCACTTGTCGAACCGCTCGCCTGCCTCCTCCGTCTCTGGTGTCCGCATGTCGAAGTGCTCGCCCAACTCTCTCTCCTCCGTCTCCAGTGCCTGCTTGTCGAAGCGCTCGCCCGACTCCATCTCCTCTGTCTCTGGTGTGTGCTCGTCAAACCACTCGCCCGACTCATTCTCCTCCGTCTCCGGCATCCACTTGTCGAAGTGCTTACCCGACTCCCTCTCCTCCGTCTCCGGCGTGCGCTCGTCAAAGTGCTCGCCCGACTCCATCTCCTGCGTCTCCGGTGCCCGCTTGTAGAAGCGCTCGTCTGTCTCCTCCCTCTGCGGCGTTTGGAAGGTTTTGGTCTGGAAAAGCGTGTCGTGCAAGCAGTCCGTCCAGCTGCTTTTGAGCAGAGGGAACAAATGACGAGCGATTGATCCCAGTTGACTGCAGATGCCTTCAGGTTCGACTAATCGGCACCATCCAGATAGCGGTCCTCCCAATCGATGTATTCAGGTCCATCCGAGCCTTCATAGATACCCCCAGGTTCTTGCTTATCCAAATCAACTTGCGTTGGCACTACTGCAGGTGTGGGAATCCAGTCATATGCACCTCGAGGAATATGACACATAGGTAGCTCGTTGCCAGTGGATAGATAGTGATTCAAGGTATCTCGGAGAAAGATATAGGCGACACGGTGGATTGCGACTGGCGGTTCGCCAATAACTGTAGTATAGTCTAAATTCCCATCCTTTTGGAGATGCAAGTCCCGAGCA
>Ga0307516_10000502_pt1 | contig 52235 bp, 46 predicted proteins | sample 19_EM_MG_FD_203310 | JGI IMG/M metagenome (GOLD analysis project Ga0307516, IMG submission 203310) | Populus trichocarpa ectomycorrhiza microbial communities from riparian zone in the Pacific Northwest, United States - 19_EM | ecosystem: Host-associated > Plants > Roots > Unclassified | place... | reverse complement strand
TGGCGACCGCGGCCACCGACTGCCCGGCCGGGGTCTGCTCGGTCGATCCGGCGAAGATCACGCTCACCGGGGTCCAGCTCGGCCAGGCGGTCGTCGCCCTGCTGGCGGTGCAGGTGATCGGCGCCGAGTACAGCACCGGCATGATCCACGCCAGCCTGGCCGCGGTCCCGCGCCGGCTCACCGTGCTGGCCGCGAAGGCGGTCGTGCTCACCGCGGTGGTGACGGCCGCCGCCACGGCCGGCGTGGCCGGGTCGCTGGCGGCCGGCAACCGGCTGCTGCCGCTGGCGGTGACCGACGCCGCGGTGGTGCGGGCGGCCACGGGATCCGTGCTCTACCTGATCCTGATCGGTCTGCTCGCCCTCGGCGTGACGACCGCGGTCCGCACTCCGGCGACCGCCGCCGGCCTGGTCCTGGGCCTGCTGTACGTCTTCCCGGTCATCGGGCTGGCCGCCACCGACCCGGATTTCCGGCGCCACCTGGAGCAGATCGGCCCGATGGCCGCGGGGCTGGCGATCCAGGCCACCACCGGCCTGGGCGACCTGCCCATCAGCCCGTGGCACGGGCTCGCCGTGCTCGGTGCGTGGGCCGCCGCGGCGATGCTCGCCGGCGGGCTGCTGCTGCGGCTACGCGACGCCTAAGACCTCGCCGACACCGCGCAGCGGCGTCTTGAGCAGGCCGGCGGCCCGGGTGCTGTCCAGCCGGATCTCGGCGGGGCGGACACCCATGCCGCCCTCGGCGACCGTGCACACCGGCACGGTCGCCGGGTCCAGGCCGTACCGGGCCGCCACCAGGCGTCCCAGCTCGGCGCGGGTCACCACCTGCGGGCCGGCGACGTTGATCAGGCCGGCGTAGTCCGTCGCCGCGAGCTCCAGGATCGCCGCGGCCAGGTCGGTCGCGTCGATCGGGCAGCGGACCTCGTCGGTGAACAGCGCGCCCCGGGCCCGGCCGGTGGCGAGGTTCAGGGCCAGCTGGACCTGCTTGCTGCGCTCGTCGCCGACGATCAGCGAGGTGCGGACCAGGACCGCTGCCGGGTCGATCGCGGAAACCGCCGTCTCGGCCGCCGCCTTGGCCGCGCCGTACGGGTAGATCGGGGTCGGCACCGCGTCATCGGGATACGGCTCGGGACGGCCACCGTGGAGCGCGTCGGAGGAGACGTGCACGAGCCGCGCCCCGGCCCCGGCGGCCGCGCGGGCCACGTGGGCGGCACCGTCGGCACAGATCGTCCAGCTGTCCGCCCGGTACGCCGTGTTGACCACGACGTCCGGCCGTACCCGGGAGACCAGCGCGAGGACCGCCTCCCGGTCGGTGATGTCCAACCGGGACCAGCCCTGGGTGCCGGTGGTGGAGGTGCCGACGACCTCCGCGCCGGACGCCGACGCCAGCCGGGCCACCTCGCCGCCGAGGTGTCCGCTGGCGCCGACGATCAGCGTCCGCATCAGTTCGAGGGCTCCACCGGGACCGCCACGCCGTCGGTGCCGGGCGTCGCCGCCGTGGCCTTCGGCTTGAAGTCGATGCCGGCCTCCAGCCGCTGCTGCGCGGTGATCGGCGTCGGCGCGGTCGTCAGCGGGTCGAAGCCGCCGCGGGTCTTCGGGAACGCGATGACCTCACGGATCGACTCGTTGCCGGAGAGCAGCATGCAGGTGCGGTCCCAGCCGAGCGCGATGCCGGCGTGCGGCGGCGGGCCGTACTTGAACGCCTCCAGCAGGAAGCCGAACTTGTCCTGGGCCTCCTCGGGCGAGATGCCGAGCAGGTCGAAGACCCGGCTCTGCACGTCGCCGCGGTGGATACGGACGCTGCCGCCGCCGATCTCGTTGCCGTTGACGACGATGTCGTACGCGTAGGCCAGCGCCTGGTCGGGCGCCTCCTCGAAGCGGTCCAGCCATTCGTCGTTCGGCGAGGTGAACGGGTGGTGCACGGCCGTCCAGCCGCCGTCGTCGGTCTTCTCGAACATGGGCGCGTCGACAACCCAGCAGAACGCCCAGGTCGACTCGTCGATCAGCCCGGACCGCTTGGCGATCTCGATGCGGGCCGCGCCGAGCAGCTCCTGGGCCTCGCGGCGCTCGGTCGCGGCGGCGAAGAACACCGCGTCGCCCGGCTTCGCGCCGACCACGTCGCCGAGCCCGGCCAGGTGCGCCTCGGACAGGTTCTTGGCGACCGGGCCGCGGGCGGCGCCGGTCTCGGCGTCCAGCACCACGTACGCCAGGCCGCGGGCGCCGCGTGCCTTGGCCCAGTCCTGCCAGCCGTCCAGCTCCTTGCGGGTCTGCGACGCGCCGCCCGGCATGACGACCGCGCCGACGTAGCCACCGGCGTCGATCGCGCCGGCGAACACCCGGAACTCGGTGCCGCGCAGGTATTCGGTCAGCTCGGTCAGCTCGACGCCGTAGCGCAGGTCGGGCTTGTCGGAGCCGTACCGGTTCATCGCGTCGGTCCAGGTGATCCGCGGGATCGGCGTCTGGACGGCATAGCCGGCGAGCTCGCCCCACAGCTTGACGACGATCTCCTCGCCCAGGGCGATGATGTCGTCCTGAGTCACGAAGGACATCTCGATGTCGAGCTGGGTGAACTCCGGCTGCCGGTCGGCGCGGAAGTCCTCGTCGCGGTAGCAGCGGGCGATCTGGTAGTAGCGCTCCATGCCGGCGACCATCAGCAGCTGCTTGAACAGCTGCGGCGACTGCGGCAGGGCGTACCAGGTGCCGGGCTGCAGCCGGACCGGGACCAGGAAGTCGCGGGCGCCCTCGGGCGTCGACCGGGTCAGGGTCGGCGTCTCGATCTCGTGGAAGTCGCGGGCGTGCAGGATCTCGCGGGCGATCTGGTTGGCCCGGCTGCGCAGCTTCAGCGCGTTCGCCGGGCCGCTGCGCCGCAGGTCCAGGTAGCGGTACTTCAGGCGCAGGTCGTCGGAGGCCGTGACGGTGTCGTCGACGGGCAGCGGCAGCGGCGCGGCCTCGGAGAGCACGACCAGCTCGCTCGCGGTGACCTCGACGGCGCCGGTGGGCAGGTCGGGGTTCTCGTTGCCGGCCGGGCGCAGGGTGACCTCGCCGGTGACCTTCACGCAGAACTCGTTGCGCAGCGCGTGCGCGTCCTCCTCGCGGAAGACCACCTGGACGACGCCCGAGGCGTCGCGCAGGTCGACGAAGATGACGCCTCCGTGGTCGCGGCGGCGGGCGACCCACCCGGCGAGCGTCACCGTCTGACCGGCGTGGCTCGCGCGCAAGCTGCCGGAGTCATGGGTACGGATCACGGAAACGTCTCCTCACACAGTTACGGGGCGCACCCGACATTGTGTCAGCTACGCCCCGCCCCGCTGCGCACAGGCCCGGGACCCCGCCGGTCACTCAGGCACGATGTACGCGGTCGCCTGCAGGGTGACCAGTTTGTCGGCGCTGACCCCGGTGACGGTGACGACCACCATCCGCTGGCTGTCGCCCCGGCTGTTGGCGGCGGCGAGCGACGTCTGGATGCAGTAGGCGTCGCCCTTGCGCAGCGCGTAGTCCTTGGTCGCCGGGATGGCGCTGAACTGGATCTGCTCGGCGCACTCGTTCGGTGTCATGGCGCTCTCCCCCACCGCCGCGACGACGCCGTCGGTGAACTCCATCTTGGGGATCCCACCCGTGCACGCGGCCAGCGAGATGTCCGCCGCGCTCTGCGCGTCGAGCCGCGGCTCGTCCAGGTCGACGTACCGGGTCTCGCAGCCCGGCACCTGGACGTTCAGCGTGCGCTTCTCGTAGAACAGCTTGAAGACGGACTGCGGATTCAGCGGCGCGATGCTGGCCCCCGTGGAGGTCGGTTCGGCGGCGTCCGGGCCGGTGGTGGTCTCCGCGTCCGACGGCGTCGGGCCGGGCTCCGGCGTCGCGCCCGCGTCGGGCGGCGGCGAGCCCGGCGGCGGGGGCAGCGCCGCGAGGGCGTCGGTGGCCTGGTCCGCCTTGCGCAGCGCCCATGCCGCCACCCCGAGCGAACTCATGGCCAGCAGCACGGCGACCGCGGCGACGACCATCGCGAGCCGTGCCACCCCGCGGCCCGGCCGACCGGCCGGGGCGGCACCGACCGGGGCGCCGGAGACCGGCGGGCCGTAGGGCGCCCCGGAGACCGGCGGCTGCGGACCGGGCCCGCCGGCAGTAGGCGGCCAGGAGGGGGACGGCGGTTGCGGTGACGTCAACGCGGACTCCAAGATCGACAACCGGGACGACTCGGTCGAACGGACACGAGATCGACCGGAACGGCTGAAAGTACTTCTTCACGCGCCCTGTGGTACGCAACACTCGATCGGCGCGCATCCGGGACGATATTCCGCACCTCGTCGGCCGTGCATCCTTGATTAAGGCGAGAGTGGTGACCGAAAGCACGAGTACGAACACGCCCAGTCGGTTTCGCGACAGGTGGCGGGCCCTCAACATGGGCGACAAGGCCGGGGTCATCTCCGCCGTCCTGGCCGCGGCGACGGCGCTCGCGGCCGTCGGCGGCTGGGCCTGGCAGCAGACCTCCGGCCCGGAGGCCGAGCCGGCCGCCGGCCAGTCCACGGCCACAACAACGGCCGCAGGCCCGGCGACCGCGACCACACCGGCCACCGCCGCACCGGCCGGCACCGCACCGCCGGCGGCCGGCACCGGCACGCCGCTGGACGGGATCTCGCGGATCGGCGGCGAGGTGACCGCCCTGCCGGAGGACGTGTCGGCGGCGGACTATTCGCGTCCGGTCGCGGTGGAGTGCCCCAGCAACAACACCGGCGATCAGAGCCGGACCCTCACGTACGACCTCGACCGCAAGTTCCGCACGTTCACGGCGACCGTGAGCGCCTGGGCGAAGGCCGGCGACGGGGATGCGATCGAGGTGCGGGTGTTTACCAAGATCCGCCAGCCGGACGACACTTTCGAGACGCGCGAGGCCGGGGCGACGCAGGGCGCCGTCAACAAGCCCGGCCAGGCGCTGAGCGCCAAGGTCAGCGGGGTCGATCAACTACTGGTCGAGGTCGGCTGCCACAAGCCGGGCGGCGTCGTGATCCTGGACCGGGCGCTACTCGGCGGATAACGCCCGGACGTATTATTCCTCACGTGGTAGCCCGCAGCGCGGCGGAATCCCCCGTCATCGACCGACTCGACCGGCAGATCCTCCAAGGGCTGCGGCTCGCACCGCGGGTTCCGTTCGCCCGGCTGGCGACGGTGCTGGAGGTGTCCGAGCAGACCGTCGCCCGGCGCTACCAGCGGATGCGCACCGCGGGGCTGTTGCGGGTCTTCGGGCAGGCCAACCCGGAACGGCTGCCGGGCGCCAGCTACTGGACGCTGCGGATCTACTGCCGGCCGGGCACCACCGCGGCGACGGCGCAGGCGCTGGCCCGGCGCACCGACACGAGCTGGGTGACGATCGGGGCCGGTGGCGTCGAGCTGTCCTGCGCGGTCCAGGTGACACCGGACCGCGACGGCCGCGAGGGGCTGCTGCACCACTTGCCCCGGGCGACCAACGTGCTCTCCCTGAGCGCCCACCAGGTGCTGCACCGTTTCGTGGGCCGCGGCGAGACGGACTGGATCGCCGGCGATGACCAGCTCGACGCCGACCAGCGTGAGCTGCTGCTGGACGGGGCCGACCCCGGGTTACGGGCGAGTGCCCACCGGCGGCCGGGAGCCGGAGACGACGCCCAGGTGGAGCCCGGGGACCGGGCGCTGCTCGCCGCGCTGGCCGCCGACGGCCGGGCCGGCTACGCCGCGCTGGCCACCGTCACCGGCTGGACCCAGCGCAAGGTCGCCCTGCGGCTGGCCGCGCTGATCGCCGCCGACGCGGTCTACTTCGACACCGACGTGGCGGCGACGCTGATGGGCTTCCGGGCGGCGGCCAACCTGTGGCTCACCGTGGCGCCGGCCGACCTGGCGGCGGTCGGCGCCCGGCTCGCCGACCACCGCCAGTTCGTCTGGGCGGCGGCGGTCACCGGCAGCGCCACCATCACCGCGACCGCGTTGTGCCGCGACGCCGAGGAGCTGTACCGCCTCCTGACCACCGAGGTGGCCGCCATCCCCGAGATCCGCACCTGCGAGACCGTGCCGCTGCAGAGCAGGGTCAAGCACGCCGTCTCACTCGTGGACGGCGGCGTGCTCGGCGGGCCGGTCGTCTGACCGCGCCGGCGCCGCCGGCCGCACCAGGATCAGCACCGCGACCCCGCCGAGCAGGCCCACCCCGGCCGAGACCAGGAAGCCCGCGTCCAGCCCGGCCACCGCCGCGCCGTGCAGGGCCCGGTCGACCGTTTCGCGCAGCCCGCCCGGCAGCGCCGCCAGGATGCGGCCGGCCTGCCCGGCGGCGAGGGCGTGCGCGGTCTGCTCCGGCTCCGGGGCGCCCTGGGCACCGAGGTGGTCCTCGGCGCGGGCGGCGAAGACGGTGCCGAGCACCGCGATGCCGATCGCGAAGCCGAGCTGCCGGGCTGTGGTGACGGCGCCGCCGGCCATCCCGCCGCGGTGCGCCGGGACGGAGCCCATGGCCGACTCCGCGAGGGTGGGCATGACCAGGCCGACGCCGGCGCCGATCACCGCGTAGCCGGCGATCAGGGCGGGCCAGCTCGACTGCGCGCCCAGCAGCAGCGCGCACAGGACGCTGCCCAGGCCGATCAGCAGCATCCCGCCGCCGATCAGCAGCCGCGGCGACCGGCCGTGCAGCCTCGCGCCCGCGACTCCGGAGACGATCACCGACACGATCGACATCGGCAGCCCGGTCAGGCCGGCCTGCAGGGGCGAGAGGCCGACGACCGTCTGCAGCCAGATCGAGGTGTAGGTGAAGGCCGCGAAGGCGGCGAAGTTCACCAGCAGCGCCGCCACCAGGATGCCGACGAACGAGCGGTTGCGCAGCAGGGCCAGATCCAGCATCGCGTCCGGGCTGCGCCGCTCCACCAGCACGAACGACACCAGGCCGAGTCCACTGAGCAGCAGCAGGCCCCAGGTCTGCGCCGAGCCCCAGCCCACGGTGGTGGCCCGGATGACGGCCAGCGTCAGGGCGCCCGCCGCGACGGTGAAGGTGACCGTGCCGGCCAGGTCGAAACGGCCCCGGCGCGATGCCTGGTCGGCGGCCAGCACGGTGCCGCACAGAACCAGCGCGGCGACGCTCACCGGCAGGTTGACCAGGAAGATCCACCGCCAGCTCAGCGCCTCGGTGAGCAGGCCGCCGAGGATCGGCCCGATCGCGGCGGCCGCGCCGGACACGCCGCCCCAGACGCCGTAGGCCACGCCCCGGGCCCGACCCTGGTACGCGCTGTTGAGCAGCGCGAACGTGGTGGTGAACATGGCCGCGGCGCCGATGCCCTGCACCACCCGCGCGGCGATCAGCGTGCGGTCGTCGCCGGCGATGCCGCAGGCGAGCGAGGACAGCGCGAAGAGGATCAGACCGCCGATGTAGAGCCGGCGGTGCCCGAGCCGGTCGGCGAGCGCGCCGGCGCCGAGCAGCAGCACGGCGAGGGACAGCGCGTAGCCGTCCACGACCCACTGCAGCGAGCTGAACGACGTGCCGAGATCGACCGCCATCTCCGGCAATGCGACGTTCACGATGGTGACGTCGACGAGCAGCATGAAGGTACCGAGGCACACCGCGACCAGCGGCCACCATTTCCGCATGAGATTCTCCTGACTTGACGTGACGGCCCCACCATCCCCGGCGCGGCGCCGATCTGCCAGCCAAGACGCTCTCCACGTCGAGATCCCACTTCTGCGGACCTTCTGAGGCCAGAAACCGTCCCTCTGGCGCTACCCCGAAAGAGAATCCGCCACGAACCATCCGTCGCTCAGGACCGGCACCGCTGGGTCGGCGACCGGCCGCGTCGCGACCGCCACGTCGTCGGGAAAGCCGTACGCGTGCAACTCCCGGCCGGAGGCGCAGTCGCGCACGGCGGTTTCCAGGTCGTCCGCGACGCTGCGGTACGCCGCCAGCGCCATACCGGCCTCGACGGAGAGATCGCCGGCTCCCCGCCGTACCAATGCCTCGATGAACGCCCCCGCACCCCACAGGTCCTCGACCGCCGGCCGCAACGAACCGTCCGGCCAGCGCTCCCCCGCCGCGACGACCGCGACCGCGTCCCCCGCGCCCAGCCGGCGCACGACGCTCGCCGCGGCCGCGTCCGCGTTGCGCAGCGAGACCCCCACCACGGTCGCGCCCGCCTCGGCGAGCCGGGCCGAGACCGTCGCGCCGTTCGGCGAGGGCAGCACGAGGCGCTCGATCCCCGCGCTGCGCAGGATGCTGTCCGGCGACAGACTCACCTGGCCCGGCCGCTCGACCTGCTTGCGGCCGACGGCGAGCACCGCGCCATGCTCGCGGGCGACCCGCTCGGCGGAGTCGTCGCGCCACCGGTACGGCAGGACCGCGATCCCGCGCTCGACGGCGACGGTCAGCGCCGTGGTGAAGGAGAGCACGTCGACCACGGCGACCAGCGCCGCGCCGGGCCCGACGGCATCCGCGCCGGCCGGACCCCAGTCGAATCGGATCCGGCAGCCGGCCTGCGTCCAAGCATCATTCACACCGGCGATTGTGCCGCCTCGTCACTCGTCGAGCCGGAGGAGTTCCGCTTCGACGGCGTCGTACCGGCTTCTGCGGTGGCTGCCGGCCTCCGGCCGCAGGCCGAGGGCCACCGTCCGGTCGGTGACCGCATAGGTGATCCGGTAGAGCACCACCTGGATCGCCGCCTCCCGCCAGTCGGCCGCCCGCCTGGGCGCCGGCCGGTACCCGAGCCGGTTGGTGAACCACGACGGGAACAGCTCGCAGTCCGCCACGACGGCATCGATCCGGTCCCGGACGTGCGCGGCGAGCGCGTCCGCGGCGGAAACCCCCGAGTGCGCCTGGTACGCCTGCTGCCGAGTGGCGTCGGCACCCAGGTCACGCTCCGCGGCGTCCCGTTCCGTCCGCGCCGCCGCCACCTCATCCTCCTGCACGCCCAGCAGGGCACGCTCCGACCGGTAGGCGGCCGCCGCCCGGCGGAACGTCCACCCGCCCGCCTTGCCGACGGCGAGTCTCCGGCTGGCCGCCACCGCCCGCTGCCGCGTCTCCGCCAGCGTGCGCTCCCGGTGCTCGAAGGCATTGATCGCGGCATGGCAGGCCCTGCGGGCGTCGTCGGACAGCATCGTGGACCGGATCCGCGCGGCCTCCCGCACGTCCTCGACCAGCGGCCCGAGCCCGGCCGGGACGCTGTCGAGATCGACCGCGACCTCGCCCCGCTGCCGGCGGAGCCGCCCCTCGATCAGGTGCAGTTCCCCCTCGATCTGGCGCACCTGGAATCCGGAGTCGTCGAGCTTGCGCTGGACGTGCCGCCGCAGGTCGGCCTGGTCGGTGACGAGCGCGCCCACGCGCTTGTCGATGGCATCGAGCCGGGCGTCGACGTCCTTGGCGCGTTTCTCAGCGACCCTGCCGATCCGCCGGAGGTCCTCGAGCAGTTTGCGCTCGCTGCTGCGGAGTTCGTTGCGCAGTCCGGCAGCCACCCGGGCGATGTCGCCGGTACCGTCGGGGCTCATCGGCCGGTCCCGGGCGCGGGAGTGGCGAGCCAGAGAGCGACCGCCGCGGCGAGCACGATCAGCACGGCGAGCAACGCGTACGCCGGCAGCACGCCGACCGCGACCAGAACGGCCCCCGCGGCGGCGACACCGAGCAGCACGAACACCCCGGTCAGGCGTCGGCGCGCGGCCTCGCGGGCCATGCCGTCGACCACCTCCATCAGCTCATCGGTGGCTGCGAGAAGCGGATCGAGGTGTTCGGCGGCATACGGCGGCTCCACACCGAGGCCACCCAGCGCGTCGTGCCGGGCGCGCAGCTCCCGCTGTCGTTCGAGGAGCCGGTCCCGCCGTTCCGAAGCACCCACGCGAACTCCCAGCAGTCACGTAGAGCAATGCCCATAACACTGAGCGCTAACGGAACTCTACGGCCTAGGCGGTGAGGCCGGTCAATCCCTCGGACGGGTCGATGGCGTTGAGCACGCCGACGAGCCGCTTCTCCTCACCGAGGAAATGGGTCTCCAACACCGCGGCGAGCCCGTCCAGCTCCTGCCGCAGATCCTCGGGGCCGGGCCGCTCGGCGCCGGGCCGCTCGGCGCCAGGCCGCTCGGTCGCGTCGCGTCGCGCGGCCCCGAGCCGGCCGGCCGCGTCGCGCAGCGCGGTCAGCAGGCTCGCGATCACCTGGTGGTCGCGTTCCAGCTCGGCGAGGAAGGCGCGCAGCTCGGGATGGCGGGCGGCGAGCAGCGGGAACACCTCGGTGTCCTCACCGGTGTGGTGCCGGGTCACCGCGGCGCAGAACGCCAGGCAGTGGGTGCCGAACTCGGCTTCGGGGACGATGCCCTCCCGAAGGTCGGCCAGCATGTCGCGCAGGCCGATGTGGATCTCGGTCAACTGATGGCCGTACGCCAGGAAGCGGGCATACTCGCTCGAAGTGCTCTCCACGGAAGATCCCATGGTCCGGCGCCTCCATGCCCGCGGCTGCCTCTTCGCCGGGTGCACTGCGACGCTGTGGCAATCCGATCAGGCGCCGCCGGCCCGCGTCAAGCCGCCGCCTGTGCGAGGGTGGTCACCATGATCACATCGGACTGGGAGCGTCGGATGGCCGCGGCCTGGGCGTCCTTCGACGAGCACGACGAGGCGCGCTTTCTGCTGCTGGTCGAGCAGCTCGTCGGCGAACTGGCCCCCGACGATCCGGTCGCGCTCTTCGAACGCGCCGGCTCCCTGGACGCTGTGGGACGGACCGCGCTCGCCGTGCCGCTCTATCGGCGGGCGCTCGATGCCGGCCTGAACGATGGCCGGCGCCGGCAGGCGGTGATCCAGCTGGCCAGCTCCCTGCGCGAGCTGGGCGAGGCCCAGGAGAGCATCGCGCTGCTGACCGCGGAGCTGGCCGCCGGATCGGACGAGCTGGACGACGCGGTGAAGGCCGTGCTGGCGCTGGCCCTGACGGACGCGGGCCGCGAACGCGAGGCGGTGGCCGTCGCGGTGGGCGCGCTGGCCGCACACCTGCCCCGCTACCAGCGGTCGATGGCGAACTACGCCCGACTGCTGCACCAGCCGGACCCGGCCGCTGACCCGACCTGAACCGAACCGGTGCCGCTTACGGGCCGGGCCACGCCGGGTCCGACCGGAGGTCGTAGCGCCAGTCGTTGGAGACGATCGGGTAGCCCGGCGGGTATTCGAACTCGCTCTCGCCCAGCAGGACGAAGCCGGCCCTGCGGCACACCGCGTTGGACGGCTCGTTGCTCACCTTGGGGTAGGCGTGCACCCACCGGTGGCCGCCCCGCGCCGCCGCGTGGCGCAGCGAGGCCACCGTGGCGGTCACCGCGAGCCCGCGGCCCTGGAAGGCGGGCAGCACCTTCCAGCCCGTCTCGTAGACCGCCTCGCCGTGCCACTCGCGCTCCCAGTAACCGACGCTGCCGACCGGGTCGGGCTCGCCCGCCAGCATCACCAGGAACATGCGGCCCTTACCGTCGCGCTCGATGGCCAGGATGCGCTCGTGCCGGTCGAGCATCGCCTGCTCGGTCTCGACACCGCCGAGATGCACCTTCATCTCCGGGACATTCGCCGCTCGCTCGAGCTCCAGAGCACGCTTGTCCCACGGCTCAAGGCTGATTTCCGCACCCATGGCCTCATCCTCCCCGAGGGGTACGACAAATTTCGGCCGTCATCTCCGCCACCTCGGCCAGCCGGTCCGCCAGCTCGCGCGGGTGGCCCGGCGCGTCCGGGCGGGCGTCCCACGGGCGCGGGCCCGACGGCGGCCGGTAGTTGACGCCCAGCGCATCGAGGCGGGCCAGGTGCGGGCCGAGCCGGGCGGTGAAGTCGGCGTAGTCGCGTCCCGGCGGACCCCACACCGTCTCGGCGAACGCGCACAGCCGCGGATAGCTCTGATAGTCCACCCGGCGGGCCGACTCCAGGTGCTCGGTCCAGACGTTGGCCTGGGCGCCGATGATCCGGCCGGCCGCGGCGGCGGGCAGGCCGGCCGGGACCGGGTCGAAGGCGTACACGTCGGCGAGGGTGAGCAGCGTGCCGACCGGGGTCGGCTCGCCGGGGTCGTCGGACTGGCGGTAGTCCAGGTAGACCGAGGTGTCCGGGCAGGAGACGACATCGTGGCCCGCCTCGGCCGCCAGGATCGCCGGTCGCACCCCGCGCCAGGCGGCGATGGTGGCGCCGGGCGGCGCGCCGCCCGCGAGGATCTCGTCCCAGCCGTAGACGCGGCGGCCGTGGCCTGCCAGGTGCTCCGCCATCCGGGCGGTGAACCAGGCCTGCAGCTCGTGCGGCCCGGCCAGGCCCTGCGCCGCGATCCGGGCGCGGGCCGCCGGGGTGTCCCACTCGCCGGCCGGGCACTCGTCGCCGCCGATGCCGATCAGCTCGCCGGGGAAGATCGCGCAGACGTGGTCGAGGACCTCGCGGCAGAAATCGAGGGCCTCGTCGGAGACGTTCAGCACGTGCGGGGAGATGCCCCAGGAGGTACGGACCCCGCCGGCGAATCCGTTGCCCAGCTCCGGATACGCGGCGATCGCGGCCTGCATGTGCCCCGGCATGTCGATCTCCGGCAGCACGGTGACGTGCCGCCCTGCCCCGTACCCGACGATCTCCCGCAGGTCGTCGGCGGTGTAGTAGCCGCCGTGCGGCCGGTCGTCATAGCGCCCGTGGATCCGCGAGCCCTGCATCGTCCGGGGCCGCCAGGCGCCGACCGTGGTCAGCCGCGGCCGGGTCGGGACCTCCACCCGCCAGCCCTGGTCGTCGGTCAGGTGCAGGTGCAGCACGTTGAGCTTGTGGAACGCGGCCAGGTCGACGAAGCGCAGCACGTCGGCCACGGGCATGAAGTGCCGCGCCACGTCCAGCATCACCCCGCGCCAGGCGAACCGCGGAGCGTCCTCGATGTGCACGGCCGGGATCTCCAGCGGGCCCGTGATCGGGGCCCGGCGCAGCGCGTGGGCGGGCAGCAGTTGCCGCAGGGTCTGCACGCCGTGGTGCACACCGGCCGGGGAGCCGCCCCGGATGCCGATCCCCCGGACGTCGACATCCAGGACGTATCCCTCGGGCGCCAGCGCGGAATCCAGCCGCAACCGGATCCCACCGCCCGCGACCGACGGCCCGCCCGGAGAAGGCGGCCCGCCCGGGGAAGACGGCCCGGCAGGGGAAGACGGCCCGGCCGCGGAAGACGGCCCGGCCGGGAGCAGGCCGCGCACCAGGGCGGCGAGCTCGTCCAGGCCCGGATCGGCGGTCACCGCCGTTCCCGGGCGCAGCGCGTAGCCGCCGGGCCCGGGCACCAGGGCCGCCGGGCGGGGGATCAATCCTTCACCGCCCCGCCGAGGCCGGCGACCAGCCGGCGGCGGACCAGCAGGAAGAAGATCAGGACCGGCACGGTCATCAGCGTCGACGCCGCCATGATCGCCCCCCAGTCGTTCTCGTCGGGCTTGAAGAAGACCAGCAGCGCCATCGGCAGCGTCTGCCGATCGGTCGCGCTGATGATGAAGGTACGGGCGAACAGGAAGTCGTTCCAGGCGGTGATGAACGAGAACACGCTGGTCGCGGCCAGCCCCGGGGCGACCAGCGGGAACAGGATCCGGCACAGCACGGTGAACCGGCCCGCCCCGTCGAGCTGGGCCGCCTCGTCCAGTTCCTCCGGGATCGCCGCCACGAAGCCGCGCAGCATCCAGATCGCGAACGGCAGCGTGAACGCGGTGTGCACCAGCATCAGCGAGCCCAGCGTGTTGAGCCCCAGGCCCGGCACCTGCGCGCCGAGGTCGCGGACCAGGAAGAACAGCGGGATGGTCAGCGCCTCGATCGGGACCATCTGGGCGACCAGGAAGAGCACCAGCACGGTGGTGCGCATCCGGAACCGGAAGCGGGTCAGCGCCACCGCGGCGAGGAACGCGCACAGCCCCGACAGGACCACGACCACGAGCGCGACCAGCAGGCTGTTGAGGAAGTAGCGGCCGAAGCTGTCCACCGCCAGCACCCGGTGGAAACTGTCGATGCTGGGTGCGAGCGTCCACGGCCGCTGGTGCAGGGACTGGATCTCGCCGGGCGGCTTCACCGCGGCCAGCACCATCCAGTAGATCGGGAAGACCGTGGCGACGGCGAGCAGGACCGCCAGGGTGTCGAGCAGGCGCCTGGTGAGCCTCACAGCGGTTCCCCCGATCGGCGCAGCGTCCGCAGGTAGAGCAGGGTCACGGCGAGCAGGATGACCATCATGACGACGCCGATCGCCGCGCCGAGGCCGTACTCGCTGGCGGCGAACGCCTGCTGGTAGGCCCAGACGTTGAGGGTGAGGTTCTGCCCGGCGATGCCGCCGCCGCGGGTCATCACGTAGATCTGGGTGAAGACCTTGAAGTCCCAGATGATCGACTGGATCACCACGATGGCCAGCAGCGGCCGCAGCATCGGCACCATGATCTGCCAGAACGTGCGCCAGGTGGACGCGCCGTCGATCGCGGCGGCCTCCAGTGTGGACCTCGGGATCGCCTCGATGCCGGCGTACAGGGTGACCATCACGAACGGGAACGAGTGCCACACCACCACCGCGCCGACCAGGGCGAAGGCGGTGTACCGGCCGTACATCCAGTTGAAGCCGGTCGCCCCGATGGTCTGGTTGACCAGGCCGAGGTTGGTGTCGAAGAGGAACATCCAGACCGTGGAGCCGGAGACCGCCGGTACCGCCCAGGCGGCCATGGCGGCCAGCGACAGCAGCAGGCGCGGCACCCGGCTGATCCGGGTGAGCAGGACGGCCAGCCCGGCGCCGACCGCGAGCGTCGCCACGACACAGGCCGCGGCGAAGAACACGGTGGCGCCGAGCACGGACCAGAACCGGGAGTCGCCGAACAACTGAGCGTAGTTGGCGAGGCCCACGAACCGGGTCGGCTGCCCGCCGCTGACCTGGGCCTGCCGGAAGTCCAACACGGACAGCAGGCCGAGCTGCCACATCGGATAGCCGAACAGGGTGCCAAGCACCACCGCCGCCGGCAGCAGCAGCCAGAGCGGCGTCCAGACGCGCCGGCGCGGGCGCGCCCGGACGGCCGGCAGCGCAGTGGTCACTTGCCCAGGGCCGCGGAGATCGCCTTGGCGGCCTCGTCGGTGGCCGCCTCGACCGTGGCCTTGCCGGTTGCCACCTTCTCGATCATGGTGGGCAGCACGGCCTGTGCGTCGATCTTGCCCCAGCCCGGGTCGAGCGGCACGAACTTCGTCCCGGCGTCGATGGTGGACAGGAACGGCGCGAGGAACGGGTCCTGGCCGGCGACCTCGGCCCGCGCGGCCTTCAGCGTCGGCAGGTTGCCCATCGCCGCGTACATTTTGGACTGGTATTTCTTGCTCGCCAGCAGCGTGAGGAAGTCGGCGGCCAGCGCCGGCCGCTGGCTGTTCTTCATGATGCCGAGGTTGTTGCCGCCGGCGAAGGCCGGCGCGATCGAGCCGGGCTTGCCGCCCGGCAGCGGCACGACGGCGTACTTGCCCTTCGCGGCCCCGGCGTCGACGGCGGCCCGGTTGAAGTTGCCGATGATGGCCATGCCGGCCTTGCCGCTCGCGAACAGCTCGACGGTCTTGCCGCCGGTCAGGTCCGCGCATTGCTGCGGCGGGCAGTTGTCCGGCTTGAGCAGATCCGTGTACGCCTTCAGCCCGGCCCGCGACTGCGCCGAGTTGATCGAGGTGATGTCCCCGCCGGCGTCCCAGACGAACGGCAGGGCGCCGAAGGTGTACTTGCCGCCGACCGCGATGCCGAACAGCTCCGGCTTCCTCGCCCGGATCGCGCGCGCGGCGGTGGTCAGCTCCGCCTGGCTGGTTGGCGGCTTCAGCCCGAGCTCGGCGAACACGTCGGTGCGGTAGTACAGGGCGCGGACGCCGAGATACCACGGCACGCCGAGCAGCGTGCCCTGGTAGGTGGCGCTGGCCTTGGCGTCGGGGCTCAGGTCGGCGCCCTCGGGCCAGGCGCCCACCGCCGGGCCGAGGTCGGCCAGCCCGCCCGCGGCCGCGTACTCGGGCAGGTCGGTGTTGCCGTACTCGACGACGTCGGGCGCGCTGGCCGGGTCGTTGAAGGCGCCCTTGAAGCGCTCGCTGCGGGTGTCGACCGCGAGGTAGGCGACGTCGACCTTGGTGTCGGGGTGCGCGGCCGTGAACTCGGCGACCGCGTCCTTGACCACGGCCTCCTTGGGCGCCCGGTTGGGCTCGTCGAAGAGCCACACCTTGAGGGTGCCGGTTCGCGCGCCGCCGTCCGAGGGCGCCGCGGACGGCGACGAGGTGGACGGGGTGCACGCGGTCACGGTGAGGGCGAGGGCAGCGGCCGCCGCCAGACGGATGCGCATCGGGGCACTCCTGACTTCAATAAGAACCAGGTTCGTAAGTAGTTCGTTGAGTGAGTGCCCCTCAGAGTGGAGTGAACAGCCTCGATCGTCAACCCTCAGAAGTACGTGTGCAGCACGTCCACGACCACGTCCGCGTCGTCCGCGACCGGGATGAACCGCCACTTGTCGAACGCGGTGCACGGGTGCGACAACCCGAAGCGCAGCAGGTCGCCGACGGCCGGCGAGCCGCCGGTCACGTACGTGTGGTGGTCGTTCATCCTCGTCACGGTCAGCCCGTCGGCCATCGGCAGCCCCTCGTCGAAGGGCGCGTCCCGCTTGCCCATGCCCACGATGGCCAGCCCCGGCTCCGGAGTGGACAGCACCTGCGCCCAGATCTCCAGCGCCGCCGCCAGCGTGCCGTCGCCCGGCTCCCGGTTGAACGGCGTGCGCTCGCGGTAGAAGCCGTCGTCGTGGGTCACCGACGCGCCGCTGCGCAGCACCGCCCGGACCCGGTGGCCGTCCAGCCACTGGCCCTCCAGCGCCTTGACCACCCGGTCGAACCAGGCGCTGCCGCCGGCCGAGACCAGCACCTCCGCGCCGAGCAGTCCCTCGATCGCCCGGACCGACTCGACCAGCGTCGCCAGGAACGCGTCCACCGCCTCGACGTCGGGCAGCGCGCCCTCGTAGCCGGTGACCCCGAGCAGCGTGACCCCCGGCGCGGCGGCGGCCGCGCCGGCCACCGCGACAACCTCATCGACGGTACGGCAGCCCGTGCGCCCACCCGCGAATCCCAGCTCGACCAGCACCGGCAGCCCGCCCGCGGCCGCCACCGCCTCGACCCCGGCCACCGAGTCGACCTGCAGGTACACCTCCCAGCCCCGGGCCGACTCGGCGGCCAGCCAGTTCAGCGCGACCGGGTCCAGCACCTCGTTGGCGATCAGCACCCGCGGCACTCCGAGCCGGCGCAGCACCAGGGCCTGGCTCGCGGTGGCCACGGTCATCGCCCACGCGCCGGCCGCGAACTGGGCCTCCACCAGCGTCGGCGCCATCGACGTCTTGGCGTGCGGTGCGAAGGAGAAGCCGTAGCGCCGCGCGTACTCGGCCATCGTCGCGATGTTCGCCCGCACCGCGGACTCCCGGACCACCAGCAGCGGCCAGGTGAACGAGCCGTCGAACAGCCGGTGCCGGGCCGCGGCGAAGTCCCGCGTGGTCACCTCGCCGGCGGGCAGCCAGAAGCCCTTGGCCCGCCAGTCGATGAGCTCGTCCGGGATGTCGAGAGCCATGTCCGTCTCCTCAGCTTGACCGCGGCGGCGCTTTCGCGCACGCTACTACGGACCAATTACGAACCACCAGGTGCGAAAGCGAGGCGAGGCGTGCCGGCGGCAATGGTGATCGGCCTGGTGCTGCATGTCAGCCATCGCGCCCGCTTCGCCGAGGCGGCCCGCACGCTGACCGGGGTCACGTTCGCCTGGGCGGTCTACGAGCGCGAGGACCAGATCCGCGAGCGGGTCGCCGGCCTGCTGCGGGCCGAACGGCTGGACGGGCTGCTGCTGGGCCTGGTCCCGTACGCCCGCTCCCGGGATCTGCTGCCGCCGGAGCTGCCGGTCGCGGTGACCCGCTCGGCCGCGCTCGATCTCGCGCTGGCCTGGTCCCGGGCCCGCGGCAACGGCTGGCCGGCCACCCCGGTCAGCATCGACACCTTCGCGCAGGAGACGGTCGACGAGGTGGCCACCGCCCTGGAACTGGACCGGCAGGCGATCGCGTGCCTGCCGTTCGAGCCGGAGCAACCGATCGCCGACGTCGTCGCGTTCCACCGCGAGCAGCTCGCCCGCACCGGCGCCGCCTACGTGATCAGCGTGCGCACCGGTGTCGCGGCCGCCCTCGACGGCAGCGTCGCGGTGCTGAACGCCGTGGCGACTCCCGGCACGATCCGCGCCGACCTGCACGAGCTGGCGCTGCGCATCCGGCACAAACGCGCCGACAACCTGCGCTTCGCCGCCGGGGTCTTCCTGATCACCAAGCCCGGGGAGAGCGCCGAGCTCGACCGGGCCCGGGTCGGGTTGCTGCACCTGCTGCTCAACACCCCGGAGTTCGCCGACGCGTGGATCGACAACCGGGGCCGGCGCGGGGTCGTCGTCTTCGCGCACGCCGCGCTCTTCGAGGCGGTCACCCACCGGTGGGTCGGCCTGCCCGTGCTCGCCGAGGCCCGCGACACCCTGGGGGTACGGGCGGTGGCGGGCTTCGGGCTGGGCGACTCGGCGCGGCTCTGCGTGGCGCTGGCCGAACGGGCCGCCGCCCGCGCCGAGCAGGACGCCGATCCGGGCGCGTACCTGATCTCCGACAACGGCATGATGATCGGCCCGATGGGCGCCACCGGGATGCCGCTGGCCTACACCTACCGGGAGCACGGCGGCATCGAGGCGCTGGCCGGGCGGATCGGGCTGAGCCCGGCGACGCTGTCGCGGCTGGCCGCGATCGAGCGCGGGCTGGCCGGCCGGCCGGTCTCGCCCAGCGAGCTGGCCCGCTCGCTGGGCATCACCGACCCGAGCGGGCGGCGGCTGATCCGCAAGCTGAGCGAGTCCAGCCTCGCCGTCGGCGACGGCAGCTCCCAGGTGCACCGCAAGGGCCGACCCACCCGCCTCTACCGGTTGGTGATCACCGCGGCCCTCGACGGTGCGTCATGACCTCCTCCCCAATTTCCCCGGGCCCCCGGCCCGGCATGGCCTTCGACCTGCTGTTCACCGGCGGGGACGTGCTGGGCGCCGGGCGCGCCGACCTGGCCGTGCGGGACGGGCTCATCGCGGCGGTCGGACCGAGCCTGACCGGCCCGGCACGAGAGGTGCTGGATGTCGCCGGGCTGCTGATCACCCCCGGGCTGATCGACCTGCACACCCACGTCGGCCCGGGCTACTGGGGCATCGAGCCCGACCCGATCGCCTGGCGCACCGGCGTCACCACCTGGGTGGACGCCGGGTCGGCCGGGGCGTACACGCTGGCCGGGCTGCGGCACGTCGCGGCCGGCACCGACGTGCGGGTGCCGGCCCTGCTCAACATCTCGGCGATCGGCCTGGCCGGGCGCACCGGTGAGGGCCGCGACCTGGGCACCTGCGACACCGCGCTGGCGATCGACACCGTGCAGGCGCACCGCGACCTGATCCACGGCATCAAGGTCCGCATCGACCGCGAGACCGTCGGCGACAACGGCGTCGAACCCCTGCGGCGCGGCCTGGCCGCGGCCGCGGCCTGCGGCGTCCCGGTCATGGTCCACATCGGTACGGCGCCACCGGCGCTCGACGAGGTCCTCGACCTGCTGCGCCCCGGCGACATCGTGACGCACTGCGCCAGCGGTATCGCGGCTCCCCTGGGCCCGGCCGTGCACGCCGCCCGGGACCGCGGCGTGCTGCTCGACATCGGGCACGGCTCCGGCGGCTTCGCCTTCGACGTGCTCGAACGGCAGATCGCGGCGGGCCTGGCACCGGACACCGTCTCCACCGATCTGCACGCCCGCTCGCTGCACGGCCCGGTCTTCGACCTGCCCAGCACGATGGCCAAACTGCTCGCCGCCGGGCTGCCCCTGGAGGAGGTGCTGGCGGCGGCGACCGTGCGTCCCGCCCGGGCCCTCGGGCTGCCCGGCGGGACGCTGGCCGTGGGCGCGCCGGCCGACCTGGCGGTGTTCCGGCTCGAAGAGGGCACGTTCCCCCTGGTCGACGCGCACCGCCAGATCCGGCACGCGCCGCTGCGGCTGGCCAACGAGGCGACGTACGTGGCCGGCCGCCGGCTGATCCCGCGGCTCGGCCGGCCGGTCCCGCCGTGGGTCCCGCTCACCGACGCCCAGCGCGCCGCCCTCGCCCGGCGCGAGCGCGACCTGCGGGCCCTGCTCTCCGCGCCGCTGGTCGGTGCGGACGGCCTGGCCGACCAGTTCCCGAGACCGACACCGACACCGAGGAGTCCCTGATGCCCAAGCGCGCCATCATCACCGACCAGGCGGCACCCGCCGGCGGCCCCTACTCGCACGCCGTCGTCGCCGGCGACACGATCTACCTGGCCGGCGCGGTCCCGATGCTGCCCGACGGCACCTGGGTGACGGGCGACTTCGCCGAGCAGGCGCACGCCGCCTTCCGCAACCTGGCGGCCGTGGCGCAGGCGGCCGGCGCCAGCCTCGACCAGGCCGTCCGGGTCGGCGTCTACCTGCGCGACTTCGGCGACTTCGGCGCGCTGAACGAGATCTACGCGCAGTACATCAAGGGCGACAACCTGCCGGTACGCACCACGCTGCCGGTCCCGCTGGTCGGCTTCGACATCGAGATCGACGCCGTCCTCTACACGGCCTGACGGAGATGAAGGGCTTGCCTGCTCCAGCACATCGAGGTTGTCGATGTGCTGCCCACCTCCGGGGGCTACCCGGCGACGCGGTCGGGGGTTATCCACAGGGCCCCTCGTCCTGTCGTACGTGTGTTCTAAGTTGGTCGGGTGTTGGAACTGCTGTCCGAGGCGCGCCGTGCGGCCGCGGTGTGCGCCGAAGCCCCTGCCTGGGCTGTCCCGGACGGGGATCTGGTCGGGTGCCTGCAGCAGGCCTGGGCTGGGGTGCAGCAACTCACCGCGGCGACCGCGCATCTGATCTCGCAGGCACAATCGCAGGGTCTGCCGCGGGCACACGCGGCGACCAGCACCGCCGTGTGGCTACGCCAGCAGTTGCGGGTCAGCCCCGCCACCGCGACGCGGCTAGTCAAACTCGCTGACGCCCTGAACACACGGCCGGTGCTGGACACCGCCGTCTGCACGGGTGCGGTCTCCACCGAACACGCCACGACCATCGCGACCACGCTCGCGGACCTACCGCCGGATCTGGGACGGGAGGTCACCGACAAAGCCGAGGCCATGCTGATCGACTGGGCCGACGACTTCGACCCGGTCACGCTGGGCAAGCTCGGGGCACGGATCCTGGAGTACGTGGCCCCCGAGATCGCCGAGCAGCGCGAAGCGGAGTTCCTGGCCCGGCAAGAGGCTAAGGCGCACCGCAAGCGGGGGTTCACCCTCAGCCCGCTGGGTAACGGTCAGGTCCGGCTCAGCGGCTACCTCGACACTTCCGGGGCCGCTACCGTCACTGCCGCCCTGGACCCGCTCTGCCACCCTCGGCATGATCCTGCGGAAGAGCGCACACCGGCGCAGCGGCGGGCGGATGCCTTGGTGGATGTGTGTACGGGTGCGTTGCGGGACGGGACGAATCTGCCGGGGCACGGCGGCGACCCCGCCCAAGTTGTCGTCACCATCCCGTTCACCACACTGACCGGGCAGCCCTCAGCCGGGCAGCCCTCAGCCGGGCAGCCATCGAGTGGGCAGTCCTCAGGTGGGCAGCCATCGGGTGGGCAGCCATCAGGTGGGCAGCCATCAGGTGGGCAGCCATCAGGTGGGCAGCCATCAGGTGGGCAGTCCTCAGGTGGGCAGTCCTCAGGTGGGCAGTCCTCAGGCGGGCAGTCCTCAGGCGGGCAGTCCTCAGGCGGGCAGCCCCCAGGCGGGCAGCCCTCAGCCGGGCAGCCATCGAGTGGGCAGTCCTCAGGTGGGCAGTCCTCAGGTGGGCAGTCCTCAGGCGGGCAGCCCGGGACGGCCGAGCAGTCCCGGGCTTCCCAGGCACACACTCACGCCAGCACCGATGCGCGCGGCCATGCCGGCGCCAACGCCGGTGCCGGGGTGGGTTGGCTGGATACCGGAGCACCGATCAGCCCCGGCGAAGCCCGCCGCCTCGCCTGCGACGCCCACATCGTGCCCGCCGTCCTCGGCGGCGACAGCCAGGTCCTCGACCTCGGCCGCACCCGACGCCTGTTCACCGGCCCCATCCGCCGCGCCCTGATCCTCCGCGACGGCGGCTGCACCTTCCCAGGGTGCGATCGACCCGCCCGCTGGGCCGAGGGTCACCACTTGATCCCGTGGGCCAACGGTGGCACCACCACCCTGACCAACGCCTGCCTGATCTGCCGCCGACACCACCGACTCCTGCACAACAACAGCGGCTGGCAAGCCCACCTCGGCCCCGACGGACACCCCGAATTCCTCCCACCGGCCACCATCGACCCGCAACGCCGACCACAACGCAACACCTACCACCGCCGCCAATAGACCCAGGCCGACCCCACCCAACATCCCCACAGCGACCTTGACCGCCGCAGGGGTAGCTCCCTCACGTGGATGTTCGCGCCTCCCACAGGGTCGAGCCATGAGTGCCGACGTGTCGAAAGGCCCGTCGGCACCATCCCGAGAGCGCGAAGATGGGGGAGCCAGAAGGGCTCGGCCATGGGGCCTAGGTCACGCAACGAGTGCCAGCGTCGCCGCCGGCCCCAGCCCTGCCCAAGCTGCCCGAATCTTCGCGGCGGTCTCAGCACGCGCGGCCGGCACGCGAGGCCACTTGTCGCCAGCCTGTTCGCCCGCGGTGGAGTCGGCGGCGCGTTCACGTCCGACCCGGGACCCCTTCCCCCGGGTGGGGATCTGCCGGGGCGGACCCGATCCCCAGCTCGCCCTTGTTACACCGCCTGACGCTTGCACACCCATTCCACGGCCCGGTGCACTGCCGCCCGCGATTCGTCGGTGTGATCGACGATGTCGAAGCTGTGGTGCCCCTCCGGCACCTCGATGATCTCCACCGCGACCCCGGCCGCCGCGGCCTTCGCCAGGAACGCGTCGACCCCGGGCACGAAGCCGGGGTGCTCGCGACCCACCCGGGTGAGCAGAACCGGGGTGCCGCCGGCGTGCTCGACCGCCGCGGCCGGGTCCGCGAAGCCGGGCCCGGCCACCATCCCGGGTAGCGGCGTCACCACCGGGTAGTTCAGCGCGATTCCCCGCAGCCACGGCGCCGGGTCGCGCAGCCAGTCGGCGGCGAGCATGCTGCCGCCGGAGAAGAACCACAGCACCACCCGATCCGCGTCGGCGCGCGGATCGGCCCGGGCCGCCGTCACAGCGCCGGCGATCTGCGCCGCCGCCGCGACGTAGTCCAGCACGACGCCGTCGGGGCCCGGCGCCATCGGCAACTGGTACCCGGGCACGACCGTGAGCAGGCCGCGGGAGGCCAGCAGGGCGCCATACCCCCGGTAGAGCGGCCAGTCCCGCGGCGTCTCCGGCAACCCGGGCGGCATCGGTCCACCATGGACGACCACGACAACCGGGAACGGCCCTTCCCCATCGGGCACGTAGGTGTCCACTGTGTCTCGCCGCTCCGGCTCGCGGGCCGGTGGTGACAGGACGAACGGGCGAAGATGGACCGGGGTCTCAGTCATGACCACATTGTCCTCGACAGCGCGCAGGTCTGTTCACCCAAAGGCGCTGCGGCGGGGTGTCCGGTTCGTGGACGGTCCACCTCGCTGCGGCGAGCGGTTCACAGATCTTGGGGACATGCGGCAGCAGGGAGACTTCTGCTTGGTTGGCGGGCAGCCTGTTGCCAAGTGCCCGGATCGGTGACCCCCGGTCCAGGACACTGCCGGGCAGCAAGCCTCCGGTTGATCGGGAAATCTTCTCGGAGGCAGAAAGCTCCGTTAGGTCCCTTTTATCCGAGTCGCCATCGGCCACTTTGACGAATCTTGAGGGATTTTGGCGCGCCGATGGGCGGCCCGCCAACAAGATCTGCACGCGGCGCCTCGCCTGAGCGGTTGTCGGTGGGTGCCGGTGGCCGAAACCTAGAAATAGTCCCCCATTTAGGGGTTTTAGTATCCCCTTCTGGCTTCGCGTCGGGTACCACGATCGGGGATGCCGCCCTGGCCGAAGCGTTGCCCGACACGGTGGCTGCGGCGCGCAACACCGAATCACCATAGATGCGCACGGGCACGCAGCGGACCACACCACCCCAAGATCCGGCTGCGGCTCGATCAGGCTGGCGGGCCTGATCGAGGCACTGCGACCAACGGGCGACCCGGTCACGGAGAAGATTCCTCCGTGCCCCAGGTCATCAAGATTGCAACCGGCGGTAGCGGTATGGGATGTGGGACCGGGCTCCGCCGCTGGTCGGCTCAGGCGAAGACGTCCTGCTGGTAGCGGCCCGCGGCCTCCAGCGAGCGCAGCCATCCGTCGGCCTGTTCGGCTGTCCCGCCGGTGTGCCGGCGGTAGAGCGACGCCAGCTCGGCGCGGACCGCCGGGGCCATCCGGGCGCCGTCCCCGCAGAGGTAGACGTGCGCGTTCTGCTCCAGCAGCTCCCAGACCGCGTCGCCGTCGGCGGCCAGTGCCTCCTGGACGAAGCGGTGCGGGTGGTCCTCGACCGCCGAGAAGGCCAGCCGCAGGTCGACCACGCCGTCCGCCGCCCACTGCCGCATCTCGTCCTGGTAGAGCCAGTCGTGCCGCGGGTGGCGGCAGCCGTAGAAGAGCTTGGCCGGGCCGCGTCCGGGCTGGCCGGCGCGTTCCTGCAGGAATCCGCGCAGCGGGGCGAAGCCCGTGCCCGGCCCGATCAGGATCACCGGGGTGGCCGGGTCGGCCGGCGGGCGGAACGGCGGCGCGGGCACCCGGATGTGACCGAAGAACAGGTCGCCGGGCCGCAACCGGGCCAGGTACTGCGAGCACATCCCCCGGTAGCGACCCTGCCCCGCCAGCGCCGGGCCGTCGACCAGGCCGACCGTGAGGGTCACCTGGCGCGGGTCCGCCGCCGGGGACGACGAGATCGAGTAGAACCGCGGCCGGATCGTGCCGGACAGCTCGAGGAACACCCCGAACGGCAGCTCGATCGCCGGGAAGCGTTCCAGCAGCCCCAGCACCGAGACCCGCTTGGCCAGGATCTCGTCCGTGTAGCTTCGCCGGGCCTCGTCGGTGTCCGCCGTCCACGCCGTCAGCTGGCGGGTGGTCCACGGGCAGCCGGTGTGCGCGGCGAGGGTGGCGAGCTGGCCGCGGGTGGCCGGCTCCTGCAGCTCGACGAACTCGGTGAGCAGCAGCTCCGCCGTCACCGGCACGCCGATCGGCAGCGAGGTGCGGCGGTCGCCGTCCTGGGCCAGCCGGACCACCCGGTCCCGGGGCACCCGCAGGCAGCCCAGCGCCCAGGCGACCAGCTCCGGGTCGTTCTTCGCGTACACGGCCAGGTGGTCGCCGGTTTGGTAGGTGACGCCCTCGGGCAGCAGGGCGGTCAGCGCCTTGACGCCCGGGCGCGGGGCCTCGCGGGTGAAATCCCAGAGGCCGGTGGGGTCCGCGACCAGCTCGTCGACGGACAGCACGGTGATCGGGTACGCCTGCGCGGAGACCACCGCCGGGCGCACCTGGTCCTCGCCGAGCACCTCGACCCGGTAGCGTTCCCCGGTCTCCGCCGCCGCCGTGGCTGTCCCGTACGCCTCGGCGAGCGCCGCCCACAGGCCGTCCAGCCAGGCCGTGGCCATGCCGTCGAAGTCGCCGGCCGCGTCCGTCTCCCCGCGCGCGACGACGGCCGTCGCGCCCGCCGCCGCCAGCGCCGCCTCGACCCGCTTCGGGAACTCCTGGTAGGTAGTCCACTGGGTGTTGCCGTTGCCGAGGACCGCATACCGCACGCCGCTCAGCGCGCCGGGCGGGATCGTCAGGGCGTCGAAGCGCTGCGCGTTGTCCGGGGCCTTGCCGTTGTAGCTGGCGGTGACCACGGCGAGCAGGCCGTCGGCGGGCAGGTCGGCGGCGAGGTCGTCCAGCGTCTGCACGGTGACGTCGAAGCCGGACCGGCGGGCCCGTTCGGCGAGCTGCTGGGCGAGGTCCTCGGAGGTGCCCAGGTTCGAGCCGTACGCGACTCTGAGCCGTACCCCCGTCGCCTTGAGGTCCGTCGCCGCGGCCGCGACCGGTGCGGCCTCCGGCAGCGCCGCGACCAGCCGCTCGTGGGCCTGCCGGGGCCGCACCCGCAGGGTGAGGCCGTCGGGCTTGATGGTCAGGGTCTGCTTGATGGTCAGCTGATGACCCCGGGGATCGGAGATCGCGAAGCGGCGCAGGATCAGCGCCAGCGCCAGGCGCGCCTCGGTGAGCGCGAACTGGCGGCCGATGCAGGCCCGCTCGCCGTTGCCGAACGGCTTGTACGCGTGCGGGTGCTGCGCCGCCTTGCGCTCGGGCAGCCAGCGGTCGATGTCGAAGGTCTCCGGGTCGGCCCAGGCCGCCGCGTTGGTGTGCAGCGGCTGCATCAGCACCGCCACCTTCTGCCCGGCCGCGATGGCATACCTGCCACCCAGGACGGTGTCCTCGCGGGCCATCAGGCCGATCGCCGGGATCGGCGAGAGCAGCCGCAGCGTCTCGTCGAGGATGCGCGGGATGACGTCCAGCTTCATGATCGTGTCGTAGGTCGGCACCGTGTCGCCCGGCAGCATCCGGTCCACCTCGGCGTACGCCTGGGCCAGCACGTGCGGGTTGCGCAGCAGCAGGTGCAGCGCGAACGACAGGGTGCCGCTGGTGGTCTCGTGCCCGGCGATCAGGAAGGTCAGCACCTGGTTGCGGATGTTCTCGTCGGAGAGCGTGCCGCCGGTGACCGGGTCGGCCGCCTCCAGCATCAGCCCGAGCAGGTCCTGGGACTTCTCGCCGGAGGCGCGGCGGGCCCGGATCACGTCGTCGACCAGTTCCTGCATCAGGGCGATGTCGGCGCGGTAGGCGGCGTCCGCCCGGCGCTTGAGCCCGGTGACCGCGGGCAGCTGCCGGGTCCTGTTCATCGCCTCGGTCAGGGCCCGGCCCATCGCCTGCAGGAACGGGTGCAGCTCCGGCTGCTCGAACGACCGGAACGCGTGCCCGAAGCCGGTCAGCGCGATGGTGTCCAGGGTCAGCCGGGTCATGTCGTCGGTGACGTCCACCTCGGTCCGCTGCTCCCACGCCGCGACCAGATCCTCGGCGACCTGCAGGAACTGCGGGAAGTAGGCCTTCATGGAGCGCTGGCTGAACGCGGGCAGCAGGATCCGGTGCGCCTGGCCCCAGCTCTCCTCCCCGTCGCGGGCGGTGAACAGCCCGTCCCCGGCGAAGTCGCGCACGTGCGCGAGCGGCGGGTCGATCGGCTTGTAGAAGCGCGACTCGTCGCAGACCTCGGCCACCAGGTCCGGGTGGTACACCAGCACGACGTGCCGGCCGGCCAGGTTGAGCTTGAAGATGCCGTCCGGGTGCCGGGCCGCGAGGTCGACGAAGTACCGGTAGGTGCCCTCGACCGGGACCTGCAGTCCATTGCCGACAACCGGCAGCCCGCGCGGGGCGGGGATCGGGTGGGACATGCGGAACTCCTCCTCAGCCATACGGTGTACGGCTGCTACCGTACGGCGTATGGCTGAGCCCGCAAGGCCGCGAGACGCACGTCTCACGAGAGAAACCATCCTGGCGGCGGCGCTGAGCATCGTCGATGCCGACGGTGTCGAGGCATTGAGCATGCGCAAACTCGCCGCCGACCTGGGCGTCAACCCGATGTCGCTCTACCACCACGTGGCGAACAAGGCGGCGCTGCTCGACGGGCTCATCGACCTGGTCGCCGAGGGCGCCCGCCAGGTCGAGGTCGGCCCCGGCACCTGGCAGGAGCAACTGCACCGGCTCGCGTACGAGTTCCGCACGCTGAGCCTCGCGCACCGCAACCTCATCCGGTACGCGTTCACCACCGACGACTTCATCCAGCGCGACGGTCCGATGTGGCACGCGCTCTGCACGATCCTGCGCTCGGCCGGCCTGGGCGCGGACGAGGTGCCCCGGGTCGGCGCGGTGCTGGCTGCCATGGTCGGCGGGCTGCTGTTCACCGAGGTCAACGGGACCATGCGGCGGTTGGTCGGCGACGGGGAATCCGACGACACCGGCTTCTCGCTTGCGGTCTGGCTGCTGATCGACGGCGTGGCCGCCCGCGGATGAGCCGTCACCCGTGGTCTGATCAGGTTGATCAAGCATGCGGGCCGGGGTAACACGTCGGAAACGTCGAGCTGCAAGCATCGCTTGGCGATCAGGGGAGGTTCGGTTGTTCCTCAGCCAGCACGAGCAGGAACGCCTGCTCATCCACGTCGCGGCGGACGTCGCCCGGCGCCGGCGGGAGCGCGGCCTGCGCCTCAACCATCCCGAGGCGACCGCGATCATCACCGCCTTCCTGCTGGAGGGCGCGCGCGACGGGCGGACCGTCGCCGAGCTCATGGACGCCGGCCGGCGGGTGCTCAGCCGGGCGGACGTCATGGACGGCGTGCCGGAGATGCTGGCCGAGGTGCAGGTCGAGGCGACCTTCCCGGACGGCACCAAGCTCGTCACCGTGCATGGGCCCATCTCATGATCCCCGGGGAGGTCATCGCCGGGGAGGGCGACATCACGATCAACGCCGGGCGGCCGGTGCTCGCGCTGACCGTGCGCAACACCGGCGACCGGCCCGTGCAGGTGGGTTCGCACTATCACTTCGCCGAGTCCAACGCGGCCCTCGACTTCGACCGCGACGCCGCCTGGGGGCACCGGCTGGCCGTGCCCGCGGGCACCTCGGTCCGCTTCGAGCCGGGCCTGCCCCGCGACGTCGAGCTGATCCCGTTCACCGGCAATCGCATCGTTCCGGGCCTGCGCGGCCTGGTCGGCGGCCCGCTCGACAAGGTCCCGGAGCCGGTGCCCGCGGACCCCGCGGACATCGAGCCCGCCGGCTCCCTCGACGAGGACACCGGAGAAGACCTGCCCGCGAACGGGAGCCCCCGGTGAGAACGACCATCGAGCACAGCGAGGCTGCGGCGTGAGCACTCTGGACCGCGGCCGCTACGCCGCCCTCTACGGACCCACCGCCGGCGACCGGATCCGGCTCGCCGACACCAACCTGCTGATCGAGGTCGAGGAGGACCGCAGCGCCGGGCCGCAGCCGGGCGACGAGGTCGTCTTCGGCGGCGGCAAGGTGATCCGCGAGTCCATGGGCCAGTCCCGCGCCACCCGCGCGGAGGGCAGCCCGGACACGGTGATCACCGGTGCGGTCGTGCTCGACCACTGGGGCATCGTCAAGGCCGACGTCGGCATCCGCGACGGCCGGATCGTCGCGCTCGGCAAGGCCGGCAACCCCGACACCATGGACGGGGTGCACCCGGGCCTGGTCATCGGCCCGGGCACCGAGATCATCGCCGGCAACGGCAAGATCCTCACCGCGGGCGCGATCGACAGCCACGTCCACCTGATCAGCCCGACCATCCTCGACACGGCGCTGGCCAGCGGCATCACCACGATCATCGGCGGCGGCACCGGCCCGGCCGAGGGCACCAAGGCCACCACGGTCACCCCGAACTCCTGGCACCTGGCCCGGATGCTCGAGGCCCTGGACCAGTGGCCGATCAACGTGCTGCTGCTCGGCAAGGGCAACACGATGTCGCAGGAATCCATGTGGGAGCAGCTGCGCGGCGGCGCGGGCGGCTTCAAGCTGCACGAGGACTGGGGCACCACGCCGGCGGTCATCGACGCCGCGCTGCGGGTCGCCGACGCCTCCGGGGTGCAGGTCAACATCCACACCGACACGCTCAACGAGGCCGGCTTCGTCGAGGAGACCCTGCGGGCGATCGCCGGCCGGTCGATCCACGCCTACCACACCGAGGGCGCCGGCGGCGGGCACGCGCCCGACATCATCACGGTCGCCGCGCACCCCAACGTGCTGCCGTCGTCGACGAACCCGACCCGGCCGTACACCCGCAACACCCTCAGCGAGCACCTCGACATGCTGATGGTCTGCCACCACCTGAACTCCTCGGTGCCCGAGGATCTGGCGTTCGCCGAGAGCCGGATCCGGCCGTCCACGATGGCGGCCGAGGACCTGCTGCACGACCTCGGGGCGATCTCGATGATCGGCTCGGACTCCCAGGCGATGGGCCGGGTCGGCGAAGTGATCATGCGGACCTGGCAGACCGCCCACGTGATGAAGGCGCGCCGCGGCGCGCTGCCGGGCGACGGCCCGGCGGACAACCTGCGGGCGAAACGGTACGTGGCCAAGTACACGATCTGCCCGGCCGTCGCGCACGGCATGGCCGAGCAGGTGGGCTCGGTCGAGCCGGGCAAGCTGGCCGACCTGGTCCTGTGGGACCCGGCGTTCTTCGGCGTCCGGCCCGCCCTGGTGATCAAGGGCGGCATGATCGCGTCGGCGCAGATGGGCGACGCCAACGCCTCGATACCGACCCCGCAGCCGATGCTGCCCCGGCCGATGTTCGGCGCCTACGGGGTGGTGCCGGCGGTGACCTCGGTGGCCTTCGTGGCGCCCGCGGCGATCGACGCCCTGCTGGGCGACCGGATCGGGGTCAAGCGGGCGCTGGTGCCGGTGACCGACACGCGCTCGATCGGCAAGGCGGACCTGCCGCTCAACGACGCGCTGCCCCGCATCGAGGTGGAGCCGGACACGTTCACGGTCCGCATCGACGGCGAGGTGGTCGAGCCCGACCCGGTGACGGAGCTCCCGATGGCCCAGCGCTACTTCCTGTTCTGATGAGCCTGGCGACGCTGCTGGTGCTGGCCGACGGGCGGCTGCCGGCCGGTGGGCACGCGCATTCCGGTGGACTCGAGGCCGCGGTCGCTGCCGGGCGGGTGCGTGAGGTCGCCGACGTGGGCGGGTTCCTGCTCGGCCGGTTGCGGACCACGGGCCTCGTCTCCGCTGCTTTCGCCGCCAGCGCCTGTGCGCGTACCGGAAAGTGGTTTGATCTTGATCTTGGGTTGGATGCCCGGACGCCCTCGCCGGCATTGCGGCGGGCCTCGCGGGCCCAGGGCCGCGCGTTGCTGCGCGCCGGGCGGGCGATGTGGACGGTGCCGGCGATCGGCCGCGAGCCGCACCACCCGGTCGCGCTCGGGGCGCTGGCCGCTGCGGCCGGGCTGGGGCCGCTCGAGGCCGCGGTGGCCGCGGCGCACGGGGCCGTGAGCGGTCCGGCCAGCGCGGCCGTGCGGCTGCTCGGCCTGGACCCCTACGCGGTGCACGCCCTGCTCGCCGGGCTGGCTCCCGAGATCGACCGGATCGCGGCGGACGCCGCGGCCCGCACAGACGACCCGGTCGACGCGCTGCCGGCCGCGGGCGCCCCGCTGCTCGACATCGGAGCCGAGCTCCACGCCACCTGGGAGGTGCGTCTCTTTGCATCCTGAACCGCATGATCACGGCCCCGACGAGGTTCCACACACCCACCCCGACCCGGGCGTCGACCCGCACGCCCCGCTGCACGCCGGCGCCCGGGCGCTGCGGATCGGCATCGGCGGTCCGGTCGGCTCCGGCAAGACCGCGCTGGTCGCGGCGCTGTGCCGGGCGCTGGGCGAAGAGTTGCGGCTCGCCGTGGTGACCAACGACATCTACACCACCGAGGACGCCGACTTCCTGCTGCGCAACGGCGTGCTGCCCGCGGAGCGGATCCGCGCGGTGGAGACCGGCTGCTGCCCACACACCGCGATCCGCGACGACATCTCCGCCAACCTCGATGCGGTCGAGGACCTGGAGGCGACCCTCGGCCCGCTGGACCTGGTGCTGGTGGAGAGCGGCGGCGACAACCTGACCGCGACGTTCAGCAAGGGCCTGATCGACCAGCAGATCTTCGTGGTGGACGTGGCCGGCGGCGACAAGGTGCCGCGCAAGGGCGGCCCGGGCGTGACCACCGCCGACCTGTTGGTGATCAACAAGACGGACCTGGCGCCGCTGGTCGGCGCCGACCTGTCGGTGATGGAACGGGACGCCGCGGCCCGGCGGGGCGAGCTGCCGACCGTGTTCCTGTCGCTGGTGCGGGACAAGGCCGCGACACCGGTGGCGGACTGGGTCCGCGCGCTGGTCGCGGCCCGGGTCCCGGCGGCCTGATGCCGGGCGCCGGGCTCATGGCGGGTGCCGGGCTCATGGCGGGTGCCGGGCTGGCCCGGGCGGTGGGTTGATGCGGGCCGAGGCGCGGATCGTCGCCGAGGCCGACGGGCGTGGTGGCACCCGGCTCGCGGTGCTGCGGGGTGAGTCGCCGCTGCTGCTGCGGCGCACCGGGCCGCGCACCACGGGTGACGTCACCGTGCATCTCGTCGGTGGCGCCGCCGGGCCGCTGCGGGGCGACGATCTGCGGCTGGACATCGAGGTCGGGCCGGGTGCGCGGCTCGCCGTGCGCAGCGTCGCCGCGCAGCTCGCGCTGCCCGGCCGGCCGGGTGCGCCCGCGTCGCGGCTGGAGATCCGGGCGAGCGTCGCGGCCGGCGCCGCGCTGCGCTGGCTGCCCGAGCCGCTGATCGCGGCGGCCGGCTGCGACCACCTGGCGGTCACCCACGTCGAGGTCGCCGCCGGCGGCACGCTGCTCTGGCGTGACGACCTGGTCTGCGGCCGGCACGACGAGCCGTCCGGCGACGTGCACACCGACCTCACCATCCGGTACGCCGGCAGCACCCTCTACCGCCACCAGCTGACGGTCGGCCCGCGCGGACCGGGCTGGTCGGGTGCCGCCGTGCTCGGCGGCGGGCGGGCGGTCGGCTCCCTCGTGCTGGCCGGCCCGGATCTGCCCGGCGCCGCGCTGCCCGGCGGGGACTCGGCGCTGATGCCGCTCGCCGGGCCGGGCATGCTGGCCAGCGCCGTCGGCGTGGACATCCGGCAGGTGCGCGCGGCCCTGGATCCGCTCTGCGCCGAGCCAAGCCGGCTCCCACCCGCTCCGGCTCCGGCTCCGGCCTGATCAACGCGGCCCGGCACGGGTCAGCGCGGCCAGGCGCGGGTCGGCGCGGCCTGGCCAGGCGCGGGTCAGCGCAGCGGTTCGAAGAAGGTTCGGAGGTCGGCGGCGAGGGCCGCGGGCTCGTGCATCGCGACGAAGTGCCCACCGGGATTGCCGGCCGGCCAGTGCGTGATCGTGTGCCCCTGCTCGGCCAGCCGCCGGAACAGCGGCGGTCCCCCGGCGTAGACGCCCGTCGGCACCGCCTTCTGGCCCTGCGGCCAGGCGAAGGCCGGCGTGTCGTACATGAACCACGAGGACGAGGCCGCCGTGCCGGTGAACCAGTAGATGCTCGTGTTCGTCAGCAGCAGGTCGCGGTCGATCACCAGGTCGCCGAACTCCCTCATTTTCTGCATGTGCCAGGCCAGCAGCGCCACCGGCGAGTCCTGCCAGCCGTAGCCGAAGGTCTGCGGCGCCGCCCGCAGCAGCGTGTGGTGGTCCACGCCCGACCCGGCCCACTCCCGCATGGCGGCATAGTCGGCCAGCTCCGCGGCGCTCATGCCCGGCACGTCGGCTTCGGTCGGCATGCCCGGGCCCGCGTTGACGTGGACGCCCACCACGTGCTCCGGCGCGGCCACCGCGACCGCGGGCGCGAGGTACGCGCCGAGGTCGCCGCCGTGCGAGCCGTACCGGTCGTAGCCGAGCCGGCTCATCAGCTCCGCCCAGATCCGGCCCACCCGGTCCACCCCGAAGCCGGGTGTGCGCGGTGCACCGGAGAAGCCGAAGCCCGGCACCGAGGGGACGACCACGTGGAAGTCGGCGGTGAGCTCGCCGATCAGGTTGATGAACTCGACGATCGAGTTGGGCCAGCCGTGGCTCAGCAGCAGCGGCAACGCCTCGGGGTTCGGCGAGCGGACGTGCAGGAAGTGGATCTCCATGCCGTCGATCTCGGTCACCCACTGCGGGAACTCGTTCAGCCGGCGCTCGTACGCCCGCCAGTCGTAGCCGGTGCGCCAGTGCTCGGCCAGTTCGCGCAGCCACGGCACCGGCACCCCGCGGTCCCAGTCCGTGCCCGGTAGTTGCGCCGGCCAGCGCGTACGCGCCAGCCGGTCGCGCAGGTCGGCGAGGTCGGACGGTTCGACGGCGATCCGGAAAGGTCTCATGCCGGCGACGGTAGGCGGCTTTGCGGTCAGTTTCCGGCCGCAAAGCCGCCCTCCTCAGGCGGCGACCGCGATGGGTACGCCGTGACTGTCGGTCAGCGCCAGCCGGGTCCGCAGGTTGCCCTGCTCGGCGACCCGGGCGAAGTACTCGGTCCGCCGCCGTTGCAGGCACCCCTTGCGGGTCCGCGGTCCCCCGGCCGCGACGGTGAGCAGTTCCGGTGCCAACGAACTGTTCAGCCCTTCCCGGAGCAGGCGCAGCGCCTCGGTCCGCAGTTGCGAGATCCGCGACTCGGTGACCCCGAGTTCGGCGGCCACGTCACTCAGCGGCTGTTCCTGCAGGAAGGACTGGGTGACCACCAGGCGCAGCCGCTCGGGCAGGGCCTGGATGGCCTGGTGCAGGTAGCCCAGCCGCTCCCGCTTGAGCAGCAGGTCCTCGGGTCCCTCGGACAGTTCCGGGACCATCTCCTCGGCCGCGCCGGTGGGGAAGCCCTGCAGGCTGAGCAGGGCGGCCTTCTGCACGTCGTCCTCGACGCTGGCCAGTTCGGCGACGCCGATGCCGAGCACCTCGGCGACCTCGGCCTCGGACGGGGTCCGGCCGAGCGCCGCGGTGAGTTCCTGGCGGGCGGTCGCCGTCCGGCGGGCCCGGGCCCGGACGGATCTGCTGGCCCAGTCCTGGCCCCGCAGTTCGTCCAGCAGCGCACCGCGGATCCGGACCGCGGCGAAACGGTGGAACGGAATTCCCCGGCTCACGTCGAAGGAGCGCGCGGCGCCGAGCAGGGCGGCGAATCCGGCAGATGACAGATCATCGGCGTGAACGTGGCCGGGTACGCGGTTGAGTAGTTCCCGAACCAGATGACCCACCATCGGCATGTGTTCGCGGACCAGGTCCTCGAGGTCGCGCGCGGACGGCGCGTCGTGGACGATGCCGACGGTGGCGGGGAGTTCGGTCGTCACGGTCACGTGTTCCTCCTCGCTCATACAAGCCGGCGGGTAAACCGGCTGATGAGGAGAACACTTATGGCCGAAAGGTGCAGTGGAGGCCGAACTCGGTTGCTTTTAAGGTGTTTTTTGCGAAAAAGGCTCAGCTATCGGTGGAGCGCCCCCGGGCGGGCCCTCAGCTGGCGAAGTGCGGGCGGCGCGGGGTGGCCAGCATGGTCAGCTCCTGCCGCACCCAGTGCATCCGGCGCACGGCCGCCTCCGGGTGGTCCCCGAACTCCTCCGCGACGCCGGCCGCACAGCCGTCGCTGCCGTGACGCAGCAGCATCGCGGTGACGGTCTCCTCGACGATCTGCCGGGTCGGGCACTCGGACGGCTGCAGGTAGGAGACGAACAACGCCTCCGCTGCCAGATCCTGGACGGTGCTGATCATGTCGAACTCCCCGATGTGTGACTACTTGCTCTGGTTCCAGCTAACGCTCACGTCGGTGCCGACTGGAACCGCTCAGGTTGCAGACCGGTATCAGTCATCTTCCCCGTGGGCGTCAACCCGGCCCGCAGGCACGCCGGTGCCGTTCGTACCGATTTCGACTGATCGGTTACCACTGCGCCGTCGCGGATCGCCGCGGGCGTCATGAGCGCCTGCCGGGCCAATTCCGACCCTACTCGCAGCTCGGGCGGCCGACCGGCACTCCGGTCGACCGCCCGAACATCACTCTTGTCGGATATCAGCCCGGAACGGGCGGCGGCACCGGGTCGCCGGGAACGTCGGCCGGATCCGTGTAGGTGTCCGTCGTCGTAGGGGGCGTGGTGGACGGCGACGGCGACGAACTCGCCGACGAGCTCGCCGAGGTACTGCCCCCCGGCGGGGACGGATTGATGACGCCGTCTCCGTCGTCGTCACCGGGATCGACGACGACCGCCGGGGTCGGGCTCGACGTCGTACGGATCCCCGGGGGCTTCGGTTTGACCGGGACCGGGACCGCGACGCCGCTCGGGTTGATCGAGATGCCCGGGATCGGGGAGTCCTTGGTCGGCACCGGGCCGAGCCGCACCGTGCCGTTGGTCAGGTGCTCGACCGGCTGCGACGGCGCGCCGGGCGCCGGGGAGACGAAGGTCTGGCAGGTCTGCCCGCCGAGCTCGAAGACCATCGGGGCGGCGTTGCTGTCCTTGTACCGGCCGGTGAACTGCAGCGTCTCGGTCTCCTGCGGGCTCAGCACCTTCCCGGACTGCACCGTGACCCCACGGCCCTGCTGGTCGAGCTTGAGCCTGCCGTTGCCCGACACGACCTGGTCGCCGGGCATGACGAACCAGAGCTTCCAGTCCTTGATCGCCGAGGTGTCGCGGTTGGCGATCGTGATCGCCGCCTTGAACTTGTTGTTCGCCTCGGACCAGACGGCGTAGCTGACCACGCATTTGCTCGAACCGGTCAGCGTGGTGGACTGCGGCCCCGCCGTCGGGGTCTCCGAGTCGTTGCGGGAAAGCGCGGCCACCGCCACGCCGGCCATCAGGACCGCACCGACGACCGAGCCGGACACGATGAGCAGCCGGCGCATCTGGATGGTGCCGCCGTTGCGGCCGGGACCCGAACCGCCGGTGGCCGCCGTGCCGGGCCTGTTCTGATGCGGCGGCGCGCCACCACCGGACCGTGCCGAAAGCACCTCCGGGCCGTCGGCGTGGCTCGGGGGCCGGGGCGCCCCGTCCGCGCCGAAGGCGGGACGCAGCGCCGGACCCGCCGGCGCCGACTGGTGGTCGACCGACCACACCGGCGCCGCGGACGCCGGCGGCACGGCGCCGAAACGGCTGTTGCGCCCACCCCGCTGCGGCGGGGACGAGACCGGGCCGACGGCCGCCTCGACCTCGGCGACGGAGACCGCCGGCGGGACCGGCGCACCGGCCGGAGCCGGCGACACCGGCGCCTCGGCGGCGGGGGTGGGCACGGCGGCGACGCCGCGCCCGGGGGCGGCGGACTGCACCTGGGCGAGGCCCGGGCGCAACCGGGCGTAGCCGTCGGTGTTCTGCCGGGTCGACGGCAGGATCGTGGTGTCCTCGCCGTTGTCGGCCCAGTCGGGCACGAAGGCCCGGGCGGCCGGCACGCCGGCCGACACCGTGCCGAGCACGTGCGCCAGTTCGGCGCTGGAGGGGCGGTCGGCGGGCCGCTTCTCCAGGCAGCGGGCGATCAGCGCGGAGACCGCGCCGGGCAGGCCCTCGACGGCCGGCAGCGGCTCGGGCTCGGTGTACTGGTGGGCGCGCAGCAGGGCCGTGGTCGTGCCGACGTCCCAGGGGAGCTGGCCGATCAGGGTGCGGTAGATCAACAGGCCGACCGCGTAGACGTCGGTGGCCGGGCTGACCTGGCCGCCCTCGAGCCGCTCGGGCGCGAGGTAGGCCGGCGTGCCGAGCAGGCTGCCGTCCGGGTCGATGTCGTTCTCGCCGATCAGGGCCGAGATGCCGAAGTCGACGACCTTGGCGCCCGACGGGGTGAGCATGACGTTGGCCGGGGTCACGTCGCGGTGCACGATGCCCCGGGCGTGCGCGGCGGCCAGGGCCGCCGCGACCTCGGAGGCGATCCGGACGGCCGCCGGCCACGGCAGCCGGCGCGAGCGGGCCAGGACGGCGGCCAGGGATTCGCCGTCGACGAGCTCCATGACGACATACGGCACGGGCTCACCGTCGACGGTGGTCGCCTCGCCGTAGTCGTAGACGTTGGTGATGTGCGGGTGACTCAGGCGCGCGGCGGCCTGCGCCTCCGCGCGGAGCCGGCGCCGGAACGAAGGATCGGTGCTCGTCGAGGGCGGCAGGACCTTCACGGCCACCTGCCGGCCGAGCACTTCGTCGAACCCTCGCCAGACCACTGACATCCCGCCGGCACCGAGTCGCTCGACCAGCCGGTAGCGACCGGCCAGCAGACTCGAACCGGGCAGGTCCGTCGTGCTCATGTGCCCCCACATGCGCGATCGGAAGAAACATCGGAACAGCACCGCCATGCGTCCTGATGCCGGGGCGGCTTACGGCCCGCCGTTGGACCGAGCATTCCCCATCGACGGCGTGGATGTTAGCGGACGATCGGCCTATGTCTCGACTCCCCACCACCCCGGTGACCTGCACGTCGTCACCCTGCGTTCCGCACCATGCGCCTGCCGTGTGCGGGTGATCGTTTCGAAAGAATGCCTGGTCAGCGCTATATAGACGACCATCAGAAACGGTCATCGTCGGTTATGCCCGCTTCGTCGGAACTTGCGGTAGGGCACCGAATTCGGGGCATCCACAACGGAATCTGCACGTGCAGTTGCTCTTGCATCACACAAAGAGACATTGGGCCGTTTGCGAATCACTCTCATCTATACCCTGCGTGATGATTGCCGCAGGGCAATGACCTGGGCCACCCTGACCGATCGGCTGATTTCTCGGCCCGATCATTCCTAGTTACCGCATCCCGCCCATATTGCTGACAAATCACCCGTTCCAGCGATCAGGCTACGAGGACGCGGCCGCGCCGGCCGGCCGGACGGCGCCCAGCGGGGCCTTCATCGCGCGGGCCGGGTGCGCCGGCAGGCGCCCGGCGTGCACCACGGCCGAGTCGGCCGGTACGGCGCCCAGCCCGGTGAGCAGGTCCAGCATCGGGCCCAGCCGCTCGTAGAGGACCAGCACCACGTCACCGGGCACGGCCAGCCGCAACGCCGCCTCGACCGCCGCCTGGTAGCCGGTCACCCGTACGGCCTGCAGCAGCGGACGCCGCCCGCGCATCTCGCGTTCCACCAACGCGGACACCTCCCCCGGCTCCCGGCCACGCAGGTCCTCGTCGTCGTAGAGCACGGCCCGGGTGACCCCGTCCGCGAGCACCTGGGCCGAGGCGGCCAGCAGATCGTCGCGGCGGTCGCCGGGCAGCGTGACCACGGCCAGGCAGCGTTGCGGCCCCCAGACCCGGTGCAGCGTACGCAGCACCGTCGCGATCGCCGCCGGATTGTGCGCGTAGTCGACGAGCAGGTTCACCTCGCCCAGGCGCAGCAGCGTCGCGCGGCCCGGGTTGTCCACCCGCGGCTCGAAGTCGGCCAGCCGCTCGGCGACCACGTCCGGCGGGGCGCCGAGCGCCCGTGCGGCGGCCGCCGCGGCGAGGGCGTTGACGGCCGCGTACGGCGCCGCTCCCCCGAACGACCCGGGCACGTCGGCGGCCCGCAGCAGCGGGGTGCGCCGGCCGCCGGTGGCCTGCACCAGCCAGCCGTCCTGCAGCACGTACGCCGTACCGCCGCGGCCCAGGTGCTCGGCCAGCACCGGCTGGCCGGTGTCGGTGCCGAACCAGACGACGCGCTTGCGGTCGGCGCGGACCCGGGGCCGCTCGGCGATGCTGCGCACCCACGGGTCGTCGGCGTTGAGCACCAGGGTGCCGCCGTCGCGGACCCGCTCGGCGATCAGCGCCTTCACGTGTGCCAGATCCTCGATCGAGGTGAGACCGTCCTGGCCCAGGTGGTCGGCGGTGATGTTGGTGATCACGCCGACGTCGGTCCAGTCGTACCCGAGGCCGCGGCGCAGCGTGCCGCCCCGCGCGGTCTCCAGGACCGCCACCTGCACCCCCGGGTCGCCGAGGACCATCTGCGCCGACCGCGGCCCGGTGGCGTCGCCGACGTGCACGGTACGGCCGTCGACCGCCACCCCCTCGCTGCAGGCCACGCCGACCCGCAGCCCGGTGCCGGCGAGCAGATGAGCCGTCAACCGGGTCACCGTGGTCTTGCCGTTGGTGCCGGTCACCGCCACGGTCGGGATCCGCCCGTCGGACCCGCCGGGGAACATGGCCCGCACGATCGCGTCCCCGACGTCGCGGGAGCGCCCGCGCACCGGCGCGAGGTGCATCCGCAGCCCGGGTACGGCGTTGACCTCGATCACCCCGGCGGTGAGCCGGTCGGGATCGCCGGTCGGCGGCAGCGGCGCGGCGATGTCGGCCAGCCGCAGGTCGATGCCCGCGATGTCCAGCCCGACCAGGGCGGCGACGCGCAGGCAGAGCCGGCTCACGTCGGGGTGCACCCGGTCGGTGACGTCGCTGCCGGTGCCGCCGGTGGACAGGTTGGCGTTGTCGCGCAGCCACACCCGCAGGCCGGCCGGCGGCACGCTGTCCGGCGGCCGTTGCTGCCGGTCCAGCACGGCCAGCGCGTTGGCGTCGAGGTCGATGCGGGTCAGCACCCGGGCGTGCCCGACGCCCCGGCGCGGGTCGGCGTTGGTCCGCGCGACCAACTCGGCGACCGTGCTCTGCCCGTCGCCGATGACGTGCGCCGCGACCCGCTCGGCGGCGGCCGCGACCTCGCCCGCCACGATCAGTACCCGGTAGTCCCGGCCGGCGAGCTGCCGTTCCACCACGACGTCGCCGCCCGCGGCCGCGTACGCCTGCTCCACCTCCGCCGGGGTTCGCAGGTTGAGCATGACGTGCTCGCCCTGGCTGCCCTGCCGGGGCTTGACCACCACCGGCGCGCCCAGCGCGGTCAGCAGCCGTACCGCCTGCTCCGCGGTCTGCGCGGCACCGCCGGGCGCGATCGGCACCCCGGCGTCCTCCAGCAGCCGCCGGGTGATCTGTTTGTCCGCCGCGATGTCGACGCCGACCCCGCTGGTCCGGTCGGTCATCGCCGCCCAGGCGAGGCGCCGGCGGGTGCCCCAGCCGAGACGCAGCAGGCTGAGGTCGCCGTAGCGCTCGACCGGGATGCCCCGGCGCCGGGCCGCGGCGATGATCGACCGGGTGCTCGGACCGGTGGCCTCGCGTTCGGCGAGCTCGCTCAGCGCGGTCAGGCGTTCGGTGAGGGCGCTGCCGGGCACGGTCTCGCCGCCGGCGACCGAGGCGACCAGTTCGGCGGCGGTCTCCAGCAGTTCCTCCGGCAGCGTGGAGTCGGGCGCCTCGTCGCCCGGGCATTCCAGGATCAGGTCGTAGAGGCCGGGCTCGCCGGCCGCGACCGTGCGGCCGAAGCTGACGTCACGCCCGATCCGCTGGGACAGCTCGATGGTGACGTGCTCGGTGACGTGGCCGAAGTAGGTGCCGCCGCGCATCCGGCTGACGAAGCCGCCGGGCGAACCGGCCGCGCAGTGGTGCTCGGCGAGGCCGGGCAGCGCGCGCAGGATCCGTTCGGGGAAGCCCGCGACGTCGCTGGTCTCGCGGCCGGTCAACTCGTCGAGGCGGACCCGGGCCACGATCGCGGGCCGGGACAGGTGGACGTTGGGTCCGCGCAGCCGGCGGATGCTGAGGATCTTCATGCGGCCAGCTCCCGTTCCCCGGCGGTCCCGTCGACGATCGAGGGACGGCGGCCGGACAGTTCGAACCTGCACCCGGCAGGAAGCACGTGCACCCGCGCCCCGGTCAACGCGATCGGCCCGTCGGCCGGTACCCGGATGTCCGCGGCGGAGCCGGCGTCGACGACCGTGACCGCGCCGGTGCCCAGCACCTCGAAGCTGTCGCCCTCGGCGAGGATCGCGGTGTTCTCGTCGATGCCGAGGCCGAGCTCGTGCGGGTAGCGGGCGACCGCGCTGAGCAGCCGGTTGAGCCGGCCCCGCTCGGCGAAGTGCATGTCGATCAGCACGCCGGGCAGGAACTCCAGGCCGGGACCGGTCCGCACGCCGGCCCGGGTGACACCCGGGCCCTCGCCGCCGATGATCATCGTGCCGGACATCATCGCGGCGCCGGCGCTGGTGCCGCCGAGCACGATCGTCCCGGCCCGCACCAGCCGCTGCAGCGCCGAGTCGGTCCGGGTACCACCCAGGACGGTGGTGATCCGCAACTGGTCGCCGCCGGTGAAGAAGACCCCGGTGGCGGTCGCGAGCACCTCGTCCACGGTCGCCTCGTTGGCCTGCGTCCGGTTCTCCAGCCGCAGCGCCCGCACCCGGCCCGCGCCGAGGCGGGTGAAAAGGGCGGTGTACTCGGCCTCCAGCACCGCCGGTTCCGCGCTCGCGGTGGCGATGACGATCAGCTCCGCGGCGGCGCCACCGGCCAGGTCGACGAAGCGGCGCAGGATCTCGCCGCCACCGGGACCGGAACGTTCGGCGCCACCGATGACGAGCAACCGGGAGTGCCGCGAATGATCGACGAGTGCCACGCCGTGCCTCCTGAACGACCGCGCCCGAAGCTCCGGCGGCCTGCTCATGAGGCTAAACGGAACAATCCCGAAACATCCGGCTAATCCGGGTAGTCGGCGGGCAGCAGATGCGTCACGTCCGGCGGCCCGTCGGCCAACGCCCAGGCCTTCTGTTCCTCCTGCTCGTCGCTGCCGGTGAGCCGGCCCTCGTGCTGGCGCAGGTGCTCCTCCCAGGTCGGCACCTGGTAGACCTCGACGTAGGAGTCCGGATGCTCGCCCGGCCGGAACAGTCCCCACCGGGTCGCACCGGTCCGCTGCCGGGAGCGGCGCACGGCCTGCATCGTCGCGACGAAGGCCGCCCGGTTCTCCGGCCGGACCCGCCACGTCGAGGTGACCAGCACCGGGCCCTCGTCCAGGTGCGGCTCGAGCATGAGGTGCGGCTCGGCCCAGTAGACGGCCGGGCCGCGGTCGCCGTCCTGCCGGTGCAGCGGCAGCCAGCGCACGGTCACGGTGCCCAGCAGCATCAGCGCCCCCGCGGCGAGGAAGGCGGCGCGCAGGCCGGCCAGCTCGGTCACCTGGCCCCACAGCAGCGCGCCGAGCGCCTGGCCGCCGGCGAAGACCACCTGGTAGACGGCGAAGCCGCGGGCGCGTACCCAGTTCGGCAGGAACAGCTGCAGGCCGGCGTTCATCCGGGAGACCTGGACCATCCAGGCCAGGCCGGCGGCGACCAGGACGGGCACGACGACGAAGGCGTTCGCCACCAGGGCCACCACGAGCAGCGCGAGGCCGTAGACCGCGCCGGAGAGCACCAGCAGCCGGTTCGGCGGGACCCGCTCTCGGATCCGGGGCATCAGCAGGGCGCCGAGGACCGCGCCGACGCCGAGGGCGGCGAGCAGGATGCCGTACCCGCTGGGTCCCATCGCTAGTTCCCGCTCGGCGACCAGCGGCAGCAGGCTCCAGACCACGCTGCCGGGCAGGACGAACAACAGGACGCGCAGCAGGATCCGGCGGACCACGGGCGAGTAGCGCACGTACCGGCCGCCGGCCCGCAGGGCGGGACCGAACCGCTCGGCGTGCCCGGTCCCGCTCTCCGCCGGCCGCCGCCAGCGCAGCAGCGCGACGGCGAAGATCACGAAGGACAGCGCGTTGAGGCCGAAGACGGCGGAGACGCCCACGTGCGCGACGAGCAGACCGGCCACCGCGGGGCCGGCCGAGCGGGCCAGATTGGTGTTGACCGCGCCCAGCGCGGACGCCGCCGCGAGTTCGTCGCGCGGCACCACTTCGGGGATCACCGCCTGCCAGGTCGGCAGCGTCAGCGCCTGGCCGGCGCCGAGCAGCAGGGTGAAGATCAACAGCAGCGGCGGTGGCATCCGGTCCAGCGCGGTGAGGCCGGTCAGCGTCCCGGCCACGACGAAGAGCGCCACCTGTACGGCGAGCAGCAGCCGCCGGCGATCGAAGGTGTCGGCGAGCGTGCCCGACGGCAGCGCGAGCAGCAGGACCGGCAGCATCGTCGCGGTCTGCACCAGGCTGACGTAGGTGGCCGCGTCCGGCTCGTGCACCAGGTGCCACTGGGCACCGACGGTCTGCATCCAGGTGCCGACGTTGCTGGCGAGCACCCCGAGCCACAACCCGCGGAAGATCTTGTCATGCAGCGGGCGCCACGCGGAGGTGTCACCCGCCGCCGTCGTCGTCGCAGTCGCCACGCCGAGGCAGCCTATCGGCGCTTGGCCCCCGGGCCGGGACGGGGCACGACCTCGCGGTAGTCGGCGACCCGGTGGCCGTCCGCGCAGTGCAACTCGGTGTGGATCTCGGCGCCGCAGCCGCGGTGGGCCATCTGCAGCGGAGGCCCCTCCGGGTCGGCGAGGTAGCGGTCGCCCCACTCCATGACCGCGGTGAGCACCGGATAGAGATCGAGGCCCTTGGCGGTCAGCCGGTACTCGTGCCGGATCCGCGCACCCGGCTCCTGGTACGGCTCGCGGCGCAGCAGCCCGTGCTCGACCAGCGAGGCGAGCCGGTTGGTGAGGACCTGGCGCGGGATGCCGGTCCGCTCGTGCAGGTCGGCGAAGCGGCGTACGCCGTTGAAGATCTCCCGGAGCACCACCACGGTCCACTTCTCGCCGAGGATGCCCATCGCCCGGCCGATCGTGCAGGTGTCCGTGGACCAGTCCAGGGCGGGCGGGCGCGGGAGCGTGGGATTCATGACACCGAGGCTAGGTCTGTTTGACAGACGCAGCAAGCGGGTGCCAGGCTGCGTCCATGACGCAGACCCAGGATGCCGCCCGCACCCGTACGTACTCCTGGACCAGCCCGGCCGAGCACGCCGCCCTGCTGGCCACCACCGGCGGGCTCGAGCTGCTGCGCGGCATGGCGGCCGGCGAGCTGCCGCCCCCACCGATCATGAACCTCATCGACCTCGCCGGTATGGAGGTCGAGGAGGGCAGTGTCACGTTCTACCTGGAGCCGCAGGAGTTCCACTACAACCCGCTCGGCACGATGCACGGCGGCGTGATCTCCACGCTGCTCGACAGCGCCGCCGCGTGCTCGCTGCACTCGACGCTGCCGGCCGGCGTCGGCTACACCTCGCTCGACCTCAACGTGAAGTTCCTGCGCACGGTCACCACCGGCTCCGGACGACTCGCCTGCAAGGGCGCCGTCCTGCAGAAGGGCCGCCGAACCGCGCTGACCGAGGCCCGGCTGACCGACACCGCCGGCCGGCTCATCGCGCACGCCACGTCCAGCTGCATGATCTTCGAGGCGCCCCGCGCCTGATCCGACCGCGGGCTTCTATGATTCCCCTAATGATCAACGGAATCCTGATCCCCGGCGGCACCGGCCTGATCGGCACCCTGCTCGACATCGCGTGGGAAACGCTGGCCGACCGCACGGCCCACGTCGAGGCCATCACCTGGGCCACGCCCCGCGACATCCTGGACGTTGATCCCGAGCCGTTCGTCCGCTCCCACGTCGAGGCCGCCCTGCTGCGTGCCGAGGAGATCGCACCGCGGGCCCGGCCGGTGCTGATCGCCAAGTCGCTGGGTTCGTTCGCGGCGGCGCTCGCCGCCGAGCGCGAGCTGCCGGCGATCTGGCTCACCCCGCTGCTGACCCGGCCGCCGGTGGTCGAGGCGATCACCCGCAACCCGGCGCCGCAACTGCTGATCGGCGGCACCGCCGACCCCCGCTGGTGGGACGCCGCGGCGGCCCAGGCCACCGGGAAACAGGTGCTGACCATCGTGGACGGCACGCACTCCCTACGGGTGCCCGGACCGGTACGCAACTTCACCGAGGTGCTCGGCGCCGTCGGCACCGCGATCGAGGAGTTCCTCGACAAGGTGGCCTAGGCTACGCGAGCAATATGGATCAGAGGATGTTCTGGAATCCGCCCCAGCCGCTGCCGATCTGCTGACGCGCTCCGAGTCCGGCGCCCTGGTGCGGGTAGTACCAGAGGTTGCCGCTGGCGTCGGCACCGATGACGTCGGCGAACCCGTCCCCGCTGAAGTCCATGGCACGGATGAACCGGAAGCCCTGCCAGCCCTGGCCGATCCGCTGCCGCGCCCCGAGACCGCTGCCCTGGTGCGGGTAGTACCAGAGGTCGCCGTTGCTGTCCGCGCCGATCACGTCCGCGAAGCCGTCACCGCTCCAGTCGGCCGCCACCACGTGCGGCAACGACGCGAAGCCGACGCCGATGACCTGCCCGGTCGGCGCCGGCCGGTTGCCTTGATTCGGGATGTAGAGCAGGTTTCCGGTGGTCGCATCGACGACCAGCAGATCAGCGTGCCCGTCGCCGCTCCAGTCCGCCACCGCGAGGTGGCGGGTCGCCCAGGCGAACTGGCCGAAGCCGATCGGACCGTCGAGCCGGCCGCCGTTGTTGGGGTAGTAGAAGAGCTTCCCGTCGGTGTCGATGCCGAGCACGTCGGCGAAACCGTCACCGCTCCAGTCGCCGGCCTTGACGTGCCGGAAGTTCGACCAGCCGGTGCCGATCTGCAGGGGGCCGGAGAGCTGCAGCCCGTTGTTCGGGTAGTAGAGCAGCCGGCCGGAAGCGTCGATGCCGAGCACGTCGGCGAACCCGTCGCCGCTGAAGTCCGACACCCCGCCACGGCGGCCGGCGAAGGTGGTGTCCGCCGCATGAGCCACCGCGGCCGGAGCGGCCAAGGCCGCCGCGAGCGCCGCCGCCAGAGCGATCCGTATTCCTCGGAACATGGTCAATGCCTCCTCGAAGTCGTACGGGAACCGTCAAGCAGATGCTGGCGAGCAGCGGCTTCAACGCGGCTTCAAGGCGACTTCATCGAGGCTTGTGCACCCCGCGGTGGCTAGGCTGGTCCGGTGCTTAGTGGAGTCCTGGTGCCGGGCGGTCTCGGCACGGTGCAGATCACCCTGCTCGACCTCGCGTGGGAGGCCCTGAACGATCGCCAGGCCCTGATCGAGGAGGTCTCCTGGATCATGCCCGAGGGGCTGCTGGAGGTCGACCCGGAGCCGTTCGTGCGCACCTGTGTCGCCGCGGCGCTGCACCGCCTGGCCCAGCGCGCGCCGGAGGCCAGCCCGGTGCTGATCGCGAAGTCCCTGGGCACCTACGCGGCGGCGCTGGCCGCCGAGCGCGAGCTGCCGGCGATCTGGCTGACCCCGCTGCTGCACATCCCGGCGGTGGCGGCGGCGATCGGCCGCAACCCGGCGCCCCAACTGCTGATCGGCGGCACGGCGGACATGTCCTGGGTGCCGGAGGCGGCCCGGGCGACCGGCAAGCAGGTGCTGACCATCCAGGACGCGGACCACCGGTTGCGCGGGCCGGGAAAGCTCCGCGACTTCACCGACACGCTGGGCACCATCGGCACCGCGATCGAGGACTTCCTGGACGCGCGTTAGTCACGCCTGGGAGATCACCGGGGTCAGGTCGTCCGCCGAGGGCTGCCAGGTGGCGGCGTCCGCCTCCACCTGGTCACCCGAGCGGATGTCCTTGATCGTGTCCGCCGCGCCGTCCGTACCCGGGAACCAGACGTAGGGGATCCCGCGCCGCTCGGCGAAGCGGATCTGCTTGCCGAACTTCGCCGCCGACGGGGCGACCTCGGTGCTGATCCCCCGGCTGCGCAGCGCCCGGGCGACCCGGTCGCAGGCCGGGCGCAGCTCCTCGGCCGGCAGCGCCACGACCACGCAGGTCGGCACCGATCGCGACACGCCCAGCGCGTTCCGGCCGAACAGCAGCCCCAGCATCCGGGAGACGCCGATCGAGATGCCCACGCCCGGGAAGCGCTCGTTGCCCGCGGTCGCCAGGTTCTCGTAGCGGCCGCCGGAGCAGATCGAGCCGAACTTCTCGTAGCCCTGCAGCTGTGTCTCGTAAACGGTGCCGGTGTAGTAGTCGAGGCCGCGGGCGATCTTCAGCTCCGCGCGGATCAGGCCGGGCGCGTGCTCGGCGCCCGCCTCGACGACCCGGACCAGTTCCTCCAGGCCCTCGTCCAGCAGCGGGTTGTCGACGCCGAGCGCCCGCACCGCGTCCACGAAGGAGGCGTCCTCGGCCGAGATCATGGCGAGCTGGAGGCAGGCCGTGGCCTGGGCGTCGGTGGCACCGGCGGTCTCCACCAGCAGCGCCGCCACCTTCTCCGGGCCGATCCTGTCGAGCTTGTCGACCGCCCGCAGCACCTGGTCGGGATCCGCCAGGCCCAGGCCGCGGTAGAAGCCCTCGCACACCTTGCGGTTGTTGACCAGGATCGTCGCCTTCGGGATCGGCAGCGACGCGAACGCGTCCCCGATCACCAGCGGCATCTCGGTGTCGTAGTGGAACGGCAGGTTGTCGCGGTCGACCACGTCGATGTCGGCCTGCAGGAACTCGCGGTAGCGGCCCTCCTGCGGGCGCTCGCCGCGCCACACCTTCTGGATCTGGTAGCGCCGGAACGGGAACTGCAGCTTGCCGCTGTTCTCCAGCACGAAGCGGGCGAACGGCACGGTCAGGTCGAAGTGCAGGCCGAGGGAGTCGTCGCTCCGGTTGGCCGCGGGGTCCTCCTGGAGGCGGCGCAGGACGTACACCTCTTTGGAGGTCTCGCCCTTGCGCAGCAACTGGTCCAGCGGCTCGACCGCGCGGGTCTCCAGCGGCGCGAAGCCGTACAGCTCGAAGGTCTTGCGGATCCGCTCGACGATGTTCTGCTCGATCATGCGCTGCGCGGGCAGCCATTCCGGGAAGCCGGAGAGGGGCGTGGGCTTGCTCATGGTGCTTGTTCTCCTCGCGGGAAAGTCTCAGAGGCCCCGGCCGGGCGCGGCGGTCAGATCCCGCAGGTACGGGTTCGCCAGGCGCTCGCGGCCGATGGTGGTTTCCGGTCCGTGGCCGGGCAGCACGACGGTGTCGTCGGCCAGCGGCAGGACCTTGTCCCGCAGGCTGGTCATCATCGTGTCCGTGCTGCCGCCCGGCAGGTCGGTGCGGCCGATCGAACCGGCGAACAGCACATCACCGGAGAAGCAGAGCTGCTCTGCTTCCCAGGAGGAGCCGGCGCCGGGCAGCCGGAAGAGCACCGACCCGCCGGTATGGCCCGGTGCGTGGTCGACGGTGATCTCCAGCCCCGCGAGGCTCAGCGTCGCACCGTCGGTCAGCTCCGCGACGTCCTCGGGCTCGGTGTACGGCAGCCGCCCGCCGAACAACGCGGCCAGGTCCACGCTCAGGCCCTTGGCCGGGTCGGCGAGCATCTCCCGGTCGGCCGGGTGCACGTACGCCGTGATGCCGCGCGCGCCGCAGACCGGCGCGACCGAGAAGGTGTGGTCCAGGTGGCCGTGGGTGAGCAGCACCGCGGCCGGGTGCAGCCGGTGCTTCGCCAGCACCTCGTCGAGGCGGTCCAGCACCCCGATGCCCGGATCGACCACCAGGCACTGCTCGCCCGGGCCCGCGGCCACGACGTAGCAGTTGGTGCCGAAGGCCTCGGCCGGAAAGCCGGTGACGAGCACTCCGCACCCCTCTCTGACGGTCCATCTCCCTCGCCAAGCCTAGCGGGACGCACCGTACACACCGTGACGGAACCTCGCACACCACATTCCCAGCGGTTACCCGTACACTCTTGCGGGCGTGTGGCGTGGCGCACTGGACAAGAGTTTAAGGAAGGGGAGCACTCGGTGGCTTCCAGCAAGGACCGGGCGCGGAAACTGGCGCGAGAGAAGCTCGATCGGCAGCTGGCACGCCGGGCGGGCAGGCAGCGCCGGAGGCGGCAGATCCAGGCCGGGCTCGGTGCCGCACTCGCGCTTGCCCTGATCGTGGGCGGTGTGGCGTGGCTCGGCGGCGCGTTCGACGGCGACGAGCCGACGGACCCGACCGCCAACGACGTGTGCGCGTGGACCCCGCAGAGCGCGACCTCGAACCCGGATCTCAAAGACGTCGGGGAGCCGCCGACGAGCGGCATGCCGACCGAGGGCACCCGGCCGATGACGATCACGACCGACCAGGGTGCGCCGATCGTCGTCTCGCTGGACCTGGCCGACGCGCCGTGCATCAGCGCGAGCCTGAGCTTCCTGGCGAGCAAGCAGTTCTTCGACAACACCACCTGCCACGAGATCACCGCCGAGGGCGCGATCCACTGCGGTGACCCCAAGGGCACCGGGCAGGGCGGTCCGGCGTACACGGTCTACAACGAGAACACGCCGTTGGCCCCGACGCCCAGCGCGAGCGCGTCGGCCCCGGCCACGCCGCAGGCGCCGCTCTATCCGAAGGGCACCGTGGCGATGTTCGGCAACCCGCCCGGCGCCAACGGCAGCCAGTTCCTGATCTTCTACAAGGATTTCACCCCGAAGACGGAACCGCAGTACCCGATCGTCGGAACAGTCACCGGTGGACTGGACACGGTCGCCAAGATCGGCAAGATCGCCACCGTGGCGAACAGCGCCGGCGACAAGGTCACGCCGAAAAACAAGATCACCGTGCAGAGCATCACCGTCGGCGAGCCCAGTGTTGCGCCCGCCGACACCGTCCCCTCGGCCGGCCCTTCAGCGTCCAGCCAGTCCTGAGCTTTCCGGACCACACTCGTCGGACCACATATCCCCTCACCGCACCGAGGCATACAGGAGGAACACCGTGTCGTCGATCAAGGACCGGCAGCGCGCGGCGGCGCGGGCCCGGCTGGAGAAGGAGATGGCCGAGCGGGCCACTGCCGCGCGTAAGCGCCGGCAGCGGCAGGCCATTATCGGCTCGGCCCTCGCGGTCGTCGTGATCGCGGGCGCCGCGGTGTGGATCGTCGCCGCGCTCGGCGACGACGACAAGAAGTCGACCGACGCGGCAGCCCCGCCGGCCGGCACCGTGGCCTGCACCTGGGTCCCGGCCGACGCCAGCGGCGGCAGCAAGATCAAGGACGTCGGCATGCCCCCGCTGAACGCCCCGAACGTCGGCACGTCCACGCTCACCATGGACACCAACCTCGGCGCGATCACGGCCACCGTGGACCTGACCAAGGCGCCCTGCACCGGCGAGGCCTTCACCTACCTGGCCAGCAAGAAGTTCTGGGACAACACCAAGTGCCACCGGTTGGTCACCTCGGGCATCAAGGTGCTGCAGTGCGGCGACCCGACCGCCACCGGCAAGGGCTGGCGGGAGAGCGACGGCTCCGGCGGTCCGAGCTTCCGCTACGCGGAGGAGAACCTGCCGGTCAACGCGAAGCCGGCGTACCCGAAGGGCACCATCGCGATGGCGAAGACCTCGGAGCCCAGCAGTACGGGCAGCCAGTTCTTCATCGTCTACGAGGACACCGACCTGCCCGCCGACTACACGGTCCTGGGCAAGATCACCAAGGGACTCGACGTCGTCGAGGGCGTGGCCAAGGCCGGCAACGACAACGCCAACGGCCAGGGCGACGGTCACCCCAAGAAAGAGGTCACCATCAAGACCCTGACGATGGCAGCGGCCTGATCGTTTCTCCAGGAGGGCGGGCCGGTGACGGCCCGCCCTTTCTCATGCCCCTGAAGTGACCCGGTACGCGTCGAAGACGCCGTCCACCTTGCGCACCGCGGCGACCAGGTGACCCAGGTGCTTGGGGTCGGCCATCTCGAACGTGAACCGGCTGACCGCCACCCGGTCGCGGGTGGTGGTGACCGTCGCGGACAGGATGTTCACCCGCTCCTCGGACAGCACCCGGGTCACGTCGGCGAGCAGCTTGTGCCTGTCCAGCGCCTCCACCTGGATGGCGACCAGGAACGTCGACGCGGACGTCGGCTTCCAGCTCACCTCGACCACGCGTTCGCTCTGCTCCCGCAGGTCCTCGGCGTTGGCGCAGTCTTCCCGGTGCACGCTGACGCCCCCAGAGCGCGTCACGAAGCCGAACACGGCGTCGCCCGGCACCGGCGTGCAGCAGCGCGCCAGCTTCACCCAGACGTCGCTGACGTCCTTGACCACCACGCCCGGGTCCTGCGACGTGGTGCGGTTACGCGGCGGGCGGGTCGCGACGGCGGTCTCGGCGATGTCCTCGACCGCGCCCTCCTCGCCACCGAACCCGGCGACGAGCTTCTGCACGACCGACTGGGCGGAGACCGTGCTCTCGCCGACGGCCGCATAGAGCGAGGCGACGTCGGCCAGATGCAGGTCGCGGGCGATGGTCGTCAGGTTGTCGCTCGTCAGCATGCGCTGCAGGGGCAGGCCCTGCTTGCGCATCGCCTTGACGATCGCCTCCTTGCCGTCCTCGATCGCTTCCTCGCGGCGCTCCTTGTTGAAGTACTGGCGGATCTTGGTGCGGGCCCGCGGGCTCTTGACGAAGCCGAGCCAGTCCTGGGTGGGGCCGGCCGTGGCGGATTTCGAAGTAAATATTTCGATGACGTCGCCGTTGGACAGCGTCGACTCCAGCGGCACCAGCTTGCCGTTCACCCGGGCGCCGATGGTCTTGTGGCCGACCTCGGTGTGCACCGCATAGGCGAAGTCGACCGGTGTGGAACCGGTCGGCAGCGGGATGACGTCACCCTTGGGGGTGAAGACGTACACCTCCTGGCTGGACAGGTCGAAGCGCAGCGCGTCCAGGAACTCGCTGGGGTCGCTCGCCTCGCGCTGCCAGTCGAGCAGCTGCCGCAGCCAGGTCATCTCGTCGATGTGCGCCGGTGGGCCCACGATCGTGGCGCCCTTCTGCTCCTTGTACTTCCAGTGCGCGGCGATGCCGAACTCGGCCGTACGGTGCATGGCGAACGTGCGGATCTGCATCTCGACCGGCTTGCCGGTCGGCCCGATGACCGTCGTGTGCAACGACTGGTACATGTTGAACTTCGGCATCGCGATGTAGTCCTTGAACCGGCCCGGCACCGGCTGCCAGTTCGCGTGGATGACGCCCAGCGCGGCATAGCAGTCACGGACCGTGTCGACCAGGATGCGCACGCCGACCAGGTCGTAGATGTCGTTGAAGTCGCGGCCCCGCACGATCATCTTTTGATAGATCGAATACAGGTGCTTCGG
>Ga0307516_10000501_pt1 | contig 52259 bp, 76 predicted proteins | sample 19_EM_MG_FD_203310 | JGI IMG/M metagenome (GOLD analysis project Ga0307516, IMG submission 203310) | Populus trichocarpa ectomycorrhiza microbial communities from riparian zone in the Pacific Northwest, United States - 19_EM | ecosystem: Host-associated > Plants > Roots > Unclassified | place... | reverse complement strand
GTCCCGCAGCGGCGGTGGACGCGTTGTCGAAATTCTGTCTGAGCATACTTGTCAAGGAATGCTACAAGGGTACACCCTCACTGGTCGGACTGGTTTGTTCCCGAGTTATGAAGCCTTTTTGGGCATCGTAAATACTATGATGGTTCAATATGCCAAATTCAGCAAGATGGTATGCTATTTATCTCGCTCCATTTTTTACCCGTGGCCTCATTCCCTTTCTCTCTCGTAGGCAGCTGAAACGTCCTGGCGTCAGCCTTGCGGCTCACTCAACTACATTGAGACATCGACATGGGCCCGCCAAGAACACAACGGCTTTTCCCACCAGAACCCATCCTTCATCGGCGCCGTCTTGAACCTGAAGCCCCAGTTTGCGAGGGTGTACCTTCCTCCAGATGCAAACTGCTTCTTATCAACGATCGCGCATTGCTTGAGAGCAAAGAATTATATCAATCTCATGGTGGGCAGTAAACAACCAACACCGGTCTGGTTGGACAAAGAAGAAGCCGACCGAGTATGTCATGTATTATCGTTCATCTAACGCTTTGCTAACACATGTACTCGCAGCACTGCATAGCAGGAGCTTCCACTTGGAAGTTTGCTAGTGTCGACGATGGTGTCAACCCCGACGTGTATGTGCCTTTTTCTTTCGCTCTGTTGCCCACCTTCATGTTACGACTACAGGGTGCTTGTTGGTATTGGGGTGGAGGTAACTTTCGAGGTGATTGCTGCAGCCGCCCTCTTGCGTGAACTTGTTCCTGCGCTCCGTGTGCGAGTCGTCAACGTCACCGATCTTATGATACTGAGTACGCATGGCTCACACCCTCACGCCCTAAGCGACGATGCTTTTGAAGCCCTCTTTACTGCCGATCGTCGCATCTACTTCAATTACCATGGGTATCCGACGGATGTGAGGGCACTGCTAGGGGAGAGGAATGGCCGCAGGATCACCGTCCACGGATACTCTGAGGAGGGGACAACTACTTCCCCTTTTGATGTAAGCATAGTTTGGTGACGGAACTGAAGTATGAACCTGACTTTTCTGTCGATCAGATGATGCTGGCCAACCACACCTCGCGATTTGACGTTGCCATAGCTGCCATTCGTGGGGGTGCGCATGTCAATCCTCGTGTGGCGGTGGATGCACATGAACACGAGAGTTACATGAAGCATCTGGCACAGAAGGAACGTGACTATATCTATCAGCATGGAAAAGGTTCGCCTGCCCTTGATCACCCATTTTCATTCCCTCATCGTTTTCTCTCCTCTTTAGACAATGACTACATATTTGATACTCCAAAATTTTAGGTTTCTTCAAGGTGTCTGATTTTTTTCGTTGGTTGATTATCAGGGGACATCGTCGACAAGCAGGCATACACGGATCGACACTGATCAGGACATTATTAGTAAATGAATGTAACAATCGGGACTACCAATTTCGTGGATCATGTTGACATTGCAAAAGGAGCGAAATAAATCTGTCAGTAAGGCATAAGAGAAACAGGAAATGGACGCCTTGGCATCTACGTTTTGTCTTGAATGCTGGCACTGCTTTGCGGCCGTGGATAGACAGACGGGTTTAAAGGGGTTGACGGTGTCCTCGATATCGTTAGACGCACTGGCTTTATTCAGTATCTGGTCGATCAAGGTATCTTTGACTTTTTCGTTCGCGGGGGTGGGAGATGGCTTGACCGATTCGACCCTGCGGCCTGCCAGTTGTGGTGTCCCGCTAGGGCCCAGGGCTCTAGGACTTCTACAGCACTATATGTTTCTGCCTCTTCTGCGGGCTGCGCACCCGAACCACATGTCTGCTCGTCCAATATAACATCCTTGCGATTTGCCGTCCCCGGCAGTAGAATGGCCTCCGTCACGATGCTAGCCTTCACCACCTTAGATCCTGCCGACGTGTCTTTCTTCACCCTTGAAGCAGGGGAGCTTATGCCGGGCTTCGTTGTTGCTCTTGGATTTGCGAGGCGCGGTAGCGATGCAACAGGGGAGCGGGTTCGGACGCCGCCATGGGTTTGGTGAGACGCTCCGCAGCACTGCTGCTCAGGACAGTCTTCTTTGAAGGGTTTGGCTGCACTGCGCATCCGGCTAAAGATGCCCCCATTGCGGCTGATACGATCTCTGCCGTCCCACACCCGTGAATTCGCCTCGCTCGCCGTTAGACAATGGGTACATTGGCGCATTCGTCGTGCACTAGTTCATCGAGCCGTCTGGAATAGGTGGCTGTATGGAACAGGATGAGCTACTCCCTCGGACCCAAGGGATATGATATGAGGAGATGGCGGGATGGCGGGTATTGGGCGATGTAAAGATGCAACAAGTGAGTCATGAGAATATGATTGAGACACATGACACAAGGTGACGAACGACAAAGACCACTGATGGAACACGAGGTATCCTGCTGAGAGCCCATTGAACCATTGAACTGGTTCGTGCCGATCTTATGCTTCACGAAGTGATGGCCAACCGGTGGAATGTCTGACGCCCCTTAGCGTTGTAACCGCGAGCGTGAAGCTGGGCTACGAGAGAGAGCAAGAGACTTCCGGTGGAGTGAGAATGGTCGACGGACAGACAGCAGAAGGGAGAGACGGATCCCTCCAAGCCAGAGCGAACAGTGAGGACCGTGACCTGTGACGACGTCATGTCACTTATTCTCGCCGTTAATGCAGGGTCATCGTCGCTCAAGATATCGCTCTACCGAAGCGATGTCCAGCTGATCTTGCTTGCCTCCATATCCAACATATCCGCACCTCCTGCCGTCTTCAATTTCAATGGCGAACTCATCCCCGGAACCTCGATCACAGACCACTCCTCGGCGTTTGCCTGCTTCTTGGAACGTCTCGATGCCAACCAGCGCAACGAAATCCGCCATATCTGCCACCGGGTTGTCCACGGTGGAGACATGGCCGAACGCGTCGTAATCGACGAAAAGTCATACGACCACATAGCTGCATTCTCCGACCTCGCACCCCTCCATAATGGTGCCTCGCTCGCCGTCATCAAAGCGTGCATCGAACAACTTCCGTCTGCAAGCTCAATCGCTTATTTTGACACCACTTTTCACCGCTCCATACCACCTCACATCGCCTCGTATCCCATCGACCAATCAGTTGCCGCACGTAAGGGACTCAAGAAGTACGGCTTCCATGGCCTTAGCTGTCAGTTTCCTCCGTAGCAATACACTTCTCCCTCACTCTGAGATAACAGATTCATTCATTCTCCGTGCCGTCTCTGGATTTCTCAAAAAGCCTCCCTCTTCCACCAACCTCATCGTTTTACATCTCGGTTCTGGGTCATCCACATGCGCAATTCAGCACGGAAAATCGCTAGATACCTCGATGGGTTTCACACCTCTTAGTGGCCTTCCTGGAGCCACCCGTTCGGGTAGTGTGGACCCCAGTCTCATCTTCCACTATACCAGCAACGCTGTCAAGGCAACACGCGACCATGATGGCATAGGCTTCAATTTGCATATCACAGAGGTACTCTCATTTATTTTCACTTTAAAACTTGACTGCATTCCGAGCACGACAGGCTGAAGAGATTTTGAATCGTCAATCGGGCTGGCGAGCCTTGACTGGGACGACCGATTTCCGGCGCATCACCGAACATGCTTCTTCCGCGTCAAATGTTTCCGATCCCAATAAATTGGCCGTTGATATATTCGTCGACCGCATCTTGGGTTATATTGGGTCATACCATCTCAAGCTCGGTGCACAAGTCGATGCTCTGGTATTTTCCGGTGGCATCGGAGAAAAGAGCAACATCCTGAGGCAAGTAATCGCCGCGAAAGTTGAATGCTTGGGCTATGTGGGGATCGACCCTGAGAGGAACCAAAGTCCAGGAGAGGGTATAGTGGTTGACATTGGGAAACCGGATGGAGACACGGAAACCTCGGGAAGGATACTGGTTTGTCGAACGGATGAACAGGTTCGTCTTGTGCTGTTACCCATGCAATAACAATTGAATGATCTCGTCCAGGTTGAGATGGCCCGGGCCTGTGCTTTAGAGAGAGAATTCTGGGTATAGCCGAGCTCCTCTTGTTGGACTTTCCGTTCCGCCTCTTCATGTAGTCAAGCTTTATCAGGATTATTACGACCCAGAGAATTATTTAAAACAGGCGCTATTCAGTTACATAACGTTGCCCGCTACCGGACCACGATTCGTGACCGAATTGTCTGCTTCGCGGCGCCTCCTTTCGAGAACAAGGAACGAGATAATCGCAAGGTCCTGTACAGCCGCGCATCTGTGGTCCATGATAAACCGTGCTTTGTGGAATGTCGTAGTACGAGGTGTAGCTTTGCGGTCTATGACTTTACGATGTTTCACAAAGCGGGCCAAAGGTTCACTTTTGTTGTCTTCGGAGAAAAGCTGGGTAGGGTTTAATTTAAGAATTCCATCGCAAGTCTCAAGAGTTCGCACCTGCAGTGAAAGACCAGCAGCATAACCTTTCCACTTCAGTTTTTGACCGTGAGGGCCTGCGAATTTCACAGTGCTTCATGACTACGTCAACATTTGCAAGATTATGACCTGCGGGTACCTGACTCACTGTTGGAACGGCAGCCAGCTCTTTCTTAGCCAGGCATCCACCGAGACAGGCGGGGACTGCCCGAGGGTGATGATGTCAGATCCGACGAAGTCATGCCATACCCAAGAAGCGATCGTCTCTCCATCGTCCCTCTTGACCTTGGTGACGGTTTCCTTGCCGAGCTCTGTGGCGACATCGTAAACAAGAGCGCCGGTATCGCTGTCAAGGATCCTCGTGTTGCATGGATTGTCGGTTTCGAAGATGAAAGTGTAGGTATCGGTCATGATAGATGGGGAGGTCAAGCTTTCAAGTTCGGTCGGGTGGTTTGCCTTTAATACTGCAACGGTGAGGCAGTCCTCATCAACATCGCGTTAGGGACATTGCGGGCGCAGCTTCTCGGTTCCCTTCTGAATCATCCTCTCCGGTGATCAAGGGGGATATTCCAGCAAGATTCAGGTACACATCTGATATTCCCGGAGGAGGCGTCAAGCTTTGAATCTTCACGTACAAGCTTTATCGTATCGAGAGGACGTTTTACGACCCAGAGAATTGTTTAAAACAGGCGCCATTCAGTTCAAAGAGTTGCCGGAGTACGATCCTTGATTGAAGTTTCTGCTTCGCGATGTCTCCTTTCGAGAACAAGGAACGAGGTAATCACAAGGTCCTGCACAGCCGCGCATCTGTGATCCATGATAAAACGCGCGTTATGCCATGTCGTAGAAGGAGGTAACTTTGCGGTCCATAACTTTACGAGATTTCACAAGCGGGCCAAAGGTCCGCTTTGTCATCCTCGGAGAAAAGCTGGATATGTTTTGATTTAGGAATTCCATTGCAAGTCTCAAGGGTTCGCATCTCCAATGAAAGACCAGCTGCATAATCCTCCCACTTCAGTTTTCGACCATGGGGTCTGAATCTCACAGTGCTTCACGACTATGTCGACATTTACAGGAATCATGACCTGCGATTGACCCGACTCACTGTTGGAATGGCCACAAGCTCTTTCTCAGCCAGGCATCTACTGAAACGGGCGGGGACCGCCCGAGGGTGATGATATCGGATTTAAAGTCATGCCATAGCCAGGAAGCGATCGTCTCTCCATCGTCCTTCTTGATCCTTGTGATAGTTTCCTTGCCAGGTTCCGTGGTGACGTCGTAAACAAGAGCGCCCGTATCGCTGTCAAGAATCCTCTGTTGCATGGATTGTCGGTTTCGAAGATAAAAGTGTCAATATCGGTCATGGTAGATGGGAGGTCTAGTTGGGTCGGGTGGTTTGCCTTTAATACTGTGCAACGACGAGGCAATCGTTATCAACATCACGTTGGGGAAGGAACTAGACATTAATATTGCCTTGACTGCATTCCGAGCGTGATAGGCTGAAGAAATTCTGAATCAGGCGGGCCTAGACTGAGACGACCAATTTCCGGCTCATCACTGAACATGCTTCTTGCACGTCAAATGTTCCCGATCCAACAAACTGGCCTTCAAGTTCGAGATGTTCGTCGACCGCATCACGGGTTATATTAGGTCATACCATTTCAAGCTCGATGGACAATGCTCTGGTATGTTCAGGTGGAATCGGAGAAAAGAGTAACTTCTTGAGGCAAGCAATGGGCGCGAAAGTTGAATGCTGGGGCTATGTCGGGACCGACCCCGAGAGGAACCAAAGTCCAGGAGAGGGCATAGTGGTTGACATTGGGAAACAGGGTGGAGACATGGGAACCTCGGGAAGGATACTGGTTTGTCGAACCGATGGACGTGTTCGTCCTCTGCTATTACCCGTGCAATAACGATGAATGATCTCGTCCATGTTGAGATGGCCCGGGCTTGTGTTTCAGAGAGAATTCTGGGTATAGCCGAGCTCCTCTTATTGGACAGTTTGGACTTTCCGTTGCGACCCCTCATGGAACAAGCTTCATCGCACCGAGAGGATTTTTTACGACCCAGAGAATTATTTACATATAACAGGCGCCACTCAGTACCCACCGAAAATCGGACCACGATTCGTGACTGAATTGTCTGCTTCGCGATGCCTCCTTTCGAGAACAAGGAACGAGATAATCGCAAGGTCCTGTACGGCCGCGCATCTGTGGTCCATGATAAACCGTGCTTTGTGGAATGTCGTAGTACGAGGTGTAGCTTTGCGGTCTATGACTTTACGATGTTTCACAAAGCGGGCCAAAGGTTCACTTTTGTTGTCTTCGGAGAAAAGCTGGGTAGGGTTTAATTTAAGAATTCCATCGCAAGTCTCAAGAGTTCGCACCTGCAGTGAAAGACCAGCAGCATAACCTTTCCACTTCAGTTTTTGACCGTGAGGGCCTGCGAATTTCACAGTGCTTCATGACTACGTCAACATTTGCAAGATTATGACCTGCGGGTACCTGACTCACTGTTGGAACGGCAGCCAGCTCTTTCTTAGCCAGGCATCCACTGAGACAGGCGGGCACCGCCCGAGGGTGATGATGTCAGATTTGAAGTCATGCCATAGCCAAGAAGCGATCGTCTCTCCATCTTCCCTCTTGACCCTGGTGATAGTTTCCTTGCCAAGCTCCGTGGTGACATCGTAAACCAGAGAGCCCGTATCGCTGTCAAAGATTCTCGTGTTGCATGGATTGTCGGTTTCGAAGATGAAAGTGTAGGTATCGGTCATATTAGATGATGGGAGGTCAACTTAGGACGGGTGGTTTGCCTTTAATACGGTGCAACGACGAGGCAGTCCTTATTAGCACCACGTTGGGGACATTGCGGGCACAGCTTCTCGGCCTCCTTCCGAATCATCTTCTCCGGTGATCAAGGGGGATATTCCAGCAGGTTTTGGCGTCAAGATCTGAGTCGAATCACCAGACGATCCATAAGTGGATCATCCAGGCTGTCCAGTTGCGACTTTCCATGTACAAGCTTTATCTTATCGAGAAGACTTCAACGACCCAGATGATTATTTAAAACAGGCGCCACTCAGTTCAAAGAATTGCCAGCGTACGGTCCTTGATTGAATTTTCTGCTTCGCGATGTCTCCTTTCGAGAACAAGGAACGAGATAATCACAAGGTCCTGCACAGCCGCGCATCTGTGATCCATGATAAAACGCGCGTTATGCCATGTCGTAGTAGGAGGTGTAACTTTGCGGTCCATAACTTTACGAGATTTCACAAAGCGGGCCAAAGGTCCGCTTTTGTCGTCCTCGGAGAAAAGCTGGATATGTTTTGATTTAGAAATTCCATTGCAAGTCTCGGGGGTTCGCACCTGCAGTGAAAGTCCAGCTGCATAGCCCTTCCACTTCAGTTTTTGACCATGGGGGTCTGTGAATCTCACAGTGCTTCATGACTATGTCAACATCTACAGGAATCATGACCTGCGAGTGACCCGACTCACTGTTGGAATGGCCACAAGCTCTTTCTCAGCCAGGCATCTACTGAAACGGGCGGGGACCGCCCGAGGGCGATGATATCGGATTTAAAGTCATGCCATAGCCAAGAAGCGATCGTCTCTCCATCGTCTTTCTTGATCCTGGTGATAGTTTCCTCGCCAAGTTCCGTGGTGACATCATAAACAAGAGCCCCCGTATCGTTGTCAAAGATCCTCGTGTTGCATGGATTGTCGGTTTCGAATAAGAGAGTGTAGGTATCGATCATGGTGGATGGGAGGCCAAGTTGGGTCGGGTGGTTTGCCTTAAATCCAGTGCAACGACTATGCAGTCCTTATCAAATGCGCCTTGAGGATAATGCAGATACAGCTTCTCGGTTCTCTTCCGGATCATCCGCGAATCATCCTCTCCGGTAATCAAGGGGTTATTCACATGAGATATCCCAGGAGGAGGCGTCAAAATTTGAGTCGAATCACCAGACAATCCGTAAGTGGATCATACAGGCTATCCAGCAGCACCTATGGCGGCTTAGGGGGGGGAGTGCAGGACCGCCTGGTCGTCACTGAGTGCGCGCGTGATCAACAACAAACGTTCGTGATGAAACACCGGCCCGCCGCGTACACCCGTGATGACATGACATTCGGGTTTTTTATACCTGTCTTCGCGCTGGGTATATAGAGTCGTCAGATGGAATGGTCCCCTGAACAAGGTTGCCGCTTTTTCTATTGCCATGTCCTTCCAAGAGCGCCTCAAGAGCGTGTCTCTCATCTTTGCGTACGCTCCTTGGTTATCACGCGACACGAGTCTGACCGGACATCCTATAACTTAGCTGTGGAACGGCGTTATTCTCGGATGGTGCACCTTCATTTCTTCTATCAATCTGTGGGCTACCATTCACAATCGCTTTGCAGGCTATGCCAATGGTGTCATTGGGAGTGGTGAGTCCAAAAACGACCCATCCATCGCGCTTGAATGACTCTTCCATCAATGTAGTAAATACTTGTCTGTACACTCATTCACTTCCCGCTTGCTTGCCATAACTTAAGTGCGTGTTTACAGTGCTCAAACGTGTATACGGTAAAGAGGCGCTATCTGCCCACAACTATAGCACCGTCTTGAGTAGTCTTGGATTCGCCGGCACTGTTGTGGGCATGTTGATCTTCGGTGCCATAAGACGTTTTCTAGTCGATTTACCCCTTAAACTCAATGTGCACTATCGTAGGCTATCTCTCCGATAAGGTAGGCAGAAAGTTTGGAATGGTATGTCGATGTTTCGTCCTTCACCTCGGCTGTCGTTGACACTTTTCAGATGACGGCCACCGGAATCGTCGCTCTATTTTCCGCTCTCTCTGCTGCCTCTGCTGGGGCTCATGGAAGCGTTGGAGGTCTCCTCAGTATGTTGAGTGCCATGCGGTCAGCCAACCCATCTCTTTTCAAATTTTCACCCATCTGAGCTCCTTTTAGCTTCCTTCTCGGAATCGGAGTGGGCGCCGAGTACCCTTGTGGTTCAGTGTCTGCCTCTGAACAGTCCGAAGGACCCGGAATCAACAAGCGAGCCCAGCATCGATGGTTTGCTCTTGCCACCAGTAAGTCTTTCATCATGTGTTTTCCAAAAGCCTTTCTTATAAACTGTTCCAGATTCTATGATCGATTTTGGCTTCGTAGTGGCAGCATTCGTCCCTTTGGTGCTGTATTGGATGTAGGTTTTCTCATTTGCTTTCGTCCTTATGGGCCTCTTATGAATCTTTCAGCTTTGGCCCTCATCATCTTCGTGCCGTTTGGCGCCTTTCCCTCGGTCTTGGTGTCGTCCCTGCGCTTGCCGTGTTCCTTTGGCGTCTTAATATGGAAGAGCCGACCAGGTACAAAACCGATTCCATGAAGAGAGCGCGTATCCCATATTGGCTCATCCTCAAACGCTACTGGGTCTCCTTGGCAGCTATTTCATTTACATGGTAGCACCTCGCTTCGACTTTGTTGCCTTTCCATCCACTTACTCGCACATTCATAGGTTCCTCTATGATATGATCACGTACGTTCAAGTCTTTTTTTTCCATGTTGCTCAGCTTGTTCACCTAGTGTTAAATAGGTATCCTGTCAGTGACCTTCTACGATGTCACAGGACCCCTAACTTTTCTTTAATTTTGTAGTTCGGGTTATATTCCTCCACTATCGTTAACAAGTCAGTTTACTTTCATCTTCATTTGACCTAGAGTTCTCATCGCTTTTCAAACTAGCATTACGGGAGGCTCAGAAGATCTTACGGTGGTGTTTGGTTGGAATGTCGTCATCAAGTATGCATAAAAATTGCTCCTGCATTATGTGTATTCACACCCATCGTCTAGTCTGTTTTACATGCCAGGTGCCTCTATTCTATATTGTGTCTTGACATCCGTGATTTACAATATCGCAGGTACGATCATCGGCGCTTTCATTGTCGACTATCTAGGCCCAAAAAATACGATGGTCAGACTTCTCGTTCTTCTCAGCTTTCGCCAACAAACTTCCCTCGTAGATCCTTGGTCTCGTGTTGCAAGCCATCGTCGGATTTTTCATGAGCGGCTTCTATGTCCAGTGAGTCCTAGTCCTTGATTGAAATTCAACATCTAATGGATTCTGAAAGATTGACAAAAAATATTGCTGGCTTTGCTGTGGGTCTTGAGAAATATGAATTTATCATCTGAACTCTAACACACCCTTGTAGGTTGTGTATGGCATCTTCCTCAGCTTCGGCGAGGTGGGACCCGGTAACTGCCTTGGTCTGTTAGCCAGCAAGTCCAGTCCAACAGCCGTTCGAGGACAATTTTACGGCGCAGCTGCTGCCATCGGAAAGGTTGGAGCCTTTGTCGGCACTTGGAGTCGGTACATTTCTCTTTCGTGATGCGAGCCCGAGAGCTCACAGATGACATAGTGTTCCCTCCCATCATTAACGGTAAAATCTGCTTATACTTTATCCTTCACTAACGAGTAACTAACGGAATATCGTAGATTTCGGTGGTCCTGACAGTACGAGGGGGAACACTGGGCCATTTTGGATCGGCAGTGGTATGATCACCCTGATGTTTGCCCTCGTGCACACTTGCTAAGTAGTAGGAACAGGTCTCGCCGTCCTCAGCGCAATCATAACTCTGCTATTCATCAAGCCACTATCACAGGATGGCATGATAGAGGAAGATCGCAAGGTCAGTTTTTGTCACTAGTCTTTCTTCGTCGCCTTGTTCTGATGGTTATGAAACAGTTCCGCGAATACCTCGAGGCGAACGGATACGATACCAGTCAGATGGGTTTGATTGAAGAGACCGAGACCGTCGATGAAGTTCGTTCTTCAGAGGAAAAGAAGAGTTCCGAAGAAGAGAAGCAGGATGCGTGAAGGAGACATGTCCTTCATCGCGCAGTACCATACGCTAATGTGACCTTGACGACCTACTCACGATTGTCGATAAATAAAATATATATCTTTTGATTGTGCAATGGAACTATATCTGACCTCTGGGGGAGTAGGCCGATTTTCGGTCGGTTCTGCGTCGACTCCACCTCTGATTTTCACTCGATTCTCGGAAGACATCCAGGTAAACCCCGCAAGCCTGTCCGTCAGTGTCCGCTACAGTCAAGCTACGGTAGCCCGGCGACCATAACTTAGAAATATCTAACAATACGTCATTGATACCATAGCCTCCGATAGACCTATATTGATACTCAAGACATGTAGTACGACATGCTTGATGGTCGCGGGTAAAGGGTGTCGCCTTTGGTTCTGAATTTAGCGATTTGCTTGGGGCGCCGTGGATGAATGACAACTGAATTTAAATGAGTGCGAAGTTCAAGAGATGTGTGTGTGAGATAGCTTGCTGCTTAAGCTCGCGGAAGAGGCCTCATGAGAGGCTCCGAGCCCGACGAGCCGCGCATCCGTGAACCGGTAGCCTCGAGCCACTCTGAGAAGCGCCGCCGCCTCGCCGCGCAGTTGACATCACGTGCACAGACTGTTCAGAGAATCAGAGTCCGGAAAGTGAATTAGTAGAGGTGTCAACTGCGCGGCGCATCGTTGCCGTCCTGCCCGCTGTACGTTTTTCGGACATGTCGATTTTTAAAATTGACTTTTCGGCTACTCTGATTTCCTTCACAGTCGAAAGAAAGGTCTAGGTATCTGTTCAATTACAATTTTCGAATCAAATGGTAAATCAATGTTCCATGGCTTCTCCAGCGGCGGCCTTGTTTGTTTTCACTAGTTCATTGCTGGACGAGAAGGGCTGAATGGGAAGAATTACTGAAGAGGTTGAGAGCACATACCGCAGTTGCATGCTGAATTCATCCTCAATGTCGTCGTCATCCCAGTTGTCTTCCCAGAGCTTATCACCCCCTGACTTTGCAGCCCCGGGGGCACCACCACCAAGATGCGCTAGGTCCGTTTGCGAGTCATCCCAATCTACAATGTTGTAGGTCATCAATGTGATGAGCTGTCGGGAGAGATCGATCCACCTGCGACTGCAAACTCTTCGAACTCATCGTCCTCCTCGAGAACACCCAGATGCTGCGCTGTCTCCTGCTTTTTCTCTTCGGATGCTTGAGGGGTGTTCTCTGTCTTCTTTGAAGTTGACGCAACTGAAGTCATCGTTCGCTGTTTCAAGACCGCGAGTTGACGCGTCCTCTGCAACAACCCGTGGGAAGGTGACAACTATCTGTCCTGCTCCACCCCGTGAGCCCTAATCTCAAAAGAGCAGCTTGGATGAGAAATCGACTACATTTCAGAATTCCAGATTGGGATGGAGAAGTGCTGAAATCCAGACCCATCCTTATATGTGGGTTGGTCTGCATTCAAGGTATATCATACACGACATACAGTACCTCTATCTGTGGCTTATTCAAGTCAAGCTAGATCTGTGCAATGATGGACACCCTCCGAATATCCATGGGATGAATGCAGATCAAAACTTGCCATTATTCGATGTGACAGCAATGCAGCCAAGTATAGTTGTTCTCGAGACAACGAGACAGAAATCTCACGCGGGACTGCGTCCTTCGCCATTGCCCTCCGATGGTTAGCATCCCTCCATGCCGGAAGGATCAGATCTGGGGTTCGGTTTATCCTGGCACGTATATTTTTCCCTCAGGGTCCGATACATGGTCTGATGAGCCACAAAATAGTACAGACGTCATTACATTGCACGCTTGACACTTGGACCCTCCCTTTTTAGCCCAATCAATTCGGTCCTTCTTGTTGTATAAACTGATTGGGTTGTATTTGAATACGATTAACGACACGAGAGGTGCTGGCGCAGACAAAACAGTTATGTGTTCGATCCCAAAGCTCTATACCAAATAACTTCCAAGGTCAGAATGAATAACTTCTTGGATTCTGTTGTTTATTTTCATATAGGACGCTGACATCTTCGAAGAGACCACTGCATTTATCGAGTGAGACTGCTTTGACTTCCTCAACAGCCCATACTTCATTCCCCTAGATGCAATCGTATCATCTTCGGTGATGGCCTCCTTACTTCAACTGGTTTGTCAATCTTCCAAAACAACCATCTACTTACCACACAATTTAAGCAGGTGAAGACCATCGCAAACGGCGCCAACTCCTTCACCCCGTCTTCTCAGTCTCTCTTATCCGCCACACGGGCAAGAATCCACAGTTTGACAACCCTATCTTGTGGTTCGTGATGTCATATCACTTTCAGTCCCAACGATATGAGGTCGCAAGAAAGGTCTGACCTCAAAGCATTTTTGTTTGACCTGTAAATCTCAAAGTCACGCAGATCCGCACTGGGATTATGGTCAGCTTGAGCAATGGGGCACAAGAGGGCATCATCAACTTGCCATTTAACCAAAGTTTAGATCGACCTTCTCTAATGGATGGCTCGGGCGTCATTGGAAATGATCGGAGAAAGCGGACTTGGTTATTCATTTGATTTCCTTGTTGAAGGAGGGGGCGTTCATCCATTTAACAGTGCGGCAAAAGATCTCGTGCGAGCATGATCGATGCAGTCTCAATCTCTTCTTACTCTTCCACAGGCCGATGCTCTTCATCTTTGCCTTCTACCGAGCTCATCTACTGCCTACTCTCGTGAAGATCGGTTCACCGGGCTTCCGGAGATATATCGTGGATTTGTTACCTTGGAAGAATGCACATAGGCTCCGGGATATCATCGACGTCATGGACAAGACTTGCGTGGAGATATTTGAAAGCAAGAAACGGGCTCTAGAAGAAGGTGACGAAGCCGTGGTGGAAAAGATAGGCCGAGGAAAGGATATCATAAGTATTCTAGGTCAGTTCAAGCGCTTGCGGGGTGATGTCAATTCTTCACATTTTTTTCGACATAGTGAAGGCCAATATGGAGGTGTCAACTAGCGAAAGGCTGTCGGAAAAGGAGGTTTTAGGGCAAGTGAGTGCTTCCGATGAATAATGATAAATGCCTACAGTTAATCGTCGAGTTTGGGGTGCAGATGATGTACGGGCACCAGATCCTTCAATCGTGACGTCCACCGAAATATCTTCTCTCAATAGTGTTTTCATTCTCGCTGCCACAGACACAACTGTGAATTCACTTACGCGCATCTTTTATATTTTAGCGATTCATCCCGAAGCCCAGGACAGAGTCCGGCGAGAGGTTGTGGAAGCACAAGAGCATCAAGGCGAACTCCAATATGATGAATCGAGCTCTCTTCCCTTCCTTGATGCTGTATGTCGAGAGTCACTGCGCCTGTGCGTCCCGCCACTTCATCCTTTTGAAAGCATGATTTTGCCAACAATGTAAATGTGATCCAGATATCCTCCAATTCCTGTTGCTATCAAAGAGTTTGTCTCTACCTTCATAACAATGCGATACCCAATTTGACGAAACGCTAAACATTAGGACTTAGGCTGATGTCGTGCTACCATTGACCTCGACACCTGTCGTGGGCGTTGATGGACGTCTGATGGACTCCGTTAACATCCCAAAAGGCACAGAGGTGGTCATTTCTATGTTGATGGCTAATCGTGATTCTACCGTGTGGGGTCAAGATGCACTTTAATGGAATCCCGAAAGATGGCTTTCACCAAGATCCTCAGGCTGGAGTCGTGTTTCGGACAAAAATACCCCATTTTGGCCCAAGCCGGTTCGGACAGCACCGACCCCGGTATCAGCGTTTTCGGATCTAGCCTGGGGGGGGGGTCCTCTTTCACCCCTTCCCCAACAAATACTCGACGTCCCTGTGCCTGGCATATACTCCCCTCGTTTTTTTTTCGTCTCAAGACTGAGGTGGTCCTGTAGAGTCCTGTAGCATGAGTTTCTTAGGGGCTGCCCGAGCTTGTGTGTAAGTGGCACATTCCGCGTGCCTTTCATTTGAGCCCGCCTGACTCAGCCCCTTTCAGAGGATACAAATTTTCGCAGCTGGAAATGAGTGGGTGTTCAAAGTCGAAAGAAAAAAGAAGACTTACCAAAGTATTTATACCCCTAGAGACCGTAATCGCCGTTCTGATATCTCAGTTCCATCTGTCCCCTCCGAAAGATGTTGGTGACACCGACCTCAAATTCAAAGGTCAGCCGGGCCACCGCGGATGCCGATGGTGATGGAACTGCTGTCGTACGTATGCTCTTGACTTCCACACGACCCTTGAAAGTTGGATAGACATCCTTTTTTCCGAGAGGGAGATGTTATTGAAACGAGAGTACATATTCAGCTTAAGTGTACTGCATATCTGGGTGGCTCGGTGCATTCGGGGTGATAGCTGGTCGTGGCTCGTCCGGAAATTGGCCTCATGGCCTAACCGGGAGAAAAATGGCCGCACTCAGGACCTGGCACAAACCATGTAGACAGACTCGGTCGCCTGTGAGCGTCAGGCTTGATATGTCAGAAGAACGGACGTTGGCAATCCGCAACTTTCTAGCTATAGCATGGTATGCAGTGCTCTGAGTGGATAAACAAAGGAAAATACCGGTTCTCAGGGAGTCCTCCTCTGAGTGTTTACAGCACCAAAACTGGCTCCAGATCCCCCCTCTCTCATCTGTCCAACACGTCGTTCACTACTACCCAGACGATGCAGGCGGTGCACCAGCTGCCACAGATCCTGAGCCACCATTACCCTCTCCATGGTCTTAACGGCATAAACTCCCACCCAGGTCCAAGCGCACTGGCTACTTCTCCTCCCACACGCAAACGCAAGCGGGCGCATCAGTTGACCGTCAATTACAGTGAAGTCCAGGAGGTTGACAGCGATGGTAGGCTGCGGGATATCATCGTCATCGATGATACTCCGCCTCCAACAACTATGTCACCTGCGACTACCCATACGGGGGCATTTTCCGCGTCGTACCAGCCACCAGTGTTTTCTGCACCCATACGGACCAGGGCGAGGGCTGCTGCTGAGGCGCAGGCTCTATCGTCAAGCTCTGCTTCGGTGATCGCTGCCCCTCCACCCAAGAAAAGAAAACGAGATCACTTTGAAGAGGTCCGTGCGCCAGCTACCAAGAGACTCGGCCCGAACAACCATCATGGGCAGCTGGTCACCCAGACAAAATCCTGGGATACTGCTGCGACAGATGACGTACGTTTTGCATGTATCGCGAACCTCGGGGACTGGGAACTAAACGTATACCCTTCAGACATCCAAAGGTCCTGTATCTTGTGATGACAAGGAAGGGCACTATATAATCGTTCCAGACGACGTAATCCACCAGCGGTGTAAGTCCTGTATCACAATTAAGCTGGGCATTTCTCTAATGGTTCGATAGATCGCACAGTCCGACTGCTGGGGCAGGGAACTTTTGGGAAGGTCGTCGAAGCAATTGACACGAAGTCAAATACCCGAGTCGCCATCAAGATCATCAGAGCTATACCAAAATACCGCGACGCCAGTAAAATTGAAATTCGGGTCCTTCAGAAACTCAAAGAACGTGACCCCCACAACAAGAAGTCAGTATCATCACTCTTCGTCGAAGTTTGGTATTTATTGTAATCTTAAGCAAATGCATTCACCTACTTGAATGGTTTGACCATCGAAACCATATATGCTTGGTTTCAGAGCTTCTGGGGATGTGCGTGTATGACTTCCTGAAGGAGAATGAGTTTCTACCATTTCCTCGACATCACATCCAAGATTTTGCCAAGCAGCTACTCAGGAGCGTGGCTTGTAGGTTGTCCTCTTCCCAGAAGCCTTGTGGTACTCACTCGCTTTTTCACAGTCTTACATGAACTTCGTCTAGTTCACACTGATCTAAAGCCGGAAAACATCTTACTTGTTCACAACGACTTTTCTGTAGTCCAGATTCCTGGAAAGGTAAACCTAATACTTTTGATCTTCACTACCACCGCTGATTGGCCCCCCAAGCGCCACTCACCAATGAAATCGAAACGGATTTTGAAAGCCACCGAAATTCGTCTAATTGACTTTGGATCAGCCACGTTTGAGACAGAATATCATTCGACAGTCGTCTGCACGAGGCATTATCGTGCACCTGAGATCATCTTAGGTGCGGTTTCTGTCACAGAAGATTCGAAGTAACTCAAGTGAGATTTTTAGGTCTGGGCTGGTCCTTTCCCTGCGACGTGTATTCCTTGGGGTGCATCCTTGTGGAATTTTATACCGGGCTCGCCCTTTTCCAAACACACGATAATTTGGAACATCTTGCAATGATGGAGATGGTCATGGGGAAAATGCCGGATCGTTTCGCTCGTGCTGGTGCCCGCAGCAAGCCCGAGTTCTTCAAAGACGCGGCTAAACTAGACTGGCCGAAGGCCAAAGCCTCACGACAGAGCAAGAAGGATGTTCGCGCGACCCGCCCGCTAGCGGTTAGTCCGGGTATCTTTCCAAGAATCATCCGTTGTCTTACACACCAAGATAGGACGTCATAGTACCGCATGATCATATCAACAGGCACTTCCTAAATCTTGTCCAGAGGCTTCTTAGCTTTGACCCTGCACAGCGAATAACGGTGAAGGAAGCCCTCGAGCATCCTTATTTTGCTTTGAAAATCCCTCCTGAAGACATGTAGCTGTATGGTCTTCGATTTGCACCTTCCGACTTGCTGAAGATGCAGGGCAGGCTCCCCTTGTTGCTATTATTCAGCTTGTACACCAACCTCTCTGTTTTGAAGACTTGTTGTAATTGTGCATCCATCCCTGACCTCAGAACGTCTCGAGGGCCACCCCGTCTTCGTTGCAACTTGCACGACATACTCATCCCAGCATCTGTGGCATAACATTATCACCTACCTGCATATTCAACAAGCCTACATCGTTTATTGCCCCATTGTCTGGATACAGACATTCATTTTGAACCCAATTATCCCACCCAAATTTCTCCTCCGCATCCTTTCCGCTTGCGTTCCTCTTTAGTATATCTGCCCATTTTTTGATTTCAGGATCCATCTATCTAATTACGATCGCCTAAATCTGTACCATCACCATCAATCATAGACGCGACACAATCTCACAATTCACGACCTCGGACCGAGTGTCACCGCGACTTAGGGTGGAGTCTCGTGTCACTCCATACTCCTGGGCCCTAATGAGCTTCTCTCAAATTCCTCGAGTGGGGGCGTGCTGCCGACTTCTACAAATGTGAGAAGATTGACTTGTTCCGTTTCATGGTCGTCGCCAATGATGTATTCCAAGGGACTTCTGCCGCGCCGGGCATCGCGAGTGGGTTATACATATAAAACGGAAGGAAATCAAAGAGCACCTTCTCCTGGGACAACACCGCCATGAATGATAGTAATGTTTACACGCTATTGTAAAGGTAGGACATGACACCTCTTCTATCGGGAATCCATCATTGCGTTTGGACGAACAGGGCGATTAGATCCAGCACCCCGAACGCTAACCAGCCAGTTTCGCGAACGAGATTTTGTCCGTATCCACGTCGGTGCTCATATAAACGTTCTTCAGAAACACGTCCCCGACCTGGTTGATATGGGTGTTAACGATGAAACAGGATTTCAGCGGGAAGGAGACCTACAAGCCATTGTGTATCAAGTCCGTTCGTTCGACCACTAAATCCAGATGTGCAAGTGCCGTTTGGTCTGTCAGGATCCACGGAAGAGAAGGCGAGGTCGCGGGCATCCACGAAAAACCGGCGTCCTCCGATCACGAGTGAGAACGAGGCGTCCACTTTACAAGGGACTGTCCATGCTTGCCCGTCGAACTCTGCGCCCGGAATCTCCCTGTGGATTGCATTGACATCCTGGGAGAGTGTGTCGGGATCTCGTCAAATTCAAGGGGGGCTTGTCAACTAACCTCCTGCGGGGCAATCAACAGCGTCTACATTTCAATCATCGCGAGAAATGGAAGAAGGAAAGTTGGCGAGTCAATTAGTTCACGGACTGCCCGTAATCAATTCCCGAGAAACGGATGATTTACCGTTCCGGTATCGAAGATGGCCGTGCGATTTTTCCAGCCCATATTTTTGTGGTTCACAAGGATGGTGTCGATCTTGGCTTCCCAAAAACCATGTCGGTTGATGTTAGGCACGGTCACGATCGTTTTGGGATTGTATCTGGCGGGATTTAAGCCACCCAGAGTCATCTCTCCGTCGTGTTTGTTGTCAGAGAAACGTGGTATCTTATATGAGATGATGGCATGTTTGATGAGACCTTGCTGTTGACAAGCCTCGACCAGGGGAACTGTGTGTTGCCGAGATAATTTCTGCAGGACAGGGAATGATTTCAGTCGTTATCATAGAACCCAAGATGAAGGGGTGTACTGATTTTGCTAAGCCAGCTAGTCCATCAAACGGTGCCCTAGTAAATACAATGTACTTAGTTCTCGTCAGTTCGGTTCACTGAGGGCAGCAGACAGACGTTGTGAATTCTTTCGATTCAAAAGTTGCGACGCCAAAATGGTATGATTGCAGCGTAAGCCCCGCAATAGTGACGTCGTCATAGGCAAGGTTGCCCCGAACGGCGCCTGAGCCATAATCAGTTTCCCATTGAATATCGGTAGTGTTCAAGGTGGAGCTTTCGACGGGCCCGAGGAAGACATGATTACCCTGTGTCCTTGTGCATTAGAGAGGAGCGTGATGAGGTTGTGAAGGCTTACGCAGCTACCGTCATTTGTCGAGCAGCTCGAGAACCCGACCCAGAAATCAGCGGAGCCCGAATCCATGAGAATGTTAAAGTCGCGTCGCGGTGTGCCTATTTGAAGTTGTGCATAGTCTGCAGGCCAAGTGAACATAAGCGGGTGGTTCACAGGAGGGCAGAAGATACGCCACTTGCATCCTATGTCGTAGGATCTGCGCATATAATAAGTATTGGAGGTGATCCGTGCCAACGGAAGCTTACTCGATAGTTAATGGGATAGTAATATTGCTCCTGACTTGTGAAGAATAATCTTGATAATGAGAACCAGAGGTCTTTTGAAGGCGGCTCGACAGTGACATAGACTTTGAGTTGTTATATCGTTCCAGGAGCGACGGTGGTAGGACAGAGACACGCTTTTGCAAATTAGCCAGTAGTTGAATATCGGGAGTTGCGGACGAGCCGCTCATGAGATCTAGGCGTCGAATACCTCTATTAGCGTGTTGTTGGTGGACCTGTGGGACACAGACTTGTTAGCGAGTCTCTGGGGCGCATGATGTATCCAAGCCACATTCACGATAGTGGGTGGCAAATGAGTAGTTTGAGAAGACGGCACGCGGTGTAGCGAAAGAGAGACAAGAGTGGATTCCGTTGGCCGGGTCTGTGCAGCGGGTAGGACAGATAGACAGAGAATGAACGGCGCTGCGGATGGGCGCATTAGGTCGAGAAGGGAGTCCGAATATGGCTATGGAGATACCATTTCTGGACAGTGTTGTCCGTTATTAGAGTAAGACGCCTAAGCCAAATAGATGGCCACTGGCGGTCAATCGCGCAGCATCGAACGGATTGACATCGACATGTCGTCGCTTTCCCCCATTATCTGCGACAACGGCACTGGATACTCAAAAGTCGGGCAAGTACCGCCGCAATTCAAATCTTTCGCGAATGCCTCATCATTTTGTCCAGATTTGCGGGGAATTCAGATCCCTCATTGTTCGTCTGTCCAATCCATTCCCATCGCGCCCGTTGCAAGCTGACGGCATTGCCGATCATGTAGCGTATTTCCTACTGCAATAGCCACTCGCGGAGCAGCCTTCCAGAGCTCGCGAGCGCCCCCGATCCCTAGCAAACCTGGCAATCTAGCGTCTAAGCGTGGCATCGAAGACCTTGATTTCTTCATCGGCGACGAGGCCCTTGCAAACGCCAAAACACCCGGATATGGCGTCCACTATCCCATCAGACACGGAATGATTGACAACTGGGATCACATGGAACGATACTGGGAGCAGACAATCTTCAAGTACCTCCGTGCCGAACCTGAAGATCACTATTTCCTCCTCGTGCGTGTGGCTGCTCTCGTGAATCAGCAACGCCTGACTGTCCTATACAGACAGAACCCCCACTCAACCCTCCCGAAAACCGCGAGCAAACTGCCGAAATCTTCTTTGAATCCTTCAACATCAAGGGCCTCTACATCGCCGTCCAAGCCGTACTTGCTCTCGCTGCCTCCTGGTCTTCCAACCGCGTCACAGACCGCACCCTCACGGGAACCGTCATCGACTCGGGCGACGGCGTAACCCACGTCATTCCTTGCGCCGAAGGATACGTCATCGGGAGCGCCATCAAACACATCCCAATCGCTGGCCGCGACATCACGCAGTTTGTTCTCAACCTTATGAGAGAACGGGGCGAGATGGCCCATGTCCCACCCGAAGATCAACTTAAAGTGGCGGGTAAAGTGAAGGAGAATTATAGTTATGTGTGTCAGGACATTGTCCGAGAGTTCAGGAAATACGATGAGGAGCCGCTGAAGTACTTTGAGCGTTACGACGGCGAATACTCGGTCACAGGAAGGGTGGGGTCTTCGTTTTCAGTCTTGGACAGGGTTTGACTATTGGCTCTTCCAGAAATACAGCGTCGATGTCGGCTTCGAGCGTTTCCTTGCACCAGAAATCTTCTTCAATCCGGAAATCTACTCATCTGACTTCCTGACACCTTTGCCGGAGATTGTCGACGAGGTTGTCCAGCAGTCGCCCATCGATGTCCGCCGTGGTCTCTACAAGGTGCGTTTTCTCGTGATCCTGCAGATTTAATTCTCATTTTCTCTTCTGTTCATGTCTAGAACATTGTTTTATCTGGTGGTTCGACCATGTTCCAGCACTTTGGAAACCGTCTCAAGCGGGACTTGAAGCAATTGGTCGATCGACGACTGGATGCCAGTGTCGTGGCAAGTGGGAGCCTCCAAAAGGTACGGGATGATTTTCCTGTGTATGGTATTACGATTTCGAACAAAACGGTTTTTGCAGTCTTCCGGTATGGAAGTGGACGTCATCTCCCACAAACGTCAAAGGTCCGTTGTTTTCGTGAAAATCCTTCCCATTTTTTTAACACTCGCTTCCCAGATACGCTGTGTGGTTTGGCGGGTCACTGCTGGCATCTCTTGTGAGTTCAGGTCGTTCAGAATCTTCTTCATCCATATACATGCCTCTCTAGCCCGAATTTTACACCTCCTGCCACACCAAGGCGCAGTATGATGAGATTGGGCCTAGTATTTGCAGACGTTACCAAATCTTTGGAAGTGCCACTTAATTAGGTCTCCCAGTGCCCAGAGATATACCGGAATCATGTACCTCGACATCGAAAATGAAAGTTTCATCGATGAGATGTATATTTCTCGTTATTATCAAAACCCTCGCCCGCTTGCCCTAGTCTTCTATCCCTAAGCTTCCAACCCGGAACCTTCCTACTTATACGACAAAAGAAAGTCGTAGCCGTAGGACGTGTTGTCGGTGACAAGCATTCCGCCACAACTCGGAGCCTTAGGCCCCAATCCCATTGCCTATTGTACGTATGCCTTTCGTATCGTATGTGCGGCATGTCCGTCTTGTGGCCCCACTGCTCAAGAACAGCGTCCATGTCCACCTTCAGCGTATTCGGGAAGGCCGGTATATCAACCCAAACCTCTCGCAACGGTGCCACACCCAACGCCTCCACACCACTAGGCGACCTCGACGCCACCATCTTGACAAAACGTGTGACCACAAGCAGCTTGCGACGACCGAGGGTGTTTATCCGGAGGCGCATCACGACGAGTTTTGGAAGGAGAACCTCGTCGTCAGATCTACCGCCGAGAGTTAGCGCTTTCAAGAGGAACTCTGTGTTCCCTCTGTCAAATCTGTCAACCACCACCCTGAACGCCGTCACGTTTTTCGTTTGACGCAAGAGATGGATCATATCTCGAGGAGCGAACTGATTCCCCAATGACAACGTGGCGATACGCGCCAGTTGACGGAACATGTGCTCTGGTGCCGTCCAAACAAAATCTTCCCTGTAAGACGGCATGACCAGCGTGAAGTCGTCGAGGGCTGGGAAGCGGATGCCGTCGAAGATCGCGGGACCGGATCGCTCAAAGAAGTCGACTTTGAGGGTTGTCAACCGCGTTAGGGAAACGTCGACGATAGGCCTGAGGAGGTCTTCTTCGCCATTTCTATCACGGACACCGAACCCTCCGGTTTCAAGGGCGGGGCATTGTGTCATGAGTACACCGAAAAGCGATGCCGGAATGGCATTGAATTCCAAAGACGTCAACTGTGCCCACGGGAGCTGGCCAATCAGCTCGCCAGTGATGTTGAGGTTGTTGACGACGACGGTGTGAAGTTTGGGCATGGATTGAAGGGCAGTAAGCATGGTGTCGTCATCGGGGTAATCGTAGAGGTCAAAAGTGAGATATTCGAGATTTGGAAAGCTCCACACGTGGTGGGGAAGGGTGTATTCATCATCCTGATATTGCAAAAGGCAGCAGAGGTCGTAAACACCCTCGAATGACAGGTATAGGCTCCTGATTCCCTCGGCTCGAGGCCGGATCACCTGTATCATGAAGTTGGAGGAGAATTCTTTGAATTCTGCGCGATTAACCGGACTTGTTATGAATAAGTCGACGAGATGGCACCCGGCCTGGGGATCCAGAAGGACAAGGCTTGGCTGTGTCGTTCTGGTACTACCAGGGTATCTTCTAGGGAAACTTTCATGGCGAGAGACGTCCATAGGGCTGGTGTCTGCAGAGCTATTCGTCTCCACGAGGAACAGACATGACAGAGTAAAAGTGGTGCTTGATTCTGGCAGGTGGAAGGTGTGGGATCCCGACCAGGATCCCTTTCGAGTGGTAGACAAAATAGAAAGATCTCGGTCATAATCTCCACAGCGAGCTGTCCCATTCCAGAGGGAATCATCCCGGGGATAATTTGGGGGGATGAGATTCGTCGGTGTGAGAAGGGGAAGGAATGGAGACTTCAATCCTTCAGGAATTTTGAGAACTGGGGTGGTAGGTGTGCAGGAGAAAATAGTCGCGAAGGAGCCTAGAGGAACAACCACAGACTAAACGTCACGTCAACGCCAGATTCAATCCGACGATGAATCCGCGGATTCGGTGATCATGAGTAGGACTCCACAACGACCCACTCGTTTTGGCAGCGGCGAATCACGACGACACATATTGTCTAATCAGTACACGACGGTGTCTATACAAGAGGAATGTCAGAGCTCAACTCGAACAGCTACACTGGAATCCCAGCATCCTCTTTTCTCCCATGCCACAGTACCTCCGCTCTTCCTTCTCTTCCGCATTTAAATCTACCTCGGGTCGTGCATCAGCCTCTGCACCCCACGGTTCAAACGGATTGCATGCCATCTGGGAATTCTTTTTTCAAACACCAGCTCCAACCAGAGAACAAAGAGACTCACAAAAAGAACCTTCGCCAAAACCCTCTTGCCACTCTCAGTGTCCCTCTCAACCTTTGAAATCACCTCCTCAAGCACCCACTGTCTCAACACGAACCGTGGGTTCGCAGCTTTCGCCGCGCGTTCTCTCTCTTTATCGAAATCGAAATCTACATCTCCGTCAGGTTCACCTTGTACCCAGTCCCCTCTTTCACTCTCGATGCGCCGCGCATAGGTTTCCAACCACACAAGCCACTCCCCAGTCGCCGCTGCGTGATCCAAACGTCCAGGCTCAGGCGTCATCGCCAGGAGCTTCGTGATAAAGTCCTGAAGGGCTGGTGAACCGGAACCATCAGCCATCTTTCCGTCCGGCTGCTGCTCAAGGAGCATCGAGGGCCTAAACACGGAGAGCGTGCGAAAGGTAGCGTGAAAGTCGAGCCCGTGGTTTTCCATCATGTCCAGCAGGGGTTTGAAAATACGTGTTTCGTCCGTCGAGCCCTGACGCCGCAACGCCAGTCGCTGAATGGCCAAAGGTTCGTGAATCGGAACATTGGGAGCAAAGGGCCCAACTGACCTTTCGCATCAGCCTCCCATACTCGACCGATATGCTTTCCTGAGCCACCCGGCCAAGCTCGTCCCGCAGTTTCAGACCTTCCTTCTTCCATTCTTCGAGTTTTTGTGCAGACGCGCCATCTGCCCAGCCTGCGGAGACAGCCTTGTCTCCAAGCTCGGACTCTGCGCCGATTAAAGGAGCGAGCGAGTCCAACAAGGCACGGAGAGCGTATATTCTGAATGCAGTGTCAAAGGATGCTTCATCAAGAGGTCAAAACTTACATCATATTCGGTTGATACTATCTCGGATGGTCAGGCCACATAGAACCAGATGACATGGGACATGCCTTGTACGCATAGCGTCCCTCCTCGTCAGTGTGATTACAGATATGGGATCGGTCAAAGACGTCCATGAACGAAAATGGGCCTGTGCAAGATATGAGGGACAGAACGGAATGCACATAGTTTCACGGACCGTAGTCAATGGTCAAGCCCAACACCGAGACACTGGATGTTACAGGTCATCGACAATGTGACGAGTGAATAGAGAACAAACTGACTTGTCGGTGTTGATGACGCCGTGCATGAACCCATATGCCTGCCAACCAGCGACCATCTTCGCATTCCTTCGAGCGACCTCGAGCACAAGCTTCTTTCCCCAAGCCTCGCCTGGGCTGCAATCGAGTTTGAGCACCTTTCGGCTGACCCACTCACCCAAGATACGCAGGGCATCCCAATGAGGATGTTGTTGGCCGCCACCAAAGAAAAACATGTTGGTAGGTCCGTTCAAAGCCTCAAAGGAGCCGATGCGGATGAAAGAGGGCGCGACGCGGCTGACGACGGAGGCGGTTTCCATTCGTTCACGAGCGACGGGAAGAGCTGGGAGGGAGATGATGGCGAGTGCCCGGGTAGTTGGGATGGAAAGGGCATGCATCGCTGGAGGGGTTTAACCATCTATAATCTCTAAGCAACGGTGTCGGGCCTCACCTTCGGAGCAGAGGTATTCGCGGACGGAGGAGCGGAGGACTGCGAGACCGTCGGCCATTCTAGCAAAGGGAGTGCGCCCGGCGCCTTTGAGCTGAATTTCATGTGTTAGTTCCTTGTCAGAAGGGTGCTGTGAGACCACTAAGAGGAACGATAAGTTGATCGACACGCGGGGCCGATGAGGGCACTCAACGGATGGAAACGGCACGGCCGTCACCGAGCTGGCCAGCCCATGATCCAAACTGATGGCCACTGTACCGCAGAGACCACGGAGCGAAGGCAGTGTCGTCGGGTTCGGAAGGGGGAGTCATGAGAACACTTTGGCCGCTGAGAACATCGACGAGTTCCTGACGGGGGGAAACGAGGCTTGGAGAGTTGGACGGTGAAGGATCGCCCTCGTCGCTGAAGTCATTCGCCAGTGAGGGGACGCCGAGGGTAGCGACGGCGTCGCCAACATCTAGGTTGGGGAAACAATCATCAAGGCAGGTTTCGGCGATGCCGATGAGGTCCTTGGGCTGATCCAAGTTGTTGCGGTCGTATATGCGGAGGTAGCGGGGGCCAGCATCTGGGGGAAGCGGACGTTCGTGTTTGGCTTCGCGCTCACTAAGCCATCTTTCGGTAAAGGCGGGCTTGTCCTGGATGTGGAGGTCGGTGGGGGGCTGAATAGAGTAAGGGAAGGGCATTGGCATCGGGTTTACGAACGAAAAGTGGGCTTGGGGGGCGAGCAGCTGTTTGGGGTGACGTCAGGGGCGATGGGGAGGGGGGGATGACGTACGCGTGTGCGACGTTGGATGCTGGGGTTGGTGCTGAGGACATGGTTGCGGAAGGTGGAGGCGGACTGGGTGTATGGGTCTGGGGTGAGGTTGTGAATGGGGAGGTGGGCAGGGGGTGGGACGGGGAGGGCAGAGATGGAGACTCGCATCGCCGTTCGACGTAAGCTCATGAGATCGGTGGCTGTGTTGTCCACTCCCATGTCTGCCCGCTACACGCCACTCGCCGCTGAGAGCGAGCTCGACGATGCCTTTGACGCTCCAGAAACCGACGACGACGACGTAGACCACCCACAGCCGTCTCCGTCTCCTCCCATTCCAGGTGCCTATGACTTTGAGCGTGAATACGACTATCCGCCCCCAGGCTCTCCACCCAAGCCCACCTCCCGCGCCCTTCCCAACGACTACGGCAACTCCAACGGTCTTCTGCCCACTTCTCCACTAACCTCTTCGTCTGGCCCAACACCATCCATCTTCCGTCGCGCAGTTGGCGCCCTCCTCCCATCCCATTACGTCCGTGTGCCCACCTCCTCCTTACCCAGGGGCGGCGGCATCGAGAACGATGGCGTCTTTGCCAACAGAACCGCCAAACCTCACCGCCCCGCCCATGTATCTCGCAACCCAGACGGCAGCATCTACATCGTCCCCGAGGACATTCAAAAAGAGGCCCCTCCTGTGCGTCTTGATCCACCTTGATATTCCCCTAACTCATCCATCCCATTCCTTTCCGCAGTCGTACACAGACGCACAAGCCGATGCCGTACCTCCCTATTGGGAAACCACCGTTCATGCCCCCGCAATACAAGATCGCAACGGCAACATGATCATCGACGACCTCCCCACCGGGCCCTTCTGGGTATTCGCCAGCAACTGCCTAATTTCCTTCTTCTTCCAGTTCGTCGGTTTCCTCTTCACCTACCTCTTTCACACCTCCCACGCCGCAAAACTCGGCTCCCGCGCTGGTCTGGGTCTCACCCTCATCCAGTTCGGCTTCTACTCTCGCACATTGTCCTCGGATCCTGGGGGTGACAAGCAGGCTGGGGATCCACCTCCCTCCATCATCCCTCGCGCCTCCCTGGCAGAGCCAGACACCACCTTTCCAATCATCACCTCCAGAGACTTGCTCGCTTTCCTCTTCATGACCTTAGGTCCGCCATCTTGCAACCCTCCTCCTAGCACCTTGATAAATTCTTCTTTACCCCAGGTTGGTTCCTCTTTCTCTCATCAGTCATCCACTATTACCGAATCAAGCGCTGGGAAAGGTCAATCCGGGCCGCGTCAGACTCAACACCCCCAACACCAGAAGAAATTCAGCGTGACCTCGAGGCCAGACGCGCCCTCAACGAGATTTTTGGGTTGCCCTCCCAAGGACACACCATTCGCCCGCCAAGTGGAGAGGCACAGGCAGAAGACGTCACGTTGGTGAGAGACCTGAGAGCTGCAGGGCTTCTTTAAACGGTTGGGAAAGCTAACAATGGCATCTGTACACTATTACCGGCTAGACAAAATCGCTTCATATTTATCGTCATATAATTCCATGCCCACTGATCACGAGCTAGAGTTTATCGAAATTCATCAAGGCCCATATCGACACTCTGTGATCCTTCCCTGCACCCACCAACCACCGTGCGCGGTTCATTTCGTCCTCACGACTCATCTCCTCATCCTCATCCTCATCCTCATCCTCGTCGGTAGCACAAGATCGTGCGAATTCAACGGCTTGACAGCCGGCCTTGTGGTACTTCAAAGTGCCCAGCGGCTTCAGCGTGCGCGTCCCGTATAAGCGGATGCTATAATGAGAGTGAAAGCACTCAGTGCTACAGGAAATTAGAAACGTACCAGCCATCCCAGCCTACAACGGCACACACTCTTCCATCATCTCGGATGGCAATCGCATTGTTGCCCGGGTGCTTCGTTCGATATGCTTTACACGCCTTCTCCGGTTCTTCCCTTGACTTATATTTTGAAGTAGAAGTCAAACGACGTTCCCTGTATGTAGAGAACAGAACGGCGCACCGAAAGGTCGTATCGTCCGACGAGATGGTCGGCGGATACAGTCAGCGCAAACTCATTGTTGGATGACACTCTCATCGCCATTACTATGAACGAAATTTTTAAGTATGAGTGACATAGAACGGAGGGTAAAATGGCGTACTGGATTCCACATGCAGCTTGACGTCCCAAACGACATCCCACCCTACGCCTTCTACCGACGTGCGTTTATCCGTCCGGGAGTACCGCCTGAGCGTCACCCCTCCATTCTCGTACGCACAAAGAAGTCTCAGATCTTCCACCACCCGCGAGCTGGAAGGCTCCACGACAGCTTCCTTGGCGGCGGTGAACAAATGAAGAGCCATGATGATCCCTGGTAAGTATAGATGTCCAAAAGAGCGCAAGACGACATTCAGAAAAACAACACCGTACCCGTCTTGGATCTCTCCCCAACAGGCGTAGAAAATATCGTCGAAGACATTTTGCCCGCCTGCCCAACAGCCGCGTGAACCCGTTCTCTCGTCATCAGGGACCACACATCAGCCTGTTGTCCTCCAAAAAACCAGCTTCAACAAGGGGAAAAAAAAAGGAACGGCATGGTCAACAAAAACCTTACCACCTCAGAATCGACCAAGTTCGGCAACGCGATCAGCGCATCCCCTTGTTCCCCCCGAGGCTCACAAAGCGAAAAGCGACAAAAGTTGAGCGCGTTGACGTCCATCGAGAAGCACAGCGTCGGTCGAAAAGGAAAAGTCGGGTCGTCGTCCCCCTGAGATGTGGAGGGTTCGGTCACAGCAGCAGCAGAACCACCCCCCAACCGTGTCGAAGCCGGGAGTTCGACGACGCGCGTCCACACATACAGCTTGTTGTCCCTAGCGTGTCTGTCCATCCAGCAGTCAAATCAGAAACCCAGGGTTCAAAAGGGAGAGAATCGGGGACGACGTACGTGATGACGCGGCTCCCCCACTCTTCAACGCCAAGTAACGCATCGGTGTGGGCGTTCCATGACGTGATGGGGCGGAGCGACCGTGTGGAAGTGACGACGACGAGGCCAGACATGTCGCCAGAGTAGAGACGCTCATTGTCGTCTGAGAAGGAGAGAGTGCTGACGGGGTTCGTGTGCGTCCGGATGAGGTGGGTGGGTCCCGTCGGTGGCAGTGGTGCGGTCATGACACCGCTGGCAGGAAACATTACAAGTCAGACTTGTACACATACCTGTATAGATAACCATAATCTGATCACCTGCGGTCGTCATGCCAGATGCTCCGCCAAAAATCACACGATCTGATCATGTGTTTGGCTATGGTTTAGGCCACAAGTCCGTCTTGTAACGTCTCCTGCCAGCGGTGTGAGTGATATTCTGCCGCGAACCGTATTATTTCCTATGTTTTACATATGTATGGTACATAATTCAATGTGTTCTCCAAGAACCTGACTCCATCAAAGATTACTGTTGTGCAATGCTCATCAAGCTCCCGACGAACGTCAGAATCTAGACAAACAAGTATTCATCACCAAAACCAAAAAGCAAAAGACACAGCGTTCAGACTTACCAATCGCGGCCTGACATCTACTATATCCTCAGGAACCAAAAAGATCAGGGCATTCATCTTTCGTGCTATCGAGATCGCTAATTTGGCTAGAGGGAAAGCAGTTCAGATGCCCCCGAGCACAGATAATCGGAAGACTACGTACCATTCTGCCTTCGGTCCTCATAATCCCCACTATCTGCCACATTTATCACCAAAGCGGGGTCGACAATGCCGGGACGAATGGCATCGAGCAGATCAAGGAAAAACAAACCAGTCGTGATCGAGGGATCCTTAAACGATCGAATGGGCCGCACGCTCGGTTTCGCCTTTTGCGCCGTTGCGTTCGCCCACTTGAGCATCTCAGTGTCACTCATGGGGCGGCCGCCGCTCGACTTTGACAGCTGCGAGAGCGTCTTTGTGATGCTCATCCTTCATCGTCATCCGAGTTAAAACCAAGAACAGCAGCAGGAACATTCCACCATACCTCATCAACTGCCAGACCAATCCCAAGACAAGCGTCTTCCGCCCATCTACAATATCAGCGCCTTGGATACCAACCAAGTGCATCCCATTCTGCTTTCCGAGATCGACCACATAATTCGTATTCTCCACAGCCTTGAACCGGGAAAGCGTGCTCTGGTTTGGCGTAACACCAATATCCTCCCCTTCTTCATCCCCGCCGGCACTGGCCCAGGGTGCAACGCCGGCGCCCGCCTTTGGCTTTGAGACACGCCGCCAGATGACGCTGCCTGGAAGAATTCTATCAAAGGCCTGGAGGATGACCAGTCCGTCCTTGAGGTTCTCGAACAAGTTGAAGACGCCTGGCTCTACGCCAAGTGAATTGAGCCACAGGGTGAACACGCGGGCCTCCCGCTCGCCTTCGGCGTCGAAATCCTCGACGGCACCGTAATCCTTGGCTTCTTGTTCGTCGAGGGGTGCAAGGCCGGGGTGGGTATTGAACAAGTTGGCGACGAAAGCAAGGTTGAGACGCGGATTGCCGGCGACGAGTGAGGATGGAGTGAGATACTTTCGGCAACCGATGCGTTCCGCATTTTGGAGCACCTAGACCAAAGTTGTAGGAGAGGCCAAGGATATAGAAAAAGAAAACACACTTGTTCGGCGCGTGTCTTCAGATCGGACGTTTTGAGGGGATCAAGCGAGCAATGCTCTGGCTGTAGTTGATGAAGTAGGACGGTATAGTTTTGTCCGTCTGATACGTCTCGGCTAAAGTTGTTTACCCTAGACAAAGCTTGATTCCAGGGGCTCCAGCTCTTCGGTAAAGGACATACCGTCTTGCCCATCCTGCAGCTTTGAGGTGGTAGTTAAACCATCGCAGAAGAATCTGATCCTGCGTCAAACGCAAAAGGTCCTCGATGGTCTCTCCATCTTCGCACAGCCGATATAGCTCTGGATGAATCTTAATATCAACCTGTGCAAGGAGACCCCTTCGGATGATTTGCCAGACTAGACCGAGAATAAGATGCTCGCTGCCTTCTGAAATATCGGAAGAGCCGATGTTGACGACGGAACAACCGATGCCTTTGGCAGACGTGATGACGATATTGTTATTTTCGGTGATTTGGAAGGCGTTGAGGGGCTTTCGAGCGGTCGGTTTATTCAGCACACGGCTGTCGATCGTGTCGGGAACGGAATCGTTGATCAGTTTACAGAGAATCAGCCCATCTTTACACTCATCAAATAGTTGCATGGTGTTGGTTGGGATCGGGAAACGATCCCTGATGTCGGGGTCATTTTCGATGACCTATTCATACGGCTTAACTAGTGATCGGGCAGGAGAAAGAAGCTCACTCGCAGTGTTGATGTGACTTGTGAATTCTGAGCGTTCGTCTTCGTTGATGGTGTGGCTCACGTTGGCGTTCGATCCTTTGACTGTTACTTTTCCGGCCTTCGTTGTCAACGTTTGGGATTGAGATCGAAGTTTCACATTCAACTGGGTACCGAGTGACTAAACAAGGGCGATCATTGCAGCTGCGGCGGTACGTACCTCGACCCAATCCTCAAGCTCGACTTTGCCGCTGGCGTCGACGCGCACACCTTTCAGGGTTTCCCGAGCAAGATCGTACGATTGCCCACTCGACTGGAGGGACTGTAGGGCAGCAGTCTTGGCGACGCGGCCAGGAGTATCGGTGGAGATGGCACTGTTGGGGAAGGTTTGGAGGTGATGAGATGTGAGATTGCGAGACGCTCACTTGAAGCGGTTGATGAGATCAAACATCTCATCCCTTGAGACTTCGGGATACTTTTTCTGCAGCTTCAAAGCTTCCATGGTTGGGACAAAAAGGAGACGGTGGAAGAGCGACTTGAATTTGTAGCAAACGGCTCCAAGAGTGGCAGTGCAGGATTTGTGCGCAGCTCGGAGTGGATCTGCGTTGGATTACTCACCTTGCGTTTAGCGCAGTCTCATCGCACTGCAATCTGTGTCACCCTAAAAAGGAAAACATTTCTCATCCAACAATTCTCTCCCAAGTCACAGCCTCGATGCCCCTGCCAATTTCCATGTATAGCCGAAAAACTCCTAGGAGAAGTTCTCGTGAAAGGGGTTTGAACCAATGACAACATGCCCGCCTGCTGGCATCCTTTCATTAAATTACTTAGCCTGGTTCACGAGGAGTGGCAGTGGTTGTTTCCGGCTATGACCGAGCACGTGGCATGGCTGAAAATTGAAGTCCGCTTTTTGGCTGTACCCCTCCTCGTCGCCGTTCCCGGACTGGCAACTCTCCTTCCGTTCCTTCCGTCATGACCACCCCTCACGTTATCGCGTCCTCGTCTTCCCATCCCTCCCAGTCTGTAACATCCAATGGCATCGTTGGCAATAACTATCGCGTTGGCAAGAAAATCGGCGAAGGGTCATTTGGTGTTGTCTTTGAAGGTCTGTGTCCCATCTGTTCTGCGAGTATGTTTGGTCACCCGAGGGTGCCACCGTGGACAACCTCTTTCACCTGTGTCCGGCGTAGCTGGCGATTTTGCCGCGTTCTTAAATACCCTCCCATCAACCTTCCTGACCTTTTCACAGGCATAAAAATGCACACGAACACCCCTGTCGCCATCAAATTCGTATGTTTATCTTTAGTCAGGCCAGGTTATCCTCTCTCATGCATCCCACAGGAACCACGCAAGTCTGAGGCACCGCAGCTGCGAGATGAATTCCGCTCGTATAGGACTTTGAACGGCAGTCGTATGTCACTTCTCATCAATTCCCCTGTCACCTGCTCATGTGAAATAGCTGGAATACCGCAGGTCCACCATTTTGGACAAGAGGGCCTACATAACGTGCTTGTCATCGACCTCTTGGGTCCGAACCTGGAGGACTTGTTTGATATGTGTGGCCGTAAATTCACTATCAAGACGGTTTGCATGGCTGCTAAGCAAATGGTCGGTGTTAACTTCAATTTTTCCGTGCTGCGGTAGTCTTGCGTACATCTCCGTGACTACCGGCGGCACACAAACTTCCTCTGGGTCCACGGCTGACACGCTCCCTGTGTGTAGGTCACAAGAGTGCAATCCATCCATGAAAAGTCATTAATATATCGGGACATCAAGCCCGATAACTTCTTGATTGGCGTTCAAGGAAGCAAGAATGCCAACCTCATCCATATCATCGGCAAGTCATTTTTCTCCATACTGGAACTCTCTGTTTCACATCCTTGATGACAACTAGACTTTGGCATGGCTAAACATTACCGCGACCCCAGGACCAGACTCCATATCCCTTATCGAGAGCGGAAATCGTTGTCTGGCACCGCTCGGTACATGTCGATCAATACACACCTTGGTCGCGAACAATCTAGAAGGGACGATTTGGAGTCGTTGGGTCACGTTTTCATGTATTTTCTGAGGGGTGGATTGCCTTGGCAAGGCCTAAGAGCTGCTACCAACAAACAAAAGTATGAAAAAATAGGGGAGAAAAAGCAGACCACCCCCATCGCAGAGTTATGTGATGGTTTTCCCGGTATGTTGTTATTCATACCTATACATCCTTTGTTTAGATCCTCTTCCATAACAGAAGAGTTCGGGATATACATGAACTACGTTCGGAAGCTCGGATTTGAAGAGACTCCTGACTACGACTTTTTGAAGGGCCTCTTCTCCAAGGTCCTGAAAACCCTGGGTGAAGGTGATGACGGCGTTTTCGATTGGATGCTTCTGAACGGAGGTAAAGGATGGGAAGCTGGCAACGTATGTGTTTATGTCAACCTAGATCTTATCTTACTCAGGCTACTTCGTTGCTGCTTGCCCAGGCCCATACCACCACCCCCGCAACCCCACATCGTGATCACAGACGAGAACATCGCGGTGATCATGGCGCGCACCGTCGCGCGTCGCGACAGGTACAAGACAACACCACTCCGGCGACTCCCGTCGTCCTCAGTCCCGCGCCGGTCTATACCAAGACTCGCCGGCCGGGAGGAGAACGAGCTGCGGTGAACCGCGATATTAGCAGCGTTCAACCCCTTGCTCCGAACAGCCGTCGCATCAGCCAACGAGACACCAATCTACCTTCTGGTCTCGGCCTCGCACCTCCACATCCTTATGCAACCAGCCCAAGCCTTGGTGGTTATCGGTCACCGAGCGCGGCATATGGCCGTAATTCTCCCAACGCTGGAGCGAACGGCATGCTTCTCAATGGCTCTGATACTTACATGTATGGACCACAACAGTACGGGAGGGTCGGCACCAACTCACGGGAGAACGCCACGACCGGCACAGGTCCAAGGGATCCGTCCAACGGTGCTAGGGGGATGCCACTCTTTGACAGAGAGCAGATGCAAAGAGTTGGCGAGCAAGATGAGGATGCTGGGCATGGGCGGGACCGTGGATTCTGGTCCTCGCTCTGTTGTAGCGGATGATGTACAATGCCGAGGTCGTACCGGTGCGATTTCTAGAAGGAATGGCTTATATCTGGTGGGGCCTCATTTCCATCTCTCGATTCTGCATTCGACTCATGGAAGGTACAGGTTCTGGTGGTAGATTTGTCATGATCACGCTGAACACAACTCACTTTTATCGAGACGCCGAGTCAGCATCTTTCCTTCAGCGTTTTCTTTCCTCATACCCATTCGGCCTTTGTGCCGTTCTATATCCCGGATCTGCTCAGACCTTCGGCGATGCAATTACTTTTTCCCGACGGGGTCCTTGCGTCGTCTTCACGAACGTCGTTTATTTCATGACCAGTCCTATATTAACTCAGCCCACTCTCGTTCAACTGTATTTTTATCTAGCATAATATATCGATCGCCGGTTATAACCCTAATCTTGCAATCTCTCCTTCAGCCTTCAAAGTGGTTTTTTCTGGGAGGGTTACACATACATGTGACGTGATGGCACACGTTTGATCTTTTCTCAGAGTTGTTCCAAAAGGCCTGCAACATGGATGATTCTGATCGCTTTCGAATAACTCCGGCCGTCAAGATATCGGACGACCTGACACGGGCTGCTGGGATCTTGCAAGATATGCAGTCCTCGGGCAAACTTGGCGATTTCCCCAGCTCTCCCCCGGCCTTGTTCAATGCAGGAGGGCCCATGTAAGCACGCGTTTTATAATAACTGCAGGAAAGGAGATAACCGTGTGTGATCAGGCTCAAGCGCTTCGACGAGTCGACTGTGACGAGTAGGATAGGATCGCAAGCAGCCACTCCCCCGCTTTCTGTGAAGGGGATCGGAGGCAAAGGTGAGAAGCTCCTTTCCATCCCAATACACTGGCATTGAGTTGTCCATGAGTCGCGAAACCGGATTACTCTGAGAATAAGATTGTTCTCGCGACGGTTAGTCACTGGGTCACTCCACTCCCAACCCTGTGCCGTGGTTCTCAGGACGAAGTCATTTATGCTCGTAGGTCGGGCTCCCGGCAAGAGGGAAATCATATCTCAGCAACAAGCTTATGATCTACCTCAAGGTAAACTCTTCCCGTCTTTCTTCCATTCTTGCTTCTTTGACTATTGGTACAGTGGCTCGAGTACGACGTCAAAGTACGATGACTTTTCATGATCCATTTTCTAAATTAATAAACGAGTCTAGGTGTTTAATGTGGGCCAACTCCGACGGACGCGCGCAAAGCAGAAGGCGCAACAGTGCGTCCTCACACAATGTCTCCTTTCTTTTACCTGGACATGAGGCGGCAGCGGAATCAAGGAGGATCATACCGCGCAATATTTCAGTCACGCTAATCCGGAGGCGACTGAGTCTCGCGAGCGGCTTGCTCAGGATAGCTTGGAGATGTTGATTCAGTGGTTGAAAGAGGGGGGCAATGTTGGTATCCACGGTACGGATCACAGGCAACCTCATACGCAGACTTCTGAGCGGGAATACAGATGCTACGAATAGTACACGCAGTCGAAGGTGATCTTTCGTCATATCTGTAGGTTCCGCATGTTGCTGAAATGTTTGTTTCTCAGGGCTTGGATCGAACAACGGGTGGCAAAGGAGAAGGGCTTCCTGCTCATCTTTTTAGAATCGATATGCGACGATCCTGCCATCATCGCAGCCAATGTCGCCTTGAAAATTCGTTCGGGGGATCCTGACTACATGGGAATTCCTCCCGAAGTTGCGAAACGTGACTTTTTACGCCGTATTGGCGAGTATGAGAAAGTGTATGAAACCATCACAGAGCCACACCTGTCGTACCTGTGCATCGTCAATGTCGGGAGTGAAGTAACCATGTCGAGGATCCACGGATACCTGTCCAGTCGCATTGCCTTCTACCTCATGAATCTGCATCTCAAACCCCGCAGCATCTACCTTTCCAGAGTGAGCGTCGTCTTTCGGGCTTCGTTCCCGAGTGGTGTTCATGGATTTGCCTTATGAGCAGCATGGAGAGAGTCAGTTTAATGTTGAGGGTAAGATTGGCGGAGATTCGTTGCTCTCACCTCGTGGGATGCAGTATGCGGAAGCACTCCCCGCACTGGTTACAGACAACGCTGGAAACGCCCCGTTAACCGTGCGAGTTTTTCTTTCCTGGATCGTCGATTCTTCCCGTGATTTGACAGTGGTCCTCATGCCCTAGGTGTGGACATCAACCCTTAGACGAACGATACAAACAGCACACCACCTGAAATATCCCAAGCTTACTTGGAAGTCGCTCGATGAACTCGATGCAGGTACTTGTTTCGTTTGACGTCGGAATCCTTGATTCAACGCCCTCTTAGGCGTTTGTGATGGCATGACATATGAAGTAATGCATTTGTTCTGTTTTACTACTTTTCTTTTTTCTCATTCCATGTTTCTAGGAAATCGAGGTAGGGTCCTTCCGTCTTTTTTTATCGTGGTAGTTGCGCATATTTTGTCTAGGAAGCCTATCCAGATGACTTCGCGAACCGCGATGACGATAAATTTAACTACCGCTATCGTGGCGGCGAATCCTACCGGGACGTTGTCGTGCGATTAGAGCCCGTGATCATGGAACTCGAACGCCAAGAGAATATCGTTATCATCTGCCATCAGGCAAGTGTTTTTCTGTGTCTATCCAAGATGCAATCCAAGTAACAGTACCCGTCAGGCCATTCTGCGGTGCTTGTAAGCGTGCTTGATTGTGATTGTGTCGGCTTCTTCTATCGTTGTTGTTGGCTAGATACGCCTATTTCCATGATCTTCCCCAGAATGCCTTGCCCTACATCAAGATTCCCTTGCACACGCTCATTAAACTGACGCCGAGGGCGTACGGTTGCGACGAAGAGCGGTGAGTGCTTCTGGCCGCTCCTGGATTGTTCTGTGTATTGCTACCTACTGATTGCGAACTCAGATACACGCTCCCGATCGCCGCTGTGGACACTCATCGGCCGAAACCGAACGCACCTCAGCCTGAAATAAAGATTTCGAATGTACGAGAGTATTACACACCCGAAGCTACCAAATCTGAGTTGGAGCAACCCGAGAAAGGTTCTTGAGGGATATGTTTGTACACTGCAGTTTTGTATACCACCTATAGATTCTATGCTGCGAAATCCTTGAGAAGAAAGTAATATTGATTGTTGACCCAGGAGCTGTCTGGTGGGTCAACTCAAACGTCGTTTGCTCTTGGCAAGTCAACGTACTGATGACAGCTAGCCATTGACACATTCGACCATCCCTGGAATTCCCACCAATATAAGAGTCGCCTCTGCAATCGAACCACTTCACCCAAACCACGACCAACCAATGTCTTCTGCCCGCCTTCTCCTCACGAAAACTTCAAATGTTATGAACCGAGCTGCGCGGCCCGCGCTTGCGCTTGCACGCCCATTCCACTCGCCCTTCACTGTCCTCGGCGATTCGCCTCTGAGGTCGCCGCCGTCGCCTAATGTGATCTATGAAAAGCAACTCGAGCACTCATCTGAGCCACTGTCTGGGACCCGTACATATGTCGTCTCAGAGCCAGATGCTTCCCACAAGTTTTACGAAGTGCCTTCGGGGGCCTACCCGACCTCGACGCCGTTCGCCAGCTTTGCGCGCATAGACGCACATACTCAGGTGCGTTCCACAAGTACTTCCATTCTTGCGCATGTGCAGACCATTCGCGCAGTCCTAGGTGAGAGTGCTGCGGTTCGGTACAAAGAGGTTCCGGGAGGATTGGGGAGCGAGGTGGGAGTTATGTCTCGTGGATGCGATTGGGACAATGCTGCCTGATGTACCGCTAGCGGAAATGAAGGCTTTCCCTGAAGGAGATGGCTTTGTGAATGCATATGTTCTAATGACGTAACCACTTCTAGATTTATTTCATTCATTCATTCAATTGAATGCTATCGTGCTCGGTTGGTGCTCGGTATGCTGGCTCAACTTTTCAATTTTCATTTCCTACATCGTCCACTCTTCATGCCCAATTAGTTTCTCATCCTCCATTTCTGAAATAACCGCACTAATCCAATCTTGACAATCGCACTTTGTTTGGAGCCCTTGAGTAACATTCCTTCGCACTCTCGGCTGCCGGCGCTGCTTCAGCATCAAGCAAGCTACTTTGATGAAGCATGTGTGTTTGGCAGCTGCCCGCGCGTGCTCATCTCACTTTTAGCTCCCCGATTAGTGTGATGATCGCAATCGGCTTCTTGGACGATTTCGACTTGACTGTATATGATAGGGGCGCACTGCGAGCTGCCAGCTATCCAGGGTAGCGATCAGGTGGTGGACGTCCAAAGGGGTGTCTGTACCCAAAACAAGTACAGTACTACTGTAGTCCATATCAACGGGTACATACATACGAGGATGTCTGCCCAAACTGACGTTTGGAAGGTATTTGCTGTCCATAGCTTTGACAAGTTCTGGGGGGGATTGATAGTAGACAAAGATGTAATCGGTGGTGATGAGGGTGATTGGAGAACACAAGGTTTATTTGATCATACTTGTCATTGGCGTCTTGACTCCTCTAGATGACCGTCTTCCTGCCCCTAGGGGCAGACACGCCGTTACCGTCAACGCCGTCCTTCCTGCTGGGATCCTATGACTCCCATGCCCAGATAGCAGCAATCATTCAATCAATATTGAAATCGAAGAGGATGGTTGTTATTTGTGGTGCGTCTGCATCGCTGGCCAGGCCGCCGGCAACGCAAAGCTGACTTACATCTGTTCCATTCAGGTGCTGGTATTTCAGTCCAAGCTGGAATACCTGACTTTCGATCATCCGATGGCCTCTTCAAAACCTTGAAACGAGACAATCCCCGCGAGGCGCTGGCTTCTGGCAAGGACCTCTTCGATGCATCAGTCTTCAATGTGAGTTGCGTTCTACGACCACTTTCCCCTATCAAGAATACCACGTTGAAGTCGTGCATGCACGAATCGTTTCACCCATGACTTCCGCTTCTTATCTTTACCTAACCAGTCATCTCACTACTACTCCGACAGTCAGAACACAGCACGGCTTTGTTTTGTCAAATGATAGCTAAACTGTGCGAAATGTCAAAAGCTGCGGAGCCAACTGCTTTCCACTCTGTTCTGCGAGTGCTTGACATTCGAGGGAAACTACTTCGGGTTTACACACAGAATATCGACGCGATCGAACAGAAATCCGGCCTTACCTTTGGAATGCCAGATCGCGACATGCGCCCTATGAGGAGCTCAAAAAACCTTGGTTCGACGAGTGAACCCGCCTATCCGATCCACGAACCTTCTTCACCCTCCGACAGGAAGAAAGAACCTAGCGAATCTCCAAGATGCATCCCTTTACATGGCACTTTGCAAGCTTTGCATTGCCACACCTGTCACCATTCATACCCTATCGAACCTTACCTGCCATCTCTTTCTGCGGGACTACCACCACAATGTCCAGCCTGTACATTGATGGAAGAAACTCGGCGTCTAGCTGGAAAACGTGCTCGAGGTATTGGCAGGCTGCGACCTAGTGTGGTCCTATATAACGAAGCTCACAAGGATGGAGAGGGGGTCGGAAGGATGGTACAGAGGGATCTACTGGGTTCGTCCAAAGGTAAGGGAAGAAGTGGGGCAGACCTCCTCTTGGTGGTGGGAACGAGTCTTAGAGTTTCGGGCACGAAGCGTATGGTGCGAGAGTTTTCTAAAGCGGTTCGTTCCCGGACCTCTCCGGGCACCAGCTTTCCTCCAGGGTCTCCTGGTCGTGACGGAGGACCGAATTTCAAAACCATATATCTCAATCTTGACTTCCCCATGCCAACCCGAGAATGGGAGGGTGTGTTCGACGTCTGGATTCAAGGGGATGCTCAACAATTTGCTCAGATGCTTTATGAAGTGATCGAGAAAGAAACCAAAGGAAAGGAGCCCGCTTCCGCAAGAAAGATAAATCCTGCAGAAATTATATCATCGCATCGCCCCACCCAAGCAAATGCACTCAAGACGCCTCCCAGGACGCCCCAAGAAAAACACCAGCCTATAGAACCATCATCATCAACACATGCTTCCAAAAAACGCAAATTCACCGATGCCCCTACTGTTCCGCATCCGCCAACATCTAGCCCTATTTCACAGAAATTATTCCTCCGAATCCCTGCCGCCCGTTCCCCGGACACTCTTCGCCTTCCCAAGGTTTATATCAGCATTCCACCCCCGTCGAAAGGCGAGTCAAACAAGGGCCCACCACTCCCGACACCAGACGGATCTCCTCCCCGGTCTAACCCGGCCATAGAACTTGGGCGGAAGGCGGCGCATATTGCATGCGCTACTTCACGGGCAAGACCTGTGATGTCAAATCTGTCCCGTAGCCTTTGGTCAGATTCCCCACTGACTTCTGACAGTGATGCCGACCCAAGCGAGACCGATGTACTTCCTACTTCCTCTGCCCGGACTATTCAATATGGTTTACGTGGTTCAGGCGGATGAAGTCATACTCTTCGACACCATTAACATTATTGCTATTATTGTCATCACATCTATATAACATTTGCAATTTTAACACCGTTGGCTAAGGAGCTTGAAGGCCACTATAGTATCAGGCATGGTAACTCTTTCGCTCTGGGACGCGCGGCGGCTGTTTAGAATCTCGATAGGGAGTAGTTGCGCAGCTTCGGGTCCGGACTGCGTTTCTCGGTCACTCAAGTTTGATGAATGCTCGGCGGCAGTCGCCCGGAGACGAACTGAGTTGCACGTCGGGTGGGGGCTTGACCTGCCTGGGTCATTCATGGCATGCTAATAGCGTGAAAGAGACCCTCATGTCGGTTGCGTGTACGGTGAGTAGGACGTATACGTACCGGTGAATCGTCTCCCTTGAATATATCAGCTTTGCATATGGTTAATATCACTCATGAAATTCTTCCTGTAACCATAGCAGCTCAGGCGATGAGGCATTGCAATGCAAACCTAAGATGGGAAGTAGACTCTAATTCAAAGCTTCAATGAGACAAACAATTGTAAACAAACCCGCTCACTGCCGACGACGAGGAGGAAGCATTTGCCGGCGAGCTGACTTGTGCATTGGCCAAACACTCTTTACGCATACCACGCCAAGGACCGGGAACTTCAATGACAGGGCTCGCATTCCCCTCAGATGTGCCTTTCGATTGCGAAACTTCACATGAATATTATGGCACTCACCTCAACAATGACAATAACATTCCCATCGATCCTGCGCTTGGTGGGCCAGTAATTGACCCAGCACTAATTGGAGAGGGTGAAAGCGAGGCGAAGTATGACGTGAGTATAGTTTGCTATTGGGCTTATTTTCGGGGATTCAAAACGCGTCGCGTCCCTCAATTTCTAAGAGCAACAGGATGCTGATCTTATCTCTATCAAGACCCAGGCTGAACTGCAAGACCCGCTGCACTTCGTTCCTCTTCTCGTACACCATAACCCAATTGAAGAATATTCTGCCGTCCCACAAGGCGATCCATTCGCTCAGCAGCCTCCGGTGTATTACACCCCCGAGGTTGAACGACCGGAACCGCACCCGAAGCATTCAAAACGCAAGAAGCGACCTGTGAAAGAAGAATGTGGACACTGTCGGGGAAATGATCGTAGGAACAGGTCAGGACAGCCCGAGCCGATGTTAACATGTGAAGAATGCGGCAGCGGTGGTGCGTACACCGCATCCTCGACATTTCGTGTAAGGCTTTATGGATGGGTTACAGGTCACCCGAGCTGCATGGAACTTGATGGGAGGGGGGAAGCACTGCGATCGTATGGCTGGAAATGTAGCGATTGCAAGAGCTGTGAGATTTGCCAGGAGAAGGGCAAGGAAGTGAGATCTACGTTTCGCGTTCAACGGAAAGAATGCACTTTCTGACGACTGTGTGTAGGATCGGATGTTATTCTGTGATTTCTGCGACAGAGGTGAGTAGTGACCATTTGGTCCATCACCCCCAAATCATTTTACTTCACAGGTTGGCATATGGACTGTATGGAGCCCCCCTTAGAGGAGGTTCCCAAGACTCGCAAGTGGCATTGTCCCAAATGCCCCCCAGTTGGCCCTTTTGAGGAGCTTGTAGAAAAGCTCGAAGTGTGTTCTCCTATCCCAGCCGTCAGAGGACCTTCCGTAGCTTCTTCCTCCGGATCTAATCTATTGTCAACGAGAAACCGGAGGAGACCGAAAGGAAAAGGGAAAGCCAAAGTTATTGTGGCGGACGAGTCGGACTTGCAAGACGTTGATGTCGATATCGATGTGAAGGAGACGCCTACGGCCCTTAGGGCGAGAGGCCGTCCAAAATCGGCGAGAAAGACGAAGCCTAGTGTTTTGAGGGCGGTACAGTATTCCGAGGATGATGAGGAGCTATCAACGCGATCTCAGCGACCATCCAAGCGCCAACGGATGCAGCAGGCTCCTCTAGTGCGACGTCGCAAACTTTGCCTTCGCGCCCCGCGAAAGGAAGAGGATGATTCATCAAAGGGCTTGTTTGATGACATCCTGAGCGAGGGCGAGCGAAATACAGTCCCAACCACCATAACTCATATTGACGAGCAAAGGTTTGAACGCAGTCGGAGGATAGCAGAGGTTCTTATCATCGAGTGTCTTAATATAGTTTCTTGTTCACGGTCCTCTTCACAGGAAAAGATGCTTCCTCCGCCCACTCGTATTCCTATGTCCGACGCTCCTGATATCTTCTTTGCCACAGGTCCTCCCAGGCCCACTCGTTCATCTATTGCACATTTCTCCGCCTTAGCGACGCCAACGACACTTCTTGGTCTGTCATCAATGTCCCCAGCCCCCTCTGGCTCGACGCCATCCCCTTTTTCGAAGATGGACGCAACGAATCTTCGGATACGTACCATTCGGTTCGGTCAATATGACATTCAGACGTGGTATGATGCCCCATTTCCCGAGGAGTATGCCAATATTCCCGATGGGAGGCTTTGGATCTGCGAATTTTGTTTGAAGTATATGAAGAGTCGGTTTGCTATCGAGAGACACTGGGTGCGTGAGGCTTGTGTTGGTCCTTTCTCAAGTTTTCTTATCCAGTCTTTCTTGCTGTCTGCAGCTGAAATGCAAGGCTCGACATCCGCCAGGGGACGAAATCTATAGGGATGGTGATGTGTCTATATTCGAAGTTGACGGCCGGAAGAATAAAGTGGGTAATATTTTGCAAAAATTTCTCAACAGCCGTCTCAACGGCCTTCAGATCTACTGCCAGAACCTATGTCTACTGTCCAAAATGTTTTTGGACCACAAGTCACTGTTTTACGACGTCGAACCTTTTTTGTTCTATGTCATGACGGAGATGGATGTTTTCGGGGCGCGTTTTGTTGGATATTTTAGCAAGGAAAAGCGGAGCCCGAAAGATTACAACGTGAGCTGTATTATGACGCTTCCTGTACGCCAACGACAGGGGTGGGGTAACCTGCTCATTGATTTCAGTCCGTGCCCCCATTCTTATACAGAACAGCATTGAGCTGATATTGATGGGCGCTCTAGGTTATCTTTTGTCGAAAAAGGAGCAGAGGGCGGGATCGCCAGAAAAGCCTCTCTCGGGTCTGGGTGCTTTGGGCTACAAGAATTACTGGACACTCTCCCTAATGCGATATCTACAGACAGCCCCTGACCGGCCTCGATTAGAGGGTTGGTATTGTGGCCCAATAAAAACTTCAACTTTAACTGATGAAATATGCACAGATATCAGTGCAGCCACTTCAATGACGATTGAGGATATCTTTGTGACTCTGACACAACAAGGGATGATATCGGCGCGGGAAGTGACACCGCCTCCGCTGAAACCAATTCCGGGGCAGTCGATCAAGTTTCCGAAAGGACGGAAAAACGGTTTGGCACGGAAACAGCTTCAGCGGGTTCAATCAGGCAGCTCAAAAAAGAATGAAATTGAGCCGCCTAAGGGGCCTTTCGTGCCTCCCACACTGTATGAAATAAAATGGGATCGCGAGCGGGTGATTGACTGGCTGTCAAGATGGGAGGCCAAGGGGTACCTGAAGCTGCGAGCAGAGAAGCTCCGGTGGTCTCCATATGTGTTGACGAGGAAAGAGAAGGAGCAGGAGGAAGCGAAGGAGGGGTTGCAGGCGGCTGAAGCAGGAACGTTTGGGAATCCAATCAAAATTCCTGACGGAGAACAGCCGAGTTTGGAAGAGGTTTCGGGCACGGCAGCACCTTCGGATATCTTTGACTATGAGCTGGTGGGCGACCAAGGTAGCAAAGACGAGACGCGGCGATCCAAGTCAAGGTCACCTAGCGTTTTGGAAATTTTGGCGATGCAAATGGGACCACCTCGGAAGAAGATGACGCGAAGCCGGTCAAGTCCGGGATCAACTCCAAGGCGGAATGGGGTTGATCAACCTCGCTTCACTAACTGTGGCGGTCGGCAAACGCTGCCCACGACGCCGCGCGCAGAGTTGGTTCTGGAACGGAAGCTGAGATCAAGACAGGGCATGGACGACGAGAGAGCTCTTCGGGCAGAAGAGGTTGGAGCGATGTTATTCAGTGACGAGGTGGTATCTCTAGTTGTAGGGCAGGACGAGCGGAGAGTTGGAGGGGCGGTTACAATAGTTGATCTGAAGCGAGAAGATGTGGAGGAGGAGATGTATGATGCGGACGCGGAGGGAGAGTTGGAGGAAGCAGTGGAGGTGCTCTACATAGATTAATAATCAAGCGAGCCAGTGTGTGAACCACCGCGGTGACGGTTCGATTCGGGGGATGGAGTCGAGGTACGTCTCCATGTTTTCCGAACGAGCGACGATGAAGGGAAAAACATGGAATACGTCCCCAGAGACGACCAGAACCTCTCACAGGCCCTTCAGCACTCCCCTCTCTATTCTCTGCATCCCTCACCCGTTGTTAAACGCAAGCATGTCGATCCGGCGACAATGGCAAGCTCCCACCTCCCCAAGCGCAGGCGTGATGACGACCCCGACGCATACGACGCAGACAACGGCCAAGGCTCGAAACATTGGACCGAAGAAGAAAAGACTCGCCTCTTCACATGGCTCCTTGGTCCAGACCAGGACGAGCACTGGAATGCCCTCCGGGCCGCCAAAAACTCGTGTCTCAGAGAGGCGAGTCCTCCTGACCTTGTTTCATCTCCAATAACCTCCTCCATCCAGTGTGCCGCAGAAGTCTTTGAGAACAAAAAGACCTACCAGGCACTCAAGGGTTGCTACGAACGTAACTTCATAACCTTTAAACAGATCTATGCTTTGGAAGTTTTTCATAGCAATCTCTCGACTGTTCTTCAGTCCAACGAATCCGATCGTATCAGAGAGTACGAGCGCCGCTTGCAAACCGCACGCAAGGCCGAAATCGACATAGGAAACCTGAGCGCCAAGACCATCGATCATTGGCATCGCATCGGGTGGTACAACCTCTTTTACCAGCGGTAAGTTTCTTCTGCCTCTTCCCCTTCCCGACGTCGTCTAACCGTCTGAGGAATAAGGTGGCACGGTGACCCCGCGACCACCCGGCCCTCCCAAGGCCGGAACACCACGAACGGCTCAAACCCGAACCTCGGCGAAGATCCAGACATTGATGACAATCCTCATCTCACCTTTTCCGAGCCGATTATCGTATCAAACGGAATGAACACCAACCCAAACAATTCAATACTCAGCGATCGCAATGGCCATTTGCTATCCTACATCAACTCCCAGAGTCTCCGTGAACCCGTCGTAGCCCCACCTGTCACCTCCCCGCTTACATCTTCGGCACAGCAGCATAGCGCTGCATCAGGACTCTGTCCCCCTCCTCCTACATCGTCATCATCATCTTCGTCTGCCACTGCTGGACCGTCGTCGTCGAATCTTGACCAGCAGCAGCCCATGCTAAATCTGGTCATACCTCAAACCATGCTACAAGCATATTTGCAATACTTACAGGTCCAGACCCAGACTAGCAAGATGAAGTTAGAGTATATGAGACGGCGGGAAGAACGAGAGGAGAAGGAGAGCGTGGTGCGGAGAGAGGCTGAACGTTTGAAGCTGGAACGTGAGGTCCAGGAGTTGGATCTGGCTAAGCAAAAAGAAAGAATTCAACACAAAACAGACCGAGCACTGGTGCGTATCGTTCATTTGACAGTCTCCTTTTTCTGATTGATCGTTCATTGCAGGAACTGTTACGCAGTGAATTTGTCGACAACTCTGTAAAGGAGGTAGCCAAAGACTATTTGAAAACGTTGTTTACTGCCGACTAGGTGATGGCTCTCATTCTTCTGTCCGTTTATTGCTTTTCATGTTTGTATCCTTTATGTAACTGACTGTATAGACGGACTTACCCCTCACTGTCATACGCACCTGTGTGATGTATAATCCCAACAAAACTCCAGCCATGTACTTCCTTTCATACGTCTCTACCCGCTTTCGGCTTTCAGATCATCCAATGTAATTGAAGAGTGGTCACACATTGTCCGGAATATCCCAGCCGGGTTATTATAGGGAGTATCAAACTCCTGATCATCGTTACGCCCGTTTTCGACCATGGCTGTGCGCAAACTCACGGCAATTTGACTGATGTCAAGAACGCATATTCTAGATGATCGTCCGTCATGTCTGTCCGAAAACTTAGTGAGATGGTGACAGGTCCGAAAGAATATTCCACGTACGAGCGATGCATAAGATGGTCTGGTCCCTGAACTGATGAGCGATCGTATTTTGTATCTTCTGGTCCGTTCCGTAGTCCACAGAGGTTTGCAAATCAGGACAATGGCACCACATCAAATGTTCCACCCAGGAGGAAGCTGTCAGTGGGCTCCGTGAGCCCATCATGATCCCGTCGTAATACCATAAAGTATTTCCCCCCACTTACGAGCCACATAAAGAATGAGGAGCAAAGATCTTTATGGCATCACCATGGATCCACGATATCACCACGAGCCCCATCAGCTGCTTTCCCCTGTGCCAGTGGTAATGCCCTGTAGCTTCCTTCATCCAGGCCAGTATACAGCCAGTTTGTTGGCCTGCAGGCTTCATAAGGAGGTTCTTGTTCCACGACAGTCGCTTAATGTACGATACGTTCCACAGAGTTCATATTGTTCTCCACTTCTGCAGTATGACGGACAATCCACCCGAAACTAGGAAAAAGAATGAGAATAGGAGGGAATGAGATACGCTAAATGGCAGACTTTTGTTGGATGCCGAGGATGTACGACAGGACCGAGCCTGTCTGGGCAGGCGATAATGAAAACCTCGTCCCAACGGCCAATAATGACACGCTGAATATCAACAGGGCCCCAAGAAAGTCTAAGCGGATTCCAAGCCATTGCTAAGTGATGGAGGTAAGAAAATGTGAGGGTTTGGGTCTGGGTTGTAACACACCCGATTTATCACCGAGCCAATATGCCCTAACAGGTTTTGAGCAACCTTCACAGTGTAAGTATATCCTGGAAAAAAATACCGCTTTTCCACATCAACCCGTCTGGTATTTTCGAGGCTGAAACGGGCGGATTCGCCATAAGCACGGATTGTGGTGAGTCCAGATAGGCTTTCGGAGAAATGAGAATATAAGGAGGGCCTTAGGACCACATCTAGAAGTGTTCAAATAAGGAATTGGAGAAGGAAAGGCATTGTCAAAGATTGTCACCGAGCCGCTGGAACAGATATTTAAGTCTGGCTCGTGACCCAGCAGCTTGATGCAGGTACCATTAACTCTCGTGCACTTGAGCGGTAGAAAACCGAGGCGTAGATATAGAGGATTGTAACAAAAATCGCCGGAAGGACGAACCAAGGCAAGACGATTGATATCAGGATGATGGCGCCAAAGCATGCGGAGAGAATCTGGTTTTGATTTATATGAACCATCAAGGGATGAAAATGGAAGTAACAACCTCCTAACAGATTATCTATGGTGTTGATGTCTAAAACAGGTCAACCGAAGTCGCATGCGAATATTGCATGACTGCTACCTTTGGAAAATCGATTCATGATACGGCCGAGAGGCTTGTACATAACTTGGTGGAGGCAAAAAGGACATAGGAGCGTGCATAATACGCTCGCGCTCTAAATACCCAGTACGGTAATTGGAAGGCTGTCAAGCGATTAAAGGGACCCACCTTGTGTAGCTGCTGAGACGCAAAGTAAGTCAATAACGCAAAGGCGCCCCCCAGTATAAGGGAAGCAATGGCTTGGGACACGGCCGAGAAAGCATAGATCCCCATCTATTGACATTGAGTACCTGCACAAAGTAGTGCTAGGGAAAGGAACGCACGTAAAATCCCTGTGACAGCGGCCATTTCCTGAAATATCAGTCAATTCAGTGATGACGATGTCGAAGTGGGGATCAAATTCTAGCCTTTCTTCCCAATAGACTAACCTATGGTCGAAGTTAGCATATGGACAAATGTCGAAGGATTCATCTGCATACCAGTATAAAGATATGACAGTCGTAGCCTGGATAAGGGGTAACGAAAAGAGTAATAGCGGAAGTACCACATTGCTTCTGCCGGCAGACAAGTACTCCCTGTACACGCTCCACGGGACGGCCACTGTATTCTTCTCTTGCCTGCATAAGCGCGGGACCTGGTGTCGCCTTCTTCCTACCACGCTTTTTCTCACTATCGGGGTCCGAGCCCACAGTCTGATCGATATCGGGATCCTATTCGTCCTTTCCCTCTACCTTGGATTGAGACCCGAACTGTGTTATAAATCTCGAGAACTCCCCATTATTCTTGGAAAGCTCCCCATATGTTCCACGCTCTGCGACGCGGCCCTCCACAACTGTGTAGATGGAATTCATTTGCGAAAGGAAGTGGAGGGCATGGGTGACAAGTATGCAGGTTTTGCCCGAGGAACCGTCTAAGAAGACATTTTGAAAGACAGCTTCACCTACGTGAGCGTCCAAAGCGGACAGTGGATCCCAGGTGAGCGGGTCATTTCATATATGAAAAAGTAGATGGGCGAATGCTTACATCAAAATTTTGAACGCCAGTATAAACTGCGCGGCAAATGTTTAGACGTTGTTTTTGCCCGCCTGACAGGGAGATGCCCTGAATTCGATAAATTCGCCACATGCCACGAGCAGGTCTGCAACCAGAAACACACCCTCCCGCCAACTTCCGTGAGGTCACCATTCGGCAGCACTTCAAGATCAGGCTCCAGACATGAGTCATGTATAGCTTTCCAGTATCTTCCCTTGTCAAAAGGGCGACAAAAACAAATGTTTGCCCGGATCGTGGCATTCTACGGCCGTTAATATATAAAGTGATGTATTGAGGAATACTTCATCGACTGACCTGTATCCACGCACTCTGCGGACAGTAAGCGACGCTACCGCCGAACCTGACGCCGCCCCCCGTTCTCCTCATCTCCCGTATAATTCCCTGCAAGAGAGATGTCTTTCCGGACCCGACGGCACCCACGATTGCCACGAGCTGACCTCTCGGCACATATAAAACTACATCTCGCGCCTTGAACGGAGCAAGATTCTCGGTCATCCTTCTCCGTGTTCTCGGCTTCGGGCTTTTTCCCCTCCGATCCTTCGGATTGCCAACCTTCCTGAACAGGATTGGCCTTCTTGGAGCTCATCACATCAGGGGGCAGGGAGTTCCATGTGAATGGCGCACCCTTTACTGCAATTGCAAACTCCAGGGTGCGATCTTGAACGTGCGTGTCGTCAAGGAGTTCGGCTTCAAAAAGACGGCTGGTCGCATTAGCCGCATCCGCGATAGCACCGAACGACATAGCTGCATGGAAATGTTGAATAATACGAGGGGCAACCTCAAAAGACTGAACAGTGCAAGGGAAGAAAAAATGTTGTTAATGTCAGGTTTATGGCCGGAGGCAGAATACACAACGAAGGCGACGACGGACGCTAGTACAGGCATGCCAAGCGCCACGGCACTATTGGCTGAGCGGATAAGAATCAATGAGCGGATATGACTGACGGGTAAAAATCAACCACTTGAATCTTCGAGCACAAAAAAAAATAAGGCCTACGACATCTCCTTTTTCCTGAAGCCGGACATATTCTCTAGGAAAGGGACCTCCCATGCAAAAAAATTAATAACTTTCATGCCCGCTGATACCTCCTGTAAAAGCTTCGCCCGTTTGTCTGTCCAAAACATACTGTTTGCACCAACCACAAAAAGGAACTTCGTGACGGAAGTTTGAATGGGAGTAACAAACACGAAACATATGAAGCCAGCAAATGCGCTCGGGCCCAGATTTAGGAGGAGTAGGATGAGGCAGATGATTAGCTGGATGGGAGCAGTCCAGGCCTACAGAGCTATGCTATTAATGAGGGAATCGCGTGGTATATTCTTTTACCAAATGGAAAAGACTTGCCATGTGGAAGAATCCTGCACAAAAGTCAATCCTGGAAACATCAATGGACACTGGGGATGTGGAGATGTGGTGGACGAGTATGCCATTTGTCAACGTCGAGCGTGCGCGGGACGTGAGTTTGAGGTTACGATTGTAAATGACGGCTATGAGACCTCCTCGCAAGAGAACAACGGCCAAAGTTGCGCGGTACAAAAAGTGATGCGAGCAGACGGATGCAATAACCTGCAAGACAACGAGGCCGAGTGCATAAACGATGCCTAAACCGACAGAGGGGACGGGGGTGTCCAGTGTGTGCCCTGTGACGTGCGTACGAATTTGTGGCGAACTTGATGATGATGGCCTATTACGATCCGCATGTAAGCATACGTGGTTCCCATAGATATAGATATCAAAAGAGACACCTTGAGCAGCAGAGGGGTCGTCACTTGCGCAGTATCCGCGATTGCCTTAAGGACACACACCACCGGACCAGAACCACCACTTGACACTGTCATTCAAGGCCCATGCCAAGTTCACATTTTCCCTTCTTCCAAGCTCGCACCACCTCTTTTCCTTCTCTTCGCGCTTTCCGTTCAGCATCCACAAAACCACATTCAATGGCCCGGGATCCACATCTCCACGCGCCAATCTCGCGTTATATTTCTCTGCCACTTTCTGTCGACGCGTAAAAGAGGCCTCGATTCTATCGGCTGCACAGGCTGCCCCACGTTCCGGCAGCAGCACGTATGGAT
>Ga0307516_10000500_pt1 | contig 52263 bp, 46 predicted proteins | sample 19_EM_MG_FD_203310 | JGI IMG/M metagenome (GOLD analysis project Ga0307516, IMG submission 203310) | Populus trichocarpa ectomycorrhiza microbial communities from riparian zone in the Pacific Northwest, United States - 19_EM | ecosystem: Host-associated > Plants > Roots > Unclassified | place... | reverse complement strand
GAGCGCGACGACGTTGCTCGGAACGATGGGCAGCAGCGGCGCGAACTGCACGGGCACGAGCAGCGTGGGCGCAGCCGTAGGCGTCGCTGCGGATTCGGGCGCAGGCGGCCGGGTCGGGAGCGCAGGCTGCTGCTGCTCGTCGAGAGCTTGTACGTAGAGCGTATGCAGGCCGAGCAAGATCGGCGTGCCATACGCGACGTCTATGGCTCTGCCGCGTAACAGCTGGTCGCCGGCCAGAGTGCCGTTACTGGAGACGTCTTCGACCCGTAGCGCGCCCAGCTGCGGGTGTAGCAGCACGTGCCGGCGCGAAACATGGTTGTCTTCGAGCTGCACGTGGCACTCAGCGCCGCGACCGACCGACAGCGGGCCGCTGGCTGCCAGCCTGGCCACGCGCCGCGTCCCCGATTTTGCCTCGACCACGACTTCGACGTTGATCATGGCTTGGTCCTCACGCCGGGAGCTTTGGCCGGGTTCTTCTCCCAGGCGTTCACGTCGTTCAAATCGCCGCTGAACTCGCGGTAGTCGTGCATGGCGTCGTCGAGCACCTCTTGCGCGCCCTTGGGGATCGATTCGATGATGCTCGGCACGACGAAGATCGCGCCTTCCACCTCTTGACGCGCGTCGCCGTGCGAGCCGAATAGCAGCCCCAAGAACGGAATCTCGCTGAGCAGCGGCAGGCCGGTGACCTCGTGCCGTTGCGACTGCGAGCGAATGCCCGAGAGCACGATGGATTGCCCGAGCTTGAGCGCGACTGCGGTGGTCAGCTTCGACACGTTGCGCCCGGGCAGATCCGTGCCGCCCGCCACGGGCGGCGTAAGATCCATCACCTCGGCGTCGAGCTCGACGCGCAGCTCTTTGCTGGTCGAGTCGAAACGCGGCAGCACCTTCACGTCCGTGCCGAAGCGAATCTGCGTGAGCGTCGCTGCGAAGCCCGTAGAGACGACGTAGTTCTGTTCACCGCCGCTCGAAAATGTGGCCTCCGAGCCGTTCGACGTGATGACGGTGGAGTGCTTGAGCACCTTGGCCCAGCCGTTGGTGGCCGCCAGATCGAGGCCGGGCAGCGGTTGGTCGACGATGCTGGCCTGCGCCGTCGTGGCGGCATGCGCCAAGACGTCGAAATCTCCCGAGAAAGTAGCGACCTTGGCGCCGCCGAATTTGCCCGGCCAGCTCACACCGGCTTGGTAGCTCTTGGTGCGATCGAACTGAACGAACAAGAAATCGATGCGAATATTGAGCTTGCTCTCTGCGGCCGCGCCGCCCAAAACCACCAGCGACTCGACCTGCCCCGGAAACAGCGACGCGATCTGCGCGATACGCTTGAGCTCGGGCTCGGTACTGACGCCGCCTTCGATGAACAGCCGCGCGCCGATGCGGCGCACGCGCACACCCGTCGAGCCTTCGAGCAGCTGGAGCAGCTCGTGCTCGACGCTTTGCATCGGTCGCGGCGAAACATTGATCGAATAGTTGACCTGCGAGTTGTCCTTTTTCAGCAGCAGCAGCGTCGTGCTGCCCGGCTTTTGGCCGACGACGACGAATTGCGTGCCGTCGGGCGTGAGCCGCACGTCGGCGATGCCCTTGACGCCTTCGGCGAAGCTCTTGACGTCGAGCGCCGACAGCGTGCGGTTCTCACCGACCGCGAGGCTGAGCTCTTCGGCGTGCTCGAGCGGGACCTGTTCGGGCGACGCGGGCCTCTCGGCCTCGGCGCGCTCCTTTTTGTCGGTTTTTTCCGGCCTTTCCTGCTTGTCGCTGCGGTCGTGTTTCTGCGCGGTCGCCTCGTGCGCGACGCACACGGCGAGCAGACAGCAGCAAAGCACGCGACCGAGCGACCTCATCGGATGTTCGACGCCTCGATGCGCACGGGGCCCTGCGTCGGCCGGCGCTGCACGTCGGCGCGCGCCTTCGTGTCCAGCAAGGCCGATGCTTTCAGATCCGGCAAGTCTTCGACGGTGCCGGGGTCGTTCGGTGGCCGTACGGCGACCGACAGCCGCCCGCGCTCCAGCGCCAACGACAAGAGTTGCGCCTCCGGCAAGCTCAGGCTCAGCGTGAGCTGCTTGTCACGCATCCACGCCGGCGTCTCGTGCGACTTCGGGTCCGAGCTGCCGGCTTGCGTTTCGCTGCCGACCGCCAGCACCAAAATGCGCTGCAACAGGACGACCGACGACTGCTCGCTGGTTTCGAGCTCGCCGTGAAAAGTCGCGATCACGTCGACGTAGTCACCCGGGCGAATCAATTGATTGCCGCGCGTGTCGTCCGAGCCGGTGGCGGCCCGCACGGCGATCGCGCGCTTGCCCGGCTGGATCAGCGAGCTTAGATCGCGATCCTCGGTGGTGATGGCCAGGTCGGTCCACATCAGGGTTTGTTGCGGAAAAACGGCGACCGACGTCTGCAGCCCGACGACCTTAGAGCGCTCGATCGCCTTGATCGCGCGATCCTCGACGTAGGCCAGCGGTACGCTGCGCGTCGTCAGCATGTCGTCGGTGATGACCTTGCCGCGCTCGATCGGCTTGATGGCCATGATGAGCTCGATGGGTTCGCCGCCAGACATTTCACGTTCGAATTTGCCCAGGTACAGCACGAGCAAGGCGGTACCCAAGAGCGCCAACACCAGCGACACTGCCAGCGCGCGACGATTCATTCTTCGGGGTCTCCCATGTCGGCGCTCGCCGTGGCTTTCACGAAGCCGAGGCTGCCGAGCTCGATCAGACTCACACCGGTTTGCTCGGCGGGCGTCTGGTGGGTGACCACGATGATGGCCACCCCGTCTTTGCTGAAGGCGCGCACGTAGTCGTTGAGATCCAGCTCGGGGCTGCCGTCTGGCAGCGGACTAATGCGGAAACCGCGCGCGTCCAGCTGTTTTTCGTAGTAGCTCAGCACCTCGGCATGCGACCGCGTCGTGTCGTACATGCGTAGCGCATACGGCTGAGCGTCCAGCTCCGCGCTCAAGACGCGCCGCGCATCGGGCGGGCGTGGTGCGTAGCGCGAGTCGCTGCCCGGGGCGTCGCCTTGGTCGGGAAACATCGCCGGAATGTTGAAGCTGCCCTCCGTCCACATCGCCAGCACGTGTGTTTGCCCGCTCGGCTCGTCCCGCCGCGCCACGACGTAGCGGGCGTCGCCGATCTCGGCCAGATCGCCGGTGGTCGCGAACCTAGCCACGCGGTCGACGAGGCCCTTGATGCCGCCGCCGCTGTCCCGGCGCGCGATACAAGCAACTTGCCCCGCCTTACCGTCTTTGGCCAGCTGCCGTGAGCTCAGCCAGCGGGAGGGGTCGCGCAGGTCCGCAGGCAGGGTGCCGAGCGCGCGGTTCGCCTCCGGCATGGCCGCAAGCTCCCGCGCCAAATCCGCGGAATGTTCGCGGCAATTTTGCTCGAAGCGCTCCAGCACATCCCCTACGCCGAGCGGCGTCAGCTTCGACGCCAGCGACATACGTTGACCATTGATGCTGGCCACTTGCGGCGGCCCGACCAGCGCGGGCCCGAGCTGCTGCAAGAGCGCGAGCCCACTTCGCTTGGCGGCATCTTCTGCGTTGGCACGCGCTTGGGGCAGCATGAACGCGGTGGCGATCAGGTTGGCGCTGGCCAGGAACGCGAGCACGCGCAAACAACCGCGCAACCGTGGACTCTGGTACAGATTTTTCCAAGTCATGTACGCCTCAGAAAAAGCTCGGTACGACGTTGGAGCTGACGTAACCGATTATGCTCAGCACGTCGCCGCGCCCCTGCGCGACTTCGTTGCAGGCGATGCTGTCCTGCGCCGTGAGCGTGTAACTGCCGCCACCGATGCGCGCGTGCGCCGTGGCGGTTTCGCTGGCGCTGCCGGCGGTGTGACCGACGCTGCCGAAGAAGCCGGGCGTCGACTCGGTATCGACGTCTGGCGGGGCCGCATTTTGCCCGGATTCGCTCCAGATCGCCCCCAGGTCGACGCCGGCGTTGCAGCCGGCGAGCGCCTGCGACCAACCCGCCAGGCGCGCGTCGGCGAGCGCCTTCATCTGCGCCACGTACAGGTGGTGCAAGAACAAGCCCGCGGCCATGATCGTCATCAACATCGCCGATACGATAATGGCTTCGACCAGCGCGGCGCCGCGCCCGCGCCTGCGACGGCGAAGCTTTCGCCTAGCGCGGGTCGACATTTTGAGCTGTTGCCGGTGCATGCGCGCTCCTTCAGTGAATCGTGCCGCCGTTCGACGAGTGGTTGATCACGAACGCGCCAATGCCTTGGAACGCCCCGCTTTGATACAAGCCGCCCATCACGCCCTGCGTCTTGAGCCGGCGGTAGTACCAAGTGTCTTTCACATGCGGCACGACGATGTTCGGAATCGAGAACTTGTCGCGCAGCTTGTCGCCGCCCTTGCCGCCCGCGGCGTTGAAGAACTGCGTGAGGGTGGCCACGATGCCGGGCTCGACGGCCGTCGCCAGCAAGCGCTCCAGCGGCTCTACGCGACGCAGGCGCGCGCGCCAGCGCAGCTGCCACATGGCGTTCGAGCGGCAGCCCATCCAGCGCGCGTGGCAGTCGAAGTAAATCTCGGCGTGCGCGTTGATTTCTTCGGCCTGCTCCAGCGCTTCGAGGTTGCCGGTTTGGTCACCATCGGCGATTTCCAGGCCGTGATCGTCGCGTTCGGCCAGTGGCCGCTCCTTGTCGACTTGCGCGAAGCTACGCATGAACATGTTGCCGTTCACGGCCCATTCCCACACCTTCGCGGGCGTGCCGCACTCGGTCAGGTCGTAGCTGTCGTCTTGCGTCTGAAACGAATCTTTGAGCTTCTTGTTGGCGTCCTTCTGCTTGTCCTTGGCGCAACCCTTGACATAGTCGTCTTCGCTGACGAGCTTGCCGTCCTTGTCTCGGTACTTGAGCTCGTTGTTGCCCTGAGAGTCGCCGACGATCACGCGCTTGCTCGGCAGCTCCGACTTGCACGAGTCGATGGCCTGCTTGCCGACCAGATCGCTCAAACCGGGCGGTGTTTGGCCGCCTGACATCGGCGCGCAGAACAAGCCGGGCAAGCTGCCGACGACCGCGCCCAAGAAGGTCTTGGCCTTGTCGACGCCTTCGACCGCGCCGGCCGGCGCGCCCATGCGCTCCATCACGCCTGCAATGTTATTGAGCACGAACTCGCCGGCGCGCTGACACAAGAGCGAGTACGATTCGTTTTGAACCGGTAGGCTGAAGCCGACGCCCATGCGCGGCTGGCTCAAGAAGTCTTGGTGGAACTTGGCAGCCTTTTGCCAGTTCGTCTGGGGCTTGGGCTTCGGCGGCATGGTGCCAGATTTGGCGCCCTTGAAGCAGCGCGCGAGGTTCTTGACGCCGCGCGCGTTGATCGACGGAATGATCGACGAGCTTTCGGTCGCGACGTACGAGACGCTGTAGGCGCCGCTGGTGTTGCTGCTGGCCATGGTGATGCCGACCACGGGCGTCGCGCTCGCGACCGCCACTTCGGCGGCGTTCATGCCGGCCAAAATGCGCACGATGTTGGTCGCGACCTTGTTGTCGTTTTTGAGCATGAACTCTTCGACGCGCGCCACCGCCGACGTGAAGCCGCAGCCAGTGCCCAGCGTGACGACGCACAAAATGGCCGCTATTACCAGCGCGACGCTGACCAAGATCAAGATCGTGCGCCAGATCACCAGCACCGCCAGCACCAGCGACATCACGATATTGATGGCGACGATCACGTTCATGCCGCGCGCATTCCAGACAGCGTTTTCGAAAGCGCCCGCATCGGCCGCATCTTGGGCGCGCTCGCGCCAGGCGATCGCGTCGCCAATGCCGGCGATGTGCCACAGCGCGCCTACCAAGAGCGCGCCGGCCACGATGCCGATCACCAGGATGCTGCCGCGCGTGTCGCGGGCCACGTCTTTGGTCGAGTTGGTCATGGCTTGGCTCAGATGTCGTAGTCGTAGGACGCGCCTTGGTAGGCGTAGGTCGCTTTGCCGGTGAGCTCGCGCGCGCCGCTCGGTCCGCACACCAAGCTCACCCAGCCGGCGAAGCAGTGAAATTGCGCCGTCACGGTCGCGGTGAGCGGCGCCGAGCCGCTGGTTTCCGGAACCACCACCTTGAAGTCGCTCGAAAAATGCGGAGAGGTCGCCAGAATGAGCGCGGCCGCCAGCTGAATTTCTTCCTGCTTTTTGCCGGTGAACTTGTCCTTGCCGGCGCCGTCGTAATACGCCGGATCGTCGGGCAAGACGACGCTCGCGGCGCGCGCCGCGGCGGAGGCGGCACGCTTGACGATCAAGTGCGCCGCGCACAGCTCGAGCAACTGCCAGGTGGCCAGAAAGAAGAACATCACCGGCAAGTAGGCGATCAGGTGCTCGACGAAGACCGCGCCGCGCTGGTCACTCGCCAAGCTAGCACTGCGCTTCATCCTGTCCTCCAACGCACGAGGGTGACCAGCGCAGCGCCGGCGAAGACCGCCGGCCCGAAGCGCAGCTGGGTGAGCAACGCCGCGGGAATCTGCTGGCGGCGCGCTTTGGACTGGAAGGGAGTCTTCAGCAACGCCGCCGAGTTGGCCAGCAGCCTGAACAGCTCGCCCTGGTACGCGAGCCGCGCGCACGCATACAGCGCGGCGACCACGAATGCGTAAAGCTCGACGTGCACGCCCAGGATCGGCCCGGCCCACACGCCTACGCAGGCAAGCAGCTTCACGTCGCCGCCCCCCATCGCGCCGGCTCGATACAGCAAAAGCGGCACTGCCGCGCAACCGAGCAGACCCACAGTAACGTTGATGGCGGCTCCCCCCAAAAGCTCGCGCCAGGGCTGCTCGGGCGCATGCAACAACGCAGCGTGGACGGCGAAATGCGCCAGCAGCCCAAGCGCCGCGCCGCCCGCCACGAGCTTGTTCGGAATGTGGCCGGTGCGAAAGTCCACGTAACCTGCCAAGGCAGTGAACGGCAGCAGGCCGCACAGCACGATTTGCGTGGCCGTCATGGCGCCTCGAAAACCTGCGAACGCGGGGCCCCGAATCGCGCTCGTTGCCCCGCGCGTTCGCTCATTGAATGCCCTGGACCTTGCCAGCTTGCTCTTGCACCTTGGCCGACACGGCGTCGCCAAACGCCTTGTAGGCGACGATGCAGAACAGCGCCACCAGCCCGACCAGGATGATGTACTCGACGAAACCCGCGCCGCGCGTATCGCGGGCGAGCATTTTCAGCTGACGAATCTTGATGGACATGTGTGGTTTTTTCCTCGGGGTTACGGATTGCCTTGATAGAGAGCGGCACGCTGGCCGGAGTAGTTGCGCACGGTCTTGGGACCTACCGTGGCGAGCGCCAGCGTGACGAGCACGCCCGCGAAGGTGGCAAAAATCAGGTATTCGAGCAGCACGGCGCCACGCGTATCTGTCAGCAGCGAGCGCTGCGCTTGCGACTGAGGAAGAGAGTCTTCGTTCGACATGGAGGAAAGCTGCTTTCAACGAATGCGCACGGGACCTGCGCTGCGGCGCGGACCGCTCTGGGCCTCCTGGTTCTGAAAGCTTTGAGCAAGCACGACGACGTCGTCGCGATCGCCGATGCGAAAGCGCGCCGTCGGGCTCTTTGGTCGGAGCAGGGGCCGCTCCGAAGTGTCGATGGTAAGCTCGACGGTCTTGTCCGTTTCGGCTTCGAGCAGCACGTGCGCAGCGCCCGAAGCATCGCTGCGTGAAAGCTCGCGGCCCAGGTAGCGGATCGGCAAATTTTCGCCGTGCTCGAGCCGCGCTGCCACCACCAGCTTGCGTGTGGTGGGTGGGCACGCCAGAAAGTATTCCGGCCTTTCTCCGGCGGTCGCTCCATGGCGCAGCGTCACCGAAAGTGGCGCTTCCGGGGAGTGATAGCCGGTCGGGCACAGCACCTCGAGGTCGAGGCGCTCGCCCTCGTTGCCGCTGGCTCGGATCGCGATCTTGCCCTCGGCGCCCGACGTGCCGAGAGTCACGCCCGCGTGCAGCAACTTCGCGCCAGCAAGTGGGCGGTTCGGATCGGACTCGACATGAACCACGAGCTCGTAGCTCTTGAGCTTTGGCTGACGACTGCAGGCGCTCGCGAGCACGCACGCTGCAAGCAGCCAGGCTTGCAACCCTTCCGTCAGAGGCTTACGACGCCGGTCGTTCACGGCGCAGCGCAGATACACGCGGCGTGCCACGAGCGATCTTTGCGTATTTCAGCGAATCTGCCGTTGCCAGCGAGCCCAGTGCCAACCAGGGGTTGGCAGCGATCGGTTGCATCGAGTGTTCCGTCGCGCCGCGCAGCTGTCGTAAGGTTCACCAAAGTGTCACGCACTCAACCAAGGTGTGCGAAAAAGTGCACTCACGCTTCGAAGCTCGCTCGGCCAGTGCCATGAACGACGAACGCACGCAGACTCAGTCGCGCCCAACCATCGTTTCGTATACGAAGACGCGCGTCTCGGTGATCGACGGTCCCGATCGCGGCTTGTCGTTCGTGACCACCAACCACCCGGTGCGCATCGGCACGGCCAGCGACAACGATCTGGTGCTCAGCGATCCCACGGTGTCGCGCCGCCACTGCGCCATCGTGCCGACGGAGGAGGGCTTTCGCATCTCGGACGAGGGCTCCACCAACGGCGTACTGCTCGGTCGCGTGCGCATCTTCGAGGCGGTGCTGGTCGGCAGCAGCGAGCTCCGCATCGGCGAGAGCACGATTTCGGTACTGCCGCTGCCCGAGCGTGTCCAGCGCGAGCAAGCCACCACCGATCACTTCGGAGATCTGCTCGGCGCTTCGCCGCGCATGCGCGAGCTATTCGCAGATTTGGCGCGCATTGCCGACTCCGACGTCACGGTGCTGATCGAAGGCGAGACCGGCACCGGCAAAGAGCTGGTGGCCGAGTCCATCCATCGCGAGAGCCGCCGCTCCGAAAAGCCGCTCGTCGTGTTCGACTGCAGCGCGGTCACGCCCACGCTGGCCGAAAGCGAGCTATTTGGTCACGAACGCGGTGCGTTCACGGGCGCGGTGTCGGCGCGGCCCGGGGTCTTCGAGCAGGCCGACGGCGGCAGCATCTTCTTGGACGAGCTGGGCGAGCTGCCCAAAGACCTGCAACCGAAGCTGCTGCGTGTGCTCGAAAAGCGCGAGGTCAGACGGCTGGGCGGGCAGCGCCCGACCGCCGTCGATGTGCGGTTGATCGCCGCTACGAATCGCAACCTCGCGACTGAAGTGGCGCGTGGCAACTTCCGACAAGACTTATACTTTCGGCTGGCGGGCGCGCACGTTCACGTGCCACCGCTGCGCGACCGCATGCAAGATCTGCCCATGTTGGTCGAGCATTTCTTGGGTCGCGCTCGCCCACCGCGCTCGCTCAGCGAGATTTCGGCGCCGGTCTGGGACATGTTTCGCGCCCACCGCTGGCCCGGCAACGTGCGCGAGCTACGAAACGCGGTCGAGCGCTTGCTCGTCACGCCGGAGCGCACCCTGGCCGACTTGAACGCCGCCGGCGCCTCGTGCGGCACCCCAGCAGCCGCGCCGGGCGAGCTCGTGCCGCTGCGCGTCGCCCGCCGCGACGCCAGCGACGACTTCGAGCGCAGCTACTTGCAGCAGCTCCTCGGCCGCACCGGCGGCAATGTCACCCGCGCCGCCGCCATCGCCGAAGTTTCCCGCCAAATGATCCAAAAGCTGATGCGCAAACAAGGCCTGGACTAAGCGCCTCGACAACACTCGCCCAGGGGCTGCCACCCCGCAGCCAAGCTTGCAGAAGGCTACCGTGTCGGCCCCCGGTCTCGCTGCCGCGCTCGCGCCGGCGGGAACGTGAGCGGACTGCGGCCGATTTCGTGGAGCGCGCGTGCGGCGCGGAGAGGGTGGACGGCCTGCGGTGGAAGAGTGCGGAGCGAGACGAGGCTTACGGTTCGCCATGCCTACACCGTTGGCGCGACGCGGCTTCGTACCTGACGGTTGTCCTGTAGGATAGCTCGGAGGCCATCGCCCTTTCGTTAGCGGCGGAAATGGGCTCGGGGCTACTCAACAGTCGAAGCGCTGGCGATCGTCCAAGCTGCTACGCGTGCGCCTCGGTGGGACCGATTTGCGCGCCTCTGAGTAGGCTCGGCGAGCCGAAACGGCCGCGGTGCGCGACACCCTTCGGGGCACGGCCGATGCAGTCATCCGAGCACATGAACACTCGCAGCAAATTGGGCTCGTGGGCGCTGAGCGCGGCACTGGCGCTTGGCTGCAGTCAAACGGTACAAGCACCGAGTGCCTTGGAACAGCAACACTCGAATCAAGGGCAGTCCGCCAACGCAGGCGCAGAAGAGGCGAAGCCGCTAACTCCCGCGTCGCTCACGTTGTCGGTTCCAGAGCAGCTGGTGCGCTCACGTTGTGGGCGCGAGCTGCAATGCGGCAAGATTGGGCCCGAGAAAGCCTACTCCTCGGGAACAGACTGCCTGAGTCGCGTCCAAAGTGATTGGCAGACTGCGCTCGGCACGCGACAGTGTCGCCGGGGCGTCAACGAGGCAGGCCTGGGGCGATGCCTCAGCTTCGTGCGCGTCCAAGACTGCCAGGATCGCTACAGCGACGCGACCCTCGATAACCAATGCCGCCCGGACCAAATCTGCCTTGAGCAGCTGTAGGTCGGCGGGTTCGCTCGCAAGCAGGCGAGACCGAAACCAGCAGCTTCCCGAAGCTCGCGCACGGCAAGCAGTGGCCTGGCGGCTCCGCACTGTCAGCGTTTTCGTTTGGCGCTCGCCCGTGCGCGCGGCTGCTTGGCTTTGGGCTCCGCGGGGGGCAGACCCAGCCGCGGAGTACCGCCGACGTACGAAAGCGTCATGGCCTGTTTCAGTTTCTTGACGTCTAGCGAGCAGACGCGGAGTTGGCCTTGGCGTTCTTTCTGCAGAATGCCGGCGTCGACCAACACCTCCCAATGGTGGCAGAGCAGGGCGAGGCTGATGCCGAGGGACCGGGCGAGGTCGGTACCGCACAGAGAGCCGCGCGCCAGCTGCTCGACGATTTCGAGGCGCCTTGGGTCAGACAACGCCTTGAACACCTTGGCGCGCTCTTCGGCGGTCATCTGTTTCGGGGCCATGTCACACGCAACCTAGCACGGGGAAGCCGGAGCGTCAGGCTGCCGATAGTCAAGTACTCGTTCCAGTATTAGAGCGCGGCTGGGCCGGACATACTCAAACAGCTGCTTTAGTTTCTGCACGAGCGGAACGACGGGCAAAGAATACTCAAGCAGCCGCTTGACCATGCGAGTAGCGGGCGCCAGGACCTTTGCCATGAAGCGAAGGTTCGAAATTTCGTCTGCGCGCGGGCTCGTCGCGTGGGGCGCGTCGCTGCTTGCGCTTGCTGCGTGCAGCAACCCAGTGGAGGGTCAAGCCAACGCCAAGCCAGGTGATACACGGCCCCGGGTTACGGTGGCTGAGGCGCTGCGGGCTCCGGTCTTCGAGGTGAGCGAGCATACGGGGCGCACGGAGGCGCCGAGCTCCGTCGAGATCCGAGCACGCAGCGCCGGCTACCTGCAGCAGGCCGCGTTCAAAGAAGGAGACCTGGTCAAGAAGGGTGACCTGCTGTTCGTGATCGATCCGCGGCCGTACCAGGCAGCCCTCGCGCGCGCGCAGGCCGAGCTGCAAAGCGCCCGTGTCGACCAGGATTTGGCGAGGCGAGAGGCCGAGCGCGCGGCGCAGCTATTCAAGGCGGGCGTCGCCACCGCGCAGGAGCGAGACGTGCGCGACGCCGCGCTGAATCAGCTGGCGGCGCGCGCGCAAGTCGCGGCGGCGGCGTTATCGACGGCCCAGCTCGACTTGGACTACGCCTTCGTCCGCTCGCCGATCGCGGGCCGCGTCGGACGCATTCTGGTCACGGCCGGCAATTTAGTGGGGCCGACGCTGGCGACACCGCTCGCCAACGTGGTCTCCGTCGACCCACTCTACGTGTACGTCGACGTGGACGAAGCGCGAGCCCTCAGGCTCAAGCGCGGGGCCGGCGCCGTGGCGCGCGTGGGTTTCCCGGACGAAGCTGGCTACCCGCACGAAGCGCGCATCGATTTCATCGACAACCGCGTGGACCCGCAAACTGGCACCTTGAAAGTGCGCGCAGTCATCGAAAATCATGACGGGCGCTGGATGCATGGCTTGTTCGCGCGCGTGCAATTGCCGGAAGAGGCCGCGCACGAGGCCGTGCTGATCGCCGACCAGGCGGTGGCCACCGATCAAGACCGGAAGTTCGTGTGGGTGGTGGGCACGGACGGCAAGGTGCAACCTCGGCCCGTCAAGCTCGGCCAGCTGGACCACGGCCTGCGCGTGGTCAAAGAAGGCTTGTCGGGCTCGGAGCGCGTGATCGTGCGAGGCCTGCAGCGTGTACGACCGAGCGCCGACGTGACCACCGAGCTCGTTACTATGCGAGAGGTGGCGCTGGCAGAGGCGAGCAAGCCATGAAATTCGCGCACTTCTTCGTAGATCGCCCAATCTTCGCGGGCGTGCTCTCGATCGTCGTCTTCGTGCTCGGCGCCATCTCCGCCTTCTTGCTGCCCATCTCGGAGTATCCGGAGGTCGTGCCGCCCACGGTCGTGGTGCGCGCCCAATACCCGGGGGCGAGCCCGCAGGTGATCTCCGAGTCGGTAGCGGCGCCCATCGAGCAAGAGATCAACGGCGTCGAGAACATGCTGTACATGTCCTCCAACTCGAACGCTGACGGCACGCTGAGCCTGACCGTCACCTTCCGCATCGGCACCAACCTGGATCAGGCGCAGGTGCAGGTGCAAAACCGCGTGGCGCAGGCGCTACCCCGGCTGCCAGAAGACGTGCGCCGCTTCGGCGTGGTCACGCTCAAAAGCTCACCCGACTTGACGATGGTCGTCCACTTGACCTCGCCCGACGGCCGCTACGACGACAAGTACCTGCGTAACTTCGCGCTGCTGCAGGTCAAAGACACGCTGGCGCGCCTGCCCGGCATGGGCGAGGTGGGGCTGTTCGGCTCCGGCGACTACAGCATGCGCGTTTGGCTCGATCCCGACAAAGTGGCCGCGCGCGGGCTGACCGCGAGCGACGTCGTGCGGGCGTTGCGCGAGCAAAACGTGCAAGTCGCCGCCGGCGCGCTCGGCCAGCAGCCAGCGCCGACCGGAGCCAGCTTTCAGCTCAGCATCAACGCTCGCGGGCGCTTGGTCGACGAGGCCGAGTTCGGGCGCGTGATCGTGAAGACCTCGCCGGACGGCGTCAACGTCAAGCTGTCCGACGTGGCGCGCATCGAGCTTGGCGCCAATCAGTATGCGCTCCGCAGCTTGCTGGACAACAAGACGGCTGTCGCCATCCCGGTGTTCCAGGCGCCTGGTTCGAATGCGCTCGCGCTCTCGCGCGGCGTGCGCGACGCCATGACAGAGCTATCGAAGACCTTCCCCAAAGGGCTCGAGTACGAGATCGTTTACGACCCGACGCGCTTCGTGCGTTCGTCGATCGAGGAGGTCGTGCGCACCTTGTTCGAGGCTTTGGCGCTGGTGGTGCTCGTCGTGGTCGTATTCTTGCAGACCTGGCGCGCGTCACTTATCCCCATCGCCGCGGTGCCGGTGTCGCTCGTCGGCACCTTCGCGGTGCTGAAGCTGCTCGGTTTCTCGATCAACGCGCTGTCTTTGTTCGGTCTCGTGTTGGCGATCGGCATCGTGGTAGACGACGCGATCGTCGTCGTCGAAAACGTCGAGCGCAACATGGCTTTGGGGCTGTCTCCGCGCGACGCCACCAAACGCGCGATGGACGAAGTGAGCCGTCCGATCATCGCCATCGCGCTCGTGCTGTGCGCGGTGTTCGTGCCGATCGCGTTCATCCCCGGCCTCACCGGCCAGTTTTACCGGCAATTCGCGCTAACCATCGCCATTTCAACCGTCATCTCGGCTTTCAATTCGCTCACCTTGAGCCCGGCGCTGGCAGCCACGCTGCTCAAGCCACACTCGGGCCCGCAAGACTTGCTGACGCGAGCGCTGAATCGCGCGCTCGGCTGGTTCTTCCGGCCTTTCAATCGCGCCTTCGGGGCTGCGTCGCGCGGCTATGTCCGCGCGGTGCGCCAAATCGTGCGGCGTTCAGGCGTGGCCCTCGCCGCTTACGGCGGCTTGCTCGCTCTGACTTGGCTCGGCTTCGCCAAAGTGCCGACCGGCTTCGTCCCGCAGCAAGACAAGCAATACTTGGTGGCTTTCGCGCAGCTGCCAGACGCGGCCTCGCTCGAGCGCTCGGACGAGGTCATTCGCCGCATGTCCAAGCTCGCGCTGCAGACGCCAGGCGTGGAGCACGCCATCGCGTTTCCGGGCCTGTCGATCGCCGGCTTGAACAGCGCGCCCAACGCCGGCATCGTCTTCGTAGGACTCAAACCGTTCGAAGAGCGCACCAGCAAGCAACTGTCCGGGCCCGCGTTGGCCGCGGCCTTGAACGCGAAATTTTCCGAGATTCAGGACGCCTTCGTGGCCGTGTTTCCCCCGCCGGCAGTCCAGGGCCTCGGCACCATCGGCGGCTTCAAGCTGTACGTGGAAGACCGCGGTGACGTCGGCCTCTCGGGCTTGTATGAGAATACTCAAAAGCTCATCGCGGCAGGTCACTCTGATCAGCGCCTGGCCGGGCTGTTCTCCGGCTACCAGGTGAACGTGCCGCAGCTGTTCGCCGATCTGGATCGCGAAAAGGCCAAGGCGCGTGGCGTCGCAGTGACCGACGTATTCGAGACCATGCAGGCTTACCTCGGCTCGCTCTACGTGAACGACTTCAACCGCTTCGGTCGCACCTTCCAGGTCACCGTGCAAGCGGATGCCAACCGCCGTCTCACGCCGGAAGACATCGTGGCGCTCCAGACCCGCAACGCCAGCGGCGCGATGGTGCCGCTCGGCAGCGTGCTCACCGTGAGCTCGACCAACGGCCCCGATCGCGTCACGCGCTACAACGGCTACCCCGCTGCGGAGGTAAACGGAGCGCCCGGACCGGGCGCGAGCTCCGACCAGGCCATGGCCGCCATTCACGACGCGGCCATGCGCGAGCTGCCGCCGGGCATGAAGTACGAATGGACCGATCTGACCTACCAGCAAATTCTGGCGGGAGACATGGCCCGCTACGTGTTTCCGCTGTGCGTGCTGCTGGTGTTCCTGGTACTCGCCGCGCAGTACGAGAGTTGGTCCCTACCCCTCAGCGTGATCTTGATCGTACCCATGTGCCTGTTGGCTGCCATCACCGGCGTGTGGCTCGACGGGAGTGACAACAACATCTTCACGCAAATCGGCCTGTTCGTGCTCGTCGGGCTCGCCTGCAAGAACGCGATTTTGATCGTGGAGTTCGCCAAAGACAAGCAAGCCGAGTCCGGCGCAGATCCGGTAACGGCCGTGCTCGAAGCCTGCCGCCTGCGTCTACGCCCGATTCTGATGACGTCAATCGCGTTCATCATGGGCGTTTGGCCGCTGGTGTCGTCTCACGGTGCCGGCGCCGAAATGCGCCACGCTATGGGCATCGCCGTGTTCACGGGCATGATTGGCGTCACCCTGTTCGGCTTGCTGCTCACACCCGTCTTCTTCACAATCCTGCGTCGCACCAAACCCGCCCCCCTGCCCTCCGCCTCGGCGTCCGACCCGGCCCCTACCCCCGCGGAGTGAGGCAGGGCTCGAAAGGCATAAAAAAAGCCCCGAGGTTTCCCTCGAGGCTTCTCGGTTGCTTAGCGCATGGCCGCATGCGAGGCGCCGCCTACTTCTTGTCGCTCTTCTCGTCTTCTTTGGGCTCGCCGCCGACGGGGCCGGATTTCTTGGCGCCGGTGAGGTCGACTTCCCAATTGATGACTTGCTCTTCGCCCTGATACGCCGGAACGATGATCGCCTTCATGGCGCGCAGCACGCATTTGCCGACGTTGGTGTCTTCGCCGTAGGGCTCGCTGATGGTGGCGGTCTTCACGTGGCCATCGTTGGCGAACGTGAGGGCGAGCGTGGCCCTGCCCTTCGGTACCTTCTTGTCGTTGATCGACTCCGGGCAGCTCTCGGCCGAGTGCGAAGCGCGGTGTAGCTCGATGTCGCCCTGCTTGGTGTCCCAAGCGCGACGCTTGTCTTCGTCGGTCGTGCCGGGCGACGTGTTGTCGTAGTCGTCGCTCTTCTTCTGCTGCTTCAGCTGCTCGTCACCGGCAGCCTCTTGATCCGCCAGCAGCTCGTCGGGCGTCTTCACGTGGTCCGCATCCATGCTCGGACCGCAGGCCGTGACCAAACCGACAACCAAAGCACCCAAAACTACGCGCTTCATGGCGGCATCCTAATCAGGAGAGAGAGACCGAAACAACAGGGAGGCGGGGAGGGGGAGAATTTATTGCTCAGCCCGCCTGCTTTTGACCCTGCGCTAGCTCGAAAGCTTTGCTGTCCGCCTCTCGAACCCCCAAAACTCCCCGCCTCCCTGTTGATTCCCTGCACGGCCCACAAATCCGCCGCGGCGCTACAAATCCGTAATTTGGTAGTCTTTGATCTTGTAGAGCAGCGCCCGGTGGCTGATTTCCAGGACTTCGGCGGCCCGCGTGCGGTTGCCTTTGGTCTTTTGCAGGGCGCGGCGGATCAAGATTTCTTCGATGATGCGCGTGGTCTTTTTGACGGACAATTCGCCGCTGGCCAGCTGCACCTGCACCGGGTCGCGCGCTTCGCGGATGCGCTCGGGCAGGTCCGCCGCGATGATTTGCTCGCCCTCCGACAGCACCATCGCACGCTCGATGGTGTTTTCTAGCTCGCGCACGTTGCCGGGCCAGCCGTATTCGTAGAGCAAGCGCCGCGTTTCGGTGTCGAGGCCGCGAATCGACGTGCCGAGCCGGGTGTTGTTCTTGGCCACGAAGTGATCGATGAGTAGCGGAATGTCGTCGCGCCGCTCGCGCAGCGGTGGGCAATGAATCGGCAGCACGTTCAGGCGATAGAACAAGTCTTCGCGGAAACGGCCGGCCTTGGTCTCGGCCTGCAAGTCGCGATGCGTAGCCGTGATGATGCGCACGTCGACTTGCACGTCGCGCGTGTCACCGACGCGCCGAATCTTCTCGTCTTCGAGCACGCGCAGCAGCTTGACCTGCAAGCCCAGCGGCAGCTCGCCAATCTCGTCGAGAAACAGCGTGCCGGTGGTGGCTTCTTCGAACAGCCCGCGCCGATCGTGCACGGCGTCGGTGAAGGCGCCCTTCTTGTGCCCGAACAGCTCGCTCTCCAGCAGGTTCTCTGGAATGGCGCCACAGTTGACGGGCACGAACGGCCCGCCGCGTCGTGAGCTGCGTCGGTGAATCGCGCGCGCCACGAGCTCTTTGCCGACGCCGCTCTCGCCGGTGACCAAGACGGTCGTCTTGTACTCGGCGATTTTGGTGATGGTGCGGAAGATCTCCTGCATGCGCCCGCTCTTGGCCAAGATGTCTTCGAAGCGGTGCTCTTTTCTGATCTCGTCTCTGAGCGCGCGGTTCTCGCGCCGGAGCAGCTCGCGCTCTTCGGCTTTGCGCAGCGCCAGCACGACCTCATCGGGCTTGAACGGCTTCTGCACGTAGTCGTACGCGCCCGCCTTCATGGCATCGAGCGCCAGATCCATGTTGCCGTAAGCGCTCATCACGATCACGGTGGCCTCGTTGCCTTTGGCCTTCAGGGTCGAGAGCAGGTCGAGGCCGCCCATCTTGGGCATGCGCACGTCGGTCAGAACCACGTCGGGGCCGAACGAATCGACCATGCCCAGCGCCTCTTCGCCGCTGGACGCCGTCTCGACCTCGTAGCCGTGGCGCCGCAGTAATGTGCGCAGCACAACCCGCAGGTTTTCCTCGTCATCTACGACCAATACCCGGCGCACTATGCAAAAAGGTTACACTCATAACCAGGACTGCGCAATGTCTTCCGAGGGGGCCTTAGTGCCGTTTTGATCGCGTAGGGCTGGATCAGGATATACCGCTGCCCATGCTCGCCGGCCTCGACCAGCTCTACAGCGCCCAAATCGGAAACCTGCGTCGTCGTTTGCGTGGAGAGCGGCTCGCGGTGCTCACGCACGCGGCCGCGATCGATCGCCGCGGACGTCACCTGCTCACGGTGCTCGAAGAGCTGGGCGCGACGCCGCAAGTCATCTTCACGCCCGAGCACGGCTTGTTCGCCGACGCGCAGGCGGAAGAGCCAGTCCGAGACGCAGAAGCCGCCGCAGCCGATGCAGCTCCGGGGCCCCGCATCATCAGCCTCTACGGCGACGACAAGGCCCGCCTGTCGCCGACGGCCGACGAGCTCGAAGGCATTCAGCTGCTGGTCATCGACTTGGCCGACGTCGGCAGCCGTTACTACACGTACGTGTGGACGGCCCTGCTCGCGGCGCGCGCGGCGGCCGCCAAGGGCATCCACACCGTCGTGCTCGATCGCCCCAACCCGATCTCGGGCGATCCGGCGAGCATCGAAGGGGCGCCACAACACGAAGGCTTCCTGTCGTTCGTCGGGCTCGAGCCCTTCCCGATCCGCCACGCGCTCACGCTGGGCGAAATGCTGGCGCAAATCTTCGAGCGCGACGGACACGCGCTCGGTCCGGACGGCGCGCTCTCGGTGGCGCGGGTTTTGGGCTGGGAACGGCAACGTACGGCTGAAGCCTGGGGACGGCCGTTCATCATGCCCTCGCCCAACATGCCGACGCTCGAAACCGCGCTGGTTTATCCCGGCGGTTGTCTGGTCGAGGGCACGAACTTGTCGGAGGGCCGCGGCACGACGGCGCCGTTCCAGCTCGTCGGCGCTCCGTTCTTGGACGGCCCCGCGCTGGCCCAAGCGCTCGGCGAAGCCGGCACCCCTGGCGTGCTGGTGCGCCCCGCGACGTTCAAGCCCTCGTTCGAGAAGCACGCCGGGCAGCGTTGCAACGGCGTGATGCTGCACGTCACCAACCCGGCGCTGTTCCGCCCCGTCACCACCTACCTCACGTTGATCACGCTGGCGCGCGCGCAGGCGCCCGAAGCGTTTCAGTTTCGCACCACGCCCTACGAGTTCGAAAGCGCGATTCCGGCGTTCGACCTACTCGCCGGCTCCGCCGAGGCCCGCACCGCCATCGCCGCCGGCGCCTCCGCCGAAGACGTCGTCGCCACCACCGCCCCCGTCGACCCCGCCCTCCGCGAAGCCGTCGCCGCCGCCGAAGCGCGCTTGGACCGCGCCGCTATCTGATCAGGTAGGCCCAGTTAAGGCTGCCCAGCTGGGCAGCCAACGGTCTTTCAAGGACCCAGATTTTTTCACAGGAAGATCGGAAGATCGGAAGGCGAGCATTGGGCGCCAAGCCGAATTCGGCGATCGCGTCGAGTTGTACGAATCCGTGCAGCTCCACGCGAGCGCGCAACCGGTGCGGCGCCCCGAGTTCACGCTTGTTCAGACCTTCCGATCTTCCGATCTTCCTGTGAAAAAATCAGGGGCCTCGCATCGCGTCCTCGACGTCGTTGATCGACTTGGGGATTGCGGCGCTCAGTACTTCGCAACCCGTGGGGGTGACGAGGATGTCGTCTTCGATGCGGATGCCGCGCACGTCGGCGAAGCGCGACAGCTCGGCGCGGTGGAGGGCGCTTTCGAGCTCGCCGATCTCTTCGGGGCGCGAGAGAATGCGTGGGATCTGGTAGAAGCCGGGCTCGATCGTCACGCACATGCCGACCTCGAGATCGCGATCGAGGCGCAGGTAGCGGTCGCCGGGCGTGGTGGCTCGCGTTCGATTGGGTGCGTAGCCGGCGCGGTCTCCCAAGTCTTCCATGTCGTGCACGTCGATGCCGAGCAGGTGCCCCACGCCGTGCGGAAAGAACAAGGCTGCGGCGCCGCGCGCGTACAGGTCACGTGCTTCGCCGCGCAAAATGCCGAGCCCCAGCAAACCTTCGACCAGCGCGAGGCCGGCGGCGCGATGCACGTCGAGGTAACGCACGCCCGGCGCCACCGCCGCGATGGCTGCGAGCTGCGACGCGAGCACGACTTCGTAGAGCGCGCGCTGCGTCGCCGAAAATTGCCCGGACACCGGCCAAACGCGCGTCACGTCGCCGGCGAAGCCCTCCGGCGTCTCCGCGCCGACGTCGGCGAGCAGCAAGTCTGCGGCTCCGAGCGAGCCGTCGTGGCGTTCGTTGTGCAGCACCTCGCCGTGCACTGTCACGATCGAGCCGTAGGCGGTGCCACAGCCGGCCGCCGTGATCTCGGCTTCCATGGCGGCGCGCACGTTGGCTTCGCGTTCGCCAGCGCGCGTGCGGCGCATGCCGGCGACGTGCGCACGGTGTGTCACGAGCGCCGCTTGCCGCAGCTGCTCGACGGCCGCGGCGTCGTGAGTGAGGCGCAGCGCGATCATGGCGTCGGCGAGCTCGAGATCGGCGCCTGCGAGCTCGCTGCCACTGCCCGGCTCGAGATCGCGATCCAAAAGCTCGGAGAGCCAGAGCGCGCTTTCCCAATCTTGCGGCGGCAACGAGGCGACGCCGCTGCCTAACTTGAGCTCGTCGATCGGCCGGACCTCGAGCCCTAGCTCCTTCGCTAAGTCGTCGAGCGTGGCCATCGGGCCTGTCCACAGCTCGGCCTCTGGGTCGGCCGGTGGGGCGTAAAGCGTGGCGCCTGACGGCTGAATGAAAAGTGCAGCGCCTTCGATGGAGCGGCCGACGAGATACAGGAAATGGCTTTCGGCGCGGAAAGGAAAGCGATTGTGCTGAAAATTGCGAGGCCGCGACTGCCCCGCGATGACAAGCGCCGGCCCGCGCAGGCGCGCCGCAAGCCGTGCGCGCCGATCAGCAAAGGCTTGAGCGTCAGAAGCTTTCGTCCACATCGGAATCCCTGGGTTCGATCCAGCGGCTATCGCCATTCGTACGAGGCTAGGCTCCCGGTCACTAAAGTGGCGGGCGACAAAGCCTAGCAGGTAAACTCCCGCCCGCTGAAACCGGGCAGGGCCTTACGGCATATCTGAGCCTGCTCGGGAACACATCCGGCCGCCGACGGTTAACGGCCGTCTCGGCAATCAACCCCAAAGTAATAAGAGGAGTGGCAATGGCTTTTAGTCTTTCGAAGTCGATCATGTCTGCGGCGTCTGCTGGTTTGATGGTTGGTGCGCTCGCCGCATGCGGCGGCAGCACCCCGCCGCCCGAGGCACCCGCTGCCGACGCAACCGCTCCGGCCGCTCCGGCCGACTCCGCAGCCGCTCCGGCCGCTGACGGCGCAGCTCCGGCTGCCGGCGCTGCCGGCGCCAAGGAATGCTGCAAGGGCAAGAACGAATGCAAGGGCAAGGGCTCCTGCAAGACCGACGCAAACGCTTGCGCCGGGAAGAATGACTGCAAGGGCAAAGGTGGCTGTAACGGCCACTGCCCTAAGTGACGCGTTGACCTGCGCATAGCCAAACCTGCCGATTTTGGGTTTTGGCGTCGTTGTCGCTGCGGTGCGGTGCTCACGTACTCAAGTACGTTCCGCTCCGCTCCTCGCGACGCCTAGCCAAAAGCCCAAACTTGGCAGGTTGTGACTTGTAGCCGAGCAACCGGCGAGCATTTGCCAGAACGCCAAACTTGGCAGGTTCTGCTTGTTAGCGGGGCGACCGGTGAGCGTGCGAGAGCGGCCCACGTTTACGCGTGGGCTGTTCGCTTTTGTGAGGCTTGGATGGCAATCTCGCAAGCGATGAAGCCGGATCTTGGTGTCGGCGTGGGCCTGCGCGTGCCGCACTATGCGGCGATTTTGCGAGAGCGGCCGAGCGTCGATTTCTTCGAGATCATCAGCGAAAACTTCATGGTCGAGGGCGGCAAGCCGCTCTATCACCTGGAGCGAGTGCTGGAGCACTACCGAGTGGTGCAGCACGGCGTATCTTTGGGCATCGCTGGGCCAGACGAGCCCGACCGTGCCTACCTGACACGGCTGAAACAGCTGGCGCGGCGCACCAAAACCCCGTGGGTGAGCGACCACTTTTGTTGGTCGGGCGCGGGCGGCGCGCACCTGCACGACCTGCTGCCGATTCCGTACACGCCCGAGGCCGTGCGGCGAACGGTCGAGCGCGCGCGCATGATTCAGGACTTTTTGGAGGTGCCGTTCGCCCTCGAAAACACCTCCAGCTATCTCACCTACCGCTCCAGCACGCTGAGCGAGTGGGAGTTCATTTCCGAGATCGCCGAACGCGCGGATATCGGTCTTTTGTTCGACGTGAACAACGTCTACGTGTCCGCCTTCAATCACGGCTTCGATGCCGAAACGTTCGTGCGCTCCGTGCCTCACTCGCGCATTTGGCAGATCCACTTGGCCGGCCACACCAACCTCGGCAAGTACATCATCGACACCCACCGCGGCTCCGTGATCGAAGAGGTGCTGGCTCTTTACCGCCAAACCATCGCGCTCACCGGCGCCGTCTCGACGCTGATCGAGTGGGACGACGAGATCCCGGAGCTGCCCGTGCTGCTCGCCGAAGCGGAGCGCGCTCGCCGAGCGCGCGACGAGGGCCTGGCGCTCCGTGAGGGCCGTACGCTGCCGCCCGCCGCCGCGCTTGCCACGCCCATCACCGCCGGCGAGAAATCGGTCTGGAAGCAGGGCGGCCCGCGCGAGTCGGCCGCGAGCGAGGTGAGCGGATGACGCCTTCACTCTCCGAGCTCCAGCGGCGCATGGTCGGAGCGCTGCGCCACGACGGGGCGCTCGCCACGCACCCCGGCTGGAACCAATTCGCGCTCGAGCACGTGTCGGGTAACGAGCGCCTTTCGCCGACCGAGCAGCTGGAGATTTATCGCGAGCAGTTTTGGCTCCGCCACACCGGCTCACTCGTCGAAGATTTCCCCGGACTGAGCGGCATTTTGGGGCAAGCCGACTGGGAAAAGCTGGCTGAGCACTATTTGCGAGCAGTGACGCCCGACAGCTACACCCTGCGCGACCTCGGCTCGCGCCTCCCCGAGCTGATCGAAGGCGCCAGCTGGCTGCCCCACCAGGCGCTTTGCCTGGATATGGCGCGGCTCGAGCTTGCATATATCGAAGTGTTCGACGCCCGCGATACGCCGCCACTCGCGCCCGAGCGCTTGGCGGCCATCCCCGAGGCAGCGTTCGCCGAGGCCCGGCTCGTGATCGCGCCGTCGGTGCGGCTGCTCGAGCTGCGTTACCCCGTCGCCGACCTGCGTCGCCGGCTTCGCGCCGAGAGCGACGAGCCCGTCGCGATCCCCGACGAAAGCCCGCTGCAACTGGTCGTGTACCGACGCGAGCTTGGACTCTGGGACATGCCGGTCAGTCCGGTCGCGTTCACGTTCTTGTCGGGCCTCGCCGCGGGAAAAAACTTGGGCGCCGCCGCCGAAACGGCCGCCAGCACCGCCGAGGCCGAGAGCGAGCTCGGTCAGAACATCGGAGCCTGGCTAGGTGAGTGGACGACGAAGGGCCTCGTCTGCGACGTGCTCGTCGATTGAGCGAAAAACCTCGCGCAAAACCTTGCGGAGTGGCTCGCTTCTTGCTACCCGCAAAGGGTGGGTGCGTTCTCGGCTCCAATTGAGTCCGTTCGGAGCGGGCGTCGAGCCTTGCTCATGGGCGTCGTCAACGCGACGCCTGACTCGTTTTACGCGTCCGGCCGGAGCGAGAGCGGCGATGCTGCGCGCCAGCGCATCGAGCAGCTGTGCGCTGAAGGCGCAGAAATTGCCGACATTGGCGGCGAATCTTCGCGTCCTGGCGCCGCGGCAGTGAGCGACAGCGAGCAGGTCGCGCGCATCGAGCCAGCGGTGGCTCACGCCGTGGCGACCGGCAAATTGTGGGTCTCGGTAGACACCACGAGCCCTCGTGTCGCCGAGCGCATGCTTGAAATAGGTGCGGCGTTCGTGAACGACGTGTCATGCCTGGCCGACGTAGAGCTGGCTCGCGTCACGGCTCGCCACGGTGCGACGCTGATTTTGATGCACACCCGCGGCTCGCTCGGGTCGATGCCAGGCTTCTCGGACTACCCCGACGACGCCTACGAAGACGTGGTGGCCGACGTCAAACGCGAATGGTGCACCGCCCGCGACCGCGCCATGGCGGCGGGCCTACCCCAAGACCGCATCTGGTTCGACCCCGGCATCGGCTTCGGTAAGAACGCCCGCCAGTCATTCGAGCTGCTCCGCCGCCTCGGCGAGCTCCGCGATTTGGGCGTGCCCGTGGTGGTGGGGGCCAGCCGCAAGTCGTTCATTCGCGCGGTCGACGACGTGGGCCCCGAAGAACGGCTGGGCGGAACCATCGCGGCTTGCCTGTGGTGCGCCGCCCAGGGCGCAAATGTGCTGCGTGTCCACGATGTACGCGCCGTTCGCCAAGCCTTGTCGGTGACTGACGAGCTCGCCCCGCGGGTACTAACGGAGACGGTTCATGTTTGAAGCCGTCCGCGCCTACTGGGAGGGTCGTTCGCCGCTGCAGCTCGGCAAAGACGTGCTCGACGTGTTCCTCGTTTACTACTTGGCGTACCGCGCGCTGCTCGTGCTGCGTGGCACCCGCGCCATGCAAGTCGGCCTCGGCTTGTCGCTGGTGTTCGTGCTGTACCTGGTGGCGCAGGCGCTCCGGCTGGTCACCGTCATCAGCGTGATGGGCGCGCTGATCTCGAGCATGCTGCTGATCGTCGTGGTGGTGTTCCAGAGCGACATCCGCCGCGGTCTGCAGCGTGTCGGCAGCCGAGCCTGGTTCGGCGGTCTGGCGCGCGCGCAAGAGACCAAGGTCATCGACGAGGTGGTCGAGGCGGCTACCGAGCTGGCACGCCACCGCATCGGCGCGCTCATCACGTTCGAGCAAGACGCGAACCTCGACGAGTTCGTGGGCGTGCACAAAGGGCACCTGGTCGACGCGCAAGTCTCGCGCGAGCTATTGGTGGCGCTGTTCGTGCCCGAGGGCATGAACAAGATGCACGACGGCTCGGTGGTGATCAGAAACCTACGCATCGCCAAGGCCGGCGTGTTTTTTCCGATGCCCGAAGGGCGCGTGGTCGACGACAGCTTCGGTTCACGTCACCGCGCGGCGCTCGGCATCACCGAAGAGACCGACGCGGTGGTGGTGATCGTGAGCGAAGAGCGCGGCACCATCAGCTTCTGCTTCAACGGCAACATCGCCAGCAATCTCGACGGACCGAAGCTGCGCACCATGCTCGACGCCATCTTCAGCCCGAAGGTGCGTAAAAAATCGCGACGCAACAAGAGCGTGCGCGACACTGCGCCGCCCGAGTCGATGTCCAAGGCCCCGTCCGCCGCCGAGCTGGACAACACCATTCCCAGCAGCCGTGCCGCGCGCGACCTGCGCGAGGCGCGTGACAGCCAGCCCGACTCGCTCGCGCCGCGCATCAGCTTGATCGCGGCCGAGCCGGAAGCGCAGCAGCGGACCAAAAGCGATCCTCCGCCACCGCTGCGCACCAGCGGGCCAGCCCTGACGCCTCCCTCCCCGCCCGCCTCTGCGCCGCTGCGCGCCGCTCCTGCCGTGAGCCCCGCCACACCTTTACGCACGCCAGTCACGACCGCCGGCGATCGCGACGCCGTGCCGCCCAGTGGCGGCAACCGCGACTCACACGGAGACAGCTAAAATGCTGCGCTCGTTCTTCGCCAGCCTACTCATCTTCGTGCGCGACTCCTTGATCGAAAATCTCGGGCTGAAGGCGCTGGCCATGACCTTCGCGCTCGGGCTGTTCGCCTTCGTGCACGGTCAAGAAGAAGAGCAGCAACGTACGGTGCCGGTGGCGCTCGTGATGCGCCTGCCGACGACCTCGGCCGAGCGCGAGCTGATGACGCCGATTCCGGCGAGCATTCACGTCACCTTGCAAGGCAGCGCGCGCGCCATCGACAACTTGCTGCAGGCCGGCATCGCGCCGGTCGAAATCGACTTGCGCGACGGGCATCGCGAGTCGGTGGTGTTCGACGAGAGCATGTTCACCCTGCCAGCCGACACCAAGATCACCATCATCGATCCCTCGAGCATCGAGCTGCAATGGGAAGACGTGGCGACGCGGCAGATCCCGCTGCAAGCGGCCATCACGGGCCAGCCAGCAGACGGCTACGTGGTCAAAGACGAGCCCGACGTCGATCCCAAGAACATCACGGTGAGCGGTCCCATCAGCGCCATCGAGGTGCTGCAGTTCGCGCGGCTGTCGGCCTTCGACGTGTCTGGCCTGAGCGAGGGCGTGCACAAGCGACGTTTGGGCATCGACGCGCCACCGCAGCGCGTGCGCTACATCGGTCCGCAAGCGGCTACCGTCTCGGTGACGGTCGCACGGCGCGTGAGCGAGGTGCGCTTCGAAAATCGCCCGATAGAGGTGGTCGGTGTGCCGGGCGGCAGCGTGGCGCCACGCACGGTCGACGTGGTCGTCGCGGGTCCGCCAGAAATCGTGCGCGCCTTGCGGCCCGATCAAATCGTGCCGGTCGCCGACCTGACCAAAGTCGAAGGCCTCGACCTCAAAGAGCTGAAGCACGGCTCCGCCTCGGTGCGCGTCACCCTGCCGCTGTCGCACGCCGAGGCAGAGCTACAGCCTCCAATCGTCAACGTGAAGTGGTAGCTCGCTCGCTCCGAGTCACGGCGAGGCGTCGAGCAGATTCATGAATTGCGTGAAGGCCGGAATGGCCAGCCCGGCTCCGTCGCTGTGGGTCACGGTGGCGTTGGTCGTGCAAAATACGAGCGGGTACTTCTTGGCGACCTCCGCGGGACAGCCCGTGTACTCCTGACAGCTCTCGCCTTGCAGCCCCGGAATTTGCTCGGCGGGCGCCCACGGTTGTTTCGGACCGTTCTCGTAGTCGCCAACGCAGCCGTTGCTCTGGAGACTGAGGTTGAGCGCGGCGATGTTGGTCGCGATCAGGCTCTGTAGATCGAGCTTGTCGTGAATCCAAAAGCCGGCAGCTGGCCCATTGCACGGCACTGGCTGATTCGGCGGCAACGCCCCGGTGACGCCCAGGTGTCCACGGATGGCCCAGTGCGGAGCGAACTTACGCTCCTGGCGGCCCGCGTCGAGGTCGGGCTGGTCGAGCGGCGGCGAAGGCGTACCGGCGAAGTAGCAGCCCCACATGTTGGCGAGCCAACTGCCCGTGCTGTAGCCCGCCACGTAGATGCGGTTGTTGTCGACGCAGTAGTGGCTTTCCACGAAGCCGTGGATCAGCTCGAACGCCTCCCACTCCTGCGACTCGGCTCCACTGTTGTTGTCGTAGCAGCCCGGGTTGGCGTCGTTGTCCGGCACCGAGATCCCGACGTAGACCGCTTGCTCGCTGCCGCCTTCGGCCTCGCTAAAGAGCGGGTAGGTGAGGGTCTTGCCTCCTCCGTAGGCCCCGCAACCCTGGCCAATGTAAACGACGCGGTACGCTCGGTTCGCGTCGTAGTCGACCGGCACCCGCACGAAGAACTGTCGCGGCCCCGCGTCCGCCGGCACGTCGGCGCCGAGCGTCGCCCCGGTCTCGGTGACGTGGAACTCGTTGTAACCGGTGCGCGAACCGGGAACGGTCTTCACTTGCCCGTCCGGCGGCGGTTTGCCGCAACCGGAGCTGAGCCTCGCGTCGCTCGCGACGGCGCCGACCGCGACGCCGCCGACGCTGCTCGCGCCGGCTGCCGCCACGGCAGCCGTGCCGCCGTCGCCCGAACCCGAGCTGGCCGTCGCAGGCGCGGTCGCCATTTCGGTAGTTTTGGCGCCGCAAGCCAAGGTAAGGCCGAGTAACGCTCCTGAAGCCAACCGGACCGAGTGCATCACACCCGTTCATGTCAGCGGATGGTCGAAACGATCGCCCTCGGGCGTTTTACGGCGAAGCGTCGAGCTGATTCATGAACTCCGTGAACGCCGGAATGGCGCTGGCGGACTGGTCGCCATGACCCAGGCCGGCCGTCGTGCAGAACACGAGTGGGTAGTTCTGCATCACGTCGGCGGGACAGCCCGTGTACTGCTGGCAAATGCCGCCCGCGAGCCCCGGAACGTTCTCGGCCGGTGCCCAGGGCTGTTTGGGACCATTGGCGTAGTCGCCCGTGCAGCCGTTCGACTTGAGGCTGAGATTCAGCGCCGCAATGTTGGTCGCGATCAAGTTGGACTGGTCGCCGAGGTCGTGAATCCAGAAGCCCGCGGCAGCGCCGTTGCAGGGCACGGGTTGATTGCCCGGCAGTGAGCCGCTGGTACTCAAATGGCCGCGGATCGCCCAATGCGGTGCGAACTTGCGCGCCTGCCGACCGGCGTCAAGGTCGGGTTTGTCGAACGGCGGCGACGGCGTGCCACCGAAATAGCAGCCCCACATATTCGCTAGCCACCCGCCCGAGCTGTAGCCGGCCACGTAGATGCGATTGTTGTCGACGCAATACGTGCTCTCCACGAACGTGTGGATCAAATCGAAAGCTTCCCACTCTTGTGACAGCGGGCCGGAGTTGGTGTCATGACAACCGGGACTGGCAGCGTTGTCTGGCGTGGACAGCCCCACGTAGACCACTTGTTCGGTGCCACCCTGGGCCTCGTTGAATAGCGGATAGGTATTCGTTTTGCCGGAGTGTTGCGGGCCGCAGGGCGAACCGAGGTAGACGACGCGATACGCGTGAGCTTTGTCGTAGTCGGCCGGGACGCGAACGAAGAACTGTCGCTCGCCAGCGTCCGCGGGTACGTCGGCCGCAAGCGTGGCACCGGTCTGGTCCACATGAAACTCCGTGTAGCCGGTGCGGCCGCCCGGAATGGTCGAGACCTGACTCGCCGGAAGATCTTTGCCGCACCCCGAGCTTTGCAACACCGCCAGGGCGGCTGAACCACCGCTGCCGTCCGCACCGCTGAGGGTTGCACCTCCGTTGGCCGTGGCGCCGTCACTGCTCTCTGCCCCCGCGCGACTAGTAGCACCGCCCGCGCCCGTTGCTCCCCAGCCGCCCGTCGCAGGTCCGGCTCCCCCAGCCGCAGAGGAGCTCGCCGTGCTCGAATCCGTGGCGCCGGCCGCTCCCGCTCGGTCCGTAGAAGGGGCCGAACCCGAACGGCTGGTCACGCCCCCGCAAGAGAGCGTGAGCACCAGCGCCAGGAGCCCGGAAGGGAGCCGCCGCATCGACCAGTAGATGTCCGGCCAGCCCGAGATCGATCCGCGAAGCTTCACCTCTCACCCCATCCTACAGCGAGTACTAAGCTTTTTAGTGTGCTTCGGGCTCGGCGGGCTTGTCCGTGGGCTTATCCGCGGGTTTGTCTGCCGGCTTGGCGGGCGCGGTCGGGTCGTCGCCGAGCAGCTCGGCGAGACGCTTTTCGCGCTCGGCGTCAGTGCCCGACAGGTGCGCCACGTCGAACGTGAGCAGCGGCGTCTTGTCTCCGCCCTGCATCATGGGCAAGCGCCCGTTCCAGCGCTCGATGGCGCGGTACTGGAGCACGCTGCCCGTGGTCGAGAGCCGAATCACCTCGTTGGCGCGCGCGTCGGCTCGAGCGCGAATCAAGACCGCGTCGGCTTCGCCCTGGGCGCGCTCGCGCGCGGCTTCGGCGCCGCCGTGCGCCTCGGCGATGGCTTGTTCGGCTTCGGCCTTCACCTGGCGTACGCGGTTTTCGGCCTGGATGGCGTTCTGCGTCGCCTCCATGGCGCGGTTGATCGCGTCGGCGACGTTTTGAGGCAAGCGCAGCGCGCCGTTGATCGTCACCTGATCGATCAAGAAGCCGTCTTTACCGAGCACGGCTGCCAGCGCCTTGACCACTTCAGAGACCAGCCGCGTTTTGCCTGCGCCGTAGATGTCTTGCACTTTCATGCGCGACGCCTGATCGTTGAAAGCCTCGCGCACTGAATTTCGGACGTAGCCGTCGGCGAGCAGCCGCATGTCGTTCAGACGAAAGCGCAGGTACAGATGTGGTGCCAAGGCAGGATCGATGTGAAACGCCAAGCCGATGTCGGCGTTCACGTTCACGCCCTCTTCGGACGAAAAGGTGATCGACTCGTCGATCGGTGGCCCTTCATTCGGTGTCTTGGTCCAAATCACGCTCTGCACGCTGGTCGGAAACGAAATGATTTGCTCGGTGAGCGGATTGAAGAATACCCAACCACTGACCACCGGAATGTCTTGCACGCCGCGCGAGCTACCCGCGAGCTTGACCTTGATGCCGACGTGCGATGCGTCGATGCGCGTCAAGCAGGCGTCGCTCACGAAGAGCGCGCCCACCGCGACCGCCCCGGCGACCACCAGTCTCCGAATCTTGGAGAAACCCGAAGCCGGCTCATAAACTTGTCTTGCCACGGCGCTTACCTAGTGCCGGAGCGCAGCAACCACAATCACCCAGCAACGGCCCGAGATTTTTTCACAGGAAGATCGGAAGATCGGAAGGCGAGAACAAGGCCAAGAATTCTTGGCTTCGTGCTGCAAGACAACACCGGGAGCTGGTTCGGCTCCGCTCGTCGACGCACGACTCGAAACCCACAAACCTTCCGACCTTCCGATCTTCCTGTAAGAAAATCTGGGTCCTCTCAGCTGCTGGCTGTTTCCGGATCCAGGCTCGAGTCGTATTCGCTATCGGGCTCGACGAAGATTTTCTTCATTTGCGGCAAGGCGTCGCGGATCTGCCGCTCCAGCGTGTTGATCGCGTATTCGAGCTCCCTGAGCTTGAGCTCGGGGCTGAAGCGCACTTTGAGCGCGAGCAGCACCGCGTCCGGCCCCATATGCAGGCTGAGCAGTTGCCGCACCTCGAGCACGAACGGAGCCTGGCCGGCGACTTCCAGCACGCGCGCGCGCACTTCGTCGGTGACGCCCTCGCCGATCAGCAGACTGCGCGTATCGCGCGCCAGCGCCACGCCGATCACGCACAGCAGCGTACCGATGGCGATCGAGCCGATGCCGTCGAAGCGCGCGTCGCCGGTGATGGTGGTCACTACCACCGCTACGAAGGCGAACAGCAAGCCGAACACGGCGCCCGTATCTTCGAGCAGAACCACGGGAATGGTCGGGTCGCGACTGTCGAACAGCGCGCGCAAGAAGCTCTTGTTGCCGCGCGTTTTGTTGAATTCGCGGAAAGCGACACTGAAGCTCATGCCCTCCATGACCAGCGAAATGCCGAGCACCACCATGGCCGCGATCTGCGAGCCAGGCTTTTCTGGCGGGGCGGTCAGCTTGTGCACGCCTTCGTACATCGCGAACACGCCGCCCATGAAGAACAGGAACAGCGACACGATGAACGCCCAGAAGTACTGCTCTTTGCTGCGCCCGAGCGGGTAGCGGTGCGGCGTGCTCTTGTCCGAAAGCTTCATGCCCACTAGCAGGAAGCCCTGATTGGCGGTGTCGGCCACCGAGTGCACGGCCTCGGCCAGCATGGTGGTGCTGCCGGACAAAAACGCCGCTACGAACTTGGCCAGCGCGATGCCAGCGTTGCCGAGCAGCGCCGCCACCACCACCTTCTTCGGATCGCCCTGACCGTGTCCCATGCCGAATTCACAGCAACGTGATGGTCACGCGCGTGCGGGCCTCTTGAAAAAACGACGACATCGCCGATTGCAGACGCTTGCTGACGTACCAGCGCAAGAGTAACGGCCGAACCCGCACGAAGGCTTCGCTTTGGAGCGCCGCCGGGGCGCTGCGCTGAATCGCCTCGAGCTCTGCATCGCTCGGCCGCAGCATCGGTGCGACCATGCGATCGAGGTACAAACTAGCGCGCGCCTGCCGCCGCAGAATGCTCGAGAGCTCCGCGCTGCTGACGCCTTCGGCGAGTTGCGCCTGAAGCAGCGCTTCTTCGCCACCGACGCGATCGGTCATCAGCTTTTTGGCCAGCTCCACTTGGCGCGTCATCACCGCTTCGGAGGGCTCCGGCTCGATGCGCAAGCTCGCCAGCAGCACCTCCGAGATGTGCCGCTCGAGCGCCGCGCTGACGTGGCGCTCGCGATATGCTTCCTCGCTGCCGCGGTCCTGATCGGCCAACGCTTCGACGCGCGCCTCGAACGCCAAGCGCCGCTCGTAGATGAACCGCGGATGCTCGACGCCGCCAGTCTCGGGCGCGTAAAACCGCACCACCGCACGGTCCAGCGTGACCGGCTCGGCGCGCGCCGGAGCCGCCAGCGACAGCGCCAAGAACAAGGAGCAGAGAAGTCCGCGCATGCTCAGCGTGCAGCTGGGCGCTTGCGCGAGGAAGGCGTCGCTTCTTCGTCCGTGGCGGAGCTCGGAGCCTCGGGGGCGGGCTCCGCCTCCGGCGCGGGCGCGGCCAGCGGAGCCGAAGACGCTGCCGGGTCGCTCTCGGCGCCGCTGTCGGCTGCGTTTTCGCGCGGCGCGAAGGCGCGTGCAGCGCGCCGAGCCTTCACGAACTCGGCAAAAGCCGTGACCTTGTCCAAGTCGCGCGCGCTCAGGCTCTCGACCAGCTCGTGCAGTTGCTTGCGCAACGTATCGATACTGCGGCCGCGACGCGCCGCGGCTTCTTGCGGCGAAGCCGGCTCCTTTTCGCGCGGCTCTTTGGCAGGCTCGCTCGGCCACACCACCCGAGGAATGGGTTTCAGGGCGTGCGCGGCCAGCCAAGCCTCCATGAACACGCGCAGCCGCTCGCTGCGGAAGGCGAACCAGCGCTCGCGCTCGGCGGCCTGGCTCATCAGCACGTCTTTGAAGCGACGAAACGCGCCCTTGCCGTCGATGGCCTGCACCAAAAGGTCGCTGAGCGGCTTGTCCTCGACCATCGGGATGAAGCGCTCCATCCAGCGGTACTGTTCGCGCGAGCTAACCGGCTCGATGCGCATGTAGCTGCCGTCGGAGGCAATGCGCTGGTGCATTTCGGGATCGGCGATGCCGTCCACCACGCGCAATACTTCGCCGGTCGAGAGGTGCAGGTAGCTGTGCACCTCAGGGGCGTTGTTCTCGAACGCGTCTTCGAGGGCCTCCCAATCGATCGGAACGTCGCGCGGCGGCTGTCCCGCTCCAGCTCCGCCTATGTCCGAGTCCGACATCGATTCTGTTCCTTTCGCTTTCGACCCGGCTCACGGCGCCGGCTTGGAGCGAGCCCGCCCCACGGCGTCGTGCCAGGCCGTCAGCCGCGCAGCACGTTCTTTGGCCATCATGGTGGCAGGGAACGCCCTGTCTAGCTTCACGATTTTTGCGGCCTCGTTGCCGTCCGAATAAATGCCGGCCCCCAGGCCGGCTAGCATAGCGGCGCCCCGGGCCGTGGATTCGAGGTCCTGAGGCCGTTCGACGCTGACGCCCGAGATGCCGGCCTGGAGCTCCATCAGCAGGTTGTTTGCGGCCGCGCCGCCATCGACCCGCAGCCGCTCGAGGGGCCGGCCCAGATCGCCCTGCATGGCTTCGATCACGTCGTTCACAGATAGAGCAACGGCGTCGAGGGTCGCCCTTGCCAAGTGGGCACGTGTCGTACCGCGCGTGATGCCGGCGATCAGGCCGCGCGCGTCGGCGTCCCAATGTGGGGCCCCAAGCCCCGAAAGCGCCGGTACGAAGCTAGCGCCGCCACTATCCGGCACGCTGCGCGCGAGCGCCTCGATCTCCTTCGCCGAGCCGATGATGCCGAGGCCGTCGCGCAACCACTGCACCGCCGCGCCGGCAATGAACACGCTGCCTTCGAGCGCGTACACGACCTCGCCGCCGGCTTGGAAGCCCAGCGTAGCGAGCAAGCCGAAGCGGCTCGGCACGGGTTTGGAGCCGACGTTGACCAACAAAAATGCGCCTGTGCCGTAGGTGCACTTGGCGTCGCCCACCGCGAGGCAACCTTGGCCAAACAGCGCGGCGTGCTGATCACCGGCAATTCCGGCGATCGGAATGCCGTCGGGCAAGCCCCGAACGCCGCGCGTGGTCGCGACGACACCGGCGCTCGGCACGATGCGCGGCAGCACCGCGCGGGGCACCCCGAGCAAGTCGCACATCGCCTCGCTCCAGCTCAGCGTCGCCAAATCCATGAACAGCGTGCGCGAGGCGTTGGTTGCGTCGGTGACGTGCGGTGCTTGGGCACCCCCGCCCGCCAGCCGATAGACGAGGTACGAGTCGACCGTGCCGAACAAGAGCTCGCCGCGTTCGGCCCGCGCGCGCGCGCCGCCCACGTTTTCGAGCAGCCAGTGCAACTTGGTGCCGCTGAAGTATGGATCGAGCACTAGGCCCGTGATCTCGCGAACACGCGCTTCGTGGCCCGCCTGCTTCAGGCGTTGGCAGAATGGCGTGGTGCGACGATCTTGCCAGACGATGGCTTTGTGGACCGGCTGTCCGGTGTCTCGTTCCCAGAGCAGCGTGGTTTCGCGCTGATTGGTGATGCCAATGGCGGCGATGTCCGAGCCTTTCGCACCGGCTGCCTCGAGCGCGTCCGCGATCGCCGTTTCGACCGATTCCCAGATTTCGAGCGCATCGTGCTCGACCCAGCCTGGCTCGGGAAAATGCTGCGGGAGCTCGCGCGTGGCGCGGCCTAGCGTCGCGCCTTCGCGCGACATGACGAGCGCCGTGGTGCCCGTCGTCCCCTGATCGATGGCCAAAAGGTGCTGCGGCACGCTGACGACTGTACCCCCAAACCCTCCCCTTGTGCCGTCCGCCGGGCAAAGCTAGCCTGTCTGACTGGCATGGCCCGAATCCTGCTCGTCTCCCCTGAAGGTCAACAGGTGGTCGAGCTACGCGATCACAACTCGCTCGGGCGGCACCCGTCCAACACGGTGCAGCTACTCGACAAGATTGTGTCGAAGGAGCACTGCATCCTCGAGCGCCGGGCCAACGGTTTCACGCTGCGCGACCTCGGCAGCCTGAACGGAACCTACGTCAACGGCGAACGGGTCCAGGGCGAGCGAGATCTGCGGCACGGCGACGACATCGCGCTCGGTCAAACCCGCGCCCGCTACGACGACGGCAGTGGCCGTCCGATGCCCGCGCAGCCTGGCGGCTACAGTCCCGCCGCCGGCACGTTCCAACCTCAGTCTCCTCCGCAGTCCGGCTGGCAACCCTCGGGTCCCGCGAGCATGGGCGCGCCTTCGACCGTCGGCGCTCCGCAGCCGTACGGCGTCGTGCCCCAGCCAATGACGCCCATGTCCGGCCTCGGCGTCGGCATGCCGCACCTCAGCCCCACGCCTGCAGCGGGCTTTCAGCCCCTGCCGCTGCAAGGGCAGTCGCCCGGCGCGGGCGGAACGGCCGCCATGCCGGGCATGCCGACCGCCAACGTCGACATCAACGACAAGGCGCGCCAAATCGGCACGCAGATCGCCGCGACTCAAAAGGGATTTTTACCGTTCGACACGGTGAGCGGCAACACCCAGCAGCTGGCCGCCGACTACGAGCGCTTGCGGCTTTCGCACGAGCTTTCGCGTGAAATCGCGCTCGAGCGCGATCTTCCGAGCCTGCTCAACAAAATCTTGCTCACCATCTTCAAGTTCGTGCGCGCCGATCGCGGCGTCATCTTCTTGAAGGCGAACGACGGGCAGCTGGTACCGGGCGCCAGCCAGCGCCGCGACGGGACGAATCAGGCGATTCCGGTGTCGTCGACGATCATGAATCACGTGATCCGCGAGCGCGCCACCGTGCTGACCCACGACGCCGCCATGGATTTCGCGGCCTCCAAAGGCAAGAGCATGATCCTGAACCGGATCAGCTCGGCCATCGTGGCGCCGCTCCTGCACAACAACGAAATCTTGGGCGTGCTGTGGCTCGACAGCGAAACCTTGGCGCAGTTTCAGCCCAAAGACATGGAGATCGTGACCGCGATCGCCACGCAGGCGGCCATGTTCATCGAGATCAACATCTTGGGCCGCAAGGTCGAAGCCGAGATCGTCAATCGTGAGCGCTTCAGCCGGCTGCTCTCGCCCAACGTCGCGCAGCGCGTGATGAGCGGCGAGCTCGAGGTGAAGAAGGGCGGGCAGCTCGTCGAAGAGTGCACCGTGTTCAACTCCGACATCCGCGGTTTCACGCGCATGAGCGACGGCGCGAACCCGGCCGGCATCGTCGAGATGCTGAACGACTATTTCGAGCTAATGGTCGAGGTGCTGTTCAAGCACGAAGGCACGCTCGACAAGTTCATGGGCGACGGCATCATGGCCCTGTGGGGCGCGCCCGTCGTGCACCCCGACGACGCCGTACGCAGCGTCGAATGCGCGCTCGAGCAGATGGACGTGCTCGGCAAATTCAACCGCACGCGCATGGAAGAAGGCCACTCGGCCCTGGCCATGGGCATCGGCATTCACACGGGACCGCTCGTCGCCGGCTACATCGGCAGCTCCAAAGCGCTCAGCTACACCGTGATCGGCGACACTGCGAACACCAGTGCGCGCCTGTGCGGCGTCGCTTCCGCGGGCCAAGTGCTAATCAGCGAAACCACGCTCAACCGGCTCGGCGGCAAGTTCGAAGTCGAAGAGCTGCCGCCCGCGCAGCTCAAGGGCAAAGAAAAGCCCTTCCGCATGTTCGACATCAAGCGCGCCCACCCCATCATCCAAGTCCCCGCCAGCATCCGCACCGGCGGCTAGTCGGTTGTTGGGTAGGCCAATCCCAGCGCCCAGCTGGGCTTCTCACGAATCCGTAGCCCCAGCCGCGCAACGGCTCGGATTGTTTTACAGGAAGATCGGAAGATCGGAAGGGCGAGCAAAGCCGAGCATTTGGGTTTCGAGTCGGAAGGTGGCCTACGTCGACTGCGCAGTCGCTGCTCGGAGACGCGCGGCTCGAAACCATCAAACCTTCCGATCTTCCGATCTTCCTGTGAAAAAATCTGGGTCCTCGCGTTTTCTGGCTGGTGACGCAGCGCGGCGCTGCCCGGGGCCTCGACAGAGCGCGTAGTTCGCGGCAAAGTCGCGCGCTCTTCGGTCTCTGAAACCCGCATGGCAGTCGTCCTCGCATTCGAACGCCCCGTCGTTGAGTTGGTAGCGCGAGTGCGCGAGCTGCGGGAGCTGGCCAGCGAAGATCCGCGCTTCGGCGCCGAGCTGCGCCGGCTCGAAGACAAAGCGGCGGTTTTGGCGCGCGAAGTGTTCGCGGGCCTCACGCCCATGCAAAAGGTGCAGCTGTCGCGGCACCCGAGCCGCCCCTATTCGCAAGACTACATCGAGCGGTTGTTCGAAGACTTCATCGAGCTGCACGGCGATCGGCGCTTTGCCGACGATTCGGCGATCATCGCCGGCCTGGGGCGTTACCACGGGCGCAGCGTGGCCATCGTGGGGCACAGGAAGGGGCGCAGCACCAAAGAGAACATGCTGCGTAACTTCGGCATGCCCAACCCCGAAGGTTACCGCAAAGCCATTCGCATCTACGAAATGGCCGAGCGCTTTGGCCTGCCCATCTTCACCTTCATCGACACGCCGGGCGCCAACTGCGGCATCGGCGCCGAAGAGCGCGGGCAGAGCGAAGCCATCGGCTCCTCCATCGAGGTAATGTCGCGCATGACGGTGCCGATCATCAGCACCGTGATCGGCGAGGGCGGCTCCGGCGGCGCGCTGGCTCTCGGCGTCGCCAACCGCGTGCTGGTGCTCGAGTTCAGCTACTACTCGGTGATCACTCCCGAGGGTTGCGCGGCGATTTTGTGGAAGAGCGGCGACTTGGCACCCGAGGCGGCCGCCCGCCTGAAGATCACGGCGCCCAACCTGCTCGAGCTCGGCATCGTCGATTCCATCGTGGAAGAACCGCCGGGCGGCGCACATCAAGACCACGACGCCGCCGCCAAATGCCTGGACAAAGCGCTGTATGCCGAGCTCAAAGAGCTCTCGGCGCTCTCGCCGGAAGAGCTGCGCGCCGATCGCTACGACCGCTTCCGCAAGCTCGGCGCGTTTGTGGCATAAGGGCCGCCAGGCGATCAGATGGCTCCTCCCGACGGGTTCCGCAGCATCGATGAGCTGACGCTCGCTCATCAGCGCGTGCTGATTCGCGTCGACTTCGACGTACCGCTCGGCGACGACGGCCAAGTGCAAAGCGACCACAAGCTGCGCACGGCCCTCCCCACGCTGCAGAAGGCACTGCAAGAAGGCGCGCGCGTCGTGCTCGCGACGCACTTGGGCACAGCCGACGACCCGCCCCGAAGCCTCGAGCCCGTGGCGGCCCGACTCGCCGAGCTGCTCGGCCAAGAAGTGTACTTGCCCGACGAGTGCGTCGGCGACGCCGCCCGCAAAGTCGTGAGCGATTTGCGCGAAGGCCAGCTGTGCCTCCTCGAAAACCTATATTTTTTGCCGGGCGAGGCGCAAAACGACGACAGCGTGGCGCGCAAGCTGCTCGGCCTGTGCGACGTTTACATCAGCGAGGCTTTTGCTTGCTCTCACCTGACGCAAGCGTCGCTGGTCGCCCTGCCGCGCATGCTGAAAGAGCGCGGCATCGGTTACCGCTTCAAGGCCGAGCTCGATGCGCTGTCGCGCGCGCAGAGCGGCGCGCAGAAACCGTTCGTCGGCATCTTGGGCGGCGAAAGCTTGTCGCGCAGCCTGCCGGTGTTCGAGGTCATGCTCAGGCGCTGTGACAGCTTGTGCGTGGGTGGCGCGGTTGCGAACACGCTTTTGGCGGCGCGCAGCGTAGACATGAAGTCCTCGCTGCTGGAGCGCGAGCAGCTGGCGCTCGCAAGAGCCCTGCTGAACCGGGCGCGTGACCAGAAGGTCGACGTGCTGCTGCCGGTCGACGTGCTGGTGGGCCAAGACGGCCACGACGCCGACGGGCGCGCCGTCAGCATCGGCTCGATTCCCGACGGCGCGGCCGCGTTCGACATCGGCCCGAAAACACTGGACGCGTTTCGCGCGCGCATCGCCGGCGCCAAAACGGTGCTCTGGCACGGCCCGCTCGGGGCGCTCGAAAATCCGGTATTTGCGGCCGGTACCGAGGGTATTTTGAGCAACCTCGCCGAGGCGCCAGCCTTCGGCATCCTGACTGGCGAAGCGCTGTCGGCGGCGGCCCAAGCGCGCGGCCCAGAGCTCGAGAGCGCTATCGGTTTCGTTTCGACGGGCGGCGTGGCGTCGCTCGTCTTCATCGAAGGCAAGAAGCTACCGGGCGTCCTCGCCCTCCGTGGATGAAACATGGCAAATCGCAAATATTTGATCGCGGGTAACTGGAAATTGAACAACGGCGGCGCTGCGGGTTTGAAGCTCGCCGAAGACCTCGCCAAAGCCTCGAAGGGCGTTTCGGCCGAGGTGGTCGTGGCCCCGCCGTTTACGGCGCTCGCGGCCGTGGCCAGCATCCTCGAAGGCACGCACGTCGAAGTGTCGGGACAAAACCTGTACCCGAAAGACAGCGGCGCCTTCACCGGCGAAATCAGCGCGCCCATGCTGCTGGAAGCCGGATGTAAGTGGGTCATCTTAGGTCACAGCGAACGTCGCCAGTTCTTCGGCGAGACCGACCAATCGGTGAAAGACAAGGTGGTTGCGGCCATGGCCGCCGGCCTCAAGCCCATCGCCTGCATCGGCGAGACCCTGCCGGAGCGTGAGGCAGGCAAAACGCTCGAGGTCTGTTTCCGCCAGCTCGATGCCTTCGCCGAGGTCTTATTGAAGAATCCGGGCTTCGGCGTGATCGCCTACGAGCCGGTTTGGGCCATCGGTACGGGCAAGGTCGCCAGCCCCGAGCAAGCCCAAGAAGTCCACGCCGCCATCCGCAAGCGGCTGGCCGCCCTGAACGCCGAGCTTAGCGAAAAGACTCGGGTTCTCTACGGTGGCAGCGTCAAGGCCGACAACGCCAAAGAGCTGCTCGGCTGCCCCGACATCGACGGCGCCCTGGTCGGCGGAGCATCCCTCGACGCCGCTGGTTTCGCCAAGATTGCCCAGGCAGCTGGGTAAGACGGCGGAACTGCGCTAAGTACCGCTCCCTCGAGACGCGCCATGGCCGAGATCATCCACACGCCACTCACCGTGATTCACATCCTCGCCTGCACCTTCTTGATGCTGGTGGTGTTGATTCAACCCGGCAAGAGCGGCGGCCTGGGCGCCTTGAGCGGAGCGGGCGCGCAACAGGTGTTCGGCGGCCGCGGCGCCGGAAACTTTTTGACCAAGACCACTTGGGCGACGGCCGGCATCTTCTTCGCGACCAGCATGACGCTCGCGTACCTGTCGACGTCGGCAGACGAGTCGTTGCAGCACAAGAGCAAGCTCGCGCTCGAGAAGAAGAGTCCGGTACCCGTGCCCGTCGGCTCGGCCCAGGGCAAGAAGTAGCGAGGTGCCCTCGCCGAGGGCGCTTGGTCACGCGCTGCTCGTCGCGCTTGCGCGCGTCGCGATCTCGCTCGTCACGCTCTGGGGCGGCTTTCGCGCCGTCAGTGATGACGACTACTCACGCGTGGTGATCGCGGCCCGCTTTGCCCATCACCCGTCGCTCGACCCAAGCGGCACGAGTTGGCTGCCGTTACCGTTTTGGCTGTACGGCATACCGCTGGCGGTCTTCGGAGATTCGCTCAACACGGCGCGCGTCGTGGCCGTGCTACTCGGAGCCGCCAGCGCCGTTCTGGTTTGGATGGCGGCGCGCGCGCTCGGGCTCGGTGAGCGCGCGGCCCTGGGCGGCGCGCTGCTGGCGGTGGTGCTGCGCTACGGCAGCTGGCTCTCGGCCGCCACCGTGCCTGAAGCACCGACGGCAGCGCTGATTTTGGTCGGAGTCGCGTGCCTGGCGCGGCCCGAAGTCAGGCTCCGCGCGGCAGGCGGGGTCGCGCTCGGGGCCGCCTGTTTCTGCCGTTACGAGGCCTGGGCCCCGGCCTTGGTGTTCGGCCTGCTCACGGGCAGCGAAGCCTGGCGCGCCAAGCGGCGCGAGCTTTGGCCAGCCGCAGCCTTCGCCCTGCTACCCATCGCGCTGTGGCTTTTGCACGGGGCGGTGCGCCACGGCGACGCCTTCTTCTTCGTGGCGCGGGTCAACGCCTACCGGGCAGCGTTGGGGCGCGAGGCGGACGGTTGGCTTCAGGCGCTCTGGCAAACGCCGTTTGCGCTCGTGCGCTTCGAGCCCGAGCTCTGCGCGCTGCTCGCGGTCGCGCTCGGCCTTACCTGGCAGAGTCGTCAGTGGCCGTTTGGGCCGACCGCGTGGCGGCCTGCGGCGGCGCTCGGCGCGCTGCTGGCGTTCTTGGTGGCAGCCAATGCGACGGGCGGCGCCGCCACGCACCATGCCGAGCGCTCGCTGCTGCCCGTGTTCTGGTTTCTGGCCCTGCTGCTCGCGGGCCTTACGGCGTGGCTGCTGGAACAGCCGCTGATCTGGTGGCAGCCGGCGCTCGCGCTCGTTTTGGCGCTGCTCGGGAGCCGCTTGTTCAGGCCGTGGGAGGTCAGGAGCAGCTTCGTGGACCGCGAAGACGAAGAGCGCATCGGCAGCGTGCTGCGGCGTTTGGACGCGCGAAATGTCGGGCTAGACACCGACGATTTCGGCTTTTTTGCGGTGCAAGCGGCGCTGGGCGACGGCAAAAGCTGGCCCCTCTCCGAGCACGATCCGCGCAAGCGCGAGCCGCCGCGCCCCGCGACGTCGGGCGCGCTCGCCGAGCGGCTACGCGCCGAGCACGCTACGTGGCTCGTGACGACGCGCGAGCGCGTCGCGCTCGCGGCTCCGCTCGGTAGCGTGGCCGTGACGACGCCGCGCCTCAGTTTGATTAAGCTCGAGCCACGCGCTCTGGCTGACGCTGCGACGTCGCGCTAGCGCCCGCGACCACCACCGCCGCCGCTACGACGACCGCCGCCGCCGCCGCCGTAACCACCGCCACCGCCACCGCCACCGCCGCGAAAGCCACCGCCGCCTTCGAAGCCACCGCCGCCTTCGCCACCTCGGCCGCCGCCGCGAAAGCCACCGCCGCCACCGCCGCGGCGTCCGCCACCACCACCACCGGCTTCGCGCTCGCGAGCCGCATTGACGACGATCTCGCGGCCGTCGATATCCACGCCGTTCATGGCGTCGATCGCCTTTTGACCCTCCTCGGGCGTCGAAAACTCGACGAAGCCGAAGCCTCGCGAGCGGCCGCTCATGCGGTCGATGACGACCGACGCTCCGACGACGTTGCCAAACTCCGAAAAGCGCGTGCGTAGACCGTCATCGGTCGTCGAATAGGCGAGGTTCCCAACGTAGAGCCGCATCTGTTTTCTCCCGGGCAGGGCCCTGTTCCGAGGGCCGAGGCGCCAAGATACCGCTCAAGCCCAGGGCCCGGAAGGAGCTACACAATTGCGGGATTTTTGGGTCGGGCGGTCCCGGCAATTGCCGAAGAGTTCTCAGTTCTTGCAAGGACCTTCTACGATGGCGCCGTGCTCGGCTTCGGTAGTCTCGGCAAACGGCTGGTAGAAGGCGTGGTCGGCCTGTTCGCCGTGCTGGGCTTTTTGTATGTCCCGCTCGGTCGTCACACCGGCTTCGAGCACGCCAAGGCCGTCTTCAGCACGCCAGCGGCTGCAAGTGCCTTTCAGGAGCTGAGCGCCGCGATGCTCGACCTGCGCGAACGTGCCGTCGAGCTGGTGATGGGGCACGACCCTCGCCCCGTCGCGCCGCCTCCCGAGCGCAGCAACGGCTCGAGCCAGCAGCCACGCCCGATCCCGCCGAAGCTCAAGTAACGCGCGATCTCACGCCGCGCTTATCCGCTGATGGCAGTGCTAACGTGGAGAGGTCTAATCTTGAGCTTGCCAAAGGCTACTCCCACGCTGGTCGCGGTCTTGCGCGCGCTGCTTTGGCTAGTGGCGCTGAGCACGCTCGCGCCGAGCGTAATCGCTCAGCCACAAGCTCAGAAGCAGAATCAAACGCGGTTTTCGCTCGAGCTGACGACTGGGAATGACTGCCCCCCAGGCACCGATTTCGTTCGCCAGGTCATCGCGCGCGTGCCAACGGCGGAGCAAGTCGAGAGCCAGCGCGCCGACGTCGGGTTTCAAGTCGAGATTGCCAGCGGCGGCGTGAGCTCACTGACCGTGACGTTGCCCCAAGGCTCGTCACGCCGCGAGCTGCGCGACGTCACGTGTGAAGAAGCGACCGCCACTTTCGTGCTGATCGCGGCCCTGGTGCTGGACGCGCGACCGGACGAGCGCCTAAAGGCCGTCGATCAAAGCGCCCAGCCCCTCGCGGCCACGCCCGCTGCAGACGCAAAGCCGGCGCCGTCCCAGCCCGAGGCACCGCCCGCGCTCGCCGAGCGAAGAGCAACACCCTCGCCCGCACCGCCCGCGCGCGGCGAGCTGCAGCTCGGCTTCGACGCCGGGCTCGGCGTCGAAAGCGCGGTCGCCCCAACGCCGCCGCCGGCAGGCGTGCTCGGCCTGGGCGTGTCGTGGAACCGCTTCAGCGTCTGGTCGCCGGAGCTCCGTGCTGAGTTTTTGGGGACGGCAAGCTCGACCTACCGCGGTGCCGCTCTCGGGCGAGTCGCGTTGCGGCTGTTGGCGGGGCGCCTCAGCGCCTGCCCGCTACGGTTTCGACTGACGACGCGCGTGCACTTGGCAACCTGCGGTACCTTCGATGTCGGGCGCTTGAAGGCCGACGGCGCAGCCGAGCCCGACCTGAACGTGAGCGCCTCTTCCGCCGAAATGACGTGGCTGGCTCTCGGCCTGGCGGCGCGCGGCGAGCTCCGGCTGAGCGAGCTGTTCGAGCTCGAGCTGCTAGCGAGCGCGAAGGGACTATTTCACAACGACGTCTTCACCGTAGACAGCACGACCGAGCCCGTCACGCACTCGCCCGTCTACGACGTCCCGAAGCTCTCCGTGGGGCTGCAGGCAGGCTTCGGCGTGCGGCTTTAAACGGCGTTGCCCGAGTCGCGCCCGCTTCACTTCGGCTTGCAGTTCGCGACCGTCACGTCGTCGGTGTTGTTGTCGGAGTTGCATTCGACGGTGGTCATGCCGCCCTTGCCGTCGTCGTTCACGACCATCGTCACTTTGCCGACCACTTCGCCCGGTACCTCGCACGACACGTCGAGGCAGCCACCGACCGGCACCGGCCCCTTCGTGTACGAGACGCACAAGATGTCCTTCGCGGCCGCATCACCCTTGTAGAACGTCGCCGGCATGTCGGCGCCGACGGCTTTCTTGCCGCGGTTACACACGGTCGCGGTCAGCGTGACACCGCCTGCGCCGACCGTGCACACCTTGTCGGCGTAAAGCGCGCCGGTAATGTCGGGGTAGTCAGTGAAGCCCGTCTTGCCCTGCACGTTGGCGCGGTAGTTGTTCAGCCCCGGTTGCTTCCAATTCTGCATCCAGGCAGAAGTCTTGGGGATCGTGCCGTCGTCGTTGATGTTCGTGATCGAGTAGGCGTGCTGGTTCCACATCGGACGCGACGAAGCCCAGCGGTCGAGCCGGTCGCGCAGTACTTTGACGCCGCCCGCCGTGTCCTTGTTGTTCGGGTTGGTGGCGCGGCACACGTTGCCCGTGCCTGCCGTGCCGGCCAGCGGAGCGACGCAGGTCGTGCCGGCGTCGCATTGCGCGTCCGAAGCGCAGCGACAGTAGCCTCCCATGCACATGGCTCCGCCGACGCAGCCCGTATCGTCGTCACAGCGCACGCCCTTGTGCAGCGGGTCGACGTAAGGCTTGCCGCTGGTGTCACCCGCAGGGCAAATCACCGCCGAAGCCGAATTGACGACAATCTCGGTGTTGTCATCCTTGTCGACGTCGGCAATCACGGCGTTTTCGAGCCAAGTCGACGAAGTGCGGTACGACGAGAACAGCACCTCGCCCGTCTTGCCGTCGTACACGCGCAGAAAGCATTCATCGGCGTAGACGGCTTCGGCTTGCCCGTCGCCATCGAAGTCGAACAGCGAGGCCGTGGTCTGTCGCGAAGATGCGTCTTGTGAGCGCTGGGACCAGCGCACGAACGGGCCTTCGCAGCCGGCTCCGCCATTTTTGCAGTCGAAATCGAAGATCCGAAAGCGCGTGGCGCCGGCGATGCCGACCTCTGGGAAGCCGTCGTGGTCGAAGTCGCCGATCGTCGGCGGCCCGCCGCCTTCATACGTCACCCCCGGCACTCCGGGCTCAGGCGTAGTCACGACGCTCATCACTTCTTGGCCGGTCAGCGTGTAGATGCTGACTTTGCCGGGCGCCGCTTCCGCGTTCGTGCCGACGACCTCGGCGATGCCGTCGAGCTTGGTCGGGTCGAAGTCGGCGGCAGTAGCGCCTGGCGTGCCAAAATCTGCGACGGCGAAGTGGGTGCCGAAGTTCTTCCAGCGGGTACCTTGAAATGCCTGATCGACCCACATGTTGTTGAGGAAGCTCAGGTACGTGACCTCGGCGCCGAAGCTCGTCGCCAGATCGACCTTGCCGTCGCCGTTGAAGTCGCCGGCAACCGCCTGGTAGCCGTTGAAGCCTTGGCTGACGGCAAAGTTCGTGATCTCGACGCCGGTCAAGCCGTTCACGACCTGGCCCGAGAGCAGCACCTCGGGCACGCCGTCGTCGTTGAGGTCGTGAATGGCAGGGCCGTCCCACGGCTGGTTGACGATGGCGCCGGCCGACTCCCACATTTTCGCGTATTTCGTGCCGTCCCACGAAAAAGCGATCATGCCGCCCTTGTCTTTGCGCCCGACGATCTCGATCGTGCCGTCGCCGTTCAAGTCAGCCAGCGCCAGTGGCGAGGCGGCGCGGATGATGCCGGCCGAAGCCTCGATGGTCTCTTTCAGCTCGCAGGTCTGCCCGCTGATGATGCGGATCACGCCAGGCGTCGTAACGGACGCGTTCGCGTCGGCGTCGGCCAGCGCCATCGACGCGAACACGATTTCCGCCGAGGCGCCGGAGTCGTTCGGCAGGTCGGCCACCATCGGCGTCGACAAGACCAGGCCGGAGGTTGGATGCGGGTCCGTCGGCTGTACCTTCCATTCGCATTGCACCGAAGGCGCGAACACGCCCGGTGGCGCCCCAACGCCTTTGCACTCGGCGTTCACGTTACCGCGCGGACCGAAGCCGTACGGAATGCACACGGCCGGACCCGACACCAACAGGCAACCGTCGGCGCAGCAGTAGCGGTCGCCGCCGCAGTCGCTGTCCATGGTGCAGGTCACGCCGGTCGGCGCGCAGTGGTCGGGCTCGCCCTTGCCCTTCACGCACGTAAGGCCTGTTCCGCAGGCCGTGTCAGTGCTGCACATGGTGTGCGGCGGCAGTGGAGCCATGCCGCCGCTGCCGCCGCTCTGCGTGCCGCCCAGCCCGATGCTGCCGCCAGTGCCGGCGTTGCTGAACACCAGATCGCCACCCGCGCCATTGCCAGCCGTAGCGGGGCCGTCGCCCTGCCCTTGCAGGCCAGAACCAGTTTTCGCCGCGGAGCAGGCGAGTGTGCCCAAAGTACCCCAGAGAACCAGACCCACGATCGGCAGCAATACCCGTCCGCGCATGACCAGAATCTAGCTCGCTATCGCCGAGCCCGACCGGTTCGGAGAAGATCCGTACATGCGACTGAGCGGCACAGGCATCGAACGCCTGCGTTGGACGCTTGGTGCGACATACGCCTACGCCGGTGGCCTGCCGCCTTCAGCGCCCAAGCACCCTCGGGCGGTTTAGGGCGCGATCACGCGGTGAATGGCCACCGGCGCGCCGCCCGCTTGATCGTCGCTGAGCACGAAAATGGTGTCGGCGCCGGACTTGGCGTTGGTATCGAAGGTGCAAGTGTGGGACGTGCCGAGGAAGGGCGAGAGCACGTTGACACCCAGGACGTCGAACGGCGCGTTGTTCCAGACCTGCTCTTTGGTGATGTCGGTCTGGCCCATCAAGCTGGTGGTTCCGCTCGGATCCAGCAGGTTTCCGGCGTTGATCAGCTGGTGCATCTCGCCTGTGCCGTCACTGCCGTCGAGCACGATGATCACGCCGCCGGCCTTGGCGAACGACGAGAGCACGCTACCTGACTCCCAGGTGGTCGCGGCAGCCGCCGGGTCGCCACTCTTGGCTTGGTCGAGGTCGTGAATCAACAGCACCTGGTAGTCCATGATGTTGAGCTTGGACGTGACGGCGGCGACCGTTTTGGCTTCGGTGATGTCGGCGCTGCGCGTCTTACCACCGGCCCAGCCGATGACCGTGTTGACGCGGTTGACCGCAGCCGCCGAGGCGCCCCGCGTGTAGGCAAGCACGTTGACCGGGTTGTTTTGGGGCAAAAACACGGCGTTGCCCAGCAACGTGGTGAGCGACGAAATCTGGGTCGCCGAATTGAGATCGCTGCAAATGAGCGCGACGTTGCCGTAGCGCGCGCCGACGCACATGGCGGCCTGGCAGATGCCGGACGGGCACTGGTTGCCGCACTTGCCGCAGTTGTCAGGATCGCTATTGAACGCATCGGGATCCATGCATTGGCCGTCGCAGACGACATAAGGCGGCGTGTGATCCGGGCAAACCGGCACGCATTCGAAGCTGCCCGCACCGTCAGGCGCGCACAGCGGCGCCGACGGCTTGCACACCGTGTCGCAGTCGCCGCAGTGCTGCGGCGAATCGTAGGGCGGCAAGCACTCGAGCGGCGCCATCGCATCGGCTAGACCGTCGACCGGCGAATCGAAGAAGCCGCCGTCGGGCAATAAGCCATCGCCACCTTGCGGAGCTGCAGCTGCGCCGTTACCCGCCTCGGTCGAGCCGTTGCCGGAGGTGTTGCTGGCGCCGCCCTTGCCGCTCTTACCGCTGTTGCCACTGTTGCCGCTGTTCTCGCCTGCCTGGCTGTTGGCACCACAGGCGGAGCCTTTGCACTTGCCGCCGACGATGCCGCCGTTACCGCATGCAGCCGGAAACGCGTAGGCCAGAGCCAAGCCCAGAGCGACGAAGCGCAGCGCGCGCATGAGCTTCACTTTGCACCCTCTTTCTTGGCGCCGGCAGCAGGGTGTCCGGCTTCCGGAGGCGGGGTCGCCGACTCGGGGTCATTGTCGCCAGCTTTGCGAGGCGGAGTGGCTTCGACGGGAGCCACCGTGTCGCTGGGCCCCGCGGGGGGCGGCGGCAGCAGATTGTTTTGGCTCGGGACGCTGGTGCCAGTCGCGGTCGTCGCGCTGCCGCCTTGGCGCATCTGGCGCGTCACCGTGAACTCGACGCGGCGGTTGAGCAGCCACGCATACTCGTTGCTCTTGTCGACCAGCGGCTTGGAGGCGCCGAAACCTTGCGAGCTCAGCCGCTCGCGAGCGATGCCCTGCTTGACCATGAACTCCAGCACCGAGCGAGCGCGATCCTCGCTAAGCTTGCGATTGAAGTCTTCGGGGCCGCGCTCGTCGGCGTGCCCCTCGATCGAGATGTGCGTGTATTCGGGATGCTCTGCGACCAGCTTGGTCAGCCGTTGCAAGAGCGGATAGCTAATCTGACGAATCACCGCGCTGTTGACGAAGAAGTGCACGCGATCGTCGAGCACGATCTTGTCGCCGACGACGCGCACCTGTTCTTCGTCGGGGCAGCCGTCGTTGTCGGCGTAGCCGTTGACCGTCTCTGGCTCGAACGGACACAGGTCGTTCACGTCCGGAATGCCGTCGCCGTCGTTGTCCGGATCCGGGCAACCGTCGAGGCTTTCCCAGCCGTCGTTGTCTTCTGGCTCGTTCGGGCACTTGTCGACCCGATCGAGGATGCCGTCGTGGTCGTTGTCGGGGTCGGGGCAGCCGTCGTCGTCTTCGAAGCCGTCGCGATCTTCCGGTACGTTCGGGCACTTGTCCTTCACGTCGGGAATACCGTCGGCGTCGTTGTCGAGATCGGGGCAGCCGTCACTGTCTTGGAAGCCGTCTTTGTCTTCGGGTGTGTCGGGGCAACGATCGACGTTGTCCAGAATGCCGTCGTGATCGCGGTCGCCAATCACCGTGGGGCCGCCGAAGCCGTAGACCGCGTGCACGCCGAACAAAAGCAAGTTGGCGTCGTCGGGTCGAAATTCGCTGTCGGGCTGAAAGACGTGGACGAACGCCAGCATCGGCCCGATACCCATACCGCCCGATTCGCTGAGCAGGTCAAAGCCAAGGCGGCTGTCGAACATGGGCCGCGTCAGGCCGTTGGTGAACGTGACACCTCCGCCCACGTTTGCCCAAAGGCCCGCGGGGCTGAACAGCTTGCCGTTGTGGCTATCGGCAAACGGCGTGAGCTGCAGGCCCAGCGCGGGCGAAATCGCGGAGGCTCCCGTCACTGGCTGCACGCTCGGATTCGGATCGCCTTGACCGAGCCCGAGCCAGTTAGCCGACAGCTCGAGGCCCAGCTGCTTGACGAATGGATACTCGAGCCCAGCCCAGGCGCCGGCGCCCCAGGTGTACTCGGTCTTTTGATAACCGGTGAGCGCGTGTCCCGCGCCGAGGGCGCCATGGACGCGCAGCGGCTCTGCGCCCGCGACACCGGTGATTGAAAGCAGCGTGAGAGAAGCGAGGACCGAGCGAAGGTGCATGGGAAAAACCGGAACCTCGAACTATACGGCCACGTCTCAGGATGAGATAAGTAACAAAAAACACCAATCATTTCATGGCAGTCGCGTTTTTGGAGCGCGAAGGGTAGAAAGCTGGGCGATGCCGCGCGCTCCCTGGCTGCTGTCCCTCTTGCTGGCGGCAGCTTGCTCGCACGGCGGCGGCGGCGGCGGCCCGGTGCGACAACCCGACGGCGGTTACGCCCTTTTCTGCAAGAGCCCGCTCAGTGACTGCCTGCGTCACGCCGAGCACGTGTGCAAAGACGAGGGCTACACGGTGACCGAAGCGCGCGACGTGCGCGAGCTGCTCGGACACGAGTCAGGCCAGTCGCAGGTCTTGATCGAAAAAAGCGACGCCACCATCTACTGCGGCACGCACTCGCCGCGCGCCCCGATCCGTCTCACTCGCGCAGCCGAGCCGCCGAGCGAGACCGTCGTTTCCGCCGCACCCGGCAGCAAACCCGCGGTCACACCCGAAGCCAAACCGGCAGCGCCCGCCGCCGTCTGCGTGCCAGGCGCCAGCCAAGCCTGCATCGGCCCCGCCGGCTGCAGCGGCGGCCAAACGTGTGCCGCCGACGGCACCCATTTCGAAGCCTGCGACTGCGGTAGCAAATAGCTCGCGTTGGCTGCCCTCAGGCCACCTCGTGCGAGCGAGATTTTTTCACAGGAAGATCAGAAGGGCAGAAGGCGAGCGCTTGGGCTTCGCGCTGCCGCCGGCGAGCCCGACTTCTCGATTGCGCGCCGCAGGTGCGGCGAACCATCAAACCATCAAACCTTCTGATCTTCCTGTAAAAAAATCTGGGTCCATCAGGTTCTGTGTCGGTCCCGCACATGCGCTGCTATCGAAGTGGGACCTGGCGACGCCACGGAAGTTTCTGCAATTCGAGCTGCGCTGCGGCAGCCAGCACTCACGACACGCGCGGCAAGATCAGTGAGAAGGTGCTGCCTTTGCCGGGGTGGCTGACCAGCTCGACGCGGCCCTTGTGGGCCTTCATCACGTGCTTGACGATAGCAAGGCCCAGGCCCGAGCCTTCGCGTTCGCGCGAGAGACGGTCGTCGACGCGGTAGAATTTTTGAAAGATGCGCTTGTGCTCGATGGCCGGGATGCCGGCGCCGTTGTCGGTGACTTTGACCTTCACGAAGGCGGGCGTCTCTTCGACGGCAACGCTGACCTTCACCGGATCGCCGCCGTATTTATAGGCGTTGGTGAGCAGGTTGAGCAGCGCGTCGGAGACCGCGCCGCGATCGGCCCGCACCCGCAGACTATCGCGCGGCATCTCGACCGACAGCTCCACGCTGCGCTGATGACGGTAGGTCTCGAACGCGTCGAGCGCATTGTCGAGGATCGAGCGCAAATCGGTCTCGCGGATCACGAACTCGCGGCGCCCGCTCTCCATGCGCCCCCAGTCGAGCAGCCGATCGATCAGCTCTTGCAGGCGCGTGGTTTCGCGCTCGAGCCCTTCGATGCACTTTTCTTCGGCGGAGGCGTCGCCGCGACGCAGCGCCAGCGTCTCGGAAAACAGCCGAATCGAGGTGAGCGGCGTCTTCAGCTCGTGCGACACCTTGGACACGAAGTCGCTCTGCAGCCGCGACAGACTGGCCTCGCGCCGCACGAACACCCACACCAAGATCACGCCGGTGACGGCTGCGCCCGACAGCGCCATCACCAAAATGCCCATCAGCAGGTTGAGCTGCGCCTCGCCCAAAAACAGCAAGATTACGCCAAGCGACACCAACAGGAACGTCGGTACGACGACCAGCGACACGAGCAAGATGACGATGCGTCGATAGCCCAAAGCCGCCAAATCACGCGAAGCCATAGCTCAAGCGTAGCCGATCTCGAGCCCGCCCCCACGTCTCAGGAACCCGCGTGGCAAGCTTGGGTTTTGGCAAGGCTTTCGCGAGCACGAGCGCGGAGCGTACTTTGAGTACGTGAGCACCCGCGCGCAGCGAAAACGCAGCCAAAACCCAAGATCGCCGCGCGTGCTCACACGACGAGACGACGCCTCACACGCCCAAGTCGACGACGAGGGCGCGGATTAGCTCGGCCACGCTCGTCGCCTGTGCCGGGCAGCCGCGAGCGCGATGCGGCATGTCGCCATCGGCCAGCTGGGCGATTTGGCCGAGGATGACCGAGCCGTCGAGGGCGCCCTCGATGACTTGGCGCAGCTCGTCTTTCAGCTCGGCGTCGTCCGGGGCGAGTCGAATCGCGGCGCGCACGTAGAAGCCCAAAAGATGCGTCCAAGCGGTGCCCTGATGGTACGAAGTCTCTTTCTCTTCGAGCGTGCCGGCAAATTGCGAGATGTAGCGCGGATCGAGCGGCGACAGGCTGCGAATGCCGCGCGGCGTGAGCAACTCGGCGCGCACGCGGGCCACGATGGCGCGCGCCTGCCAGTCGTCGAACAAGCTGGGATCGACGGCCAGCGCGATCAGCGCGTTGGGGCGAATGCTGGGGTCGACCCAGGCGTCCTGCGCATCGCGCGATTCGCTGACGCAGTCGTACGGAAAATCGGTGTCATGACACCAGAAGCGCGTCCGAAATGCCGCGCGAGCCTTGACGCCAGCCGCGCGGCACGCTTCCGCCAATTGCGAATTGCCGGCCTCGTCAGCTAGCGTCGCCAGCGTGCCGGTAGCTTGGGTAAACAGCGCCTGCTGTTCGATGGCGATACCGCGGCGGGGCGTCACCGGTTCGCCAGCCACCTGCGCGTCCATCCAGGTGAGCGCGACGCCCGGGCCGCCGTTAACGAGCAGACCGTCCGCCGAGAGCCAGCCCCAGCGTTTGATGCTGCTCCGCAAGCGCGCAAAGCTGCGCACCAGCGCGTTGTACAGTTGTCGCTTGAGCGGAGCGTGCTCGGGGCCAAGCTCCGGCAGCAAGAGCCGCGCGACCTCGTAGAGCCAAAGCGTCGCGTCGGGCAACGGCTTGGGTCGCGGCTCGGCGGAATGAGCCAAAAATTCGGGTAAAAACCCGCCACGCTGCGAAGCCAGCAGCGTGGGCAAAGCGCGCACGGCCAGATCGACCCGGCCGCGCGCCAGCGTGAGCCCGGGCAGCGCGAGCAAGAAGTCGCGCGTGTACGGCGCATGCCACGGGTAGCCGGCGATGATCATTGGCGGCCTTGCGGCGTCTAGACAGAATTGCTCCGACGCCACCGAGAGCAGCCGCACCGCGGCGGGGCGACCGATGCCCAGCGCTTCGCGACTGATGGCCTCGCACGCCTCCATCACCAGCTCGCCCGGCGGTCGATTGAGCAGCTTGCCGACCGAGGTGACCAAGTAAGAGGTGCGACCGGGCTCGAGCGGCAGCTCGAAGACGCCCGGCGTCCACATGTCTTCTTGAAACTCGGCGTGCTCGCCGCGATCGGCCAGGTACTCGAAGCGGCGCCACCAATCGGGGCCGCCCATGAACATGCCGTCGTGCGCGAAGTAGATCGAGGG